>ERZ1026860.515-NODE-515-length-24876-cov-8.075219_pt1 | contig 24876 bp, 18 predicted proteins | sample MGYA00380160_ERZ1026860 | MGnify/ENA primary metagenome ERZ1026860 (study PRJEB33269, sample SAMEA4719796) | human gut metagenome | biome: human-associated habitat; feature: organic feature; material: feces | place: Cameroon | collected 2013-10 ... | reverse complement strand
AGGACTACGCCCACGCCCTGGAATGCTACACCAGCGGCGGTGACCATTCCAAGGTTTCCGAGCTGCTGGTGCGTAATGCAGAACTCCACCCCGGCATGGGGCACTATGCTGAGATGGAAAAATACTACCGCAGCCTGCCGGAGGCGGAAATTCTCGCATCCCCCTCTCTGATGCAGGGCATGAGCATGCTCTGCGCGCTGGTCATGGATTACGAAGGCTCAGAGCGCTGGTATGGCGAACTGCAAAAGTTTGTCGAACACTGCGGCAGGCAGGACGCCGCCGGAAAGCAGGCGCGCGGCCGCCTTGCATGGCTGGACATCTCCCTGCCCCAGCGGGGCGTGAAGGGTCTGACGGAGACCATCCCCGCCGTGTTCCGGCTGCTGACGAACAAAGAGGTGGCGCTGCCGTCCTTTTCCGTTACGAGCGCACTGCCGAGCATCATGAACGGCGGCAAGGACTTTTCCGAATGGAGCAAAAAGGACGACCTGCTCTACAAAACCCTCCGTCTCCCCGTGGAGGCGGTACTGGGGCGGGACGGCGTGTGTCTTGCCGACTGCGCCATCGCCGAGAGCAAATTTGAAAAGGGCGAGGACGTCACCGGGCGGATGCTGTCCCTTCTCCCACAGCTGAACGAAGTCCGCAACCAGGGCACGCCGGACATGGAGTTCGCCGTCAGCGGATTGCTGGCACGCAGCCAGATGGCAAACGGACAGCCCGCCGACGCGCGGCGCACCATCGAGGTGCTCCGTGAATGCTTTGCCGAGCGCGGTTTGACACGCTTTCTGCCCAATATGGACGCCATGCTCTGCCGTATTGACATGCACACCGGCGACCTTGATGCGGCGGATGCGTGGTACCGGGAAAAAGCCCCGTGCGAACCCACGCACCTGAACGTCATGCGGCGCTACCGGTATCTCACGCAGGCAATGGTGGAAATTATGCAGAACCGCCCGGACGCCGCTTTGCTGACGCTCTCACCCATGGAGCCGTACATTCAAAACTGCGCCCGTATCATCGACGGCATTCACTTGAATGTCCTAACTGCCATCGCCCTGCGGCGCAAGAAGGATGAGCGGTGGCGCGAGCGATTGACGGCGGCGCTGGACGCGGCGGCGGAGTACAGCTTTATCACCACGGTCAGTATGTACGGCACGGCAGTGTTGCCGCTGCTGGAGGCACTGGACTGGGATGGCGACAAAAAGTGGTATAAGCAGATAATGGCGGCGGTACGGAAGCAGGCGGCATTCTACCCGCATTTTCTCACACCGCGCCTTGCCCCCGGCGAGGAGCTGACGCCAACGGAGCTGCAAATTCTGCATCTGCTCTGTGCGGACAAGTCCAATGCCGAGATCGCCCAGATCATGGACGTGAAGCTGCCCACGGTGAAAACCCATGTCAGCCACATCCTCGACAAGCTGGACGTGAAGCGCCGGGCGGAAGCCAGGACAGCCGCGAAGAAGCTGCATTTAGTGCAGGACGACCTGTAAAAACAGAATCCGGCAGATGCCGGATTTCCATATAAAAGCAAGACGATTTTTCAAGGAGGAAGAATATGAAAAAACGAGTATTGAGTATGTTCATGGCGCTGGCGCTGTGTCTGACGCTCCTGCCCGCACCCGTGCGAGCGGCGGAGGATACGCCGGAGAGCGGCGCCATCGTGCAGCAGGAGGAAATTTCGCCCGCCGTATCCGAACAGGCTGGAACGAATGAGGAAGAGAACGGTTCAGAGGGTGACCCGCAAAATACCGGTACCCCTGACGCCGGTGGCGCTGAGGACAGTAAAGCAGATGCGCCCGAGAGCGGCGAGGATGAAAACGCCGGGAACAATGCGGACGCGGCGGTATCCGCTGTGCAGACGATGATCGATGCGCTGCCCATCGTGAGTGAGTTGGACGGCATGACCGCCGACGAGCTGGACGCAGCTTATGACGACATTCAGGCGGCGTATGATGCTTATGAAGCACTGAACGCAGAGCAGCAGGCGCAGATCACCGGCGCAGACTTCGAGGCGCTGCTCGGCTGGTTCAACAGCCAGACCGCGCTGTTGGCGGACGCACAGTCCGGCGAGCATACCCACTGTGTCTGCGGCAAGGACAGCGGTACAACGGTCAACGGTCATACCCATAACAACAGCACAGCATGGACGGCAGCCGATTCCCTGCCCGGTACTGCTGGCAGCTATTATCTGACGCAGTCCGTGTCGAGCGACTGGACTGTGCCAACGGGCGAGGTCAACCTCTGCCTGAACGGGCAGACGATTTCCGGTAAAATCACCGTCGGCAGCGGCGCGACGCTGACGCTGACTGACTGCGCCAACAGCGGCAGGGTTCAAGGCAGCGGAAGCGGGAGCGGCGTGTCCATCAACGGCGGCACATTCAACCTCTATGGGGGCACGATTACCGGCTTTGTAAACGGTGTAGAGATAGGCTCACATAATGACATTAAGACTGGCTCGTCCTTTACCATGTATGGTGGTACGATTACCAGTAATGAAGCAGGCAGCAGCGCCGGCGGCGGTGTGTTCCTTATCAGCACGACGAACTCCAATGTCACAGCGCCGAGCTTCACCATGCACGGCGGCACCATCACTGGCAACACCGCGGGTGCGTCCGACGGCGGTGGCGGCGGCGTGTATGTGGGCGAGAAGTGCAGCTTCACCATGGACGGCGGCACCATCACCGGCAACACGGCCACCGACGGCAACGGCGGCGGCATCTATATCCACTTTAACGCCGGCAATGTTTCGATCTCCAACGCCACGATCACCGGCAACAAGGCGTCCGCCACGGGGAATACAAGTTATGGCCACGGGGGCGGCATTTATTCGGAGAGAGGGGTAACCGTCGAGAATGTGACGATCACCGGAAACAACAGTACCTTTGAGGGCGGCGGCATCTATGGAAAGGGCACTATTACCCTCACCGATGCTACCGTTACCGACAACAATCAATATGACGTTTACTACGACGGAAAGGAAAGCACAACTCCTGAGCTCACTGTTTCCGGCTTGGTGCAGGCCGGTTATTACGCCAATTATGATTGGAAGCTGCCCATTCTTGTATCAGGCGCATTGAATGATGATTCGGTCATCCGTGTGGGTGTACGTGACGGAATCAAGCCTAATGCCGGCGGCAGTCTCCTCATTGCCGAACCGGCAAGCGGCGTGACGCTCCGCGCCGAGAACTTCAAGGCGGACGCCGCCGACAGCGTGACCAGCCTGGGCAATGACGGCAAGGTCTATCTTGTGCCCTGCACGCACGAGATGGACGATACCGGCTACACCTGCAAGAAGTGCCATACGCAATTCGACGCGCGCGTGGGCGATAGCGCCTATTATCAGACGCTGACGGATGCGTTTAATGCAGCCAGAGGCAGCACCGTGACGCTGCTGCGGAATGTGACGCTCACAGGAAATTGCTCTTCTGAGAACTACTCAGCGACGCTGGATCTGAATGGCAAAACTGTCAGCACCGAGAATAAATACATTCATGTCGGAGGCGGGAACAAGTCCAATACTCTGACGGTCAAGGATTCTAGCAAGGGCGGCGGGACGCAGGCGCTCAATGTCAAGTTTTCGGTTGGGTCCAACGGAACGCTGGCGGTTGACGACTCCTACACCGGCGAGATTTCGCGCGTGGAGCTGCAGGCCGGCGGCGCATTGGAGCGCTTTGGCGGCAAAATCGGCGAGTTGGTTTTAAGCAATGCTGCGTATGGCTCCACAAGTACGGGCTACGGCCTGAAGCTGTGGAAGGGCAATCCAAACGCCTGCACCATCGGCAAGATCACGGACAACACGAAGAGCAAGAGCCTCACCGTTAACGACCTGCTGGGAACCGACTATGCGAAGTGCGAGCTGTACGGCGAAAAGGACAGTGTATGGAGCATCGTTCCCAAGACGGAGAAAATCTCCGAACTGACCGGCTATACAGCGTACAAGGTGCAGTTCACGGAGTGCGTCCATCAGTGCGCCGATGACAGCAACCCTGTGTGCTCTGTGTGCCACAAGGACCTGTATACGAAGATCACCGCCAAGGCCGCTGACGGCACGACCAAGACTGCCTACTTCACGAAAGACAGTGCGCTGGAAAACGGCTATGTAGAGGCCATCCAGACCTTGAACGGCTGGAGCAATGAGGGCTGCACCGAGCCGACGCTGACCCTGCTGCGGGATATGCCTTACGGCACCTCCATAACGCTGACCGGCACGCTGACGCTGGAGAGCGGAACGCACACCGCCAAGAATGTGACGGTCGCTGAAAACGCGAATGTGACCTTTGCCAACGGCAGCTATAAAGGTGCGACCATCAACGGCACGGCGACGGTGAAGGCGGGCGTCACATTCACCGACGCCTCCGTCACGGTGAACGGCACGCTGAACGCCAAGGGCGGTACCTTCACTGGTAATGTCAAATTCAACGGCAGCAGCATCGCGAACATCAGCGGCGGCAGCTTTAATTGTGAAAAGACATATGGCGGCGTTACGTTTGACTACAATGTCACGGGCACGATCTCCGGCGGCACGTTTGTCTTCGCGGATTTTTACACCACCAAAGTCAAGCTTTCCGGCGGCACATTTACGATGATCAAAACCAACGGCGACCGCAAACTCGCCGACCTGCTGGCGGAGGGCGCGGCGTATTACGGAGCAAGTGATAATCAGGCTGTGACCAATGATAGATTGAATACGCTGGAAAATGTCAAGGTCGTGTCGCATACGCACAACGGCGGCACGGACGGCAACGGCACTTGCAGCATCTGCGGCAAGCAGATGGCGGCGTCGCTGACCGTCGGCGACAAGACGAGCTGGTACGCGGCCTTTGCCACTGCCATCGAGGCGGCGAACGCGGCGGACGGCGAAAAGACCATCACGCTGTATCAGGATGTGAATGGCTATGCCGACGGGCATTCGACCACCTATGAGCTGACCCACGGGCCGGTGACGCTGGCGACCGGCGGGAAAACGGTCACGAGAGTAAACCTCATCGCCAAGGGCATTTCTTTGACGGTCACGGGCAGCAACGGAGACTTCAATGTGACGGTGGACGGCAAAGACGCGGAATTGACCGTCAACGATGGGAATACGAAGCTTGCCATTGTCACGGCGCAGAACGGCGGAAAGCTTTCGCTGAGCAACGGCACCTTCAGCCGTGTGGCTGTAAAGGACGACGGCAGCAGCGCCAGCCTCAGCGGCGGCAGCTACGGCGAGATCACGAGCGATGCCGGCTATGTCAAGCCCTACGCGCTGCTGGCGAAGGGGTACGCTTACAAAAAAACAAAGGATAACCAATGGCTCCCCAACGCCAATTCAATCCCGTCAGAAGTCACCGTTGAAAAAGCCCCCTTCGCGGTCGAAAAGATCTATCCGAATAGCGATACGAACTACACCGGAAACTCGGCGTTTGCGACGGACGGCAATATCACGCTGACTGCGGTAATCGCGCCCAAAACGGAGGGCGTCACCTACTACTACTGGTGGGAGCTGTTTGACGAATCAAAGAAAGACTGGACCACGAGATTCAGCAGTGTTAATACTGCGACGCATACCGGCGGGCAGAGCAAGACGCTCACGATTTCCGGGCTGCCTGTAGACAAGAGCTATCAGTACCACATTTTCGTCCAGTGCAGCAATGGCTATCAGTGCTACAGCGAGCCGTTCACCGTGACCCAACATCAACATAGCTGGACGTACACGGCAAGCGGCGCGACCATCGCCGCGAAGTGTACGGCAGAGGGCTGCTTTCTGACCGATGGAAACGGCGGCAGCGTGACCATCAACGCACCCGCTGCGGGTACGCTGACCTATAACGGAAATCAGAAGGCGGCGACGGTGACAAGCAGCGACTGGAAGGGCGTTGCTATCGACAAAATCGCGGTGGCATACGCGCAGAATGGCAAGACGCTGCCCTCCGCACCCACTGACGCGGGCGAGTACACCGCCAGCATCACGGTGGGCGAGGGCAATAAGGCTGCCACCGCCAGCGTGAAGTATACCATTCAGAAGGCCGATCCGGTGGTGACCGAATGGCCGAAGCTTTCTGCGCCGGTTTATGTCAACAGTGAAGCAACCCTCACCGGCGGCAGCGGCGAAGGCACCTTCGATTTCAAGGCAGGTGCTGCTAAATCTTGGGACAGCGCAGGCAGCAAGACCACCATGATTGTGTTTACTCCCACAGATACCAATAACTACAAGGAGCTGACTCAGGACTATAACGTAACGGTTGTCAAGCGTACGGTAAAGAACTGCAATACGCTGACTGGCATTACGGACAAACCCTACGGAACGGCGCTGGAAGAGCTGGGACTACCCGAAACCGTGACGATCACCACGGAGGACGGCAAAACATTTGATAAGATCCCCGTCACATGGAGCGGTTATAATCCGAATACGCTGGAGGAGCAGACGCTCACCGGAACATTAGATCTTACTTCGATTGCTAACGAGGTGGAGCAGCCCGACATGCCTGTGACGGCGCAGATCAAGGTCAAACTCACGCAGAAGAGCTTCAGCGGTATTTCGGCTGCGGCTTATGAGGGTGTGTATGACGGTAGTCCGCACGGGATCACCCTCACCGGCGTGCCTAGTGGCGCAACCGTAAAATACGGCACAAGCGCAGATAGTTGCACACAGGACAGCCTGACCTACACTAACTTCACTAATGGTGCAAAGACCGTGTATTATAAGGTTTCCCAGTCCGGCTATGCGGATGCTTCCGGCTCCGCCACGGTAAATATTACCAAACGCCCACTCACCGTTTCCAGCATCACGGAAAATAAGACCTATGCGTATGCTTCCGGTTCAGACGGTAAGGCAATCGGTGTGAATATTGCAGGAAAGCTTCCGACGGATAGGGGAACTACAGCATATGCGGTTGCAAAGACAGATACAGAGAAGCTTTTAAGTGAGGTAACAGTCGATACAGCCGGAAATCTGACCTATAAAGTAAATCAGGTAGATGCGTCCAAGGTTGGAAAGACAGCAATTATCACGGTAACAGCTTCGATGGAGAACTATGAGAATGTTGAATACACGCTGACGATTAGTATTACAGATAAGAAGACGGTAGAGATTAAGCGTGGAAACACCGTATCCGTAGATGGAAGCAATGCGCTGACTTATGGGGAAAAGGTTTCAAAGCTGACACTTGGAAATACCGTTTTTGTGGAAGCCGGTACAGATGATATGATAAAAGGTATTCTTTCATGGAGCAATCCGGACGAGATACCGGCAGCCGGAACCACACAGGCGGGCTGGGTATTCAAGCCGGCAGACAGTACGCATTACGCGGAACTTACCGGAACAACAGCCATCACAGTAGCCAAGGCAACACCGATAGTTGTAACAGTACCAACCGTTGCAGAGCGTGGATACAATCCGGATGCTGCGCTTACCAGTTCAGATATAACAGGCGGAAGTGTGACAGGGGTAGATGGCAATTCACTTGCCGGAACATGGAGCTTTACAGGAACGAACATCATTCCGACTGTAAACAACAAAGGCTATCAGGCAGTATTTACACCTGATGACACAAACAACTACAATACAGTAACTAGAACAATAACAGTTACGGTCAATAAGGCAGCGAAAGCTCCAAACATGCCGGAAGCTGCAATGACACCGGCACACAGCACAAAGAAGGTTGGCAATATTACACTTCAGGAAGGATGGAGCTGGCAGGAGGCAGATAAGGACACGGTGCTTGCAGATGGTGTGGCTGTGACGGCGACTGCGGTTTATATAGGAGCTGACAAGGGAAATTATGAGACAGAAAGTGTAAGCATTACGATTACAAGAAGAGAATGTGATCACACGCACACTGAAATACGGAATCAGCGGGAAGCGACCTGCACGCAGACCGGATACGCAGGAGATACCTATTGTACGGACTGCGATAAACTTATGAGTACCGGAAAAGAGCTGGCAGCATTGGGACATGATTATAAAGCAACCGTAACAAAGCAGCCGACGACAACAGAGGAAGGCATCAGAACCTATACCTGTACAAGATGTGGGCATTCCTATACAGAAAGCATTGCAAAGCTTACGAGCCCATCACCACAGCCAAAGGGCACCAATCTGAAGGATGACACAGGTGCAGCCTACAAGGTGACAAGTGCAAATGGCAAAACACCGGCAGTGCAGTATATAGCACCAAAGAGCGGTGTCAAAGGAACGGTGACAGTTCCTTTGGAGGTCACGATAGATGGCGTAACCTACAAAGTAACCTCTATCGCAGGCAATGCTTTTAAGGGCACTAAAAAGATTAAGAAGATAGTGATCGGAAGTAACATTACTTCTATCGGAAAAAATGCTTTTGCAGGCTGCACAAGTCTGACAAGTATCACGATCGGAAAGAATGTGACGAAGATCGGAAAGAATGCCTTTACCGGCTGTAAAAAGCTAAAGTCGATCACAATTAAGACGAAGAAGCTGACAACAAAAACCGTTAAAAAGGGAGCGTTTAACGGCATCAGCAAAAAGGTTGTGGTAAAGGTGCCAAAGAGCAAATATAAGACCTACAAAAAGCTGCTCCCGGCAAAAGGACTGAAAAAAGCGGCAAAGATCAGAAAGTAACCAACACGCTGAAAATACAGTAACCTCATATGAGAGACTGCTTAGGCAGCAGAAATGCAAATACAGACCTGCGAATCAACCGGAGCAGGGAAGTAATTGTATTTCTGCTGCCTTTCTCTATTTCATTTATCTTGACCTGTCGTCGGGTATTTTTAGAAATTGCAAATACAATGCATTCATGTTATAGTAGCTTCAAAGCATATTTTCTTTTCCGGAGGTATTCTGCTTCCGATGAACCATATCTATTGGATGCTTCAGAAATAAGAAGTATCGTGTCTGTTCATCTTTTAGAAAATCCATGCTTGTAGCTGAATAAGAGCAGGGATTTGCGAGGAAACAGATTAAATGATTAATTAGGTTTCTACTGAAAGTAAATGGTTCATAAGCTGTCAGATTTACGCGATGTTCCTGCCAGGTAAAGAAAGGAGCATCTTATGAAAAATGCGAATGAAATGAATTATGAAAACCTGACGATCCGTAACAAATTTATGTTCGGAAAAGTAACCCAGAATCCTGTGATCGCACAGAAAATGGCAGAACTGTTAACACCGGCAGAGATTGGAGAAGTCACAGGTGTAGAACGTGAAAAGTTTCTGCAGCACAGAAGCACATCGAAATATGTGAAGCTGGATATGTATCTGGAGGATGAGAATGGTCACGTAGTGGACACAGAAATGCAGAATAGATCCAATAATAAAATGGTGCAGGAGGAGCTGCCACTTCGTATCAGGTACTACCAGGGCATGATCGATCAGGAAATCTTATCGAGTGGAATCGATTATATATTTCTGAAGGAAACATACATTATATTTATCTGTACATATGATCCGTTCGGAAAGGGAAAATATGTATATCACTTCCACATGACATGTGACGAAGATGAAGAAATACAGCTTCGGGATAAAATGAACTGGATCTTTTATAATACAACTGCAGATTTAACGGAAGTACCGGAAGGAATCAGAGAATTTTTAAGTTATGTAGAGCATGACAATGCAGATGACGAATTTACAAAGCTGCTGGATAAGGAAGTAAAAAATGCGAGACTGAACGAAGAATGGAGGTCGGAGTATTTGAAAACATATGTAAATGATATGGATATGAGACGTGAAGGGTATCTTGAGGGCGAAGAACATGGCAGAATTGCTGGTAAAGCGGAAGCCTTAACGGAGCTTATCAAAAATCTGATGGAAACCCAGCATATCTCAGAAGAGGATGCAAAGAAGATGCTGAAAATACAGTAATTTCAATATGAAAAACTACTTAGGCAGCAGAAATATAAATACAGACTTGCGAATGAACTGGAGGCTTTAGAACATCTTAGCCTCCGGTTATCGGAGTAAGGAAGTATTTATATTTCTGCTGTTTTTCTGTCTGCAAAAAGATTTTCGTGCTTTTTTCAATTATGATGTTATAATTTTTATAATGTATTTACGAAAATGCGATGAACAGATAGCATTATTACACACGACAATGACGGAAAACAGGTTTTCATTACTGCGATAAAGGAGCGGCTATGAAAAAAACAGGAAAATCAGGGAAACGACACAATAAGCTTCTGGCACCGCTTCTGGCACTTATCGTGCTCCTGGCAGCATGCAGCTCGCAGGGCGGCGGTAATGCACCGGATAGCAGGCAGAAGGAAGCTGTGCAGACGGAAGAGACATCGGCTGAGACAGCAGCAACGGATGAAATCCGGATGGATGGACAGTTCACAGGTGATATGCTCATGCAGCCATCCGGGGATACAGAGGGAGAAGCAGCGGATCCGGACGGATATAGTCAGGAACCACTTGAAGTACATTACATAGATGTCGGACAGGGCAGCGCGACACTATTAAAGAGTGGCAGGCATGCCATGCTGATTGATACCGGTGACAGCGATCAGGGTACAAAGATACAGCTCTATCTGACAAAACAGGGCGTGGAAAATCTCGATTACCTTGTACTGACGCATCCGGATGCGGATCATATCGGCGGTGCTCCGGTCATTATTACGAAATTTGGGATCGGACAGCTTTTTCTTTCTAATTATGAGAAGGATAATAAAACAACACAAAAAGTCAGGGACGCGATGCAGTATAAAGGTCTGACCGCATCGGACTGTCAGGTTGGAGATACATATACACTTGGAAATGCATCTTTTACGATTCTTGCTCCCGTAAAAGAATATGCGGATTCCAACAATGCATCTATTGCTCTTATGGTACAAAACGGAAATAACAGATTTTTATTTACCGGAGACTGCGAAGCAGAAGCCGAGGCGGATCTGATCGCATCCGGTGCGGATCTTAGTGCAGATGTATATCTGGCAGGACACCACGGAAGTGATACCGCATCTTCACAGGCATTTATGGATGCAGTCAGCCCTTCTTATGCGGTGATCAGCTGCGGTGAGGGAAACAGCTATGGGCATCCGCATGCGGAAGTACTCAACAGATTCCGCAGCATGGGCATTCAGGTATTCCGTACAGACGAGCAGGGCTCTGTGGTAGCTGAGAGTGATGGAACCGGGATCACATGGAACTGTGCACCTTCCGAGACCTGGCAGGCAGGAGAGCGGACTAAAAATGCACAGACCGGGGCGGAAATACAGCCTGCAAATGAGACAGATGCAGCAGCTGCACAGGACATGCCAACAGCCGGGCAGTCAGATGCGGTGACACTTCCTGCGCAGGAGCAGAAACCGGTTGTGGCAGACGAAACGCCGCAGGCAGGCAATTATATCGGTAATCGCAATAACGGCAAGCTGCATAAGGCTTCCTGCAGTTATCTGCCGGATCCGCAGAATCAGGTGCCGTTTACAACAAGGGAAGAAGCAGTGGAAGCTGGTTATGATGATCCGTGTAAACGGTGCAATCCGTGATGAAATATGCGCCGGGATGAGAAAACCGATTGCCGTATGTTGGCGGAGAAACAGGCAAGCGATCCGGCGGAGTAAAAAACATGATTCCGGAAAAGGGGGATACATCATGGAATTGAGACATATCAGGTATTTTAAGGCAGTGGCAGAGGAAAAGAATTTTACCCGTGCAGCGGAAAAGCTGGCGATCGCACAGCCACCGCTTTCAAGACAGATACAGGATCTGGAGGCAGAGCTTGGAACACAGCTTTTTATTCGTTCACCGCATAAAGTAACGCTGACAGAAGAAGGAGAACTGTTTTTGCAGTATGCATCCCAAATACTGGATCTTGTGCACCGTTCTGAGGAAGAAGTCAGGGAAAGAAAGGAAGGGTTGCAGGGAACCTTATATATTGCTTCTGTGGAAGGCTGCGGACCGCGTTTGTTTGCGGAATGGATTGCCGCATTCGGGCAGCAGCATCCGCACGTGCAGTACAATCTTTGGAATGGCAATACGGATGATGTGAATAACCGTGTCATGAAAGGTCTGTGTGAGATCGCGATGATCACAGCACCCTATAATACAGAAGAATTTCAGGTACTTCCGGTTTACCGGGAGCCATGGGTGGCAATGATCTCCAAGGGACATCCATTATATACGCCGGAAAATGATCCGGTAAAGCCGGATGATCTTCTGCCGTATCCGCTGTTGATCCCTTCCAGGGAATCCAGAAAAAGTGAGATTGACAAATGGTTTTCCAGTACCGGTCAGACACCTGTGATCCGTGGCAGGATCGCACATATGATGAATGCGTATGAACTGAGCCTGCACGGTGTCGGGATTTCCATTTATCCGGCTTCTATTTCCGCAATGGCAAAGAACAAGGAAGTCTGCATCCGTAAAATAGAGCATCCGGATGCGTATGCATCCTATGCTCTCATTTGGAAAAAGGATCACACGCTTTCCCATGTGGCGCAGGAGTTCCTTGCATTTATCAGGAGCAGCTGACAGAATATCTGAAAATGCATGTGATCCTGCCTAACAGATGCACCGGATTTCGTGAATGCATATGTGACAATGCATATAAAAACGATCGTAGAGAACAACCACTGTATAATACTCAAAAAGTATTGCAGTACGTTTATAATATGTATTTTACATTGTAAGACCCATATGTTACATTATAATCATCAAAAGGAAGTCAGGCCGGACCTCTAAAGTAACTGATCAATTTATATATTTCAGAAAGGTTATGGTGAGTGTTATGAAAAAAATTATGTGTAAAATCAATGAGTTCTTTGGTGAATATTACAAGAGCTTTGGTGAAAGAATCTGATCAAAGAGGCGTAAAATGAATCAGAGTGAAAATCAGACAGAGACTTAGAACGGGCAGTGTATCATATACATTGCCCGTTTTGTGTCATGGCGACGAGGAGAATGAATGCCATGCTTGCATGGGCAGACATTCGACGACCGCTGATCAGAGCGAGATTCGCGAAGCGTATCTCGTCTCTGTTGCGGGCAGAAGGATTTTCGAATGAAAAGACAGCCCCCTTCTTTATTGGGAGAAAAAAGACTTTCAAAAAATAGGGACTTGCGTACAACTGGGGGATATGCTATGATATCTCTCGGCGGCATACAGTTGTACGCCGTACAAAAACATTCGGGAGAATGGAGCGTGAAAGAAGTGGAGCAGTCTACCGGCTATTTTGTGGTAAAGCAGAAAGCATTACCGGAAGTATTGTTAAAGGTCGTGGAAGCAAAGAGGCTGATAGAGTCCGAACGTGCTGTTTCCGTGCAGGAAGCAACAGAACGGGTGGGGATCAGCCGCAGTTCTTTTTATAAGTATAAGGACGATATTTTCCCATTCCACGATACGGCGGCGGGCAGAACGATCACGCTGACCTTCCAAATGGATGATGAACCGGGATTGTTATCGGATGTGCTCAAGATCATAGCCACATTCGGAGCAAATATATTAACCATCCATCAGAGTATTCCGATCAACGGAGTTGCCTCCCTGACGATCAGTGTACAGGTATTGCCGACAACGGCGGATGTATCCCTGATGGTCGATGAGATGGAAAAACAAAAAGGCGTACATTACGTGAAAATCATAGCTAAGGAGTAAAGAAAATGGTAAAAGTAGCAGTATTAGGATATGGTACAGTAGGAAGCGGTATCGTTGAGGTGATCAAAACAAATCAGGATATGGTAAATAAGAAAGCCGGAGATGAGATTGATGTCAAATATATCTTGGATCTGCGTGATTTCCCGGGAGATCCTTATGAGAATCTTGTTGTACATGATGTTGAGATTATTTTAAACGATCCTGAGGTGCTTGTGATCGCAGAAGCAATGGGCGGAGTGGAACCGGCCTATACCTTTACAAAGAGAGCACTCAGTGCCGGTAAGAGCGTATGTACATCAAATAAAGAGCTTGTTGCTAAGCATGGTGCAGAACTAATTGAGTTAGCGCGCGCTAACAAATGCAACTATATGTTTGAAGCAAGTGTCGGCGGTGGTATTCCGATCATTCGTCCGTTAAATGCTTCTCTGACACCGGAACGTGTAGACGGTATCACCGGTATTTTAAATGGTACAACAAACTATATCCTGACAAAGATGGAAAAGGAAGGATCAGATTTTGATACAGTACTGAAGGAAGCACAGGACAAAGGCTATGCGGAGCGCAATCCGGAAGCAGATGTGGAAGGTTATGATGCATGTCGTAAGATCGCCATTCTTTCTTCTCTGATCTATGGTAAAAATGTAAATTTTGAGAATATTTATACAGAGGGTATTACAAAGATCACGACAAATGATTTTGCATATGCAAAAAAAGCAGGCTATACGATCAAGCTGCTTGCCATGAGCAAAGAAGTGGACGGCAAATATTTTGCCATGGTAACACCTTGCATGATCAATGACCAGAACCCGCTTTATTTTGTAAATGATGTATTTAACGGTATTCTGGTACATGGCAATACACTGGGGAATACAATGTATTATGGAGCAGGAGCAGGTAAGCTGCCGACAGCAAGCGCGGTTGTATCCGATATCATTGACTGTGTGAAGCATCTTGGCAAGACAGTATTCTGTTTCTGGGATAAAGAAGAACTGACATTGTCCAGCATGGATGATTCCGTAAAGCGTTTCTTCGTCCGTGTGAAGGATGCTGATTTTGCAAAGGCAAAGGAAGTATTTGGTGATGTGGAAGAGATCGATGCACAGATCGCAGGAGAAAAGGGCTTCTTTACACAGGCTATGAGCGAGAAAGCATTTAAAGAAAAGAGTGCACAGGTCGGCGAGATCATCAGCCGGATCCGTGTTGAGGAGTAAGCACGGATTACATATGGAATCACACATGACAGCTCGTGTGATTTTGAGTGAAAATAAATACCGAGGAGTAGGAAAATGAAAAAAGTAGTAAAATTTGGTGGTAGTTCATTAGCAAGTGCAGAGCAGTTTGAGAAGGTCGGAAAGATCATCCGCGCAGACAAGTCAAGATGTTATGTGGTTCCGTCTGCACCGGGTAAGAGAAACAGCAAAGATACAAAAGTAACAGATATGCTGTACAATACCTATGCACTGGCAGAAAGTGATGATGCATTTGATAAAGAACTGGATGCGATCAAAGCAAGATATCAGGAGATCATCGACGGACTGAAATTAAAGCTTTCTCTGGATAAGGAATTTGAAGTGATCCGTGAGAACTTTAAAAAGAAAGCGGGCAGTGATTATGCAGCAAGCCGTGGGGAGTTCTTAAACGGTATCATTATGGCAAATTATCTGGGCTATGAATTCATCGATGCAGCAGAAGTGATCTTCTTTGATGAAGAAGGCAATTTTATGCCTGATCACACAAATGAAGTACTTTCCGCGCGTTTGTCAGAAACACCAAAGGCAGTTGTTCCGGGCTTCTACGGTGCGAAACTGGATGGCAGTGTGAAGACCTTCTCCAGAGGTGGTTCCGATATTACAGGTTCTATCGTGGCAAAGGCTGCACATGTGGATGTATATGAAAACTGGACAGATGTATCAGGCTTTTTGATCGCTGATCCGCGTATCATTGATAATCCGAAGGGCATTGAAACAATTACCTATCGCGAACTGCGAGAGCTTTCTTACATGGGTGCTACCGTGCTGCATGAAGATGCGATCTTCCCGGTTCGTAAGGAAGGCATTCCGATCAACATCCGTAATACAAATGCACCGAAGGACAATGGCACATGGATCGTAGAAAGCACCTGCCAGAAGCCAAAGTACGTGATCACAGGTATTGCAGGTAAGAAGGGCTTCTGTTCCATCAATATTGAAAAGGATCTCATGAACTCCGAGATCGGTTTCGGCAGAAAGGTGCTGCAGGCATTTGAAGAAAATGAGATTTCTTTTGAACACGTACCATCCGGTATCGATACAATGACCGTATTTGTACACCAGTCAGAATTCATGGAAAAAGAGCAGCGTGTACTGGCAGCGATCCATAAGATGGCACATCCGGATTCCATTGATCTGGAGTCTGATCTGGCACTGATCGCAGTCGTAGGACGCGGTATGAGACAGACGCGCGGTACAGCCGGACGGATCTTCTCTGCACTGGCACATGCCAATGTCAATGTCAAGATGATCGATCAGGGATCTTCCGAGCTGAATATCATTATCGGTGTGAAAAATGAAGATTTTGATGCAGCGATCCGTGCGATCTACAATATCTTTGTTGAGGTTCAGTTATAAGATGATGCCAGGGTCAAAAGGTCTAAACCCATGTGAGCTTGCTCATAGGTGGGTGAAAGACCTTGGGACCCGCCCCGATATGAGCATCAAAGTCGGGGCTTTTGTCCCCGACATCATAAGATAAAAATAGATAAAAACAGAAACATCATATAGCAAGCAATCGATAGCGTAGGCGACTGAGATTTATCGCTCGTTTACCCGGCGGCGAGATCGAAACGCTCTTTTTCGACCAGAGCCGGGTAAAATACGAGCAAGATAAATCGCAAGGTAGCCAAGCGTGATTGCGGCTATATGATGTTTTTGTTTTAGATAGAATAACTAAAAATGCCAAAATGTTTTACTAAAATTGCATAAAATGCAATAAAAGCATTGCGATTTCATGATCTACCCCGTATACTGAAATTGTGTATATCACAAAACTATCTTTATATGGAGGGACTTATGAAAAGTAAAAAAGGAATCAAGAAACTTTTAATGGCTCTTGCACTTGTATTATGTGTTGCGGCATTTGTTCCGGCAACTGCAAGCGTACAGGCAGAGGCAAAAACAAAAAAAGTTACAGCAAACAAAAACTACAAAAAAGCACCGGCGCTGAAGCTTGGAATAACCTACAAGGTAAATTCCAGAAATAACATGCTTGTAAAATTTACAGCACCAAAGACAGGTACTTATAAGGTAACGATCAGTAATATTGCAACTTCTCCAAAGGTAAAAGGCAGAGCAGATCATAATCTGGGTAATCTGTATATCCGTAAACCATCATCTTATGGCTCTTACCTTATGTCTCAGACCGTAAAAACACAGGGTGGTAAATACCGTTGTTTATTTACAGCAACAAAAGACAGCTACAATGATTTTTACAAAGGTCGGAAGGTAAAAACAGGTACTTATCTGGCAAGCAGATATGGTAAGATCAAGCTGAAAAAAGGCGAAACAATTTATATGGATTATTTCTATACCGGTAAAGGTGGAAAGTGTACTTACACAATGAAGGTTACAAAATAAAAGTTTTAATTTAGGCTAAACAGGCGGCGTTTCTGATTTCCCAGGCAGGGAGTTAGGAACGCCGCTTTTTATGGGGGTATGGCAACAGCAGGTTGCATGTGTGAAAGATATGGTAAATGAGAATTTTACTAAAGAACGAAACTTGTCTGGGAAATGCTGCAATGTACGATCATCTTAATTTTTAATTTGATTATTGTAGTTCTGTTTCTTTTCATGATAAAGAATGTAGTAAGAAAGCATCAAGTCATAGGATAGAGTATCATATTATTTGGGAGATTGTCGGACTTCTGTTATTGAGGATTTGTAACAGAATTGAAAAAATGATCCCAAAAGAAGGTAGGGGATTGCGTTTTTATAAGGGGAATCGTATACTAAAATTGTATATATCACAATAATCATTTGATATGGAGGGACTCATGAAAAGTAAAAAAGGAATCAAGAAACTTTTAATGGCTCTTGCACTTGTATTATGTGTTGCGGCATTTGTTCCGGCAACTGCAAGCGTACAGGCAGAGGCAAAAACAAAAAAAGTTACAGCAAACAAAAACTACAAAAAAGCACCGGCGCTGAAGCTTGGAATAACCTACAAGGTGACAGAAAAGGTAAACCATTCTATGGTAAAATTTACAGCTCCGAAGAATGGTACTTATAAGGTTACGATCAGCAATATTGCAACTTTTCCAAAGGTAAAAGGCAGAACAGATCATAATCTGGGTAGTCTGTATATCCGTAAACTATATTATAATGGTAAGTACCCTATGTCTCAGACTGTAAAAACACAGGGTGGCAGATGCTCCTGTTTATCTACAGCAACAAAAGACAGCTACAATGATTTTTACAAAGGTCGGAAGGTAACAACAGATACGTATCTGGCAAGTAGATATGGTAAGATCAAGCTGAAAAAAGGCGAAACAATTTATATGGATTATTCCTATACCGGTAAAGGTGGAAAGTGTACTTACACAATGAAGGTTACAAGGTAAGAGATAATAACCGCAAATATGATTTGTAAATGCTTTGCAGTAATGGTATAGTTATTGCAAAGCATATTTTCTTTTCGGAGACATTCTATCTCCATGAACCATATCTTTATGATGCTGTATATTTATACGGTATATCTGTTCATCTTTTAGAAAATCCATGCTTGTAACTAAATAAGAGCAGGGATTTGCGAAAGATAACAAGACGATTTGCAAAGCAGATAAGGATAAATATATCCGGTTTGCAAAGGATATGATATATGTCTGATTTGCCATAGCGCAGCAACTCCCTGCATCACACCAAAGGAGGGTGCTTATGGCACAAAAAGACAAGAAAAGAAACTATGGTAGTAATGGTAACAGGGAATACAAAAGTGATGTGATTTCCATGATGCTGCAAATACCGGAGTATGCACTGGATGTTTATAATGCAATGAATGACTCGGTTTATACAGATCCTGACATGATTCAGATCATGCGGCTGGAAAACGGAATTTCATTATCGGTAAGAAATGACGCTTCCTTTTTCATCAACAACTATCTGAATCTGTATGAACATCAGTCTACATACAGCCCGAACGTACCGCTGCGTTTCCTGATTTATTTAACAGATCTGCTCAAGAATACGATTGGGAAGCGGGATCTGTATGGCAGAAAACGTGTGCAGATCGCAACACCGCATTTTGCAGTGTTCTATAATGGGACAGAGAAAAGACCGGAGAAAGAAGTGCTGAAGCTCTCAGATGCATTTATTAACCGGACGGATACACCGGAGATTGAACTGACAGTTACAGTCTACAATATCAACCCAGATAATAATACGCAGCTTCTGGAAAAAAGTGAAGTGCTTCGTAGTTATATGATCTTTGTGAACCGTGTGCGAGAGAATTTAGAACATCAGAAGAAAATTGCGCAGAATGCACCAGAATATGATGAGGCAGCATATGAGGAAGAGTTGGAAGCAGCGATTAATGAAGCAATTGATCATTGTATAGAGCATCACATCATGGAAACATTTTTCAGAGAAAACAGGAGTGAGGTGACCAAGAGCATGGTACTTGATTATACATGGGAACGCCGCGAGGAACTGATTCGGGCAGAAGAATATGAGGATGGAAAGCGTGAGGGACTTGAAATTGGCAGAGCAGAGGGCGAAAAGCTGGGAGTAGAGACTACACAAAAGAAGCTTCTGCAGACGCTGATGGAGACGCAGGAGATCACGGAGGCTGAGGCACGTAAAATGCTGAATTTATAAGATCAGGCTTCTGACCATCTGTGCCATGGCGGCAGGTGTTTCCTGCATACCGCCTTCGAGCCATTTTAAAAACACATTGTAAAGGGCGCCGGAATAAAAATAAATTTTATAGCGTCCCACATCATTATATGGCATATCACCGATCTGTTCTTCTAACTGTCTGTCGAAAATATCCAGGTAAATATAGGCAAGACCTGCTTTATATACGCATAAGATAAAATGCTTGTATGTTTTGAAGTAGCGGAAGATTAATAAGATGGAATCATACCCGAAAAAGTCGTCAGATAGTTTGGCGGCTTTTTCTCTGTAATTCTGCCAGATCTCATCTGTTACCTTGATCAGTACTTCTTCCTTGGAAGTAAAATTCCGATAGTAGGAGGCTCTTGCTACACCTGCGGTCTGCACGATCTCTGTGACCGTAATATCCGAAAAATTTTTCTTTTCCATAAGCTTTGTCAAAGCTCTTGCGATCCGCAGCTTCACAAGACGGTTTGCTTCCAGTCGTTTATCAGTTTCTTTCATCGTAAACTCCATTCTGCCGCTGAAAAGCGTTGCTTTTGTTCATATCACGGAACAATCCGCAGGCATCAAAGTCGGGGACTTTTGAATCCAAATCATGATATAAAATGAGATAAAATGTCTCACATCAACGCCTTGTATTCCACAGGATCCCTGCTAAAATCATATTTATGTATTCAATGTGATACAAAATAGCTCATATTTGTCTGCCTATACTATGACACAATATGAGAATGAAGTCAAGAAAAGTGATGTCATGTGCTGCATGAATGCAGGAAATCAGGGATGTGGCAGGAAATGGAGTAGAATGAGAATTATAACAGATACGGGAACAGATATACTGGACAAAGAAGCCAAAAAGCTGGGGATTGAACTTGTGGCAATCCGTTCCAATTTTACAGATACAGTTTTCAGCGAGAATACAGAAGCTGAATTTACACGGTTTTATGATAAACTGCGGCAGACGGATACACTTCCTGTTTCCAGCCAGCCGTCTCCGGCCGAGTTTTTAGAGCTTTTTGAGGATGCGAAAGGAAAACAGGAAGAGGTCGTGGTGATCACAATCTCCTCAAAATTATCCGGCACTTATAATGGTGCAATGCTTGCGAAGGATATGGCAGAATATGACAATATCTATGTGGTAGACAGTCTGCAGGCATCTTTGTCAGAAAGACTGCTTGTGGAATATGCGGTAAAGCTCCGCGATGCGGGTATGGGAGCAAAGGAGCTTGCCCGGAAACTGGAACAGGACAGGGAACGCGTGATACTGACCGGTGTTCCTTCCACGCTTTTGTACCTTAAAATGGGAGGCCGTATTTCTCCGGTTGTGGCGGCAGTCGGTGGCGTGATCGGGATCAAACCGGTGCTCTGGCTGAAGGACGGTGTGATCGAAAGCCGCAGCAAGGCAAGGGGTATGCGTATGGCGAAGTCAGGCATGCAGAGCTTCTTAAAGGACTATGAGGCAGATCCTGCAATGCCTGTCATGTTTGCACACAGTGACAATGCTGAAATGGGACAGCAGTTTATGGAAGAAACTGTGCAGCAGTTTGGTCTGACAGATTGCAGCTTGCATGAAATTGGCATGGCGATTGGAACACACATCGGACCGGATGCCCTTGTGATGGCATTTATGCGGAAGTAGTAGTGTAAAAGTAAAAATAGATATTGCCGGCAGCATATGTATTACCGGTCAGACCCACCTGTATGTTGAAAAACTGCAGGTGGCTTTTTTGTCATGGCGACGAGGAAAACATGAAATAAACAGCATATAACAGTTGACAACAGTTATATACTGTTATATACTGTTTGTACCGGAGGAAGTATTATATGCATATGATTATCAATAACCAGTCAATGGTACCAATTTATGAACAGATCATGGAGCAGATCAAGAAAGCGATTGCTTCGGGTGAACTTTCGGAAGGAAGCATGCTGCCTTCCGTCAGAGGGCTGGCTGCAGAGCTGAGGATCAGCGCGCTGACCGTCAAAAAGGCTTATGACAGGCTGGAAGAAGAAGGGCTTACCGTTACTGTGCATGGCAAGGGCACCTTTGTGTCAGAAACAAACCGGGAGCTTGTGATGGAACAGCAGCGTATGATGGCGGAGCAGGAACTGCAGAAGGTAGTGGAAAAGGCGCTGCGCTGCGGACTGACAAAGCAGGAGCTTAGAGATCTGTTTGAAATGATAATGGAGGAGTAATATGCTAAAACTTACAAACGTACATAAAAAGTATGAGGATTTTACCCTGGACTGCAGTATAGAGCTGATGCCGGGCAGGATTACCGGACTGATCGGCAGAAACGGAGCAGGTAAATCGACAGTTTTTAAGGTGGCACTGGGGCTGGTCAGAATGGATGGCGGAGAGGTAACGGTATTCGGAAAGCCTGTGGAAATGCTGACAACGCAGGACAGGCAGCGGATCGGCGTCGCATTTGCAGACGCAGGCTTCAGCGAATATTTAACGATTACAGATATTGCCCCTGTACTTGCGGCGATGTATCCGTCAGTGACGGAGAAAGAATTTTTAGAACAGTGCAGCCGGATGGAACTGCCGCTGTCAAAAAAGATCAAGGAATTTTCGACAGGTATGCGTGCCAAATTAAAAGTATTGATCGCGCTTGACCATGAGGCGGAGCTTCTGATCTTAGATGAGCCGACAGTCGGGCTGGATGTGGTAGCCAGAGAAGAAGTGCTCGCCATGATCCGGGAGTATATGACGGCACATGAGCAGGCAGGGGTTCTGATCAGCTCGCATATTGCCACGGATCTGGAAAGCCTCTGTGATGATCTGTATCTGATCCGGGACGGAAAGATCATCCTGCACGAAGATACGGATGTGCTTCTCTCCGAATATGCCCTTTTGAAGGTACCGGCAGAAAAGTATGAGCTTCTGGATAAGCAGTATATTCTGCGCAGCAAAAGGGAAAGCTACGGTTATGCGTGCCTGACGGATAAAAAGCAGTATTACCGTGAAAATGAACCGGATCTTGTCATGGAAAACGGAAGCATTGATGAACTGATCCTGATGATGAACGGAGGCTGAGAATGAAAGGATTATTGATAAAAGACTATAAATTGTTAATGCTGCAGAAAAGGGTATTTTTGTTGATGATACTTGTTGCAATCTGTATGAATCTTGCCATGCGGGAGAATGCAGGATTTATTATTGACTATCTTACTTTTTTTGCGGCGCTTGTCGCAAATACAACGCTGTCCTATGATGAGCAGGGAAATGGCGTGGCATTTTTGCTGACACTGCCTGTCACAAGGAAAGTCTATGTCAGAAGCAAATATGTGGGAAATCTGTTGCTGCTTCTGGCTTTCTGGCTGACAAGTGTTGTGCTGGAAGCAGTTATATATACCGTGCAGGGAAAGTCATTTTTTGTGAAGGAAATATGGATCGGTGCTTTTGCGATCCTGCCTGTTGCACTTCTCTTTGTGGATATCATGATACCACTCATTCTTCGCTTCGGACAGGAAAAGGGCAAACTGGCATGGGCAGCAGTTGGCGGGCTGATCTTTGTAGTGAGTGCAGTCATGAACGCCGTGTCAGAGGCTGGCAAATTGGAAAATATTAAGCAGCTGCTTGGCAATCTGGCACAGCATGGCATCCTGCTGACGGTCTGCATCATCGTGTTGTCGCTGCTGGGACTGGCTGTTTCTTATGGCTGTAGTGTAAAGGTCATGGAAAAGAAAATATTTTAATGTCCCGGAAGTAAAAGCCTCTGTTCAATGCGGCCGATCAGGCGTATACTTGATATGGATTCAGATTGTGAAGCTGTTTCACAAGAAAAATAAGAATATGCCATATACAGATGGCTGAAAACAGGAGGTAAAACAAAATGACGATCGAACAGTTACAAAAAGATATGATGGCTGCCATGAAGGCACATGACAAGGAAAGAAAGGACGCAATCTCTTCTCTGGTTTCCGCAGTGAAGAAAAATGCGATTGATGCAGGCTGCAGAGATGCGATCCCGGAAGATATGGTAAACAGCACGATCTTAAAAGAGCTGAAGACTGTACAGGAGCAGATCGATACCTGCCCGAAGGACAGAACAGAACTGATCGCAGAATATCAGAAGCGTCATGATATCATGCAGGAGTATGCACCGAAGCTTCTTTCCAAAGAAGAAGTACAGAAGATCGTGACAGAGCAGTTTGCAGAAGTACTTGCAACAAAAAATAAAGGCCAGATCATGAAGACGGTTATGCCGCATCTGAAAGGCAAAGCTGATGGCAAGGTCATCAATGAAGTGATCACAGAGCTGACAAAGTAAGTAAGAACCGGCATATCATGCCATGTGACGGTATAAAGAGAAAAGAACAGGATAGCCGTGTTTAGGACGATTCATGTCATAGGCACGGCTATGATTTATGAAGATATAGGAGTATGGATCTGACAGAGGGACAAAATACAACAAAAATCATAAAATTTCCCCTGCCACCCATGTCAGGCAATCTACATCAGATGTACAATATACCGACACATGGGTGGCAGGTAGCGTTTTTCCGGGAGATCACGCTGATCGATAATGGCCTGACGGATGATCCTGAAAAATTTGTCACAGAGATCAGAATCCCGGTTCAAAGGATCTGGGAAGCATGATTGTATAAATTTTGTAAATAAAAAGCCTCAGTACAGATAAACAGAACTGAGACTTTCTATATTTATGAAGGGAATTATTGAACGCCGCGTTTCTGCATTTCAGCTTCATCTAAAACAGAAGTACACTGCGGACAACGACAGGCTTCAATGGAAATTTCGGCTCTGCACATCGGACACAATTTTGTTGTCTTGGCTTCTTCCGGCTTCTTTTCTAAAGCGGCAAGTCTGGCGGAAGCGGTGTTGATCGTTTTAACGATCGCAAATACAACAAATGCCATGATCAGGAAGTTGATGATCGCAGTCAGGAATTTGCCGTAGTTTAAGGTAACTTCTCCAAGGATGTTCCAGGACATTGTCTGGAAAATGTAGCATAAAATAGTAATCGCATCTGATCTGGAAACAGTATTCATTTGAAAAATAACTTGAAAAAAGATAAAAATTCCTATTGTGAAATCATATTTTGCGTGGTAAAATGCATTTGAAATGGAAAAGCAATGACGGAGAGAGTAGTGCAGAGGACGTATTCAGAGAGAGCAGCAGATGCTGGAAGCTGCTTATGCAGAGCCTGTATGAAGACCACTCCCGAGCTGTGCGCAGAAGACAGTTGTCGAAGCGTCACCGTGTAGCTGCGTTATAAGCAAAGAGTAAAAAATAAGGTGGAACCGTGTGAGAGCACCCTTAGATGCGTGTATGCGTATCAAAGGGTGTTTATTTGTAGCGAGGAAAGAAACCAAGCGACGGCGAAGCTGGCATTTGGTTTCGCCGAGCGTACAACGAGAAAATCATAAGTGCGAAGCACGGCTGACAGCGAAGCTGGCAGGATTTTCGAGTCTGAAAGAGGAAAGAAACCAAGCGAC
>ERZ1026860.511-NODE-511-length-25107-cov-7.348675_pt1 | contig 25107 bp, 40 predicted proteins | sample MGYA00380160_ERZ1026860 | MGnify/ENA primary metagenome ERZ1026860 (study PRJEB33269, sample SAMEA4719796) | human gut metagenome | biome: human-associated habitat; feature: organic feature; material: feces | place: Cameroon | collected 2013-10 ... | reverse complement strand
GAGAAGGAGAGGGGGGAACAAGGGGGGCACCCTCTTCTTTTTCTCCAAAACCCAACGGTTTTTCAAAAAAGGGTTGGGTTTTCTGGGTTTCTGAAAAAAGCGTTGGCTTTTCTGGGTTTTCAAAAAAAGGGTTGGGTTTTTCTTCTTTCCTTGGCCTACCGCCCTTCTTCCCGTTCTCACTGCATCTGGCCGAAAATTCCTCCTGGGCCAAAATAGCATCATCCATATCTTTTTTGAGCGCTGGCCAGATAAACCGCTCTGGCCCGGGAAGCTGGGGTTCCGTCCGGTCTCTCCGATATGCGATCATAGCCAAAACTAAAGTTCCAATGGCCTCTTTATCGTACTCCCGGAAATAATCGTCATAGCTCAACCACAGCTTGACGTACTCTCTGCTGTCAGCCACCGGCCTGTCTCACCTCTCTCTTGGCCTTCACCTTGTAGATCCGGCACAGGGTCTTGTCCATCACCACCCCGCCGGGCAGATGATACTTCTCGAAAAACTCCCGGTCGCTCATGGTGTGGGCCTCCTGGTGCATCTCCCGGAACAGGGGCAGCACCTCCATGCCCTCGTGGATGATGTCATCCCGGTTCCGGCCCATGCCCACCCGGTCGATGTGGTGCAGCTCCGCCGGTCTGCCCGTAATACAGCACTTCTTGGCGATCAAGCAAGCGTAGATGTAGTCCGGCACGTCGTCCACATACTCCAGCAGGGGCACCCGGCAAGGGATGTCGTACTCCACGATGAACCGCACCAAATACCGCTGAAAGGCACATACCAGGCTCATGGGGGCGTTGGACAGGGAAAAGATCCTGTCCGCCGTCTCCCCGAAGTCGTCCGCCAGGAAGCGGAGCTTCAGATACTCCTTGGCAGAGTGTACGTCCTGCCCGGTGTAGTCGCTGATCTCCCGCAGCAGGGCGTAGCACATTTTCCTCTGACGGTCGCTCAGGGGCCGTGCGTCCAGGGGCTGCACCAGGCACTCCCGGTACCCCCGCTTGGTCATGGTGTACCAGTCGTCGTAGTGTGCCCGGATCAGCAGCTCCTGGGTGCGCTCGTCGTAGCCCACGATCCTGCCCTTTACCGTATCAACCGGCGTCTTCATGGGTCGTCTGCTCCGCCTGTGTTTGCTCGGTCTTTGCCTTCTTTACCGCTCTCATGCAGTTCCAGCACAGGTTGCTGTGGTAAGCCTTCATGCTCTCTTCGGCGATCTCCTCCGCCGTGAATTTTCCGGCCTTGCCGTTGTAAGCCATGATGGCCTTGCCGCACCGCTGGCACAGGATGGGCGGTAGCTCCCCCGTATCCTGCTGCCTGTCATACTTGGTCTTGTCCTGTTTCCAGTAGACGTCTGCCGCCATGCCCAGACTCTTGCAGGCCACGCTGATGGCGTCCGTGTAGGCCATCTTGTAGGCGTCGTCGTTGGTGGTCAGGTTTCCCTTCTGGGTGTCCACCAGCATGGAGCCGCCGATGCCGAACAGCGGGTCAGACCAGCCGCTCTCCGTGGCGTACCGCAGCTCCAGGCTGCACCAGGCCACCACCTCGCCACCCGCGCCCGGGGTGGTCCAGAAGGCGGTGTTGTCCACCTTCCATCCGGTCCCGCAGGGGCCGAACAGCTCCGTCAGCTTCTTCAGCCGCCACATGGGGTTGATGTCCGTCTTGCCCTTCAGTTTGCCCGCCTGGATCTGCCGCTGTGCGTTCTCCGGGCATCTCCGGCTCTGCTCATAGAGTTCCATCTTTTCCATACGCTACCTCACTTCACCTGGAACGTGGGCTCCGTCTCCACGGGCACCACGCCCTCCGGGATGTTCCCGGTCTCATTGATGTATTTCTTCACGTCCTCCCAGCTGGCCTTGCGGGTGGTCTTGACGGCCTCGGGCAGGTTGGCCTCGCACCAGCTCAGCAGTGCCCCTTCGTCCCGCTCATAGTCGATCCCGGCGGGCTTGCAGATCAGCTCCCCGCTGGGCAGCGTGTATTTCTCCGTTCCCCCGCGGGTCACCCGATGGGGAACGCCGGCAAAATACTGCCGCAGCAGGCCCTCCATGAACTGGATGGTCTCCTGGGTCTGGGTCACCACCTGCTCCATGCGGCTGCGGTAAAAGTCGGTCCACTTGGCCTGCTCCTCCCGGGCCTCCCGGATCTTCTTCAGGGCCCATTCGGCCCCCTGGTCGTCCTGGATCTGAAAGATCACGTTCTCCATACGTCCTCCTTAATTTGTTAGATCCCGGTAGTCCACGGCATCCATCGCGTCGATGCAGTTCTCGCAGCCCACGATCTCGCCGTCCATCGCCCGGTAAAGGGTGTTGCACTCCCACCCGCAGCACGGGCAGCGGGGCATCTCGTCTTTCTCCGGCTCGTCCAAGCTGGGCTCCGGTATGTATCCCCTCATAGCATCGCCGCCTCCAGCGCCGCCAGCAGAGCGTCCCAGAAGAATACCCCCAGCAGGATCATCCCGCCGATGGCGCAGAACCACAGCCCCGCCTCCCGGCGCTCTCTCCGCAGCTCCTGCCGCGTCCTTGTCCGTCCGTCTGTCATTCAACTTCCACCCACTTTCCATCCTTCACGGTGTACCAGACACCGGCCTTGATGGTCTCCCCGTCTACGATGGCGGACAAAATGGCCTTGATGGGGTATGTCTCGCCGTCCCAATTACCTCGCTCTACACACACAATAGCGTTTCCGACCTCTCCCAGAACTTTACCGTAAATTCCTGCGCTCAAAGCCACACAAGCTTTGCCCGTGGCAGAGGCTGCGCCCCAGTCGCCCGTGGAAGAGGCTGCGCCCCGGTAGCCCGTGGAAGAGGCTGCGCCATGGTCGCCCGTGGCAGAGGCTGCGCCCTGGATTCCCGTGGCAGAGGCTGCGCCCCAGTCGCCCGTGGCAGAGGCTGCGCCCTGGATTCCCGTGGCAGAGGCTGCACTACAGACGCCCGTGGCAGAAGCTGCGCCCCAGTCGCCCGTGGCAGAGGCTGCGCTCTGGTCGCCCGTGGCAGAGGCTGCGCCCCGGTAGCCCGTGGAAGAGGCTGCGCCATGGTCGCCCGTGGCAGAGGCTGCGCCCTGGATTCCCGTGGCAGAGGCTGCGCCCCAGTTGCCCGTGGCAGAGGCTGCGCCCCAGTCGCCCGTGGCAGAGGCTGCGCCATGGTCGCCCGTGGCATGCTCCGTGTCCTCTGGAGTGGCCCTCTCCTTTACGTACTCGATCTGTGCCTTTACCAGGCCCGCAATACTCAGCTCCGCCTTCAGCTCCAGCTTGTTGCCCACTCGTTTCGTGCCGTTCCGTTTCTCAGCCGTCACGCCCTCCAGCTCCGCCTCAAAATAGCGGCCCGTAGCTGGGGGATAATAATTAAGCACGTCCAGCGGCATCTCGCAGGCGTGTAAACCGCGCTCACACAGCTTGATCTCTCCGTCTACCGTCACCGCCTTGCCCAGCTCATACTGCAAGCCCTTGCACCGCATGTCCTTATCGGTGCCCTTGTATACCTTCATCTCGTTTCCTCCTCACATCACCCAGGCGGCCACCACGGCCCCCAGCAGCGCGGTCACGCTCATCGCCAGGCACCCCGCGGCAAATCCGCTGCGCCAGCTGTCGCTCCGCCCGTCCAATATGCTGCCCACCGACATGGACAGCCCGCCCACCGCGCAGATCGCGGCGACTATGATCACAAGATCTCTCATCAGCACATCCCCCTCGCCTGTACGATGGCCTTCGCCACCAGGTCGATCTCATAGACCCGCTTCCGGGGCCCCAGCTGTACCGGCGGGATGCCGTTGCGCTGGGCCCACATATCGCCGAACCGGGCGTGGGGGGAATACCCCACCTCCGCAGCCAGCTCCGTGGGCGTGATGCATGCCTTGCCGTAGGCCGCCCGCATCAGCCGCCGCTTCTCGGCGATCTCCGCGTTCAGCGCGGACACTCGTTTTTCCTTCATCCTCTTGCCTTTCCCCTGCGGATGTGCTATACTGTCCGCAGGAACACAATATCTTGTGGTGAGATTCGTTCCGCTGCCCTGTTCAGCCTGCCCGCTGAACAGGGCTTTTTATTCAATACCAACAACATGATACCTCCCGTAACCGCTGGATCGACCAGAGCCAATACCAAGACCAAACCCCGCCATATTGATGATGTTCACGATTTGGTCGAGCGTGTAGACGTTTTCCGTATAGGTAATATGGATTTGAGAAGACCACCCAGAAAACCGATTGATGTAAACCAGTACAGGTGCGCCACGCTTCGGAGACATCAGCGTCTTATCAACTGTGTGCTCCGTAAACTTAATGGGCTCCAGCCGTGCCGTAACATTCATGGCGTTATCAAACTTCGTGGCGTATGTGTCAATTTCGTTCCGTACCACTGCCTGGCAGAAGGATTTTTTCAGCCCGAACCCGGTAATACACGGCGCATTGTTTTCCAGCATCTCATGCAGTGTGTTCTCGGTCATGTCGCGGTAAGTGTCTTCGACGGGGTAACCATCGCGCCAATGAATGGCCGTGATGATATCCTCCCAAATATTTGGAACCTGCTTGACTGTCTTCTTCCCGTCACGAGCAGCGGTCAACTCTCGAACTGTACGGGCGTTCATTTTATTCAGCACAAGGTCTCCGTCTCCCTCAATCAAAACGGTGGCCTGTTCAATCCTTACAGGCTGGACTTCGATAACTCGTTCCTTTTTCATAACTACCTCCTTGATTTGTTCGTGCGCTTGCTGTGGCTCATGTTGTAATGTGTTGTAGTTTTCTGCCGCGTTATTTCGTTTACGTTATTGAAATGTAAAGTTGCTTTTTTTATTGATTTTACGTTGTGGCACTCATAAGCCACAGCAAGCGCACGATGTTGTTTTTTGCTGTCGTGTAATTTGTTGTTGTGCGCGGTCGTGTACTCTTATTTTCTTTCATCTGCGGTAAGCAGAAACAGAAGCGTGTAATGTAGTGTTGTGTAGTTTATTCTGTTTCGCTGTTTTGTTCTTCCCAATTGTGTCCTTATTCGGTGGAGCTACACGCCCCTGTTTCCGCTTACCGCCGTACATTTATCCCGCGAGTTGGGCGATGACATCAAACACACCATCAAGTTCCGTCAGGGTCTTATACTTAACCCGGAAACTGTTCAGCTCTGCGAGAGCCCGCGCTAACAATTTTTGGTATTCGTCTTTGTCTTGCATGATGAGGACAGTCGGCTTATAGCCGCTATCGTTTTCCGTCTTAAAGAAAACTCGAACCTCTGGCGTCGGCGCATCGCTCGTCTCCTTGATAACAAGGTTGCATACGATGTGCCTGGCCTGTTGCAACCGCCATTTCTCGGCGGCTTCCGCATCGTTCCAGTCAAAGCACTTATGGAGCTCGGTTTTCTCATCACGTGCCTTGTCCAGAATTTGAGCCGTGGTTGCCGATTCTCCGATGGCTAAAATCTCATCTGCGACCTTTTGAGCATCGGCGGAAATGCGGCAACCATTTTTCCATTTGGCGAAAATCATGTAACCTCCCTCCCGGCTCTTTCCGTCTGTGCCTGCTCCGATGCCGCCCTGATCTCCGCCGCAGTCACGCCGTAGAGCCGGGCCAGCGTTTTGATGTACTTGCTGGCGATGCCATTCAGCCCGCGCTCCCAGTTCGATACAGCCGGAATGGTCACTCGCAGCTTCTTGGCCACGTCGGCCTGCTGTAGCCCCGCAGCCTCACGGATCTCTTTTAATTCCAAGCGTTCATCCCTCCTTTGCCAAATTCAGAACTTTATATTGACAAACCAAACCAACGCCGCTATTATGTAAGTGTCAGCCAACAAAATATCGGTTATAAGCCCGCAAAATGAGAAATTTGATTGGGGCTTGGTTTCTTGTTGCCTTTATTAAGTTCTATGCTGCCATTATAGCCGATTTTTTTCTGGCTGTCAATATAATCGCCAGAAATTTTCTGGCGTAAATACGCACAAAAAAACACCTTTGCTTTTATGCAAAAGTGTGTGGGGTAAATTTATGGGCGTAACCGTATATTATGAGCAGGGCCAAGTTGTTAAAATTTCACCAGAGCCAGGCGTATCTTACTATGACGTGCGAAAGACTATAAATGAAGCCACTTCAATTGTATCAGATGGGGTTCCTTATAATCTGGCAGATAGAAATTCTATTTACTCTATTGCAATCCCCGAATACACTTATACGCATAAGAACAAAAACGCACAAGATTTAGGCGTTACGGGATATTTAGACTATGTTTTGCGAATGCATGCGGGGCACTTGTGGAATCTTAACGAATATAATCTTTCTTTAATATGTCTTGGAAAAGCTTGCCAGTTGATGCTTTATTCAACAATTGGTTGGCAACGAAAAGATTATTATAGAATCGTCGAACGCAACATTGATTTAGGTCGTTTCAAAAAAGCAGAAGAATGGAAACGCTGGATTGAAAAATATACTTTAAGCCCTTTAGATGAAAAAAAAGAAGCGTTTAACCGCTGCTTAGATTCTGCCGTATTTTTGGAAACTGATTTAGTGGAAGTTGATGATTTGGGTGGAATGTGTTCGGTTTGCGCCAAATATAGGAACAGAATTTACAGTTTATCTGGGAAAAACAAAAGATTTCCTAAGTTTCCATCAGATTTTCACTTTGGTTGCGGTTTAAACATTACTCCTTTTGTATATGGAGTTTCAGAGCCGGTTTTTAATTGCAAAAACTATATTTTATATAGTTGGCGGCCATTTATTGATAACAGAACACCCGTTGAAATTGAAAACTATAAAAAAAGATTAGAACTTTTGTCTGGATGGGTTGAACCAAAGCCAAATCTAAACCACATTATTTATTATTGGTTTAAGCCTAAATTTCCTGATGCTTTTCCTAAATCTGTTTCCGGTTTTTCTCGAATGCGAAATGCTAATTCACCTAAGTATCAAAAACTAATGCAAATGATTGAAAGTGCTGGTTATAAAGTCCCGCAATCTTTAGAAGAAGTTGCAAAATGGGATAAGTAAAACAATCAAATAATTGAGGAGATTTTAATGTCCAGAAAATATACCGTAAAAACTAACTACAATACAATCAAAAAGCTAATAGACACACACAAAGTATATCGTGGCAATAATACATCATTTTGTATTGACATGGGGCTTGAAAATAGAACTTCGTGGGTATCTGATTTGAAACGAAACCGAAATCTTCCATCCCCCGAAGAGGCCGCCCGCATGTGCATCCTTCTCAACACCACCCCAGAAAAAATTCTGCTGCATGAGGGCAAAACCGAAGCGGAAACCGTCAAGTGCCAGGAAGATATTAAACTGGTGCAGGAGTTGGTAGAAAAGGAAATGGGCATAAAAAATCCCCCGTCTGAATCGACGGAGGACGATGAAGAAGAGTTTATTCGGTTGTTTCAGTTGTTGCCGCCGGAGGTACAGGAGCGGGAGCTGGCCTATCTCCGCCAGCTTGCAGCCCGCGCAGCCGATCAAGATAAGTGACTTTCTCCTTCTGGGGAAGCGTTCTGTATAGCTCCAGCGCGGTTTCTGTCATTTGTTCGGTCATTTTTCTGCCCTCCTGTCTCTATCCGTAAGCCAATAATAGAACAACCGTTCGTATTTGTCAAGCCGATTTATGGGACTATTTGAAAAATATGAAAGGATCTTGTGGGCCGGATCCTATTAACCAAAAAGCCCCGCTACACTCCGCAACACGCAGCGGGGCCAGTCATCAAGCGCGGGCGGTTTTCCCGCCTGCGCTTATATTCTAACATGGGAAAATTGCACTTTCGGTCGCATTGTGTCTGGGGAAGTTAAGATGGCAAAAAGAATCAGAAAAACCGCCCGTTATCACGGGAAAAAATACGAAGCTACCGGCAAAACGGAACTGGAAGCACTAAAAAAGTTGGCCGCCATGCTGGAGGCAGCCGAAAAGGGCGAAATCAGCAGCAACAGCACTGTAGACGCCTGGTATCAGCAATGGATGGAACTTTACAAAAAGCCCAAAGGATTGACAGCTAAATCCCTAGGAATGTATGATGAGAAGTACAAGAAGTACATCAAGCCCGCCATCGGCCACATGAAATTGAAAGACGTTCGAGATGTCCACCTCCAGAAGATTCTAAACAGCCAGGCTGGTATGTCGGAATCACATGTGAAGAAAATCCGCATGGTTCTCCAGGAAATGTTTAAGCGGGCCCGTCAGTCCCGTCTCACCATTTATGATCCGGCGGAGTTGCTTACACTACCGAACATGGCCGTGCATAAACGCCGCCCCATCACGGAAGAGGAACGCAAAGCCATTTTAGCCGTGGCGGAAACCCATCGCTCTGGCCTTTGGATCCTCACCCTACTATATACCGGCATGCGCCCAGGAGAGACCGCCGCCCTTACTTGGGGCGACGTGGACTTTGCCCAGAATGAAATCCACGTTCACGCCGCCCGGGAGAGCGGCATGACGAACGCCATAAAGGCCCCTAAGACGGCTTCGGGCGTTCGGGATATACCGATACATGCCGCCCTGCTGCCGAAGCTCCAGGCGGCCCGCAGGCGGCCTTCTGACTATGTTTTTCCCACCGGAGCCGGAAATCCCCAGAATGAAAACAGTCTCCGCCGCCTATGGACGGGCTTCAAGCGTGATTTGGACATTTACATGGGCGCAGAGACAAAGCGGAACAAGATCATCTCCTCTGTGGTCTCCGATGATCTTACACCTTACTGTCTGCGGCATACTTTTTGTACTGATCTTCAGCGCGCAGGCGTTCCCATCAACGTAGCAAAGGAATTGATGGGCCACGCAGATATTCAAACCACCGCCAATATATACACCCATAAAGATGGAAAAATTCTTCATCAAAATATGAGCCTATTAGATGGCACCGGTGGAAAAAGTGGTGGAAAATAAAATATAGTGTCCATAGCATCCTTAGAGCGACAAGGTATTTGCGGCAAGCGTTGTACTGTTTCCGGTTCTGAATGTTGGGGGTTCGAGTCCCTTCGGGCGTGCCAAAAAGAAAAACCCCGGAAGCCTTGATACACAAGGGCTCCGGGGTTTTTGTTTTGCTTTTTCCGCCCCTTATTTCTCCTAATTTTTGGTACAAAAAGTAACCTGAAATAACATAAGGTGGTGGAAAAGTGGTGGAAAGATTTTTGCCGGAAATGCTATGTGCGGCAAGGGTTTGAAGTGAATATTTTTCTGTTTGTATTCATGGTGGTGGAAGATTACGAAATTCGTCGTATTTTAACCAACACGCTGTTATATACTTTCCGGTTTGTGACCATCAAAGCATCCATCAGTTCATCCATGATGGGCCACAATTTGTCAGGAGGCTTCCCCACAATGCTCTGGAGAAATTCTGTGTCACCGTATTGCATTACTTCATCTGGGGCCGCAGCCTCAGAATACATGATAGGTCGTTGGACACTATCCTGGTTCACGTTGCGGCCCCTGATCGTATACAGCACTGCCAGTTTTTCGTAATTGCTCCAGCTAGATTCTTCGGTTTCAAGGCGGGCAATCCATGCGTTGATTTCCTGTTCGTTTAGCATGGAAATGCGCCCCCTTTTACCATTCCACGGAGTTCATGCAACGCTGAATGGCGTTGCGGATGCTGTCATCGTCGGCCTGATCCAGCATTTCCTGAAGTTGTTGCTTCATATCCTCTTTACCGCCATCTCGGCTATAATGGCCCCGGACATAATGGGTTCCACGGCGGGCATAAGAATTGCCCCTGCCATAAGAACCACGCATGTCAGCCTGCCCGTCTCCGTCCCTGGAGTATCTGCGCTGAGAGTAGTCGCCATCCCGGCTGTACCCTTCGTCCTCCAGCATTTTGATTTTATCAATGTTCTTGATGGTGTCGGTCAGCTTGTGGACGATTTCAAGATCGCCAGCACCCAGTTCACCTTTGCGGGCAACTTCGTCCAGCTCCTTGCAGAGCATGTCCCGCAGTTCATACATAGCTTTCATACTCATTTTGGCTCTCCTTTCAGCTCACGCGGTCTACAGACAGGTTTGAGTTTGCGAAGTTGACGGCCTGGGTGCTGGTGTTCTCCATGGCAACCGTCAGGCAACATCCGCGGGGCACCTCCACGATGGCGTTGACGTAGATGTTGAAGTAATTCTCCACCGCAGCAGGGGTCACGATGGCGGTGGCGCTGGTCAGCGGCTCCCCGTTGATGGCCAGGGCGGCGGTGATGGCCTCCACCGTCCCGCCGGTGGGAACGGCGATGTTGCCCCCAAAGCCCACCCGGAAGCGGGCCTTGCACTGGTTGGTCAGACCCCGCAGGGTCACGATGCCCGCACCATCCCGGTGAACGATGCAGGGTTTGCTGTTTACTGCCGTTTCAGTCAGAGGGACGTTCTGACCGGCGGCGACGGTCACGATATTGCCATTGCTGTATTCAGCCATAAGATCATTCCTTTCATGAAATAAGCGGCGGGACTACTGCCCCGCCGCGTTGGTTCCAGTATCAGCACGGGGCTGAACAGTTCGGAGATCCCGAACAGCTGATGCTATGCAGTTGTCAGCAGCCGCAGGTGCCGCATCCCGTGTAGCTTCCGCCCGCCCAGGGGTTGCAGCTGGCATAGGCCGGAATGGGCGTGGGCCGCAGCTGGGAGATCAGGTAGTTGTTCTGGGCGGCCTGAGACGCCGCCAGCTTCAGCCCCTGATTCTCGCTTTGGAGATCCTGCAGCTTGCTCTGGGTCAGGAAGTCCAAGATAGCCCGGCTGTTCTGGTTTTGGTTGTCGATGATGTCCCGGGCGGCGATGTTCACCGTGTTCCGGGTTTCGCACGCCTGAGACGCCATGTCGTAACGCACCTGGGCGATGGCGGCCCGGTTCTCGCAGCAGCAGTTGGCCGCCTGCATCTGCATGGCGTTCAGCTGCTGCATCAGGGCGGCCTGCTGGTTGCTGCGGGAAAGCTCAGCCTGCCCAAAGCCGTTTGCCATTGCCATGTTGGTGTTGTTGATGAGCTGAGCCTGCTGGTAAAATCCGTCGCAAAGGCCCTGATTTACACTGTCGATCTTGCGCTCGACATTAGCAAAATCAGAGGTCAGCACGTAGCCGTCGACCACACCGCCGGAATTGCCAGCGTTGTTGCCAAAGCCATTACCCCAACCACCTGCAAAGATGAACAGGAACAGAACAATGAGCCACAGAGCGCCGTTGTCACCCCAACCAAATCCGCCATTACCGCCAGTATTGGTGGGGGCCACAGGCATGGTCAGCATGGGAGCGCCGTCAGAAGAAAGAGACATAGAAAAACTCCTTTCAGTTTTTTATTATCAAATCGTGGCCACGATGTTGATTACTTTATAAACCCTTGAAACTGTTTCGCCATTTCTTGCAGCTGGTTCAGCTGCTGCTGGCTCATTTTCCCGCTCTGCAGCAGCTTCTGTACCTCCTGCTGCGGGTCCCCCTGAAAGCCTGCCTTGAACTGCTGGAACTGTTGCATCATCCGCTGGAACTGCCCCATGGGGCCAGGCATCTGCCCGCCCAGGGCCTGGAATAAGGGGTTAGCCATGCTCCTCCTCCTTCTCCTTTTTCAGCGCCGCCACCTGGGCGGCCAGGGCGTCAAACTCGCTCCTGGGCACATACTCCACCGCAGGGGTCTGGGCCGCTCTGGGGGCCGCTGTGCGCTCGGTGTAGTCCAGGATACGCATAGAGGGCATCCCCGCTGCGTCCACCGACTTGATGTACACCGTCTGGTTCTCGCTGTCCCACAGGGGCACCGTGTTGCCGCTGGCCACCATGTAGCTCTTGGCTCCGGTCTCCCCCTGCACCCAGATCATCCCTTGCTGCGGGGCCGGCGCCGGCGGCTGGAACTGCTGCCGCATCTGCATCAGATTGTCTTGCATAGGCGGCGGATAATAAGGGTTCTGAAATCCGTAAGGTGTGAATGCCATGTCAATCCTCCTTCACCCAGTAATAAAGCGGCACCTCGCCGCCGGAATCCCAGCTGTCCCAGATCGTTCCGTCCTCCACGCATACCACATGGCCGGACAGAGCCACAATGTAGGTCCCCCGGTTATACTCCTGGGCAAAGTCCCGCAGAGTGTAGCAATCCGGGCAGGTGTCCGGCAGGATTTTTCGCACAAACCCCAGCTTCCGCAGATAGGCCCCCCAGCAGGCGTTTGCGCTGGGCATGTCCCCCATCAGATAGCCCTGCATTGCAAGGCGCAGATAGGTATCGCCCCAATCCTTCCCCGTGGCCTTCGCAATGGCCCGCACCGTGCAGTCACCCACGTTCTTTCCCGTGGGGTTGGGGTTGTACTGCTGATACATAGTTACCGCCCCCTTTGGGCCTATCATACAGAAAAAAAGACCAGACAAAGGGCCCGAAAAAGGTCCTTGTCTGGTCTTTGTCATAGGTTGAAAATGTCGTCCGCGATCTTGGCAAACGCCCTCCTGCGCCGCTTTTTCAGCGCTTCGGGGGAGATGTGCAGCCGCTCTGCCGCCTGAATGTAGGACAGGCAACGCACATCACACTGGATCAGGCTCTCTGCCTCCTCCTCCGGCAGCTCAAAAGATCTGATGTACGCCTCGGCCCGTCGCGGGGCCATGGCGGAGATGCGGGCCCGTATGGCCCTGTGCTGACTGTCCATGATACACCATCACATGGACTTGCGGAGTGCTTATCGCGTGGGCAAATGCCGTCCTATGCCCTTTCTTATTTTAAGAGTTCCTTTCTCGTCGCCGGGCCGCAGCTGCCGTCGGGCACCAGCCCCGCGCTCACCTGAAAGCCCATCAGGGCCTCCTTGGTCCCCGGGCCGAAGCTGCCGTCCACGGCGCAGCTGAAGCCCCGGTCGTTCAGCTCCCACTGAAGCCACTTCACATCCTCGCCCCGTTTCCCTTTCGTCAGCGTCCGGGTGGGAGCAGGGTAGGGGTCGCCCCCAAAGGTCAGCACCGTGCAGATCCGCCGGTCACCAGCCGTGGACACGGGCACCTTGCCGCCCACCTTCAGGATGGTGCTGCCGCCCCCGTCCAGCTTGATGGCCTCCCGCAGCCCCAGGGCCGCCAGCTTTTTGGCTCCCTCGCCGCTGGCGATCAGGTTGCCCGTGGTGGTCTTGAGGGCCACCACCGTGATCTTGCTCCGGTCCTGGCCGTACCCGGCAAAGATGTGCCAGGTGGCGTACAGGCTGGACGCCTCCCAGCCCTGAGCCTTTGCGGTGGCCCAGCTCACCACCTTGCCCTGCCGCAGCACGGGCACGCCGGCGATGGCATAGGCGCAGCCCTCCGGCGGGGCGCTCAGCTCTCCCATGTCCGCCAGACCGCCCCGGACAAATAGGGTTGTCTCCGTCCGGCCAGGCTCGGCGTAGACCAGCTTGCCGCCGGACACCTTGCCCCGCTCCTCGCAATAGTGCCTGGCCCACTTGCTGGCCGCTTCAAATGTGCTCACCGTGTGGCCCACGGGGAGGGTGAACTTGTCCCGGCCCTCGTTGTAGTTGCCAAAGAACCCGGCGTTGCAATAGTTGCCGCTGTAGGCCGACTTCTTAGCCCTATCCACCAGCCGGACGGCGAAGTCCTTGATCGGCACCTCCACAATGTGGGCCCCGCCCCTCTTGGTATAGCTCATCCGATGCTTCTCCTCCTTGCGCTCCGTCAGACCAAATACTTCCACCAGCGCAGCCAGCAGCCCGTCCGCCACCTGCGACCCGAAGTATGGCCCCAGGATCACCGGAACGTCGGTGCTGGAATCCATGAAGCCGCACTCAATGAGAATAGCGGGCATGGTGGTGCGCTGGAGGACGTACAGGCGGCTTTCCGCCATGGGGGTGGCCCGGTTGCCCACCAGCCCCGTCCGGCTCACCACGGCCCCGTAAACGGCCTTCTGGAGGGCTTTACTCTTGGCTTGGCACCCGGGGGCCGTGTATACCACACAGCCCCCGCCGCTGCCGCCGCGGATTCCCGCGTTGTGGTGGATGCTAAGATACACGTCTGCGGGCCAGCCGTTGGCCGCCGCCACCCGGTCCCCCAGGTCGATCAGCCTGTTCCCGGTCTTGTCGTCCACCCGGAGGACCTGGCAGTTGTACCGCTCCAGCCGCTCTTCCAGCTTGTCCGCCACCCGCCGGTTAAGCTCCCACTCTCCAGTCTGGGCGGGGTCCAGGGCGGCTAAACACCGCCGCCCCGGCGTCCCCTTGTAGTGCCCCGCGTCAATGGAGATCTTGAGCATACGATCACTCCTTAGTCAGCTGCTTGCCCACCTGGTTGATGCCCGTGGCCGCAAGTCCGCTCACAATGCCAACCGCCACGGCGGTCATGTAGTCCGTGGCCGGGAAGCCGTCCAACCCCAGATACAGAGCCACAGGGCCCAGGACGGCCCCGCACAGACCGCAGGCGATGGGGATGTACTTGTCCTCCATGTGGGGCACAGCCTTAACTACCATGCCCACAAGATAACAGATAACGGTGATAGCTGCCACAGAGACAATGCCGAAGTCCATGTTATTCCGCCTCCTTTTCCGCGTCCTGCTCCTCACAGGCCAGCACGGTCTCCTCGAAGGCCGCCCGGTCATGGCCTTTGTAGGCATCCACCAGAGCCTGATAGTGCCGCCCGATGAAGGTACACAGCTCCTTCTCTGTGGTTCCCTCAGGGATAGGCTGCTCCGCCTGGAGCTTGGACAGGCCGATCAGCAGATCGGGATCCTGGTTGCGCTCAGTCTCCTCAAAAATGTCATAGATGTACTCAGCGTTCATTTTCACTTACTCCTTTCCTTGCTCCAGATCCTGGAGCCTGTGGTTGATGACTTTGATCTGCTCCTCCACGACCGGCATCCGCCGGGCGAAGTGGTTGTGCTCCCGTACCTCCCGGGTCAGCTCCTCCAGTCTGGCTTCCGTCACCGCCTGGGTCTTGCTGTTGGCGATGATCACCCCCAGCAGGGTCAGCCCCCCGGTGACAATAGCGCAGATGATCGCCTCGGTCATGCTCTCTCTCCTTTCTCGCCGCCGGGGCGGCCGTCATTCTGCGGGGGTCACCAGACTGTCATACTCCTCCTGCGTCAGCTTGCCAGCTGCCAGCAGGGCTTCCAACCGGGACTTGTTCCACAGCCGGGGGTAGTACTTTTGCGCCATCTCATATACCGTCATAAGCTCACCCCCGTCATGGCCGCGACAAAGTCGATGTCCGCTCGTAGCTGCTCCATCTCCGTGGGCTCCGGCTCCGGTTCAGGCTCCGGCTCGGGCACCACCCCCGCCGTTATGCTTACAACCTGATTGCCCTCCACTACCAGGTCAACAAAGGGGAACGTCTCCGGGATGGCCGTATCGGCGGGGATGACCGCCCAGCCGTCGGGGATGGTGACCGCCCCGCTGACGGTCTGGTTGCGGTGTGCCCCGTTGCTCTGGGGCTGGATCTCAATTATAATCATTTTGTTCACTTCCCTATTGCAAAGTAATAAAAAGATTCCCCTTCGGCGTTCAACTGTCTGATCGCGCTGGAAGTATGATACCAAGATACAGATTTTCCATACCAGGAAACAGATAGTGCATAGCTACCGTTAGAGGATTCGTTGTTCCCAATGCCATCCGACAAGGTTTGTCCTTTTATAAATACTGTCCCAGGATAAAAAGTTCCAGCACTGTTGCGAACTATTACAACCATATAAGGCACAAAGCTAAAAGTTAGAGAGTTTTCGTTGCCAGGTCCATTTACCCCAGTTCCAACATAGCTGCCGCTCTCGATCAGGCCGCCAACGGTAAGTTTGGTGCCCAGAACGTCGGTGAGAGTGGTGTCCCCTCCTACCGTCTGCGCCAGCACACTCTTGCTGAGGAGGTTCAGGATGTCATCCGGCACGGCTGCATTGGTCTTGCCAAACAGCGCCGCCGTGGCATCCTTGAGAAACGTCGCCTTAGTCAGCGGCGCTCCCGCCTGGGTGGGTTCGTCCGCCCGCACCATGTCATAGGTGCTGGCTTGCCCGGCCACCGGAAGTATTTTTACCCGCCCTGGGTAAAGAGGTACTCTGTCCTGCATAAGATCACTCCTTTACACTTCCCCGGCGTACAAGTCGCCGGAGTAAAACCACGCCGCCGCCATGCGGGTCAGCAGCTCGTCCACATCCACAAGGATCTGCTCGATGTCGTTGGCCTCCTGCCAGGTCAGCCGCTCCATGTCCTCCGGCACCTCCGGGGTGTCTGCTGCCACCGTCAGGGCCGCACGCAGGGCCGCCACGTCGGCCAAATAGGCAGTCATGCTCTCCGGCGTGGGGACGTCCGCCGCCTGCCAGTCCTGCCGGGGAGACACGCTTACGGCGTAGCCGTACCCCTTCAACCGCCCCGCAACATAGGCCACGGCAGCGCCCACCCGATTCAGGTCACTGGCGTTGTAGGCTCCTTTGAGCCCGTTCAACCACTCCGTTTTTTCGTCTGCGGTCATGTTCCCGAGGCCCTTCTGCGCCAACTGACGAACGCGGTCCACGTCCGCCTGTGTGCGGTCGGTGATCAGGTTGAGCATACCGTAGTACAGGGTCAGGGTATAGCTGGCGCTGGTGCCCAGCGCGTTGACTGCGGTCAGGGCGACGGCGTAGGTATCGTCCGCCGCCCTGTCTACGATGGCCTGCCACGACCCGTCCACAAGCGTCCATGTGTACGCTTTGCCGTTGACGGTGCCGGAGACATAGATGATCTCGCTAGGTAGCGAGACTCTCAGCGTCTGGGTGCTCATTCGATGGTCACCGAGATCACCATCGACTTGCCCGCGTCAACCGGGTTGGGCGTAATGGTGGCCGATTTGATGACCGGCACGGAGGTGTCCAGCGTCACTGTGCGGGTCACCGTAGCGGTCTGGCCCGCAGCATCGGTGGCGGTGACCACGATGGTGTTTTCGCCCTCCGCCAGCGTGACGCTCTTGGTGAAGCTGCCGTTGGCCGCCACGGAGACCGCACCCTGGTCTACACCGTTGAGTTTGATGGCGATGGTCACGGGGCTGCTGGTGGCGTCGTTGGTGGTGCCCGCGATGGTCAGAGCGGACGAAGCGGTCACCAGCCCAGCTACAGGGGCGGTAATGTTGAGGACAGGGGGCACGGTGTCTACCTTGTAGGTGGTGCTCTTCTGTGTAGCGCTGTTGCCGTCGTGGTCCTTGCAGTTGATGGTCACCGTGTGGCTGCCGTCGCTCAGGGCCGCAGCGGGGGTGTAGGTGATTTGGTAGCCGTTGGTAATGGGCGTGCTGGTGATGGCGGAGGACGCAACAGCGGTGCCGTCCTGCTTGACCACCAGTGTGGACAGGTCTATGCCGGACCCGTCCGTCTCGTCCACAACGGTAAAGACTACCGGCTGCTTGCTGTTGCTGACGTATGCGCCGGTGGACGGCGAGATAATGGTAATCACGGGGGCCACCGTCTCCTTGACCACCAGCTGCAGCCCGGTCAAGGAGACGGCGTCCGCCGTGCCCGTGGTGCCAGCGTCGTTGGTGGCCTTGACGGTCACGTTGTAGTAACCGCCCGTCAGGTTGTAGGATGTCTTGCCCGGCGCGGTCAGCGTGGCCTCCCACTTGCCGGTGCTCATGTTTTTGGTCAGATTGTAGGTCTGGCCGTCGATGATAGCCTGTACTGTTTTAATTGCCATAGATCAGACCTCCCCGGCGTACAAGTCGCCGCTGTAGTAATAATAGGGCTCCAATAGTTTGATGGTCTCCGTCACCTTGACGGACAGCTTCGTCTTGCTGTTGATACTGACGGGGTTCGGCGCAAGGGCCGCCTCGGTGATCTCCACCAGCTGCACCGCCCAGCCTTCTTCCGTCTCCACCGTCAGGGTGGCGGGGTCGCCCTCGCCCTCTGCGTTGACGCCCGTCACCGTGTAGGTGTAGGCCGTGCTGGGCTGTAAGCCCGTGTCCGTGTAGCTGGTCCCCGTCAGCGTGGCCAGCAGGGTCCCATCCCGGTACAGCTTGTAGCTGGTGGCGTCGGAGACCCCATCCCAGGCCAGGGACATAGAAAAGTAGTCCTTTGCCGTCTGGCGGAAGTTTCCGGGCGCTGCGGGGGTCTGTGGATAAACCTCCAAAGCCGTGACCCTCACATAGCCGTCTCCGCTGTGACCCGTCTCGCTGGCCCCGCCCGGGGCCGTGAAGGACGATGTGCCTGCCGTGGTGCTGGCGTCTGCCAGATAGTGGTCGGAGGTCAGCAGGCAACCGCTGGGGTAATTGCCGGCCGTGGCCGCCGTATACACATATCCAGAGCCACCACCGCCGCCCTTGTCATCGTCACCGGAGCTATCGGGATAAGTGCCGCCACCGCCGTACCATCCTCCGCCGCCAGCGCCGCCGTAGCCGGAGCTACGGTAAAGGCCCTCTCCGCCTGCGCCAAAAGTGCCCGCATTGTTGGACCCTCCGGTGCCTCCTGCGGTCTGGGTCGCCCCTCCGCCGCCGGAGCCGTATCCGCTGGACGCTGTGCCGCCGGTCGTACCGCCGCCCGCTGCGCCTGCTCGGTTGGTGGCTCCGTCAGAGCCGCCGCCTGCCGCCACCAGGACGCGGGCGTATAAACTGTTCTGACCCAAGCGGATGTCGGATGCACCGCCGCCGCCGTTGTAGGTGGAGCGCTTGCCGCCGCCGTTAAATCCGCCAGCGGTTTTCCCGGTGTTGCCGGAGCCGCCGGGGACCAAAAACAACAGCAGCGCCGTGGTGATGGTCAGGGTGCCCACGGAGTAGCCGCCCTTGCCGCTGTAAGTGGTGCTGCTGCGGTATCCGCCCTCAGCGCCCCACACCTCCAGCTTGTACCGCCCATGCGGCAGCGTGATACTTTTTGCCGCCCCGGAGTACGGGCAGTTGAGGATGTCCCCCGTTTTCAGCTTGCCCGGGGTCGTTTGGGTCAGGTCGTAAATGCTCACACCATCACCTCAATCTCCGCCACCGTCAGGTTGGACAAAGTGATTTTGGCCGATGTGAGATTTCCAGTCATGTCCTGGCCCCATGGCGTCGGTACTGTAATGTAGTCCAGCATATTCTGCTCTTCCCACACGATGCTGGTCTCCACGGTTTTCCGGCGCATCCAGTAGTTATACACCCGTTGTGCAACAGCCTGGGCGTTATCGGCATTGACCAGCGTGGCATCCTGCACAGTCTTGATGTTCTGTTTGTCGGATGCTGTCACATTGGGGTTGTCAATGCGAACTGTGCCGGTGGTGTGGACGTATTTGACGTCATTTACCGTTATAACCTCGTCTCCAGAAGAACCAGAACCTTGTGTGTAGGTGTGGTATGTAACGATGACCGCGGTGACAATGGCATCTTGCTTTACGCTGCCATTCTCGAACACGTTTCGGTTGGGTACCGTAGTAGGGTTTTCATATTGAGGAACAAAAAACCGGATTTTGTTGGTCTTGCTGGTGTCCACTGCTGCGCCGACGATAAATGCCGCCTGCTGTAGCGCTTCACGCCTGGTGCCGTCGGGGATATAGCCTTTGATCGTTGCGCTGGCAAGGTCAGTCTCAATGTCAACTTCAAATGCTCCGCCGACGATCTCATTGACCACGGAAGAAAATGCCGTGTCTGCCGTATACATTTTCCCTGCCCACTCGTAGTTGTCCAGCACCCCCAAAGCATCTTGACACTCAACTGAATAGTCGCCCACACCAGTCCGTTCTGGGATGTTGTCAACATAAAAGACGCCGATCAGCTTATTGTTGTGGTATGCTTCCACGGGCTGTTTAAGCTGGAAAATGTACTCTGTGTCGGAATTGCTGCGCAGATCCCAATCAAGGTAATTGATTGAAAGTTCATTGGAGATGGGGTCGACGTCCTGCCGAATCGTTACGCTGCCGATCTCATTCCCTTGAAACTCTCGAATGATGCCAAACACGACCTGGTCCAGCCTTGCCCGCCGCAGGGGAAGGGATGTTTTGTCCATCGAAATATCCACCCGGTTAAAGGCGGATACCATCTTTTCGCAGAAATAGTTGGCGCTGTCAGGGGTAAACACTTGGGAAGCGAGCTGTGTTTCGCCCTGATACCAGGCGATAGTTACCTGGTTGCAGTAGTCGCCTGTGTCCGGGGAGAACTTCAGGGAAATGCCCAGTGTGGTGTAATTGTTGTCAAAATCGACCCGGATTTTAGGTGTCTCAGAAAACTCACAGTTTTCGTCCGACACCGCAGAGGACAGGAAGGCAATGGCTTGCCCATCGTATACCATGTGGGTGCCGTTGAGCCGCCAGAAATTGTGCTCTACGATGCACAGCGGCGGGGTGTTTGCCCCAGAAGGAAGCAGCGATACATCAGACATGCTGTGCGCACCGCTGGCGGTCACTGCTGCATCTTCCGCAGCCCCCACAGCAACGTCCCGATAAATCAGCTTACTGCTCATGCCGGCACCCTTTCAGGGGACATGGCTATGAAGTTGATCTCCAGGCCGTCCCACTTGCTGTGATCGTCAGTTTTCAGCATCAGGTTATCAGCGCCGCTAGTGACGTATGCCTTAAACTGTTTCCACCCCTGCCCATACGGGACTTTGATCGTGTGGCTTTCGGCGGGGGAGGAAATGATCTCATACAGCGCATCATATTGCGCAATCGAGGCATTAGACTGGTCGGGCTCAATTTTAAGAGTGTAATTGTAGTACGTTCCGATGATATCCCGGCGCATTTCCCCCGTCTGGACGCGCCCCGTGTTGGGGCCGTCCAGAACGGAGAAAGACCGCTTCAGACTGACGATATGGACCAGGTCATAGTCAACACCATCGATAGAAATTCCGCTCATATCGTCCTCCTTACGTCAAAGATAGACCTACGCGCACACTTTCCTGGTTTCCGACATCAACGACAGCGCGACCCAGCTCCCGGCGATCGAGCATCAGGATAATGGGCCGGTTGTTGCCGCCGCCGCCCTGTTCCGCCAAAGCCTGCCGGAACGCCTGAACGATGGTCTCCAGGGGCGCTTCAATGTTGGTGCCGGACTTTTGGTCGCCAAGAACTGCCAGAAACTCCCGATTCGGAGGGATAACTGCGCCTTGTGCCAACTGGGGGATGCCCCATTCCGCCGCATGGGGAATGTTGGCACTCCAGCTCTTGCCGCCGATCCCAGGCACCCAGTCAGGCACGGAGAAAGAAATGCTGTTGATCTTGTCGATCAGCCAGTTCAACCCACGAATGATCAAATTTACAACACTGCCGACAATAGTCAAAACAGCGTTCAGCGCACCTTTTACCATTTTCCCAAGCCCAGACAGCATTTTATCAACGTCCTGGTTGATCAAGCCATCGATAAATTCAACAACGCCCGCAAAAATGTCCTTGAAGTTCTGCATCAACTGGTCGCCATTGCCTACCAGCACCGTAATGGCATACAGAACAGCCATAATACCAGCCACCAAAGCAGGGATCAGATTCCCTGTCAGTAATGTGATCCCAAGACCAGTTGCAATGATCCCAGCCAGAACCAACAGAGTATTCTGGAGGTTGACACCGTTTTCCATCGCATCCTTAAACCCCATGACCAGCGCCGCCAGGCCGGAAACGACCAAGCCGATAGCCGTTCCGTTTTGCCCAAAAGCAACAGTAAGGCCGACCACAAGGGCCGTTGCGCCCGCAATGATCTCCAGCAGATTTTTCCAATCAAGGCCGTTTTCCCACGCATCCTTTAATCCGTCAAACATCAGCATGAGGCCACCAATGGCAATAGCCATCCCGGCCAGTTTTGTGCCGATAGTGCCCAGCATCCCAGGAAGAGAGGAAGAGATCTTCCACATGGCAAGCCCAGCGCCGATCAGCAACACAGCGTTTGCGATTTTCCGGAGCCGCTCATCCACCTCATCAAGGAAACTAAAATCAGGAGCAATGTCGCTGGAGCTGGCCCCGCCGCCGGATTTGGACGAGCTGTTGTCGGATAACTGATTGATCTCATCAAACGCCGCCAGGGACTTCCCGGCGTCTTTAGCTGCCTTCCCAGTGCCCTTCAATGCCTTTGTTTGGCCATTTAGGGCTTTGGCGGACTTCTTGGTGGCGTCAATGCTCTTGCCTGATACCATCGCCACCAGGCGGGCGATCTGCGTTACAACGGCAGTAAGGACCTGCACCAGCAACGTAAACGCCGGAACAATCACGCTGAGTAGCGGTTGCGCCAAAGTAAGCAGCGCCCCTTTGAGCTGGGCAAATGCGGCAGACGCCTGGGAATCGGTTTTGATCACGTCCCAGAGATAGGTTTTGATTTGACGCAGAGCGGAAAGAATGACCGTGAAAACAAAGACGCGACGAGCCATCGACGCTAGTTTTTTCCCGATTTTGTCAAGGTTAGGGGAAATGTTTCCGGCTTCTTCCCCTGCATGGGAAAACTGTTCTGTCAGTTCTGCGGCTCTGCTTTCGGCGGTTTCAAGAGCCGCAGATTGCTTCATCACCTTGTCGGTAATGCTGGCGTATCGATTCCCGAGTTTTTCAGCATTTTTGTCTTGGGTATTCAAAAGGGCTTCCTGCTCTTTAAGGTTTGCAGTTATAGCCGCCTGCTTCTCCTGGGCTGACAAAAATTCAAGCGGGCTTGCATTTGTCTTACCGCTGGTGATCTGCTGGGTGTCAGATAGCTCCGACTTCAGGCGAGAAATAACCTTTTCAGTTTTTAATGCCTCGTTGGTGGCTGCTTCCAGTTCAGATTTAATGCCGCTCTGTTGCGTTTGCTTTTCGGACAATTCCTCGCGCATTTTGTCAATTTTCTTCGAGAGCTTGTTCAACTCTTTTTGCGCATCAGCATCATCCAATTTCGTTTCGATGATAATGGAGCCATCAGCTGCCATTTACTCACCCCCTTAGATCCATTGGGATAAAATATCGTTTTCGGCGTCGGTATATTTCCGCTTGATATCCACCAGGCGCTTGTTCTCACGGTAAAATTCCTGATCCGTTTTGTCGAGGCGCTTTCCCTTTGCCTTTAGATTGCGGATCCGGACAATTTGAGCGAAGAAGCAATCCCCGATCTCGTAGTATGCCGCGATAAAAGTCCACCAGTGAATATAGGGTAATGCCCGGACGTCCTGCCCAAAAACGCGGTTAATGGGAGCAACGATATATTGAAAATCCTGCTCCCAATCCATCAGCTTTGGCCGTTTACGGTTGTCACCCTCGTCCCCACAGTTGATGAACCACATGCACTTAGTAAGTGCTTCCTGCAAAGCATCCTCGGGAATGCGGACAAAATCAGGATAGAAAATGTCGAGCGTCGCAAGGGCTTTTTCCTCGTTGTCCAGCTCCGGGGCGGAAAGCACACCAAAAATGTCCAGAATGGCCCGATAGTCGGAGCGGATCTCGTATTCCTTCCCCGCTATTTCAAGGCTTTTAGGAAGGTCGTACATCATCTATGATACTTCTTCACATACTTGGCGATTTTCTCATTGGACAGCGCCTTTTCCCTCTTGATGCCCTCGTCAAACTGGTCGATGATCGTCAGAAGGAAATTAGCCCACACGGGCATACCGTCGCCGTATGCGTACAGATTCATGTCACCAAACACCGCATCGCATACCTGGGCTTCAAAAACACCATCAATGGCATCGCGCATTTCTTTGTCGATATGGCGCATCTGGTCAAAAATTTCCCGGCCAGTTGCGTTAGCATCAGCAAGGCTTTTTCTTGCCTTCTGCTTTTGCTCCAGTGCCTCGAAAACGTCATACAGTTTCCCGGCAAAGGCAGCGTCCGTGGGGTTGAAGGTGATCTCACATTTGCCATTGACCAGGAATGTCTTTTTGCCGTCAGAAAAATTCAGGTTTTCCATGTTGCCCTCCAGGAAGGGGCGGGGAACATCCCCGCCCCTTTGTCGTTAGGTGTCAGCGGTAAACTCGATCTTTCCGGTACTGCCCTTCTTGACAGTGCCCAGAGTACGAGTGCCGCCGTAAGTGATCTCGCTGGCGATGTTCAGGGTGCCGCCGCCATCGCCGCCGATGCTGGTCACGGCAATAGCGCAGCCGGAATACCGCTCCGCAAACTTCGCTTCGCCGGAAGTGACATAAAAGTGACCGATCATCATATCCTGGTTAGACAGGGCCTGCGCGTCGTGGTCTTTGACGGCAAGGTTCCACATCTTGACCGCCGCAGCATCACCCGCATCCAGAGGAATGGGGTCAAAGGTCTGCGTGATGGTGGGTTTTTTCATGGTCGTGAAGGTATTGCCGAGAATATCCTGGCTGCTTTCCTGCCCCCAGTCCATTTCAGCGGTGGAATCTTCCACGCGCTTGCCGATAGCGCTCCACTCAGGGGCAGAAGCGGTACCGGTGTTCAGGTAAGCGATCAAAAGCTCTCGGTCAATGGTCTGGCCTTCGGTAGTCGCAAAAGTCAAATCTGCCATTAAACATTCACCTCGTAATTCATTTTCATAAGGATTTGGTGATCCTCGTCGCCATTTTCATACATAGCAAACAAAGAGGATCTGGTTGTCGGCTCAATACGGATAACGCGGCGACCGTCACCAATATCAGGCAACGTCTCGTTTCCCGCCCAATCTCCCAGAGCGTTTAGCACCTCGTCCGCTTTAAGCCGCTTGTCATTGCTGTTCCCTGGCTTTATGCGGTAAATAACCTTAAACTGGTATTCCGCTTGATAGCCACCGAGGATGTATTTCTTGACGATGTACGCCGCCTGGATCGTAGACAGCGCCATCGCTGCGGTGTCAGCGGGAAGAAACTCAAATCGGATCAAATCGACCGGCTTATCAGGGAAAGTATTTAGCCATGCAAGCAGCTTCCTGGAGATTTGATCTTCCTCCGCTGCGGACACCGTCTTTTTAATCTTTTCCGTATTTCTTCACCGCCTTATCTGCTACACGCATCCACTTCTCCATGTTCTGCGCTTTGGAAGCCTCAAACCAATGCGATTGTGCTTGCGGGTGCATCGTTGTGTTAAATACAAGATTTCGGTCTGTGGCCACCTTGTGCCCGCCTTTGGGCGCGTATGTGCTGCCGGTCTGTGGATCAACCATGACCTTTCCGTAGTACAGGAACCGCGCATATGGGCCCGGGTAAATGACCTCGTTGCCAACCACCCGCGTCCGCTCCGTCAGAGAGCCTGTAAGCGCAGGCACAAAGGGGGTGGTATCTTTCATCACCTGTTGCGCTAAAACGCTTTCAGCGCGGCTACAGGTCCTTGCAAGCTGCCGCTTTACATCGTCCATACCGGACACGTCAACAGAGAACTTGAGCGACATCTTATGCCCCTCCGACTTCCCAATGCTGCATATCCACGCTGCCAAAATCTTTCTCGTCCACTTTGGTCACGTTGTAGCAGCCGTCC
>ERZ1026860.510-NODE-510-length-25138-cov-13.974445_pt1 | contig 25138 bp, 17 predicted proteins | sample MGYA00380160_ERZ1026860 | MGnify/ENA primary metagenome ERZ1026860 (study PRJEB33269, sample SAMEA4719796) | human gut metagenome | biome: human-associated habitat; feature: organic feature; material: feces | place: Cameroon | collected 2013-10 ... | reverse complement strand
AGCTTTCAAAAAGCTGCTGTAGCTTTGGGTTAGAATAGATCCTGGCAAGGATTTCCTCCCGGCTTTGGATCATAGGAAAATAAGATTTTAGTAGATTTGTGGCCATAGATAGCCCTCCTTATGTGAAATAGACATGAGCTTTTGGATGTTGTGATGATGGGGACTACGGAATATCCTGCCGGAGACCGCAGATTAGCCATTGCTATTACATCCAAAACAAAAGTGAATAGTTACATCATGCAGACCTGTTTAGAAAACATCCGGCGAAATGCCAAAAGATAAAAATAAAAGAATCAACATGATCTTCCCGGAATCCCGGAAACGGGTAGGAATGAAGTGAGTGTATCATAAATACATTTATTATGCAACCACAAAATAAAGATACAGCAGATGCTGTTTCCAGGGATAAGGGCAAAAGAGTATAACAATCACAAAAAAGTATAATGCAAAAAAGAGAAAAATTATAAGGAACAGAAAATCCTCTTATATATGTGAAACGGATAAAATTCTACAATTATCTTACAAAGAAACAGTTCAAAACGATAAGGGAGGGTTATTCATGCAGAGTCAGAAAATTTATGTGGAACCTGAAAAAAAACTGCCTGTCAGCTATGATGTGGATGTGCTGGTATGCGGCGGTGGACCTTCAGGGATTGCAGCGGCAGTCAGCGCTGCCAAAAACGGCGCAGAGGTTCTGCTGATCGAAAGGTTTAACTGCCTTGGCGGACAGGGAACCGTAGGACTTGTCACATCCTTTATGTCCATGTCAGCCTATACCGGAGGCAGACAGGTGATCAAGGGAGTGTTTGAGGAATTTACAAATCTTCTGGAGGAGATGGGAGGCTGTATCAAGCCACCACACCTGGCAGAAGAAAGACCATACTTTTCGGTCAACCGCCATGAGCCAGATACGGCGATCTGCCCGTTTGATCCGGAAATGTATAAGATCGCAGCTGACAGACTGGTAGAAAAATATGGCATAAAGGTATTATTCCATACCTACATCACGGCAGCTATCATGGAAGGAAAGACAATCCGTGGTGTCATCATTGAAAACAAATCTGGCAGACAGGCAGTATATGCAAAACGTGTGATCGACTGTACCGGAGATGGAGATGTCATTGCCTACACAGGAGCGCCATTTGAAACAGGCGTAGGAGAAAAGGATGGAGAAGAAGTAAAGAGTCCGGTATCTACCATGTTCTGTATGGATGGTCTTGCGCCGGATACAGTAACCTGGAAGGTAGATAAGTCCCTTGCCTATGGAGCAGTCAATCTGTTCCCGCTGATGAAGGAAGATGAATTCCGGGCGGAAATGACCAGAGTGACAGGTATCAATCCCTGCTCTGCAGAGGATATCACAAAGGGTGAAATTGCATGCAGGAAGCAGATACTGGAGGTTCTTGACTGGCTTCATCATAATTATAAAGGGACAGAGCATGCAAGACTGACCAAGGTTGCCAATATGATGGGCATGATGGTATCCAGAAGAATCGTGGCAGAGTATAAAGTGACCAGAGATGACATCCTGAATTATACTATATTTGATGATGCGATTTCCATGAATGCCTATGGTGTGGATATCCATAATCCGAATGGAGGAGGCTGTGAACTGTACTGGCTGATTCCAGGACACGCTTACAGCATTCCTTACAGGGCATTACTTCCACTGGAAGTAGAAAATATTATTGCAGCGGGACGCTGCATTGCCCATGATGGAATTGCTGTTATGGCCACCTGCTATGGAACCGGAGAAGCAGCAGGAGCAGCGGCGGCACTGAGCATCAAAGAGGATGTTCCGTTCAGAAAGCTTTCTGTACAAAAGCTGCAGGACCAGCTGAAGAAGCAGGGCGTATATCTTGGGGATCAGGAACCGGAGAAGCCGGAACCCAGATATATTCATATTTCAACAATATAGAAAAGAGGAAAAGACTATGAAGAAAAAGATAATTGCACTTATTTTGGCGGCTGTAACAGCAATCTCCCTGATGGGATGCGGAAATACAAACACAAATACACAGGAGGCAGCAGAGACACAGGATCAAACAGCTGCAGAGGGATCAGCAGAAGCAGATACCGGTGCAGAAGAAACGGCAAATGGAGAAAATACCTATCATTATACCTTTGTTTCACCTCTTGTCAGTCATGAGTATTGGATTGATGTAGAGGAAGGAATTCAGGCAGGTGCCAAGGAGCAGGGCGTGGATGTGGCAGTGCTTGGAGATACCAAGGTTGATGTGGATGCCATGGTGAAATATATTGATACAGCAATCGCATCCAAGGTGGATGGTATCATTACAATGGCACTTTCCCCGGCAGCGATCGGACCTGCCATTGACCGTGCAGTAGATGCGGGAATTCCCGTTGTACTGGTAGATACTGATGCACCGGAAAGCAAGCGGGCAGCTTATGTTGGAACCTCTAACTATGATGCGGGCTATGAGGCTGGTAAGGCAATGATCGATGCAACCGGTGGTAAGGCAAAGATTGGAATCATCAGAGGCACCATTGGACAGGAAACAGACAACGACCGAATCAAGGGATTTGAGGATGCAATTAAGGATGAGCCGGATATGGAGATCCTGACAACAGAAGCCTGCAATTCTGATATGCTGACAGGAACCCAGAAGGCGCAGGATATGTTGAAGGCTTATCCGGAGATGACAGCAATCTTCGGCAGTGAAGGAACCGGCGCAGTGGCAGCAGGAAAGGTACTGGAGGAGCAGGGGCTTTCTGGAACAATTACCGTGATTGGATGGGATGATACAGATGAATGCCTTGACTTTATCCGTACAGGTGTAGTAAAGGGAACCATTGTGCAGAAGCCTGATTTTATGGGAAGAAAGGCAGTAGAACTCCTGACCAGGATCAACAATGGAGAAGAACTGACAGAGACAGTTATTGATTCCGGTGTTACTTTTGTGACGGCTGAAAATGTAGATACTTACAAAGATGCCCAGTAATCAGATAAGGTGGTGTGCTTATGAAAAAGAAGATAAGCATGAACGGTCTGATCAAGATCGTTCCGCTGGCAATATTATGTATCGTAACTGGTATGATCAACCCGGTGTTTTTTGCCGGATCCAATTTGATCGATCTGGCAAGATCCGTTTCTTTTCTGTTGATCGTCAGTGTTGGAGTTACTTATGTACTGCTGGGGGCCAGCCTGGATATGTCGATTGGCTCTGTTATGGGGCTTGGGGGCGCAATCTGCGGATTGTGCCTCGTAAACAGCCTTCCTGTCTGGCTCTCCATTCTTATGGGACTTCTGGCATCAGCTGTGGTTGGCATAGTAAATGCAGTATTGATCGTCAATTGCAGGATCCCGGCACTGATTGCCACCTTGGGAACCATGTATGTGGCAAGGGGAATCGTGAATGTACTGACGAAGGGAGAACCGTATTATCCGCTGCCAGATGAATTCAAGGTGTTGGGACAGGGAACTCTGGCAGGAATCCCATATTCTGTTTTTATCGCAGCTGCTATTGTACTGATCGCTCATTTCGTGATCAAAAAGACATCATATGGAAGAAGTCTCATGGCAGTTGGTGGAAACAGAGAGGCTTCCAGGGTATCCGGTATTAATGTAAAAAGAGTTCTCTTTTCTGCACATGTACTGGTTTCCCTGCTGGCTGGCTTTGTGGGGATCATCATGGCAGCAAGATTAAGCTCTGCGCAGCCTAATGCAGGAGATGGCTGGGAAATGACAGCTGTTGCCGCTGTTATTATCGGTGGAACAAGTATGTATGGTGGTTATGGATCAGTGCTTGGCACGATTCTTGGCTGCGCACTGATGGAAACTATTTCAAATGCCATGGTACTGCTCCATGTTTCTGTATACTGGCAGAAGATCACCATTGGGATCATTATGGTAGCAGCAGTCGGCATGGATACATTCCGGCTAAAGAAAATTGCATCGAAGTAGCAGAAGGAGGGTGAGGGTATGGCTAAAATGGTATTGGAAATGCAGCATATTACCAAGACCTTTCCGGGTGTGAAGGCGCTGGATGATGTTTCTCTGCAGGCATATGAAGGGGAGATCCTTTCTATTGTAGGAGAGAACGGTGCCGGGAAAAGCACACTGATGAAAATCCTAAGTGGTTCCTATTCCTGTGACAGCTATGCAGGGAACATTCTGGTAGAAGGAAAAACGATGCAGTTTCACAACACCAGACAGTCTGAGGAAGCAGGGATTGCCATGATTTATCAGGAGCTGAATATGCATCTTGACCTGAGTGTGGCGGAGAATATTTTCCTTGGAGGCTGGAAGCAGTTTGGAAACGTGATCAAGTGGAATAAGCTATATCAGGCGGCAACAGAGTATCTGGGTCAGCTTCAGCTTGATGTGGAGCCGACAGAAATTTTAAGAAATCTGAATGCCAGCAAACAGCAGCTTGTTTCGATCGCAAGAGCACTTTCCCATAAGCCAAGGATCCTGATCCTGGACGAGCCGACGGCATCCCTGACAGAAACAGAATCAGCAACACTTTTTCAGATTATGATGAATTTAAAGAAGCAGGGATATACCTGTGTGCTTATTTCACATAAGCTGGACGAGGTATTCGCTTATTCAGACAGGATCGTTGTCATGCGGGATGGAAAAGTGATCAACAATCATAACAGAGAGGAATTTGACCAGAGCCGGATCATCGCAGAAATGGTGGGAAGGAAAATGGACAATCTGTATCCCAAATGCAAAGTTCCTGTGGGAGAAGTTGTCATGGAGGCCAGAGATTTCTCGGTTCCACATCCGCAGAATGCCAAAAAGAAAATTGTGGAAGACGTCAGTTTCACTGTCAGGAAGGGAGAAATTCTTGGAATCGGCGGTCTGGTAGGAGCCGGCAGAAGTGAGCTGGTGAATGCAGTTTTTGGTATTATTGGAAAACAATCGGGATCGGTAATGATCGATGGCAGAGAGGTGCAGATCAGAAAACCGGAGGATGCGATCCGGGAAGGACTTGCACTTGTAACAGAAGACCGTAAGCTGGACGGATTTGTAGGTGGAATGTCCATAGAAGAGAACATCACACTGGCTTCGTTGAAAGCAATCTGCAGATATGGTATCATTAATCACAAAAAAGAGCAGCTGTCTGCCAGAAAATATTTTAATGAACTGAAGATCAAGGCAGCTGATATGACAGTCCATATGGAAACATTGTCCGGTGGAAATCAGCAGAAGGCGGTTCTCAGCAAATGGCTTATGACCAAACCGAGAGTCCTGATCATGGATGAACCTACCAGGGGAATCGATGTGGGAACTAAGTATGAGATTTATAAGATCATGGTGGAACTGGTAAGACAGGGTATTGCAATTATCATGATATCTTCTGAACTGCCGGAATTGATTTCCATGTCAGACAGGATCATTGTTCTTTCGGGAGGCAAGGTATCTGGAGAATTGCAGCAGGAAGATGCAAGTCAGGAAAAGGTAATGGAGCTTGCGACCAGAATGGTTGTATAGGATGAATTATGAAAAAACTTTCTCTTAAAGGAAAATTTTCATTCTGTATGTTTGTAGTTATGGCAATCTTTTTTGCAACAGAGGTGATATTGCTTGGTATGCAGTATTATACCAAAGACAGGCTGGGTGACCTGATTGATAAGAGTAACCGGGTCTATGAACTGAAAACAACGGTCAGTGAGGTATTGTCGGCATATAAATATTATTCTGTTTCGCAGAAGGAGGATGACAGGGAAGCAGCAAAAGAGGCACTTGTGAGACTACGGTCCGACAGTGCCTCTTTAAGGTGTGTTATTTTTGAAGACAGCTATATCAGAGAAATTGATGATCTCTGCCATATGGCAGACAGCCTGTATGAACAGATCGAACCGGAGATTGCAGCTGCTGTGCACGGGACAAGAGAGGAAAGGCTGCAGGCATATGATGAGGCAGCTTATACTGTGCAGCTGATTGAAAAATATTATGATTATGTATATCCGGCTATGGAACAGTATTCCAATGAAGCTCAGAATGAGCTGAACAGGGAAATGAAGGTGATTTCAGGGATCTGCATTTTGGCAGTTATTGTATTTTCTCTTGGAATCCTCGGAATGGTTCTCTGGTTTTCCAGAGATGTGATCAGTCCCATATCGGCATTGTCCTATAAGGCGGCAACCTACCGCTCAGAAAGAGAAGGTTATCAGAAGCAAAACAGGGATGAGGTGGGACAGCTGACAGAGCTGTTTGAGGAGATGCTTTCCCGTATTGAGGATCAGATGGGACAGATGGAACTGAATATGAAGCTTCAGCTGGAGCTGGAGCAGCAGAGGCTGGAGAAGGTGAAAATGGAAAAGCTGCTGCAGGAAAGCGAGATCAAGGCACTTCAGGCGAGGATCAACCCTCACTTTATGTTTAATACACTGAACAGTATTGCACAGATGGCATATCTGGAGGAAGCACCTTCCACAGAGCAGATGATCGAAGCGGTATCGGATTACTTCCGGTATAATCTGAAGGATATCCATCATGTGGCTACGGTAGCAGATGAGGTGAAAAACTGCAGGGATTATATCTATATCCAGCAGATCCGTTTTGGCAAAAGAATCCGGTTTGACCTGCAGTATGATGAAACAGCAGCAGAAGGAAGGATACCGGCACTTACCCTGCAACCTGTTATAGAGAATGCTATCGTCCATGGACTGGCGATCCGGGGCGGGGAAATACTCATACGGATCCTCAGAAAAGATGGGAAGATAGATATAACCATCCGGGATAACGGAAGCGGCATGGAAGAAGAAAAGCGGAGACTGATCCAAAGTTATATAGAGGGGACAGACCAGACGGGGATCCATTCTGACAGTATCGGTCTGAAAAATGTGATCGACAGAATGAAGGCATTTTTTAAAGATGGGTTTGCGATGGAAATTATTTCCGCACCGGAAGAGGGAACGGAGATCAGAATAAGGATCCCGTATGAGGAGAGCTTATGTATCGGATATTAATTGCTGATGATGAAGAACTGGAGCTTAAGGCAATGCATTTTTTTCTGGAAAGGAATTATCCGGAAGCAGTGCTTCTGCCGGATGCACAGGATGGCACCCAGGTAGTAGAAACAGTGACAAAGGAAAATCCGGAGCTGCTGATCCTGGATATAGAGATGCCGGGTCTGAACGGATTGCAGGCACTTACTATTCTCAGGGAGCGGGGATATGAGGGACATGTGATCGTCAAAACAGCGTATGGTAAGTTTACCTATGCAAAGGATGCACTGCACCTTCATGTGGATGCTTATCTGTTAAAGCCTGTCAGGAAAAGTGAATTAAAGGAACAGATGGATGAAGTCCTTTCAAAGATCGAAGCGGAGAGAAAGCAGGATGCGGGCAGAGGAAAAAGGGGAGAATTTACCAGTGGTTTTATTCTTTCCCTGTGCTTTGCCAAAGAAGGCAGCCAGTGCCTTTCTGATGCAGGAAAAATAAAAAGATTATCACAGGAAGCAGCAGGAAAGCTATCTCTTTTCTGTGATTTTACCATTTGTCCGGCAGAAGGAAATGTGCTGCCCATACTGATCTATACCTCATCAGCCATGGATGAAGAGGGATACCAGAAGCTGTCTGGGGATGTGGAAGAGATGATGAGCCAGATCTGTCAGACAGTATTTGGCATGGCTCCGGAAATGAGGACAGGATTCCTGATCGCAGATATTGAAGAAAGACTTCCAAGGCAGCTCCAGCTGCAGGAGCAGGGAGCTGACAAAGCAGGGGAACAGGGCAATGCAGCGGGCGGCAGCCTGCATCTGCAGAGAGCGGTTCAATATATAGGAGAGCATTATATAGAAAATATATCCCTGGAGGATATCGCAGAACATACAAAACTCAGTACCAGCTATCTGAGCCATCTTTTCAGGCAGGAGCTGCATAAGAATTTCGTGGATTATCTGACGGAGGTGCGAATGGAGCAGGCCAGGCGGCTGATCGATCAGGGAATCGACAATGTCAATGTGCTGGCAGAAAAAGTGGGATATCAGTACGCATCTTATTTCTGCAGGCAGTTTAAGAAATATACTGGTATGACAGTAGGAGAATATAAAAGAAGAAAATAACGGTGTATTTTGAGAAAAAGATGTTGCTGCACGGGAAAACCGGATTGCAGCATTCTTTTTTGGGGATTTTTTCAGTAAAATATGCTATACTGAAATCGTTGTAAACAGGGCAGCGGGAGACAGAAGCATATGGTAAACAGGAAAGTACTGGAAACATTAGAATATACAAAGGTCAGAGCAAAGCTTACAGAAAAGGCCACCTCCGATCCCGGAAGAAGGCTGTGTGCAGAGCTGGAGCCGATGACAGAGGCACAGGAGATCGAAGAAGCGCAGACACAGACGGCAGATGCCCTTACCATGCTTTTTCAGAAGGGATCCACCTCCTTTGGAGGAAATAAGGATCTGACCATGGCACTCAGATCACTGGAGATAGGCAGTACGCTGTCAGCCTCAGAGCTTCTGAAGGTAGCAGGACAGCTGGAAAACGTAAACAGGATCAAGGCCTATGGAAGAAAGCAGAGAGAAAATACAGAGCGGGACGGAGAAGAGAGCGGTGATTATCAGGCAAGCTCCCTTGCCGGATATTTTGAAAGACTGGAGCCACTGACACAGCTTTCGGCAGAGATTGGCAGATGTATTCTGTCAGAGGAAGAGATTGCGGATGATGCCAGCATAAACCTCAAGCATATCCGAAGAAACATTGCTGTGACAGGAGAGCGGATCCACAGCCATCTGCTGTCTATGGTAAACGGCTCCTGCCGCAGTTATCTACAGGATGCGGTGATCACCATGAGGGACAACAGATACTGCATTCCCGTAAAGGCAGAGTATAAGAGTCAGGTGCCTGGTATGGTACATGACCAGTCCTCCACGGGTTCCACCTTCTTTATTGAGCCTACAGCAGTGGTAGAGCTGAACAATAAGCTGAAGGAGCTGGCAGCAGCAGAAAAAGAAGAAATTGAAGTGATCCTGGCAGACTTAAGCAGCCAGGTTGCAGAGCATACAGAAGAGATCCTTGAAAATCAGAAGATCATGACGTTCCTTGATTTTACCTTTGCCAAGGCGGCACTGGCACTGGAACAGAATGCCACAAGACCGGTGTTTAACAGGGAGCATGCTATCCATATCAGGAAGGGCAGACATCCCCTGCTTCACCCGAAAAAGGTTGTTCCTATTGATATTTATCTTGGCAGGGACTTTGACCAGCTGATCATTACAGGACCAAATACAGGTGGAAAAACAGTATCTTTAAAGACAGTTGGACTATTTACGCTGATGGGACAGGCGGGACTTCATATTCCGGCTCTGGACCGTTCGGAGCTTTCCGTTTTTCAGGATGTGTTTGCAGATATCGGAGATGAACAGAGTATTGAACAGAGCCTCAGTACCTTTTCTTCCCATATGACAAGGATCGTATCCATTTTGAAGCATGCCGATCAGGATTCCTTGTGTCTGTTTGACGAGCTTTGTGCAGGAACGGACCCGACAGAAGGCGCTGCTCTTGCGATCGCAATTCTGGAAAGACTTCATGGCAGAAGGATCAGAACCATGGCCACGACCCATTACAGTGAACTGAAGGTTTATGCTCTGACCACGCCGGAGGTGGAAAATGCCTGCTGCGAGTTCAATGTAGAGACACTTTCACCGACCTACAGGCTGCTGATCGGTATCCCGGGTAAGAGTAATGCTTTTGCAATTTCCAGAAAGCTGGGGCTTTCCGATGAGATCATTGAAGAAGCAGGAAAGCAGCTCAGCAGTGATGACAGAAGCTTTGAGGATCTACTGGCAGATCTGGAGCAGAGCAGGGTGACCATAGAGAGAGAACGTCTGGAGATCGCTTCCTATAAGGAGGAGATCGGGACACTGAAGAAGCGTCTGCAGGAAAAGAACGAAAAGATCGACAGTGCCAGAGACAGGATCCTCAGAGAAGCCAACGAAGAGGCAAGGGATATTCTGCAGAATGCCAAGGACGTGGCAGATGAAACGATCCGGGTATTCCAGAAGGCGGGTCCCGGAGCGTCATTAAAGGATCTTGAAAAATCCAGGGAAAAGATCCGTGGAAAGATCAATGAGAAAAACGACAAGCTTGTCATAAAGAGTCAGCCAAAGGAGAAAGCAGGAAAACTGACGGCTGACAAGATCAAAAAGGGAGATACGGTAAAGATACTGTCCATGGGAATGACAGGAACGGTTACATCACTTCCCGATCATAAAGGAAATGTATTTGTACAGTGCGGTGTGATCCGCTCCCAGGTCAATATTAACGATCTTGTGTATGCGAAGGAAAAAGAAACAGAAGAAAAGAAGCCGGTGCTGCAGCGCACCCGTACCGGTACAAGCGGTATCAAGATGTCCAAGTCCTTAAGTGTTTCCGGCGAGATCAATCTCCTTGGAAAAACCGTGGATGAGGCACTGCCGGAGCTTGACAAATATCTGGATGATGCTTATCTGGCGCATCTGCCGTCCGTAAGGGTTGTTCATGGCAAGGGAACCGGCGCACTCCGGAATGCCGTACAGAACCATTTAAAGAGAGTCAAGTATGTGAAGAGCTACCGGCTTGGAGAATACGGAGAAGGTGACGCAGGTGTCACAATTGTTACATTTAAGGATTAAACAGGGAGGATGCTATGGCAGGAAAACAGAAAATTCTCATCGTTGATGATGACAGTAATATTGCAGAACTGATTTCTTTATATCTGACAAAGGAGTGCTTTGATACCATGATCGCACCGGATGGGGAGACAGCGCTGATGCTGGCGGATTCCTTTGAACCCAATCTGATCCTTCTGGATCTGATGCTGCCGGGAATTGACGGTTATCAGGTATGCCGGGAGATCCGTGCCAAGTCTTCGGTACCTATTATCATGCTCTCCGCCAAGGGAGAGATCTTTGACAAGGTGCTGGGCCTTGAGCTTGGTGCAGACGACTATATGGAAAAGCCCTTTGATTCCAAGGAACTGGTAGCCAGGGTAAAGGCGGTCCTTCGGCGTTATAAGCCGGTAGTGGCAGCGCCTGCAGAGCCGGATGTAAAATGTGTGGAATATCCGGATCTTGTGATCAATCAGACCAATTATTCTGTCCTTTATATGGGAAAAACGGTGGAAATGCCGCCCAAGGAGCTGGAGCTTTTGTACTTCCTTGCTTCATCTCCTAATCATGTGTTTACCAGAGAGCAGCTTCTGGATCAGATCTGGGGATATGAATATATCGGAGATACCAGAACGGTGGATGTCCATATCAAGAGACTGAGAGAAAAAATCAATGACCATGCACACTGGAGGATCGCAACGATCTGGGGCATCGGCTATAAATTTGAGGTAAGATAATGCGAAAGACGCTGTATTTAAAATTTCTGCTGGCCTATCTGATCTTTGGGTTTTTCGGATTTATGGTCGTAGCGACTTTTGTAAATAATATGACTCTGGAGCATCTGAAGAGGGAAAAGGCCGATGCCCTGTATAAGGAAGCAACACTGATCGCCAATACCTATGCGTCCGATCTGTACAATAATACCACATCCCTGGACACAGTGAAAAAGCAGATCGATGCTCTGGATACGTATCTGGGAGCAAGGCTCTGGATCATCAATCCATCAGGACGTATGGTTCTGGATTCACGTACACCGGTAGATGTGGAAAACGAGACTGTGATCACTGGGTTTGATCCGACGGTGACAGGCTCCAGCTACTATACAGTAGGGAACTTTTTTGACAGCTTTACAGAGGACCAGCTCAGCGTATTCGCACCGATTACTTCGGCCTACAAGGTAAGGGGCTATGTGGTGATCCATTATCCCATGCAGAATATTGCAGCATCCTGTAACAGCCTTTTGAACATTTCCTATCTGATGCTGGTGATTCTGTTCCTTTTATCATTGATCATCCTGATCTTTTTTACGGAGATGGTGTATCTGCCGCTTCGTAAGATCACAGAAGCAACAGAGCAGTATGCGGCAGGAAACATGCACTATGAGTTTCAGGTTGACAGTGAAGATGAGATGGGGTATCTGGCAGCCTCACTGAATTATATGGCCAGTGAGATCGCCAGAAGCGAGGACAACCAGAAAAAGTTTGTAGCAAATGTTTCCCACGATTTCCGGTCACCTCTGACTTCGATCAAGGGGTATCTGGAGGCCATGCTGGATGGAACGATCCCGGCAGAGCTTCATGAGAAGTACCTGAGGATTGTCCTGAATGAAACAGAAAGACTGACCAAGCTGACAGGAAGTCTCCTGACACTGAATAACCTGAATACGAAGGGCATGATGCTGAACCGGAGTCTGTTTGATATCAATCAGGTGATCCGGAATACGGCAGCATCCTTTGAAGGAACCTGTAAGCAGAAGACCATAGCGATTGAACTGACACTGACAGGAGATCAGCTGTTTGTCAATGGGGATGTGGATAAGATCCAGCAGGTATTATATAATCTGCTGGACAATGCAATCAAATTCAGCCATCAGGATTCCGTCATTAAAATAGAGACCACAGAAAGGAAGAACAAGATCTTTGTTTCGGTAAAGGACAGTGGTATCGGGATCCCGAAGGATGACCTGAAAATGATCTTTGACCGTTTCTATAAGTCAGATCTGTCAAGGGGCAAGGATAAGAAAGGAACCGGACTTGGGCTGTCTATCGTAAAGGAGATCATCAGTGCCCACGGTGAGCATATTAATGTGATCAGTACGGAAGGGGTTGGCTCTGAATTCATTTTTTCTCTGCCTGTCGCAGAGGATGGAGAGGAAGAATTATAATGCACATCATTTTACATCAGCCGGAGATCCCGGCAAATACGGGAAATATAGGCAGAACCTGTGTTGCCACAGGAACAGACCTGCATCTGATCGAGCCGCTTGGCTTCCGTCTGACAGAGAAAGAGATCAAACGTGCCGGTATGGATTACTGGGAGCATCTGAATGTGACCCGTTATATGAACTTTGAAGAGTTTCAGAGCCTGCATCCGGGAGCCAGGATCTGGATGGCAACGACCAAGGCAAAGCACGTTTATTCGGATGTGTCCTTTGCTCCGGATGATTATATCATGTTTGGAAAGGAGAGCGCAGGGATTCCGGAGGAGATCCTTGTAGCGCATGAGGAAACCTGTATCCGTATACCGATGGAGCCGGCGATCCGCTCCTTAAATCTGTCCAACTCTGTGGCGATCGTTCTCTATGAAGCACTGCGGCAGCAGCGGTTTGCAAGTATGCAGCTTACTGGGGAATTACACAGATTGAGCTGGAAAGCAGAGGAATAAAATAAAGAAAAACAGAACAGAACGCAGGCATTATTTAAATGCCTGCGTTCCTTTTTTGAGCTGTGCTTCAACGAAGTCCTTAATATATGAGTTATCCTCCGGCATCTGACAGCCTACGATATAAACTCCGTTGTTATTGGAGCAGCGGATGATGTGCCCCTCCAGTGTGGAATGGGAGGGAAGGGCGAAATTCTCGATCGTGACAGAGATATCAGTGCCCTTGCCTTCTGCAAAGACCGGTTCCTTGGAAAGGAAGGCAAAGCCATTTGCGCTGATATTATTCAGTCTGGCATGATACTGCAGGCCGGTTTCCTTAATGGTTACAATACAATAATTGGAAATGTCAATTCTTGGGTATTTCCGGCGGTTCAGGATCTTGGGTCTTGAACTTAAGCTGGCCTGATAATCAGTGGAAGCACTGTCCTTTTGGAGCTGTGCATCTTCCCAGCAGTAAATGATATTGCCAACAGTGATCTGCAGCCTGCAGGAAACAGGCTTGGAGATAGCAGGCTTCTTCTCCAGGGAGATAAGAATACCGTTCGTTGTCTGCTTTACAAATTCTCCGTGATATTCGCAGGGCTTTCCATCCATAAGAGCCTGGATACTTACCTTCATGCCAGGACCAACATCGGAAATTCCCATGAAGCCGCCAATACCGAGTTCGCACATAAGAGCCTGGATAACATCTTCAATCTGGTTGATATTGCTTGCACTTTCATCATATTTGCTGAGCATCTGCTCGCTGATCTCACTGGAACTGCGGATATTGTCTGTTATTGTTTTCACAATGGAGGATACCTGCTCCATATTGTCTACCAGCTGGAGATTTGAATTTTCAACCTCCTTCATAGCAGAGTCGATCGTCTGGATATGCTCGCCGATCTGGGTGGAATCCTTGGTGATCATACTTACATTCTGGCCGGTCAGCGTTACCTTTTCAAGGGTCAGCTGGATCAGTCTGATGGTTTCCTCCATGGAATCCGTCATTTTACTGGAAATATCATCCAGACGGATCAGTGCTTCACGGATCTGGGCAGAGGAATCCTTTGTTTCCGTACTGAGTGTCCGGATCTGGTCTGCGACAACGGCGAACCCTTTTCCTGCTTCTCCTGCTCTTGCAGCTTCAATAGAAGCATTCAGGGCAAGAAGGTTTGTCTGGCTGGAAATATTGTCGATCTTTCCGGTTTCCTGCTTTACAGTTGAAAACTCTTCCTTAAAGCTCTGCAGGACCTGTTCTACCTTTGAAGAAAGCTCTGCCATGGTTCCGGCAGTTTTTACGAGTCCGTCAAGATCTGTGGAGCTGGTAAGTGCGTGCTTCTCAGATTCTGTTGTAAGTGCTACCATTTCCTCGATCATATCCGTAACATGCTGTACCTGTGTACTGATGCCGGAGGTCATGCTCTTGGAAGATTCTGTGCGATCCTTTAACATGTTGTTATTCTGTGTCAGCTCATTCATGCCTAGCATGACTACATCAGATCCATGTTTATTTTCGGCGGCCAGCTCCCTGACAACGGTAATACCATCCATAACAGCATTACTGGAGGTTTTGACCTTCTCTACGGTTGTGATGACACGCTGCAGATCGGCTTTGATGCTGTCTGTCAGTGCACCATCAGATTCGTTCAGATGACGGATGGACATAATGTAGCATATATAGCATAAAAGGATACAGGATACCTGCAGCTGATAATTCTTCATATCGGATGCGGAAGTGCAGCCAAGGACAGCTGCCCGGTATACAGCACTCAGGATGACACTGATGGAATTGGCTATGCCGCAGCCGATCATAAAGCGTTTATTCTTATACAGCACAAGCAGGCTGGTTACGGGAAGAATATAGGTGAAGGCGATGGGAGAAGCCGTCGTACAGAGAACGAAGGTATAGAAGATCCCATAGCCGATCACGAGATCCAGCCGGTAAAGATCGGAGGCCTTCCCCTTGATCTTCAGGATAATATCACCGACAAGGAAGGGAACCCAGCAAAGGATCAGAAAGATCACATACTGGTTCATGGGGTACAGGTGTCCTGCTGCATCTGAGCCGTAATTGGCGGAAAGCAGGAGGGCAAAGACGAGCCAGATACGTCTGGCCTTTTTGTTGGCTTTCTCTTTAAAGAGGTTTTCATCGTAGATCATTTGTAAGTTCTTCCTTTCTGGCAGGCCTGCAGGAACTGCAGCATGTCATTGATCAGTGCTTCGCTTTCCGGCAGGGAAGGATCAAAGACGCTGAAGGCATGGGTAAGCCTTTTGTCTGTCGGAAGGTTCAGAAGCTTATGGGGTATATGGTGCCGGCGCAGTGCCCTGGCAAAGGAAACTGTATAGTCTCTCAGGTTATCATTATGGCTTGTAGTCAGAAAACAGGGAGGCAGGCTGGAAACGATATCTTCGTGCTCCGGGTTTACATAAGGAGCAAAAGCCGTTTTTTTGTAATGTTTTCCATATAAATAAGTAGGAAGGAACAGACCGATCTTGTCTTTTCTTGTGGTATAAAACATGCCGCTGATCAGCCCGAGCGCCACCGGCTTTAATGCAGAGGGAGTAATCCCTGCAGCTTCTGCCAGCCTTTTACAATTCTGCATGGCAGCAGTGTAAGTGAGAAGGCAGGCTCCACCGCTGTCTCCGGAAGCATAAACCTGATCCGGATCACCCTGGTAATGTGCGAGGTTTTCTTTTATAAAATCAAAGGCCAGAAATATATCCTGAAACTGATCAAAGACAGTGCAGTCCGGTACAAGACGGTAGTCTATGCTGAATACCAGAAAGCCCTTCCCGGCGATCCGTTCACAGAAGGGTCTGTTGAATTCCTTGCTGCCCAGCAAAAGACCACCGCCATGGATGTTGATCATGACGGGAAGAAGTGCATCCTGTCTTTCCTTCGGATAATAAATGTCCAGGCGGTGGGCAGGGAGAGTATCTCCGGCATAGGGGATATCGGCCAGGCATACGATCCCCGGTAAAGGCGGGAACTGTTGATCACGGCCGGCATAGGTCTTCTGGAAGTCCTTCCGCTGTCTGTAAAATATGTTTGTGATCCATTGACTCATACTTTTGTACTCCTAAACAATACTACACCCATATTAAAATTTTTATCTGCTTTTTTCAAGAGATAAATGAAAGAATATATAGTTAAAAATTTATAGGCGGGAATATAAGACAGGGAGGATTGCATTGGAGAGAGGGGTCTGATACAATGAAAAAGATAAATCAGGACAACAGAGAGGATATTGCTTTGACAGGATTTTTTGAAAAACACAGGAAATTATTTTTTTATCTGATAGCGGGCATTGCCTTTATTACAATATATGCATATAATCTGCTGACACCATACCTGTCAGATGATTATGCTTATCTGATCGATGTCAGAAAGGCACATTCCCTGCTGGACCTTGTCAGGCAGCAGTATGGTGAGTATTTATCCAATAGTGGAAGGATTATCGGACAGTTCAATGTAAGACTGTCTCTTTCCATGGATAAGCAGATATTTAATGTGATCAACAGTCTGATGTTTCTTCTGCTGGCATTTCTGATTTATGCTAATATCCAAAAAAGAAAAAAATATGACAGCTTTGTGCTGCTTACGATTCTTTCGTTCCTCTGGCTGTTTTCTGTTGAATTCGGACAGACCATGCTGTGGATCTGTGGTGCATGCAACTATCTGTGGGGCAGTGTGATCATTCTGCTGTTTATTACAGTATACCGGAAGCTTCTTCAGCAGCCGGACAGAAAGCATGCAGTCCTTGTGGGAGCCGGTATGTTCCTGCTTGGCATACTGGCGGGCTGGTGCAATGAAAATACCTCCGGGGGAGGTCTGTTTCTTGTATTGCTCTACAGTCTGAATTTCTGGACTGACAGGCGGAAGGAAAAAAGAAAAACAGTATATCCCTTTATGGTCTCCGGAATTGCAGGAATGTGCTGCGGGCTTTTTGGAATGGTGATGGCGCCCGGAGTCAGGAAGCGCAGTGCGACTATGTCGGAGGGAGATGAATACACAGGTATCGTGGGGCTTTTGTCGCGCACCTATAAGGTCATTGTGAATATGCATGAGCTTTTTTTGGTGCTTATGATCATGGCGGTGCTGATCCTTGTCCTGCTGTCCCTACAGGGGAAGCTGAAGACCTTTGCTAAAATAAGGACGAACGATACGGTGCTGTTCATACTGGCCTTTCTGGCAACATCCTTTGTCCTTGCTTTGATCCCGACACCGGCAAACCGGGCGTTTTTCGGAGCAGGAGTATTTCTGATGATCGCCTGTATCCAGGGGATCGTGGAGGCAAGGGAACAAAAGGAGCTGACGGTACAGTTCCTTACCTGTGGGCTTGTCAGTGTGCTGTGCATGATACTTTTCTTTACCTATGTGGAGAATCTGGTAGATCTTGCAAGAATTTACAGAGAAGAGAATGAGAGAATAGCGCTGATCGAGGCAGAACATGGGGAGAATGAGGATGGTATTGTGGTAATCCCACAGTTCCGGGAGGAATTCAGGACTGTCTACAGTGTTGCCCATGATTCAGATCTGACGGATGATAAGGAGTACTGGATTAATCATTTTTATGAGATCTATTATGATATTGGAAATATAACGGCGATCCCGCGGGATGAGTGGGATGTACGTTATGGAAGCAGGGAGTGAGTATTATGCAGCTGCAGAAACTGACAGATGATCCCTGTAATCTTTGCAGCAGGGAATGTGGTGCAAGACGGCAGCAGGGAGAGACAGGGTATTGTGTTTCGCAGAGCCGGCCGGTAGTGGCAAGAGCTGCCCTGCATATGTGGGAGGAGCCCTGCATTTCCGGAGAAGCGGGAAGCGGGGCTGTTTTCTTTGCCGGTTGCAGCCTGCGCTGCATTTATTGTCAGAACTTTGAACTGGCAAGGGGAAGAAAAGGCTTTGAGGTGGGAATAGAACAGCTTGCTGATATCTTCCTTGCCCTGCAGGGTAAGGGAGCGGCAAATATCAATCTGGTGACACCGGATCATTTTACACTGGCGGTTATCCCCGCAGTAAGAATGGCCAGGGAAAGAGGACTTATGCTGCCAGTGATCTATAACTGCAGCGGCTACGAAAAGGAAGAGCTGATCGAAAGCCTCCGGGGGACAGTGGACATTTTTCTGGTTGATTTTAAATATATGGAAGAGGAACTGGCACGGAAATTTTCTTTTGCACCGGATTATCCGGAGATAGCGAAGAAGGCACTTGCCAGGATGCTCAGTCTGACAGGAGAACCGGTATTTGATGAGAAGGGGATGCTGCAGAAGGGTGTTATTGTAAGGCATCTGCTCCTGCCGGGACATAAGAGGAATGCCAGAGAGGTTATAGAGTATATACATCAGAATTATGGAGACAGGGTCATCTTAAGCCTGATGAACCAGTATACTCCTTTTGAGAGACTGAAGGAAAGGGAAGACTGCAGGGAACTCTGCCGGAGGGTGACAAAAAGAGAGTATGAAGCAGTCATAGATTATGCCCTTTCCCTTGGGATGGAAAATGTTTTTATCCAGGAAGGGGAGACAGCAAAGGAAAGCTTTATTCCGGAATTTGATGGGGAAGGGATTTTGGAATGGAAGAAAGGGGAAGAGAAATGCAAGGAAGAAAGCGGCCTACAATAGGAATGATGGTAAGTGGCATCATGGATGATTTCACAAGACCGGCCTGTAAGGGTGCCATGAAGATAGCCAGGGAGCTGGATGTTAACCTGATCGTGATCCCTGGAAAATATATAGACAGAGATGTATCAGATAATCCTGACCTTGCCTATGAGTATCAGTACAGCAGTGGATTTTCCTTTGTAAAGCCGGAGAATCTGGACGCTGTTATCATAGCAGCAGGTTCTATCGGATGCTTTGCATCACGGGAAAAAATAAAGGAAATGATAGAGCAGTTTCAGGGGATTCCCTGTGTGCTCATTTCTTATCAATTGGAAGGATACCCTTATGTGCAGTATGATAATGCCAGTGGTATCCGGGAAGGCATGGATTATCTGATCGGAAAGATGGGCTGCAGACATATTGGTATGTTGGGTGGGAGTCTTGACAATACGGATGCTCAGGAGCGGAAGACTGCCTATATGGCGGCACTTGAGGAGCATGGAATCTCTTTTGAGGAAAAGGCCTATACAGAGGGTAACTTTACCAGAGGCTGCTCCGAGGCCATGAAACAGCTTCTTGATGACAATCCGGAGCTGGATGCGGTTTTCTGCGTGAATGATGATACTGCAATTGGCTTGTATGAGGAGCTTAACCGTCGGCAGAAAATTATTGGCAGGGATGTGAAGCTGTTTGGCTTTGACGATGTGATCCAGGCAGCCAGAATGAATCCTCCCCTGGCATCAATACGGGCAGACAGTACGGAGCTGGGAGAGGAAGCTCTCAGGATGGCGGTATTACTGGCAGCTGGAGAAGTAGTGGAAAGCCGTATCCTGCCTGCCCGTTTTATACGAAGGGAATCTGCGGGAAAACAGCTTTTTGAAGAGAAAAGTGAAGAATTTTCCGGACTGAAAACAGTAGAAGAGTATTTTAATGACAGCTTTTACCGGCATAGGAATGAGATGGAAAATGTCCATATGATCCAGATATGGGATGCATTCAAAAGGCTGGCAGAGAAGCTATTCTGTGTAGTGGAAAACGACAGCTTTCAGATAACGGAAGTAGCGGAGATCTTTGAAGCGCTGACGCAGTTTCTGGATGCAGATGGTATTGCATACGCTGAACTGAGTATTCTTCTTGCCTGCTTTGAGGAAGTTTACAGGATCCAGAAAAAGGAGCTGTCCGGAATAGAAGACAGATATGAGCTGCAGAAGCTGTATTTCAACATATACAGGAAGATACTGCGGATGACAGATATTGAACTTGGCAAAATATCAGAGGATAAGGAAAAAGAAAATTATGCCATGAAAATGTTTGTCCGGGATGCCCTATCCTTTGAAAAGGGAAATGACCTGAGCTATGCATCAATGATCAGCAATCTTGAATGGCTTGGCATAAAAAATGCCTGTATTTATACATTTGCAGAACCAATGACACATCTTTCCGGTGAATATTTCAGGGCACCGGAGGAACTTTATCTGAAAGCAGTCCTGCGAAATGGGAAGGTAGAGACAATTCCTGCAATCGTCCAGAAAACGACGTTATCATCTCTGTTTCAAAGAAGCCTGGAGGGAACAGAGGGAGAGACCACATTTATGTGCGCACCACTCTTTTCAAATGAAATTATTTATGGGCTGGTATTTTGTAATCTGACAGAGCAGGTATTTTTAAACGGAGAATTTCTCATAAACCAGATGAGCTCTGCAGCAAAGATGATCACCCTGCTGAAGGCTAATGAAAAAATACAGCAGGAGCTGGAGGAAAGCCTTCATACTTTAAAAGAGAATAATATTGTTCTGGATAATCTTTCCAAGTCAGATGGACTCACCGGTATTTGGAACAGAAGAGGCTTTCAGATTGAAGGAGAAAAAATGATCGAAGCAGCAAGGGCAAAAGAAAAATGTGTGCTGGCTGTTTATGTGGATATGAACAATTTGAAGATCATTAATGACAGATACGGGCATGAAGAGGGTGATTTCTCTATCAGGCTGATCAGTACGATCCTGTCTGAAGCGATAAAGGACAGGGGAATAGCTGGAAGGATCGGAGGGGATGAATTTGCCTGTTTGATGATCACAGAGGAAGAAGATGACGGCAGGAAGCTGATCGAGGATATCTACCGCGACTTCCATTCCTTCAACAGGGAAAGCAGCAAGCCTTATAATATTACTGTATCAGCAGGAGCGGTGAATCTGCCGGCGGAGCAGGCAGTATCTCTGCAGGAAATGCTGACACAGGCTGATGAAAAGCTGTATGAGGTAAAGAAATACCGGAAAAAGGATGTAGTGAAGCGGGAGTACAGAAAATAAGTGAAGAACAGGATCAGGAAAGATACAGCCTGACTGAACCCGGTAATTTTACCAGTTAATGAAAATGTTAACTGTTGAAAAGTAACAAACTCACCTAAAATGAAGGCTCAGTGATTGACAATTCTGTTGGTAAATGGTATTTTGTAATCAAGATTAATCGATTAACTAAACAGGAAGGGAATTTTTTTTTACGAGTCTAGTAAATCGATTAACTAACGGAGGAATCCTCATGAATATGAAGGAAATTGCGCAATTGGCAGGTGTAACTGCCGCAACAGTTTCGAACGCGATCAACGGAACTGGGAATGTCAGTGAGAAAAAAAGAAAAGAAATAATGGAAATCATAGAAAGGGAGGGTTACAGTCCCAATCGGTTTGCCAAAAGCCTCAGGACAAAGGAGAGCAACACGATTGGAATCATGGTAGAAGATATCACAGCGTTTCAGACACCACGGATCATTAACGGGATTAATAACTACGTTGAAAAGCAGGGCTATGCGGTGATCCTGAATAATATGAGTCTTCTTGAGAAGACAGGAAATCATTATTCTGAATTAGCCAGTTATCAGTCAGCAATAAGTAAAAGTATAAAGCTTTTTAACAAAACCCAGATTGACGGACTTGTCTATGTTGCGATGCATGACAGGGATGTAATGGAACTGATCCCCAAGCTGAGTATACCGATCGTCCTGGTTTACTGCTATGACACATCCAAAAAGAACTATTATGTAACCTACGACAATATGGATGTTATTGCAGATGTTGCAGAGTACCTGATGAAACATGGACATGAGAAAATCGGGGTGATCAAGGGGGCAGAGGATTCCCTGCCTTCACAGAAGCGTCTGAAAAGCTTTATCACACAGCTGGAAAAGGCAGGGAAGGAATTGAAGGAAGAATATATCTTTCCAGGAGCCTGGGAATTTGGAGATGGGGTAAAGGCATATGAAAGATTCAAACAGCTGGAAGAAAAACCAACAGCAATCTTTGCCATGAATGATCTGATGGCAGCAGGCTTTATGGATGCAGCACTGAATGACGGTGTGCGGATCCCGGAAGATGTTTCTGTGATCGGATTTGACAACAGACAGGAGTGCAGATTTACCAGACCAAGATTAGCAACAGTTGATATCCCGCTGGAAAAGATGGGAGAGAAGGCAGGACAGGTATTATTAGACCTGATCAGTGGCAAAACACCTGAGGACAGGAAGGTTATACTGCCATGTGAATTCCTGGAAAAAAATTCAGTTATTTAAAATACGAAAAAGAGAGGTAAATGAAAATCCTAATCCCCCAGCTATGCTGGGGAGAATGGAATAGTTGGAAACGGTGAGGATATCAATACAAAACCTCCTGTGATATATTGAGAATGGTGTCGCAAGCCAAACTCAATCACAGGAGGTGGTCCAAATGGACAATAGAAGCATATCACACACGAGATGGAAATGCCAATACCACATTGTATTCATTCCAAAGTATAGAAAGAAAGTATTGTACGGAAAAGTAAGAGAGGATGTGCGAGAAATCATCAATACATTATGTAAGTACAAGGATGTGGAAATAATAGCTGGAGCAGTTTGCATAGACCATGTGCATTTAAGTGTAGCAATACCACCGAAAATAAGTATTTCAGATTTTATGGGATATTTAAAAGGGAAAAGTACACTTATGGTTTATGATAGACATCCAGAACTGCAGAGTAAATGGGATAAAGCCTTTTGGGCAAGAGGATATTATGTCGAAACAATTGGTAATATAACAGATGAAGCAGTTCAAAAGTATATAAAAGAGCAAGCAGAAGAATCTCGAAAAGAAGATTCGAGGAGTACCGCTTTATAGCGGACCAGTAATAGTGCTTGCGATACCGCCCTTCGGGGCGAGCAGTAACAGTGCCCCTTAGGAGGGGCAAAAATAAACCACCACTTGAAGTGGTGGTTGCTAACTTAGACATATGATACCGTTAGAGTACCAGGATGTATGTATTACCGATCAGTTCTTTGGCGAGTATGTGAAGAGAGTAAGTGAGCATATTATTCCTCATCAATGGAAAATTTTGAATGATCAGTTAGAAGATGCTGCACCTACTTATTGTATCCAAAATTTTCGTATTGCTGCAGGAGAAATTAAAGGAGAAAGAAAAGGTGTCGTTTTTCAGGATACAGATTTATATAAATGGTTGGAGACGGTTTCTTATAGTATAGCTTCAGGTCTGGGAAAGAAATATGAGGAGCTGGCAGATGAGGTAATAGACCTAATAGAGAAAGCACAGGAAGAGGATGGGTATTTAAATACTTATTATACGATTACATGTCCTGAGAAGAAGTGGACTAACCTGGTAGAAGGACATGAATTATACACATCCGGTCATATGATAGAAGCTGCTGTTGCTTATTATAAAGCAACAAAAAAAGAAAAATTTCTCAAAGTGGCCTGTAAAAATGCAGATTTAATTTGCAGTGTTTTCGGGACTGAAAAGGGACAAAAAAGAGGATACCCGGGACATCAGGAAATAGAATTGGCATTAGTAAAACTTTATCATGTAACAAATAAAAGAAAATATTTGGAATGCGCAAACTATTTCATCAGAGAAAGAGGGAAAAAGCCAAACTACTTAAAAAATGAAATAGAAAAAAGAGGCGGATGGGAGTTTTTCCCGGAATTTGAACATTATGATTTAGAGTATTCTCAGGCGCATATGGAACCGATTTGTCAAAAAACAGCAGTTGGTCATGCGGTAAGAGATATGTATATGTGTTCGGCGATGGCGGACTTGGCATTAGAGTACCGGGATGAAGAGATGCTGAAAACCTGTAAGGAAATTTTTCATAATGTGACAGATAAGAGAATGTATATTACAGGTGGTATCGGATCAAGTGGTTTTAGAGAAAGATTTACGACGGATTATGATTTGCCCAATAGCACGAATTATTCAGAAACCTGTGCATCAATAGGTCTTATGATGTTTGGGCAGAGAATGAAGGCTGTTACAGAGGATGCGTCTTATTATGATGCGGTAGAGAGAGCTTTGTATAATACGGTACTTGCAGGTATTAACATAGAAGGGGATAGATATTTTTATGTGAATCCACTTGAAATGGTACCGGAGTTTTGTACAGAACATACTTATATGGATCATGTAAAGGCGGAAAGGCAGGAATGGTTTAATGTGGCATGCTGTCCACCCAATATAGCAAGAACATTAGCGTCTCTGGGACAATATATTTATGCACAGGATGAAGATGCAGTGTACATACATCAATTTATTTCATCAACAGCGGTAACAAATATTCATAACAAAAAAATCTCACTTGAAATGAATTCGCAGCTTTTACAGACCGGAAAAGTTTTCCTTACTATGGAATGTGAGAATAAACAGAGAATAAAAATGCGTATCCCTGAATATGCCGGAAACTATCAGGTTAGTATTAATGATAAACTGATATTGCCGGAAATTGGAAACGGTTATTTAGTTGTTGAAGTAGGAGCAGGAAACACTAAGGTTGAAGTGGACTTTGATATAAAAGCAAAGTGGATGGCAGCGAATGAATATGTTCGGGCGGACAGTGGAAAAACGGCGCTGGTAAAAGGACCTTTCGTATATTGTCTGGAAGAAGCAGATAATGGTAATTTGCTTTCAGAGATATATGTCACAGAGAACACAAAGGTAACAGAGGAACCGCTGCAGAGTGAATTAATTGGTGAAGCACCGGCGCTTGTATATCAGGGAGTTCGTATGAAAAGCTGTCCTGCTGATAGGGAAAAATTGTATGGGGAGCTGCATATCGAGAAAAAGGAAGTTACGCTTAAGGCGATTCCGTATTGCTTGTGGAATAACCGGGGAGTGGGCGAAATGTTAATATGGCATAAGCTGCTTTTTTGAATGTAATCTTAAGCTGATAATATTTTGGAATGATAAAGGGTAGAAGGATGAAGCTGAAATCAAGAATTGTAACATGGGATGGTAATGCAACGAAGATAATACCAATAAATGCTGATCAAAGTTGTAATGTAGTAG
>ERZ1026860.507-NODE-507-length-25404-cov-4.752771_pt1 | contig 25404 bp, 16 predicted proteins | sample MGYA00380160_ERZ1026860 | MGnify/ENA primary metagenome ERZ1026860 (study PRJEB33269, sample SAMEA4719796) | human gut metagenome | biome: human-associated habitat; feature: organic feature; material: feces | place: Cameroon | collected 2013-10 ... | reverse complement strand
CACCAAAGTCCGTTATTTGACTCGACAATTTTCGCAAGAACGGCAAACCGTGCATCGGTTTTTCCCAACATTTTGAAATCAGATATAGCCGTTAAAGGTAAAGTAATATGTGTATAAATGAGTTTCTTACCTCCTGCAATCTTAGGAAGTCGCAACGTCGTATCTATCGCCGCATCAATACCCCCGATATGCGTAATCATTACCGCAGGTTTAATACGCTTTTCACTGATTAAAAGCACGATCTCTTTCATATCTTCTACCGTACTCCCACTCGTTCCAACAACGTGATGTCGCGCATAATGCACGTTATAGAAATTAAAGTTCGCCGAAAACTCTTTATCCGTAGGTCCTGCAAAGAAATTCAAGCATCCGTCGAACGCCAAAATCTGATCCGCAAGTTCTACAACCGTCGAAACAGGCACGTAAACAAACACGTCGTCAAAGCCCTTGTTTTCGCTTAAAGCAAGCAAGCGGTCTTTATCTGTACTCGTCGTGTATACAAGCTTTATCCCGTATTTCATAGCATCTTCGGGGGTAAAAATGCTCTTTGCTCTATTAAGTCGCTTTTCATCCAAATCGGTCACCACAACAAGCTTTGGTTTAATCTTGCCATGCAAAGCGTAATCAATCGCAACGAGCCCCATAGGTCCGCATCCTGCCAAAATCGCCACGCTTCCGTCTGCCTTAATACCCATTACGTGGTTTTGTTCCGTATCAAAGTGAAAATTTGCTTTATATCCGCGCAATACGCAGGACGCAGGCTCTATAAGCGAACCGTTGAAAAACGCATCGCTTTGCAATTTGATTAAATAACCGTGTTCAATAATGTGCGAATATACGGTAGAATATGTACTCACGCCGCCGATATCCCGAAAAGAATATCCTACAGTATCCACTCCGCCCAAATATTCGAGTACGGGTGGCATAATGACCTTTTCACCAATGGTATATTGACCTTGCCATTTTTTACCCACTTCCACGATTTCCGCACAAAATTCGTGCCCGATAATAATCGGGTGCTCTGCTACATCGTTGGGTACACGCCTATGATCCGCCCCCTGCATTGCCGTTTTATACGTAGACATACATACGCTATCCGCTACGACCTTAATACGAATTTCGTCTTCTTGTAAGGGCGCAAGCTCGAATTCTTCCAATCGTAAATCGTTTTTACCATATAATCTTACTGCTTTTGTTTTCATGATCGTCTCCTTATATACGATTATTACTACCAAACGTCCTTATTTTGTCTCGAACGACTTCTTTCATCATCTTCATAGCGTCTTCATAAACGATAAACGGCCAAGTAGACGGGTTGCCAATTTTATTAAGTGAATTTTTTAAACCTTTATTCAGAGCATAAAGCACGTCCGAATATATATTAATCTTTGTTATACCGTGCGTTATCGCATTTGCCATTTGATCTGCAGGAGTTCCGCTACCACCGTGAAGCACCAAAGGTTTATCACAAACCGCCGTTATTTCATCTAATCTGTCTATCCTAAGTTCAGGCGTTTTTTTATAGACACCGTGTGCCGTACCTATCGCCACGGCAAGAGCATCTACGTTTGTAATTTCCACAAATTTACTAACCTCTTCGGGTACTGTTAAACATTCACCTGGGTCAACGTCAGCACCCGTTTCACTTATACTGCCAACGCTTGCATTACCAACATGTCCAAGTTCTGCTTCCACGGTAACACCTTTTTCGTGCGCGTACCTAACTACTTCGGAGGTTTTTAAAACATTTTCGTTAAAAGGCAAAACAGAGCCATCAATCATAACCGAACTAAACCCGTTATCAATAGCGTTTTTAATAAAACTAAACTCCGTTGCGTGGTCTAAGTGAAAACATACTGGGACATTAAAAAATGCCGATGCAGCTTTAACCATAGAAGTTAAAAGTTGCATATTTCTTCCTTGAAGGTCAACGCCAAGCCCCATCAAAAGCGCAGGGGACTTTTCTTCTTCACAGGTTTCTAAAACGGCTTTCATCATCTCGTAATTGCTTACATCAAAAGCAGGAAGTGCATATTTTCTTTCTCTTGCGTCCGCAAGCATTTCTTTCATTGTAACAAGCATTTTGATTTTTTCTCCTAGCTTTTATTTCGTATAATCTATTTTCACAACTTCGCCCGTATAAATACTCTCATACGAAGCTTCTACTGCCATCATAATCTTTTTATGCGCTACAAAATCTACAATAGGTTGATATTTTTCAGGGTTTCTAACACTTCTTGCAATATCCATAATAAATTTACTCGAAGTTACGGGCAATTTAATATCGTAATCGGTAACCATATACACGCCGTCCGGTTGCATCGTTTCAATGTTATCTGAACCGTATACGTCCGCGATAATACTCCCTTTCGTTCCGTTTATTTGAATATCTACTTGACAAGCTTTGGGATATTTTACAAAATCCAAATCACGCGTGCTTCTTAGAATTTCTTTTTCCTTGTTTGCATACGACGGATCTAACGAGAATATTACACCGTTTTGCATTTTTCCCGTTACATAGACCATATCCTCCGTTTCCGCCCCATCACGCATATTCGGCGCACATTCGGCGTAAACGCTTTCGATATCGCTACCAAAAATATACGTCATAATATAGAATACGTGGGGATGATCTGTCAACACACCGCCCCTGAATACCTTTTCATTTGAACGAATAGGAACACGGCGGCCATAGCTTGCTTCGGGAATATCCATCCAAGGACGCCACCACATAGGATTGTGGGAATAATTATACGCCGTAAAAGACTCCACTTCACCAAGCACACCGCTTGCAATCACTTCTTTAATTCTTTCAATGAACGAAGCGCATTCACTGCTGCTGATTTTCGTGTCCGCTAACAAAATTTTATTTCGATTTTGACAATAAGAAGCAGAAAATCCGCTTTTTTATGCCGACTTTTTTCTTTGTCTTTTGAAGATATTTGATAGGTTTTCTCCCTAAAATTATATTTTAAACTATTTATTTAGTTGTCAATTATCGCTATTTTAAGATCATAGCCCCTTCACCTCTTATGCCTAAAAAGTGACTCACAACCAAAAATTTTAATTTTACCGTAAATTTTCTCCAATCGTTTGCTACGGCTTTTAAAATCGATTCTGAATGTTCCGTGTTTGTTTTTGTCAGCCGAGGTGAACGCACCCGTTATCCCGCCCTTATCTATCTCCAAAGCCGTTCCAAGCAACTTGCCGTCTTTATTTTCCGAGCCGACGATTACGGGGTATTTATGCGGCAAAGTATTCCTTTCGTCGTTCTGCAAAAGCACAAACGCTTCGTGAAGATGTCCGCTGAGCATAAACCGTACATTCAACCGTTCTAGCTCTTTCGTCCATTTGCCGTATTCCTCCCTTTCTATATCGAAACAGTCGCCTTTATAAAACGTTGTGATATTCGGACAGATATGACTCACGCAAAACACCGTTTTTCCGTCGTTCGGCAACCGTAATTGCTGCAAAAACTTCGTTTCTTTCAAGCGAAATTCGTGAAATCGATTGCCGCCGTTATATACGAATTTGCCGTCAAATTCCCCTCCTTTCATTTGAAAATCATCGACTTTGTCTTCTCCGCAATCAAGCGCGACGCCGCGAAAATTTCCGATTTCGAACATATAATAAGTGCGCGTGCCGATCGCGGGGAAATATTCGCAGTATCTTTCGGCGAGTCTGCCGCGGGTATCGTGATTGCCGCGCACAAACACCGCGGGCGTTTCGCCTTTCGAGATTTCGCCCGTAAACTTCAATACCTCGAAATAATTTTCTTCCGTTTCCACTTCGCCGATGTCACCGTTAAATATATACAAGTCGGTATCGTTTCCGTAATATTCCGCCAAACGCTTTCCGTTTTCGAAATCATAATGCACATCGGCAATATGATACGCCCGCAACTTTTCTTTCTTCCCCGCGGAGCGAAAAACAAATTTGACCTTTTCCTCCTCCCCGAATTCGGAAAAATATGCTTTTTTATCAATGGTTTTACGATAAATGATTTCGTATTCTTCGGATTCATCGAGCGCGGTTTGTGGCACGGAAATTTGTATAAAACATTTTTCCGCGCTTAACACGCCTGCGTTTTCTTCGTAATATTCCTCGCAGCCGATTTTCGCTTTACACAAGCCTTTTTCTTTAAGAAAAATCGCGATTCTGTACTTGTTGCCGATCACGAACACCGTAGGATAACATTTTAAAAACGTACCACTCATTTGCATTTTCTCCTCCTTAATTCTGTTTTTTCGCATAATAAATTCGCCGTCAGGTATTTAAATTCGGAGAAGAAATCTGACAATACCTAATAAACCCGTTTAACCCTTTTTCGAGCCGTTCTTCTTCCAGTTCTTCCAAAATATCCGTTTTGCCGTTCAGGTAATCGAGAAGCATTCTTCGCGCCGAATCGCACCGCGCCGCCACGCCCGCATAGCGTATATCGAGATTACACCAACCGAGTGCCTTATAGGTGTGAAACCAGCTTTTGCGATGCGCTTCGTGTACGGCGTTTGTTTTCTTTTTCAGAAGCGGCAATTTCTCGTTTGCGATTGCCGCCAAAACGATTTTATCGCCGCGCTTATAAGCCGGCACAAGACTTTCCGCGATCTCCGTTTTAACGGCAAGATAATCGAATACTTTGTAAGCGAGATCGTATAAATAATTCCATTCGCCGCCGCAATATTTTTTCATATTTGCCGCGCATAAAGCATAATGCCCGCTCATCGGCTTTTGAAACAACAAATTATCGTATAACCCCTCTGTGATGTCCTGCCAGAAAAGCGGTTTGCCGAAAAATCTGTTGCTGAAATTCGGATACCGTTCTCCTTTGCGCTTCGTGTTATGATACAGTTGCATAGCGTAAAACGCATTGTAATTTCCGCCCGTGACAACTTCAAAACGCGCTTTCAGTTTTTCTTGCGTGCAATCTCTATCATAGCACTTTTCCGCAAAAAACGATAAATCGAACAAACTTGCGAACAAATCGCATTCGGCGTTATCGTTTCGCCACATCGTTGCCATCGCTTCGCGCACGCCGTATTTTCTGCACGCGTTCAACGAATAGCCGCACGATTCCATCGCGTAATCGTGTTCGGGAAAATGCCCCACCCAATCCCAGAAACCGCCCGCATACATCACCTTGCGGTTTAGTTTAATATGTTTTTCAAGCATATATTCGTCGCACCCCGGAGCTTCGCCGTAGTGCCAGAAAACAAGCGTCATCTTTTCGGGAATCTTTTGCGCCGTTTCTTTCGGAATCTCTGAAACTTTACCGTAATACGCCTGCCCGCCGTTCGGATCGCAAAATCTGAAATACATATCGCTCCACATATACGCCTGTAATCCGTGCCGATCGACGATTTCGGAAAGACGTTCCATATATTCGCTGAAAATTTGAAAGGGAGGAACATAGCCGTGTTTCGTTAAAAATTTTCCGCGCCCCATATCCCAGCTTTCGTCCATACCGATATGAATTTTTTTACTTCTGAAACAAGCTGAAACCGTTGAAATCAATTCTTCGAGAAATTCAAACGTTTTTTCTTCGCGGGCAAGAAGCACCGAGCTTGTATCTTTTATATCGTCCGCTTCCCACCAGAACAAATATTTTTCCATATGCCCGTAACATTCAAGACAAGGCACTACTTCGATTCCGTACTCGTAGCAATAATCTTCGATTTCTTTCAACTCCTCAGCCGAATATCTGCCGCGCATATAGCCGAAATACTTTCTTGCAGACAATTTTACAAGATCTTCAAGGTAGATCATCAGCATATTATATCCCATCAGCGCAAGCTTATCGGCAAGGCGGCAAAACGAAGAAACCGTAACTACGCCGCAACGCGATACGTCTGCCATCGCGGCAATCGTGTTGAAAAAGCCGTCTTCTTCCGCTTCGAAATCGCTTTCGCCGCTTTGCATACGCCCGAACAACACGCCGACGCCGCGAAAGAACTGAACTTTTTCACGATAGTATATTACGGCGTTTTCGCCGCTTTTTCTTACGCCGATTTTTTCGCCACGCTCCGCGCGCACGGTAACGCCGCCGCCCGTTGCATAGCCCAGAACGGTTTTCAACCGCTCTGCGCCGATTTTTAATTCTTCATCGACTTTGAATCGAAAACTTATTTTTTTACTCATATTTCACCTTTATTTCAAGCGTTTGAGAACGTCGCGCAAGACGGGCACGATTGTTTTCGCCATCCTGTAAAAACCGAGGTTTGTAGGATGGCAGGTATCCACGGTGCAGGCATTCCGTTCGAACGACCCGAACATCTGCTCGCCGTCGATAAACCACACGAGAGAATCGCCCTGCGCCTTTGCCCTGCAATACGTGCCGTAAATAATTTCGCGGCGCGCAGCACTTTCTGCGTCGTAATCGAAATCGGGTTTGCATACAAACACGATCGGCGCACCCGAATTTTTATTTCTGACGGACTCATACAGCGGATAATGCGTTTTTGCAAGATATGCCGCATCGGGCGCGTTGTAATCGTAATCGAGCACATACGCCGCAGCGTGCAGGTTAGCAAGATATTCGCACATTTCCCGCTCGGCTTTCCCGCTTCCGGAAAAACCGAGATTAACGTAATCGAAATTCAGCCATTGCGACAATAAATTGATATAATCGCTACCCGCGTATGATGCGCAACCGCCCTGCGTGATAGACGAGCCGTAAAACGCGATTTTATCTTTGTATGCGTAAGGCTTCGCCGATTGCAGTTTACAGCCTTTCTTTATGCCGATTTTCAGCAACGAAACGCCGCCGTACAACGGAAAACACAGCATACATTCCGAAATACCCGCGGCGCAGGTTTCACGCAGTCCGTCAAACGCAAAATACTCGGAGCGATTCTCGATCGCGCGCATAATCACGCTGTAATCGGGCGAATACATCGATCTGTAAACCCCGTTTACGAACAGCGCAAAACCGTGGCTTCCCGTAAGCGGCATATGATTCATCGGCTCGATACACGGCGCAACGCATTGCACCGCAACGTATGGTGAATCGGTGGCAAAACGAAGCCTGCCGCCCGCCGTCATACGCGAAAGCCACCGTACGTTGCCGCTCACAGCCGCCGCGGCCTCCTGAGACATACGTACGAACACCTGCGCTTTTTCCTCGTAGAAAACGCCGTGAAGCGAAAATGCGCTTTCTGTAACTTCGTGCCATTCCACATCGGGCGCGGTCGCTTTTTTCAGACAAAAATTCGCATCGATTGCCGAAATATCCATACGCCCCCCTCGTCAGGCTGCAACGGCGAGCGTGATCGTTTTCGTCGCGCCGCCCGCAGAATAACAAGCACCGTAGTTGTAACGCAAATGATAATAATCATTGTCTACGCGATTGATATGGCGGAAGGTAATCGTATACGTTTTGCCCGCTTCCGCAATAAACCGCGTTACGCTTTCGCCATCGACGAGCATTTCGATATCACGGAAATTTTCGCGATTGTGTATTACGATTTCCGCACCCGCCGAAACCGTTTTGCCGCCAGCGTATTCTTCGCCGTTTACCGTAACGCTCAACGAACAATCGGAAATATCTTTCGCCGCGTAAATATCCGCGATATAATATGTTCCCGCGCCGTTTCCTTTGATTTTTAATTGCACTTTCGCTACGTTCGTATCCAACGCGCCGTCCGTCCACGCGTCTGAAAACGGTTTGATTTTAAACGCATAAGTAAAATAGTATGCAGAAGTATCCGTCCACGCCGTTTTATGATCGCCGTTGCCGAAGTGAGTGCAATCGGAACCCGCGCCGGGTTGTACGGAAATTATCTTATTCGCGCCGTCTACGCACCATATCTGCATAATAAAATAATCGTAATCTGCGTACGCTTGCATATCGTGCGCGGGCTTGAACGAAAACCACGGACTTTCCGTCCCCGAATAATCTACTCTGATCATTCCGCCCGTTACAGAAATATTTTCACCGCTTCCGTTACCCACTTTCATAAAGCCCGTGTTCTGCACGTAGCTCGCTACGGAATTTTCGTCGGTATAGAAATTTTCGAGGTCTACGGCGTATTCGCAATCGAAAATTTCGTGCGCCGCCTGTTCTTCGGGGCGATTTAATGTGATTTCATACGTAAATCTTTCGATTTTTGCGCCTGTTTTCACAGCGAAAACAACTTCGTAAACAGCCCCGTCCAGCGGCGCGATAAATTTGCCGTCTTCCGCGGAGATTTCATCGTGCTTTACGTTTTTTATGCCGATACTCACCACTACGGATTCAGGCTTGAACGGCGCGCCGTTCTTCTTGATTGTATATTGCGGCAACGTAACGACGATTTGCCCGTCTTTTTTCTCCGTTTCGTGCTCTTCAAATTGCATTTCTAAAACTTTCGGCGCTTCCGCCACGGTGAAAGAAAACGTAAATTCGGTGTTTCTGCCGCCATAGTACAATGCGTTTCTCGTATCATCGGACTGATTGCCCGAAACAAGCGTAACGGTGGCGATATATTTGCCGTATTTCGCAATCGTTTTTTCGGGATTTTCCACGGTAACTCCCTCAGGATCTTTCACGATAAACTGCTTAATTTTCGCGTTCGAAGGATTGATCAGCTTGAAAGAAATCTCCTCGCCTTCCGTTTTTTCACCCGTTAATCCAACGAGAATATCCGACTTCGAAGCGTCTTTCATCAGATAAATTTCATCGATCCAGAATTCGCCCGCCGCCGTAATCTCTTTCGTTGTGGTGAATTGCAGTTGCAATGCCGAAGCCTGCGCTTCGGTGAGCGAGGATATATTGAACACGTAATTTTTCCACGCGTTATGATAAATCCAGCTTTTAAAATAATCGTCGTCTTTTCCGTTCAGATTCATATCCTGCATACTGCCGCTCAATTTATTGCTGAAATACGCGCGCACCACAAGCCAGTCGTATTCTTTATAATTTTTGCAAAGCTTCGTAAGGTCTGCTTGCAGTATCGGATGCGCGGAATTTTCGTGCTTCACTTTCAATACGCCGCCGTTCACTCCGTTCGCGCTTTCTTCCCAACTGAGCAAAGCTCCCGTTGCGGCGATTTCCGTCAGATCGTCCGCATCGTTGAAAGCAAGCACCTCATCGGCGGGTTTTTCGGGTTTGGAAGTCGTGGTAAACCGCGCCTGAATCGTTTGCGAATGCATGACGGGAAGCCGACCTTCCACGGAGGTATCCGCGCGGTTCAGTTCGCTGCAATATAAAGAATTCAGCGCCACCGCTTCAACACTATAAGAAGTTTGCGGCTTCAAGCCCGAAACCACCGTGGAAAGCGGATCTTTCGGCTCGTTGAAATAATCGCGGGAAAGATACCTTTCGCACACGACTTTCTGCGCCTCGTCTTTCACCGTAACTTTATAAATTCTTGCCGTAAGCGAATCTTCGGGCACGGGGTTAAATGAAATTTCCGCTTCGTACGCACCGATTTCCCCTACGTTTATTTTCGTATCTTCGGCAAAGAACAGATCGCCTTCCAGAAACCGATCTTCCGTGTAAATGAAATCTTCTTTTTTCCACGAATCGATCGACCACGTTTCGCCGACGAATTTTTTTTGAAGAATATCCCAGCAGCGTATGCGCGCGGCGTGATTTTTATCGATTTCGATTACGTAATTCTGCGCCATCTGATTCATATTCTGCATAGGCAGATAATTGCCGCCCAGCATAGTACGCGTGGAATAATATAATCCGCCCGTTGCTATCGACGTGTAATCTCTCTGATGAATCGAGCACTCGTCGTTGCAGGCGAAATGAGAATGCCCCGCAAAGCAAACCACGTTAGGATACTGCTTATACAAGGAATCCAACGTAGAAACTCCGCCGCCGCTTGTGTGTTCGCACGTGCCGCCGCAGGTATTCAGATTGCCTACGTGTTGCAATACGAAAATCGGCTGATCTCTTCCCACCGCTTCATAGGCGGCGGCAAGTTCGGTTTTTGCGTATTCCGCAACCGACTCGGAATAATTCCAGCCGGGATCTCCCGCGCGGTCTTTATCGGCGCAAAGCGTGATGAAATGATAGCCGCCGATGACTTTATGCGAGTTCACATCGCCGAAATAACTTTCGAATTGCCCGATCATCGCCGCGGAATTGCTTTTATTCCCCCAGAAATCGTGGTTGCCCATCGTGATTACCAGCTCGGTACTTTCTTCGAGGTTCGAATCGATAATGGACTTTGCCAACGCAAGATCGGCAGGCGTTCCCCCGTCGGAAATGTCGCCCGCAAGAAGTATCGCGTCCAGCCCATCGTATTCCTGCGCTGCGGCGTATTCGTTCATCTGCACAAACATATCGCGAAATCTGCCCGCATTCATACTCGCGTCGGGATTAGTTGCGCTCAAGTGCATATCGCTTGCCACAACGAATCGGAATACGGGCGTAAAACCGTCGTTATCCGGCGCCGGTCCCGGCACATAAGGCGATTCAGACGTAGGTTTTTCATCGGCAGATCCGCACGCCGCCGCGCCGCATAAACAGGTCGCGCCGACAATGAAAGCGGCGATTGCCTGAATTTTTTTCTTCATATATTTCTCCTTGTATCTGAATATTTCAGTGAGCTTTTCCTCGCGCGGAGGAAAAGCTCAACGAAAAATTTTAAACTTGAGGTTCGGTATTCGTCATATAAATTTCATCGATGTAGAAATTTCCCGCGTAGCCGAAGTTCAAAGATGATTTATAATGAAGCGGCGTATCAGTCGTCCAACTATTCACAAAGGCCTGAATATCAAATAAGTATTCTACCCATTGTCCTGCAATCGGTTTCACCGTATTATTGCTACCGTATACCAGTTTGATGTAGTCGGCACCGCTGTTTGCGAAAGGCGTTTCCGCATAAGCGCGAATCGCCAGATATTTATAATCGGAAGCCATACTTAAATCTACTAAACTCTTGAACGATACGCACCCGTAATTTTTAGCTTCGACTTTTAAAACCCCTTTTGCACCCTGATATTCGGCTAAATATGAAATATTTGTGTCCCAACCGTCCCCTACGTTCGCGTTCACGAACGTTTCGTTATAAAAATCAAGAACGGTTAAGTTTTCGGGGGCATTTGCGGCATAAATTTTATCTATGTAGAAAATTCCCGCCGATTTGAAAATCAAAGCGCTGTAATAATTCCCCGAATCTTTCCATTGATTGACAAACGCGCTCGCGTTGAAATACACGTCCGTCCACTCGTTTGCAACAGGTAAATTCAAGGGCGTTCCGTTGTTTTGAGCAATCTGTAAATTGCAGGAAACGGAAGCATTCATTCGTATCACGATATACTTATATACGCTGTAATTATCCAAAGGCATAATCGGCGTAAGCCCTAAACAGCCCCAACTCTTAGCATCTACCTTCAAAACGCCTTTTGCTCCTTGATACTCATCAACGTATTCAAGCGAATTCAAATCGACTTTATTCTTTGCCGAAGCAAGATCTGCCGAATGAGCGAAATCGATGAGTTCAAGTTCGTTCGTCATATAGATTTTATCGATATAATACGTTCCCGCGCGGTTCGTTGCCATAGAAGAATAATAACTGCCGATATCTGGCCACTGTGATTTAAACGTTTCTCCGCTGAAATAGTAATCTATCCAACGCCCCGTTTGCATTGTGCTCAGCGATTTCGAGCTTGTTTCTTTGATATACAAGAAGCCGTCCGTTGCTTCGGTTTCCACCCATATACGTGCTACGAGATACGCATATTCATCGTAGTTTTCCATCGGCTGAATCGGAGTAAAGCCCCAACGCCCCCAGTTTGCCGACGTGATTTTCGCTACGCCGCTTGCGCCCTGAAATTCGCTTAAAAATCCGATTTCCGAAATGGTATTTGCTTCTTTTTCTACAACGTTCGCCAAGACGAGATCGCTTTCGTATTTGAAATCGAACACTTCGTTCGCCGCAATTTCACGCGCCGACACATTTGCCGTGAGTTCCGCCTGCTTCGTGCCTATTGTGGCTTTCAGCACCGCTTCGCCTGCAGATTTCGGTGAAACAGAGATTCCCGCGCCGATTTCATCGCGATTCAGCTTAACATATTCTTCGCCTCTGACGATTTCCCACACCGCCGTGAGATTTTCGTTGCCGTTCTGCAAAGAAAACAGCGAATCAAGTCCAAGCGCGTTCTGCCCTACCGTAAGCGATATGGAAGCTTCTGCAAACGCAAAGCCGTCTGCGCCCAGAATTTCATCGCAAATCGCAGCAAGAAACGCTCGCGATTCTTCGTCGTCGATTTTTCCTTCCGCCGTGGTATCGGCAAGCGCTTTACTCGCTATGCCGCCGAGCGTGCGACTTTCGACAGTCGAATACGTTACCGCGCCGTTTGCGTCTTTTACGTACGAGCGGCAAAGAATATTCGCATTGAATTTCGATACGGGAATATCGGTAACGCCAGATTCGTTTTCAACGCCGCCGAGTACCGCAGTATATTCCGTATCGGACTGCCATTTCGCTGCGGGTATATTCAGCACGTTTTCCGTTTTGAGCGTGAGCTCTTCGCCCGAAAACTCTTTTTCGGGGATCATCAGCGTGCCGTACTCGCAATTTTCCTGTTTTCCACCCTCCACAAGGGTATGAAACCGCATCCCCGTGAAATCTTTCTTTCGCACCGAAGCGCCCGCCACAGAGATTGCGGCTTGCGCGGCGGTTTCTGCCGCCGCAATTTCGCCGTTCAGACCGATAATTCCCGCGCCCGTGCCGCATACCGCTATCGCGGATAAACACGCCAGGATTAACTTTTTCATTCTTTTCATACTTCTTTTCCTCCTTGCAACGACTGCCCCCAACCATCCCATGCGTTGTTCGCGCCTCCGACGTTATCGTTCTCCGTTGCGGGAGAAGACGTTATAACGTCTTTGTCTTTCAATTCAACAAATTGAAAGACAACCCTTTGATAATGTTTCATACTTTCCTCCTGAAAATCATTTTTTCCGCTTATCGCGGTATTTGTTTTTATTCCCTACTCTTTACTTCTGCGGTTCGCTATTCGTCATATACACTTGATCGATATAATATGTGCCTTCCTGATTCGCGCAGATAGAAGAATAATAATTGTTCCAACCGATTCCGAGTTGATTATAGAATGTAGCGCCGTCGAAATAATAATCTACCCATTCGCCCGTTTTTACGGGAGTAATCGATTCGATCGCGCCGCTTTGCGGTTCCAGCGTGAGCTTAGGCGTTGTTTTCGCTTCGATATACATACGCACCACAAGATATTTATAATTTGCATACGCGGAAACTTCTTGCACGGGCTGAATATTGAATCTCACCCAACGCCCCGAAGAAGTGATTTTCGCCACGCCGTTTGCGCCTTCATAAGTTTTGAGGTAGTTTACGGAAGCTATATCCTGCATTTTAAGAATGTTTGCCAAATCCCCCGAGCCGTTCACGGCAAGCACCGATACCGCGTTTGCGGGAATCACGTCGGGTTCGGGAGTATCGTCGGCGGGAAGCTCTTTCACCATATACGCTCCCGAGAAATAAACGTCGCCGATTACGTCGAGCGCGATATTCTTTCTGTACGCGTTGAAATCGTCTACACTCCACGCCGAATTGAAAGCGGCGTAAGGAATCGCAATATTAATCCATTCGTTGCGTTCCGCAGGCATAGGCACGCTCGCCGCGTCGTTTCCGAACGAGATACTGCCCGATAAACCGCTTACGGAATCGGGAATATAAATGCGCGCGATCATATATTTAAAGTCCGCGTACGCCGACATATCCTGCAAGTTTTTAAACGCGAAGTAAGACCAGTCGTCGCCGTTGCCGTTGCTTGTAAGCTTCACCACGCCGTATTCGCCGGCAAACGAGTACAACCATTTCGTTTCGAAGCCCGCCGCCGCGGTGTTTTCCGCCATTTCGCGCGCGCTTGCAAAAGAAATCACTTCATCGGCACGGACTGCGCCGCGCGCTACGGGAATGGAAAGCGTTTTCTTATAAGTCAACCCATCGATTTCAGAAAAATACGTTGCCGTGTATGTTCCCGCGCAATGCGCTTTAAACGAGGTAGCCGTTTCTTTTTCCACCGCCTGTCCGTCGATCGATACGCTTACGCTCACCGTGCCGCCGTCGATCGTAGCGGAAGGCAAATCGATTGTATCGCCTTGCACGGGCGAGATTTCAAACGCGTCGATCGCTATATCTTTCGTGGATACGGCAGAAACCGTGTACTTTGTGTAGCCGTAGTAAGATTCGCTTACATACCGAAGCTCGATCGTATAATCACCCGCTTCCGTCAAACGGAAACGCCAATCGGTCAAAGGCACGTTTGCGCCCGACGGCGAAGTAACGGTAATCTCGATTTCGTAATCGCCGATGCCCTCATCGGTAATCACTTTCGGGGCAACGGTAATATATTCGCCGAGGTCGTATTTCGATTCGAGTTCCGCCGTGGGATTAAACATCGGTTGATAGCCGATTTCATCTACGAACAACACGTAATTTTCGGCGTTGTCTTTCACGCTTTCGCCGTTTACGGTGTAATAATGATTCGGAATATAGAATAAATAGTAACCGCTTCCCGTAGTCATTTTGCGGAAGAAGCAATCGAGCGGAGTTTCGCCGTCGCGCATTTCGTTCGGATCGGCAAACGTGGAATCGGGAGCGCAGATGTCGTCTTTCGAAAGACGGATTTCCACCCACTCGTTTACGTTGTACTTCGTGCCCGAGCCGTCGCCGAGAGGTTCGTTTTTCGAATAGAGCACCACCTGTGGCTTATCTTTCGCGATACTGCTTTTTATGTATGCTTTGATATAAATATATTCGAACGCGCCGATGTCTTTAAACGATTCGTCGAATTTAAAATAGTAATGCGCGCCATACGTAGCCGAAGTGGAAAGAGTGCTTTTCCCCTCCGCAACGCCCGTTCTCGTATCGCCGTTATCGGGATCTTCGGGCGTGGGATCGAACGTTTTGTGATATTTCACGTCTTCATCGGTGAGCAAGGCTTCTTTCACGCTGAAAACGGAAAGTCCGTATACATCGTTGAAATTTTCAAGCACGTACTTGCCCATCGGCTCGCGCACGTAAATCGGCGCTTGCTTTTCATCGGAATTGCCCGAAGAATCGGCGGCTGAGATTTTCAGCGTATATTCGCCTTTTGAAACGGGCGTAAATTTCTTGCCGTTCACGGGAATTTCTTCGTCCTTTTCATTGTAAACTTTATACGCGGGCTTGATTGTTTCGCCCGAATTATCGGTGATTTTCACGCCGCCGATCGTGTATTCTTCACCTACGTACGCAAACGGCATTTTTGAAGCGTTGATGACGGGCGCGGCGCGATCTACCACATTCAACGTGATTGTGCGCGTAAGATATTTTTCGCTTTCTATCTGCGCGTAGCAGGTGATGATATACTTACCTTCGCCAAGTTCCTTGATTCGGAATTTGCCGTCGGAAACCGAAACTTTTTCGCCCTTCGAATTTTTCACCTCGTAAATCACGCGGTAATCGTTTCCGTCGCCATCAAACGCCACGCCCGCGGGCAGAGCGTAAGTTTCGCCGAGCCCTACCGTTTCGGTAACGTTCTCGAAATCCGTGAGCGTTACGTACGTAGTTGCGGATTCATCCATTTTTTTGCACCCCGCGAAAGGTACGCAAAGCGTGAAAACCACGCTCAAGGCAAAAGTAATCGCTTTGTTTGCATGTTTCATTTTTCTCTCCTTATGATAAAATTTTTATTCTTCCGCTTTTTCAAGTCGGAAATTATCGAAGTAAAACGTCATATCGCCTCCCTCGGAATATTCGGGCCATGAAATGCGAATGTTCGCAAGACCGCCGTAAATCGAGCTCGGAATCAAGGTTAAATTATAGCGGTACGTCGTCCATTTGCCTGCTTTCGCCTCGTGATTCGTGGCGTGCCAGCTCGCCCATTGCACAAGCCCGTAATCGGGATAAAAATATTTGTCACCGTCTGCCGCGTATACGTCGAAACAAAGCGTATATTTCGATCGTTCCGCTTTCGAAATACCCGTTACGCCGCTTTTTTGTATTACTTTCGCTGGAATTTCGAAACCCGGCCACGGCCAGCCCGTATGCAAACTCGATTTCGTAACCACTTTCAGCAGACAATTTTCCGTTCTGCCGTCTTCGATGAGCGGAACACTTTCTTCGGAGGCACGCACGATGCTTATTTCGGGGCGGGTATCTTCGTTCGGCGCGTTCACGATCAGAATGTTTTGTTGCCAGTCTTTATCAAAATTGAGAATTTCGCCCGCATCGAGCTTAATCAATTCTTTCACTTCCTGCTTCTGCGGCAATTTTTTCAGTTGCACGTCGTCTACGTAGAAAACGGGCGCGTCTGCCAGATCGTACGACGGTGTATTTTCGAAACGCAGATACACGCCGAGAAACGCCGTAACGTCGCACAACAAATTCAGCGAGTTTAAATCGGGATAATACACCAACTTGTTCCACCCCGGTTTCAGCGTGTGTTTTTCGCCCGTAACGGTGGCATAATCGTTGATATCCAACATTCTTTCCACAAAACCGATTTCCACTTCTGCGAATTTTTCTTCGGCGTTGTACACCCACATATTGACGTTGTCGAAATACGAAAAATCGCTGTAATCGTATTCGAATCTCACGCTTGAAAGCGGGAAAAACATCATCGGTTGGCTTTTCGAAGGAACGTGCCCGAGCGGCTGAATTTTTGCGGAAGTGTTTCCGCTTTTCACATACCGCAGATCGGTATTCACGTTTACCGCGCCGAAATGTTTGGATATGCGTATCAACTGAAAATCGGGTTCGAATTTTTCAAAATCGGCCAATACCACTTGCTCGGGTTCGCCCTCGGTTTCTTCTTTTTTACAAGCAGTGAAATTCAAGCATCCGATCGCCGTAAAAACCGCCAACGCCGCCGCCGAGAATTTTATTGTTCTTTTCATATTCTCCCCCCTTATTTTCCGTAAACCGTGCCGCCGATCAGGTAAATCGAGCGCGCGGCTTCGCCGTCTTTGCCGCCGAGATAGAACGCTAAATACTCGATCGCTCCGAGCGTATTCCAGTTTTTCCCCGCGAAAGGAATCACGATTTCGTTCACGCCGTTTTTCAGCTTCGCGGAAGCAAGATCGTAGTAAATCATACTGCTTGTGTGCTTTGCCGAAATAACGAAATCGGGTTCGTCCGCACCCTCGTAGTACACGCGCAAAACGAATTTGGAAACGCTTTCGTTGAGGCTTGCCGCAATCGCGCCCTTCATACGGAACGACTGCAACGCGCCCTCGTTCACCGCAGGCACTTCGATTTTCGCCGCTTTCCCCGAAAACGCTTCGCCGAGCTCCGCACCGTTTACAAACGACACTGCGGGCGTAACCGTTTCTTTCGAAAAATCGCCGACTGAAAGTTGTTCCGCGCCGATCGTTACGGCTTTTCCGCCGAGATCCTGCGAATAAACGTACGATTTTCCGTTTCTTCCGATATTCAGCGTTAAAACGTTGCGTTCTTCGCCAAGAGGAATTTTCAACGTATAAAATTTATAATCGCCCACCGATTTATCCTGCGGCAAATCCGCGCCGTTTCGTTTGATCGATGCGTCTTTGGGCGCAACGAGTTTATAAGTAATCGCGCCGAGATTGTCATCGGAATAATCCACGATGCAAAGCCCCGTTTCTTCCGTGAGTTTCGTCATTTCGAAAAGCGATTCCCGCGCCGTCTGAAACGATTCCGTGGTAGCGGAAACTTTCGTGCCGGAATACAGCTTGCCCGTAATACTCTTCACTACTTTATCGGAAGTGAAAGCGTCGTCGGGAGAAGTCGCCGCAACGTCGGCACTGATTTCGTTATACGTATTCATCATCGAATACAGAAGCTCGTATTCTTCCAGACCGTCGCGGATCGCTTCCAAACGAAGCGATCCGACGGGGCCGTCGATACCGTATTTTTTACCGGGATAGAACAGATAGCCGTCGCCGTTCACCTGATCGAAACGTTCGGCGTCGCCCTCGTAGTAATCTTCGATTTCTTCATAATACTCGCCGTTGTATTTGGCATAGAGATCAAAGCCCCAATATAGATTCCCTGCAATGCCGTATTCGGCGCGCATCCAGCTTTCCGCCCGAGCCGAAAGCAACGTATCTTCGATATGATAGGTAGGGTAAGGCGCGCGGGGCGAAATACACCCGTACCACCAGCGTTCTTCCTGCGAATCGTAATTATGAATGAGTTCGCCGTCGTACATATGATACATCGGACACCAAGTATCGATATAATCGGCAAATTCGGCGTTGTAATGCGTGGTGATCGTATTTCTCAGTTTGCGTATGGAATTTACGATTTCGGCTTTGATCGGCGAAGAATAGCTATCGTCGTTTTCGATTTCGTCCGCCGTGTTTTTCAGCGTTTCGCGATACACGTTTACCACCACTTTCAGCGCGTCGAACGTGCCGTTCAACTGCGGCTCGTCGATAATGCCGAGATAGCAGACAAGCTTTTTAAACATATTGAAATCGTTTTCGCAACTCTTTCTCGCAAATGCTTTCAGATACTGCGCAAACGTGGAAGCCTTGATACAGGTATACCCCTGCACGCTTTCCACCGCATACGGCACGCCGATATTCGAACATTTCGGATTCTGCATATATCCGTAAGCTTTTTCCACGTAACTTTCGATTTCTTGCGGCGTATGATACGAATCGTGAACAAGCCAGTCTACGCCGATGCGATACTCGAAACAAGCCTCTGTGTAAAGATCGCGCATTCTCTGTGTAAATTCGAGCTCACCTTTATAGAACAGCCCGCGCGAGAAAAAATTGCTTCTCGCGTGCACTTCTTCGCTCACCGTAAGATCCGCCACGGTGAGGCTTACGGGAATATTCTGCGATTCACCGCCGATTGTAAGCTTCACGGTGCCTTTGTATTCACCCGCAGTCTGACTAATCGGCACGTTGAAGCGAAAATACAAGCCTTGATTATCATTCGCCGCTACCACGTTTTCGCCCGCTTTCACGATGTTTTCATACGGCACGATCGCATCGGGATAATACCCCGTCGGCATATTCGTTTTATCGTAATTCGTAGATACGCGAATGTACTTTTCGTGAAAAATTTCAAGGTTTTCTGCGGGAAAAACCGCGCCGTCCACAGACGTAAGCGCACCCTTTTCCACGGTGTATTTCAACGGCTTATTTTTTGCGGTAATTATGATATGCCTGCTTTCGTACTCCCCGCGCGCGGCGGTAACGTTCACCACTGCCGCCGAACGAAAATCATCGTAAATGCCGTGCACGTCGCGCAAGACTTTTTCCGTGGCGGGCGCGCCCCAAACTTCGGCGTCTTTCAAAGAGCCGTAAAGTTTATCGGCGTCCGTTTTATCGCAAGCGGAAAAGCCGCAGAATGCCGTAGCCGCAAGAAAACAAAATAACGTTCTTGTAATTTTTTTCATCATTTTCTCCGTTTCTTTACTGATTGAGTCCCGAAAGAGAAAGCGCGTTGTTCCATTTCTCGTCCGTCCACGCCTTTTTCGTTTCGTCATAGTATCTCTGCGCCGTCCACGTTTTGTTTTCGGCGAAAAAGTCGGTGAAATAGCTTTCGCGAACGAACGCTTTTAAGCCGCCGTACTGAAACAGCGGGAACGCGCGGTTTGAAGGCAAAGTATACACTTCGTACGTTTTCGAGCTGAAATAATCGTGGCGGGTTTGTTGCATTGTGCCGAGCGAATTATAAAGCTCCATATTTTTTTCTTTAATATCGTACTTAAACGGCAAACTTGCGCCGCCCGTAGAACGGATATAACTTTCCTGCGCGAGATCGGTTGCCATAAATCGCAAAAAGTCAATCGCCACTTCTTTGCCTTTCGCGTATTTCGGAATTCCCGCCTGATGATTAGGTCCGAGCGAATGAACAACGGTACGGGCTTCGCGCACCGCCGCAATCACATCTTCTTTCGCCGTGCCGTTCGACGAGGTAAAAGCAGGCATTTCCGTAGTGTTTCCGTCTACGTAATCTACAATCGCCGATAATTGCGCGTCGGTTATGCCGAGTTTTTCGCCTAATTTGCTGATAACGGGCATACGCAACGTTTTAAAAGTATCGATTCTCCCCTCTTCCTGTTCGATCTGATCGCGAATCGTTCTCATTTCGTTATCGAACCAGTCTCCGTTGCAGAAAAACAAGCCTTTCCCTTGTAAAAACAGCGTTTGCGCCTGCATAAATTCGTACGTGGGCGCGGAACGGGTGAGATACGCCGTTTCCGCGTTTAAAATATTTTCCATCACGCCGAGCGCATACAACCTGCCTTTCTGATCAAAAATGCCTTTCGAATAACGGTTGTTATCGATACCATTCCAGAAATGCTTGTAATTTGTAAGCCCTTCGTACTGTGCCCACAAAATAGGCAACATATGCGTGAAGTACGAACCGGAGCCATATTCCATAAACGAATAACCGAGATTGTATTTTCCGTTATTCTGCCCCTCGTTCGCCTTTACGTCGGCACAGATTTTAAGAAGCTCGTCGGTGGTGTTCGGCAACTTATCCGTAAACTGCATTAACAGATTTTCGTTATACAAAATCGTGTTCATTCCGCCCGCCCACGATACGAGATACTGCTTTTTATCCGCAAGATTCGCGGGATCGATATATGTATTCGATTCGTTGTAGCTTTCAAGACTTTTCTCTTTCCAAAGCACGTTTTCTCCAGGAACGGAAGAATTATACACCACCTCCGAAAGGTCGAGAAAATCGCCGTTTTTACCTGTGTTGTAATCGAGATTCACGGCAAACATTAAATCGTACGTATTGCCTTTTTCCCCCGCCGAAAGGCGAGATTCGGCAAAACTGCTTACATCGTTTTCGGTAGGCGCGGGGATTTTCAGCGCGGAATATTTCTCTTTCACCCAGTCTTGTTCTTTGAAAAGCTCAATCAGATCTTTGCACCATTTCGTGCCGTACCCCGCCTGAAACACATAAATCTGCAACGTCTGTTCGTCGTCCGGAACGACGTTTTTTCCGCAACCGCCCGCAAGACAGGTACTTGCAGCAAGCAACGCGCTTAATGCCAGAATTAAAACTTTCTTCATAAAATTCCTCCAAAATATTTTCAAAATTAAATCGTTTTAACCTTTTAAACCGCCCACCGTGAAGTTTTCCATAATCATATCGGAAAACGAAGCGTACAAAAGAATCACGGGAATAATCGATACCACCAGCCCGGCAAAATACTCGGGATAGTTTCCGCTTCTCGTCATCGATTTCTGAATGCGGTAGATACCCGATGCCAGAGTAGGAAAATCGGGCATATACAAAAGAGTCGTCATATAATCGTTCCACGCACCGATTAAAGACATAATCGCCAGAGTCATAATCGGCGGCCACGCCTGCGGCAACATTATTTTGAAAAACGCAGTAGAATGTCCGCCGCCGTCGATAAATACGGCTTCCGCGTACGTCCACGAAAGATTCGAAAAATAACCGTATAAAATCAAGAAATTGAAGCCGAACCCGCCGAAACTCGTTAAAAACACGTACAGCGGCGTATTATATATGCCTATATCGATACAAAGCTTAAACATCGAACCCGAAGAACCGATGATGGGAATCGTCATATTGAAAATGCAGATTCCGTAGATAAATCCGCGCAATTTAAAGCGGTATTTCGCAAGCGGATACGCAACGATCGCGCTTGCAAACAAGCCGCATGCCACCGACGAAAACGAGATCCACAAACTATTGAAAATCATTTCGGGAAGATACACGTATTCGCCTACGCTGTTTACCATTTTCATTTCGGTGAACGCGGTAAGATAATTTTTAAAATCGAAACTTTTCGAAACAGAAAGAAGCTTTCCCTCATTCAGATCGTTGATATATTCCAACCCCGTTTTTAACGAATTAACGATCAGAAAGAAGAACGGAAGCAGCAAAGAAATCGCATAAATCGTGAAAATTACGGCAACGATTCCGAAAAGAATTTTCGTAGGCTTATCGCGTTTCGTTAAAACAGAGCCTTCTTTGCTTACTTTGATTTTTTGTTGCGTGCCGTCGGCATTTACGATCGTAAATATTTTTTTCATTATCGCCCCCCCTCTTTAATACTCTACCGCAGGGAATTTTTCCATCACCCGACGAATCAGAAGTATGATCGGTACGCCGACGAGCGTAAAGCACAAGCCCGCCGCGGAAACGAGATTGTACGAACCCGCGCCGCCCGCAGCGCCCGTACCGTACACCTGTTCGAAAATCCAGTAAGAAATTGTAGTGGTATCGTATGCGCCCTCCGTAAACAACAGTATCGGCCCGGACGACGAGAAAATTCCCGTAAACGCGAATATAATCTGCGTGGACGTCGTAGACCAGATCAGCGGAAAAATAATACCGAAAAGCTCTCTGCCCGTGCCGCAACCTTCGATTTTCGCCGATTCAAGCACTTCCGCGGGAACGCGCGTCATCGCGCCCGCAAACAGAAGAATATTCGAGCAAAAACCTGTCCACACCGTGTATACCACGATTGTAGGAGTCGCCGTTTCCGCTCTTGCGAGCAACCCTTCGGGCGGAATGGAAGAGCCGAAAAGTTTGAATAAACCCGCAATCGGACCTTTCGGGTTGATAAAGCCTTTGAAAACGGCAATCAGCGCAACGCTCGAAACGATTGCAGGAAGATAAAAAATCACCCGAAACACGCGGTATCCCGCGATTTTTTTATACAGAAAATAACTGATGAGCAACGCCAGCGGCATTACCACGAACAAATTTACCGAAAAGTATGTGAACGTATTTTTCACGGCGATCGCAATCTGTCCGCCGCTTGTAAGACTCGCCCAAAAGTCCGTGAAATTGTGAAAAGTGAACGCTTCCGTGCGCTGATCCTGAAATGCGAGCGCGATCGTCTGAATATTTACGTACAGCCAGAATACGAGCCATTGCACGAACGGCAAAATCAGCATACAAAAAAGAAACAGTTTCTCTTTTTTCTTGCTTTGATTGATCGTTTCTCTTCCCTTTGTTTCCCCGATCATATTTTTCTCCTCTAAACAAACATAAAAAGTATCGTTGAAGTAAGTACCAGAATCAGACTGACGATGGTGCCCGCTTTGATTTTTTCTTTGAAAAACAAGCATCCGCTCAGCGTGGAAAATAAAATCGTGCCGCCGTTAATCACCGGAAACGTAACCGACGCGCCGAGTGCGTGCGGTTGCGTAGCAAGGGCGATGAAATAATCGCCGAATCCGTTGCAAAGTCCGTACAACGCCGCCAGCCCCACCGTAATCGCGTAAGCTTTCAACGCGCCGCTTTTCAAAGCCGCCGATTGCGCCGAATCTGTCACGGCGGTGACTTCCGTTTGCCCCCGATCCGCTTTGCGGGATTTTATTTTTTTCACAACAGCATACACCGCCATAATCGCGCCCGATAAAAGAACGGTGGAAAGCCCGTACCACGTCATAAACACGTCGTTATTCACGGTATAGCCGTCGGGCGAAGAAATCGCCGCAGCTGTAAGTTCCGCGTGGTTCTGATGTATCGTGAAAAGCACGCCGATCATTCCGTTCATCACGAAAACGCCTATGTAGTATAAAAGCGCTTTCCAGGTGAATTTGTTTTTATCCGCCGCCGAAACCGAGCAGACGATTGCCGCCGCCATCATCAGAAGCGCCGCCGCTTTCAGCCCCGTAATTTTTTCATCGTAAAAGAAAATTCCCGCCAATGTAGGCAACACAAGACTGCCGAGCATCATAAACACGGAGTATATGCTCATATCTCCCACGGCAAGCACTTTGATGCCCATATACACGCAAAGAAGCGATACCACAGCAACGAGAGTCGTAATCAAAAAGGTGAACGCGCTGAAACCTATGTTCAAATGTTTCGCTACGATACAGCCCTTTACGAAAAAAAACAGGGCTATGGCGAGATAAGCGTAAAACGATAATTTTACCGAACTCATAAATCCCGTTCCGTTTCGCCGCTGGTACTGCCGCGTAATCAGAAACTGAGAAGAAAAAATCAACGCCGAACAAAATAACAATAAGTAATATACAATCATATTTTCTCGATTTTCTATGTATTTCTTCGCGGCTTATTCCGCGCGCGATTTCAGCTCTACCGCCTGCCTTGTCAAACGTGAACGTTCCGCGCCGAACGCCATTAAGTGGCTGTCGATCGAAACGTCGAGATACGTCATACCGAACACCGCCGCGCCGTTGCGTTCAAGATACACGCTGTGCATAAGCGCTTTATCGCCGCCGCCGTGATTACCCGATACTGCCATCGAATTAAAATCGTAAACAAGATTTTCTCCGCCGAACACGCGCAATTCCAAAAGATTCTTTTCCATTACGCCGTAAAGCTCCGCTTTCGTGCCGTGAATTTTGATATCGCGATAAATTTCTTTTGAAAACGCCGTCATCGTGTGCGTTGCCGTAACGTTGCCCTCGAAGCGGAATATAGAAACCTGATGATCTACCACGTTGTTATCGCAACGAAACACGCACCTGTCGTAAGGGGAACGAATCAACGCTTCTTCCGCAAGCGCGTCGTTTTCGTTATCGCCGCAGAAATACCCGCGCATCCACGTGTGCTTCGCATACAAATCTTTCGCCCTGTAAATGCAATTTTGCACTTTGCAATTCGTACAACGTTCCGCACTGCCCGAAGGAGCGTGATCTTTCCTATAAAAATTCAGTTCGCCGAAAGAAGAAACGTTTTCGCATTTCTTCCCCACGATCCAACGCAGGATATCGAGATCGTGGCAACATTTCGAAAGAATCATCGGGCAAGACTCTTCCTTATTTCGCCACGGTCCGCGGACGAAAGAATGCGCTTGATGATAATACCCCACATTTTCGCTCATATTCACGGTAACGATTTCGCCTAATTCGCCCGAATTTGCAATTTCTTTGATTTTGTGATAGAACGGCGTATATCTGAGCACGTGGCATACGATTACTTTTCTTTTCAGCCGCGCCGACGTTTCGTAAATCGCCCGACAATCTTCTTCTGTGTTCGCCACGGGTTTTTCGAGAAGTAAATCGTAGCCACGTTCCATACAGGCGATCGCGTGCTCGCGATGATCGCGATCCTGCGTGGCGATCGCCACGATATCCGCGCGTATGTTTGCGTTCAGAAATTCCCTATAATCGCCGAATACGGGGCAATCGTGATTTTCTTGCGCCGTTTTTCTGCGACTTTCGTTAATTTCCGTAATCGCTGTTACTTCAAATTCTTCGGGATTTTTCAGCGCGTAGTCGGCGTAAGTTTTCCCTCTTTGCCCGTATCCGATTATAGCGATTTTCACTCTCTTCATCTGCATTTTTCCCTGCCGCGGCGCAAGGTTTGTTATCTTTCCGCCCGCCGCTTTCGATTTGATTTTTACGAATATATTATACCATATCCCGCCCCCTCGACTGTTAGTGTTATATCACGATAAATTTATAAAATCTTATGATTTTTAATCAAAACAAGCTTCCTTCCCGTAAATTATTATAAATTTTTACTAATTTTAACC
>ERZ1026860.505-NODE-505-length-25433-cov-4.253172_pt1 | contig 25433 bp, 21 predicted proteins | sample MGYA00380160_ERZ1026860 | MGnify/ENA primary metagenome ERZ1026860 (study PRJEB33269, sample SAMEA4719796) | human gut metagenome | biome: human-associated habitat; feature: organic feature; material: feces | place: Cameroon | collected 2013-10 ... | reverse complement strand
GCGGCAAAATCAGCAGGCACAGCACCTGGCAGCCGTAAGGCACGCCGTTTTGACCGCTGAGGCCCACCGTCAGCAGGCAGGCCAGCGCGGGCAGAACCACGCCGATCCAATAGGGGTATTCCGGAATCAGGTGGTCGATGTACCCGGCCATGGCGCACAGCAGCAGCGCCATATCCAGCCACAGGCACAAAAGCAGGGGCAGGCAGCAAAGCCGCCCCGCCCGGGTGGACAGTGCGGGCTGACCGCCCTTCCACAGCAGCCATAGCCCCATCAGGGGAGCCAGCAGCGCCAGCGCCGCCAGCCAGACGGTCTGGTTCAGCTGGCTGTAGCCATAAAAGGTTACCCATAGCAGCATCTGGCACCCCAGCTGCAGCGCCGCCATAACCCCTATGGCGGCGGCAAGGCCGCGATCGCGCTGCTCCTGGGCGGCGCTTGGAGTATGCACCTGGGTGCGGGTGCGCATGGCGCGGTGTAGCCAGGTCATTTGCGTCCTCCTTTTTCAAAGCGCCGCATAGGTCCTCTGGCCCGCAGCATGTGAAAGGAATCGGCCAGCCAGCTTCGCAGCCGCTGACGGAATACCGGCGCCCGTATCGCCAGGTCCGGGTTATGAACCCGAAACGGAGTGCGCGGGGCCAGATAGGGCCGGCCCATGCTGTCCATGCCCGCGATGCGAATCACAAACAGCACCAGCAGCAGGCACACGCCGGGCATGCCTATCAGCCCGCCTGCCAGCGTCAGCAAAAACTGGCCGATGCGCACCGCAAAGCTGAGGGGATAGCTGGGCAGGGCATAGCTGCCCAGACCGCTCAGGGCCACCACAATCAGCAGCATGGGGCTTACCAGCCCCGCGTCCACCGCCGCCGTGCCCAGAATCAGCGCGCTCACCAGCCCAAAGGAGGACCCCAGCAGCCCGGGAATGCGGGCGCTGGCCTCATTGATCAGGTTAAACACGGTGATCATCAGCAGGGCCTCCCCAAACAGGCTGATGGACACCACCGACCGGCTTTGGATGATGTTGGTCAGCAGCGACATGGGCAGCGCGATGGGGTGAAACAGCACCGCGCTTAAAAACACCCCCGGCAAAAGCAGGGCCAGCACCGCGCCGGCCAGACGCACCAGACGCATAAAGGTGCCGTATTGCCAGCGCATATAGCTGTCATCCGGCGCGTGAAACAGGTGCCACAGGCACATGGGCAGGCACAGGCCGTAGGGGCTGCCCTCCATCAGCAGTACCGCCTGCCCTTCCAGCAGAAAGCTGGCCACCCGGTCGGGCCGTTCCGTCAGCACCGCCTGGGGAAGCGGGGCCCACGGGTCGTCCTCCAGCAGCTGGTTCAGCATGCCAAGGGTCAGCACATGGTCCACAGCGCAGCCATCCAGCCTGCGCCGGATTTCCTGAACGGTTTCCGACGGGCATACCCCGTCCAGATAGCACAGCGCTACAGGCGTGGCGATTTGGTCCCCCACCTGGGTCATGCGGCACAAAAAAGCCGGTGTGGGCAGCAGCCGGTGCATCAGGGTCAGGTTATCCCGCAAAGCCTCGGTAAAGGATTCATGGGGGCCGATCACCACGTTTTCCGTTTGAGGGGTGGATACGCCGCGCCGCACATAACCGCGCACATCCACCACCAGCGCCGCGGCCGCCGTGTCCAGCAGCACCAGGCATTGGCCCCGCAGCATCTCGCCCACGGCTTTGCCGGGATTGGTTTCCAGCTTTAGCTCGGCCGCCTCGATAATCTGCCGCGCCGCCGTTTCCAGGGCCGCCCTGCCAGTCAGGGTTTGGGGGCAGCGCAGCAGCGGCCGCAGGATGCTTTCGCCAATCTGGTTGCCGCTGGCCATGCCCTCCACATAAAGCAGCAGGCCGTCCAGCCCCAGGGCTTGAAAGGGCCGCGTCACCAGATCGTCGTTCAAATCCATACGCAGCATGGCGTTCAGCAGCAGCCGGTTGCTTTTCAGGCTGCGAGAAAATGCGGTTTCCATATCCGGCCTCCCCATGAACCAATGGTGGAAGTATGCGTTGCTTTTGACAGAAATATGCACGCCGGGAAGGCGGACGGGTACTGTACGCGGCGGGAAAAATAGTGTACAATAGGGAAAGCGTTTTGAGAAAAGGGGGGAAGGAGCGGTGCGGCGCAGATGGCTGTTTTTTTGCACCCTGCTTTTGCTGGCGCTGCCCTCCCTGGCGCTGGCCGGGCAAAAGGCGCTGCTGATTGGCGTGGACGAGTTTGTGTCCCGCCCCAGCGCGGCCCCCAGCTCCGCCAATAACGTGCAGGCCATGCAAGCCATGCTGGAAAGCGACCTGGAACCCCCGCAGGCCATTGTGGTGCCGGACGGCCCCGTCACCACCCCGGACCAGCTGGAAACGCTGATTCAGCAAACCTTTGCCGGCGCCGGGGAGGGGGACGTGAGCCTGCTGTACATCAGCACCCACGGCGTGTACGATCCGGAGGGGGACGACCCGCCCGCCCTGCTGCTAAGCGACGGCGTAACGGAAACCCGCATGACCCCGGAGCGGCTGGAAAAGGCCTTCGCGGGCATTGGCGGCACCAAGGTGCTGATTCTGGACGCCTGCTATTCCGGCGCGTTCATTGGCAAGGGCAGCGCGTCCATGCCCCCAATCGTGCATTTTCTGGGGGACGATTTTAAGGTGCTTACCTCCAGCGGGGCGCTGGAATCCAGCTGGTATTGGACCGGGGGGCAAAATCAGGGGCAGTTTTACTTTACCCAGGCGCTGGTGGAGGGCATGAGCGCGGATTGCGGCTACCCCGCCGACCAAAACAGCGACGGGGTGATAACCCTGAGCGAACTGTACCAGTACCTGCTGCTGAACCACGGCGCGTCCACGCCCCAGGTCTATCCCCAGCGGGACGACTTTGCCCTGCTGCGCTACGATCCCAAGGCCGCCATGCCCGCGGCCCAGGACTGCACCCCGGTGATGGACGTAACCTTCAGCGGAACCATGCTGGACCAGGATAACCGGCAAATCGGCATTGAATTTATCGTCACCCGGCCCACCCAGGTGGCCTACCAGCTGGTATACCAGAAAAACGGCGAGTGGGATTTTGACCAGGCCCAGCTGATTTACGACGGCGCAGAGCGCTTTTTGGCTCAGAGCAGCAAGCCGGGGGCCGTATCCGCCGGTCGCAAGGTGCGCACGCTGAATATCCGCGACATGGACCAGGACAGCTATGGCTATGTGCTGGTGCAGGTGGTCACCATTGACCATGACCGGCTGAATGTGCACGCGGGACGGGTCATCTGCATTCCCCCGGCGACGGACAGCCTGGACCTGCGGGTGGAGGCGGACGCGTCCCTGTGCCTGTCCTATGGGCGGGAAATGCGCGTCTTTGTCAGCCACCCTCTGCCCTGCGCCCTCAGCGTGGCTGTGCTGGATCAGGACGGGCATACGGTGTACCGGCTCAGCCACAAACAGACCACCCGCCCGGGCCGTCTGCAGGGCAGCGTGTTTTACTGGGATGGACGGCTGAAGGATCAAACCCCGGTCGCGCCGGGAGAATATACCATCCGCGTTACGGCGGATGTAAACGGGCAAAGCTGGACGGTGCTGTCTGAACCGTTTATCGTGTACGAATAGGAGGATGTGAAAACATGGCAAGCAAACTGATGGTGGTTATTCCCTGCTATAACGAGGAAGAAGTATTGCCGGAAACCTCCCGGCGGCTTGTGGATAAGATGGCGGCCCTGCAGCAGAAGGGCCTGATTACACCGGACAGCCGGGTGCTGCTGGTGGACGACGGCAGCAAGGACCGTACCTGGCAGCTGATCAGCGATTTGCACAAGCAGAACCCGCTGTTTGAAGGGGTCAAGCTGAGCCGCAACCGGGGGCATCAGAACGCGCTGCTGGCGGGCCTGATGACCGCCAAAGGCCGGTGCGACATCTCCATCTCCATGGACGCGGATTTGCAGGACGATATGGACGCCATGGACAGGTTTATTGAAAAATACAACGAGGGCTGCGACGTGGTATACGGCGTGCGCAACAAGCGGGAAACCGATACCGCCTTTAAGCGGGAAACGGCCCTGATGTTCTACCGCCTGATGAAGGGGCTGGGCGTGGACATTACCTACAACCACGCGGATTACCGGCTGATGAGCAACCGGGCGCTGGAAGGGCTGGCCCAGTTTGAGGAGGTCAACCTGTTCCTGCGGGGACTGGCGCCGCTGGTGGGCTACCAGAGCGATGTGGTGTACTACGACCGCAGCGAGCGCTTCGCCGGGGAAAGCAAGTATCCCTTCAAAAAAATGCTTTCCTTTGCCATTGACGGCATTACCAGCTTTTCCGTCAAACCCCTGCAGCTGATTACCAACATTGGCATCGTCATTTTTGTGGTCAGCCTGATTATGCTGCTGTATTCTCTTGTGCGCTGGATCGCGGGCCATACCGTAACCGGCTGGACCAGCACCTTGGCGTCCATCTGGCTGATTGGCGGCATTCAGCTGCTGTCCCTGGGGGTCATTGGGGAATATATCGGTAAAATCTACAACGAAACCAAGCGCCGTCCCCGCTTTATCATCGACCGCTACCTGAACGACCGGGGCGACGCGCCCACGGTGGACAAACGCTGATGAAGGAAGGGTACCAAAGATGAAGAAAAAGACCTTGCTGGCGCTGACCACGGCCGCAGCAGCCGCCTGGCAGCTGCCCCGCACGCTGGGATTGGCGGAGGGCCAGCTGGCCGTGTTTGTCCCGGTGCTGGCGCCTGCGCTGTTTTATCTGCTCAAAACCGCGTTTTCCATCACGGATAAGAGGCTGAACCGATGCGCCTACGGCTTGGGCGCGTTGTTTGCCATTGTAACCGTTGTCTGTCAGGATTTGAAGCAGAACGGCGGCTTCTCGGCCTTTCAGTGGTGGAATTTTTTAAATGGCGCGTTGGCCGCGGCCGCCTTTGCTTTGGCGTTTGGGGCTGCTTTGGCTCTGGCGTTTCAGGCGGCGGCACGGGCTCAGGACAAACAGCCGGGCACGGAAAGCGCCTTCAGCAGGGTGCTGGGCAACTGGGCCTTTGTGTTTGCGCTGCTGCTGATTTGCTGGCTGCCCGTCTGGCTGGCCTTCTTCCCCGGCAGCTTTGTGGCCGACAGCGCCACTCAGTTTTATCAGTATTACGACGGTGAGTTTACCGCCCATCACCCCCTGCTGCACACGCTGCTGCTGGGCTGGCTGATGACCATGGGCATTGACATGGACCCGGAGGGCAGCGGCAACGGCGGCGTGGCCCTGTACGGAATCGTGCAAATGGTGCTGATGGCGGCGATTCTGGCGTGGGCCTGCCGCTGGCTGCGCAAACGGGGCGCGCCCCTGTGGAGCCGTGTTTGCGCCACGCTGCTGTTTGCCCTGCTGCCCCTGTACGCCTTCTGGTCCTACAGCCCGCAAAAGGACGTGCTGTTCGGCGGGGTAGCGCTGCTGTTTGTTCTGGAAATGACTGACCTGTGGCGGGAAGGCTTAGCCGGGCTGAAAAGCCCGTGGCGGATTGCGCGCGTTGTGCTGTCCGCGGCGCTGATGATGCTTTTGCGCAACAACGGCCTGTACGCGCTGCTGCTGACGGTTCCCTTTGCCATTGTGTGGGCCAGAGGGGCGCGGGTGCGAATGGGCGTGCTGCTGGCCGCCTGCCTGGCCCTGTATTTTGGAGTCAATGCTGGAATCATGGCCGCGTTGGAGGCGGAGGGCACCGACCGGGTGGAGATGCTGTCCATCCCCTTGCAGCAAATGGCCCACACCCTGCAAAAGGAGCCGGACGCGCTGCCCGATGACGACGCGGCCCTGATGGATGAGGTCTACCCGGAAGGGTTCGCGGAGTATTATTATCCGCCGTTGGCCGACCCGGTTAAATGGGCCAGCGATTACGACGTGGTCAACGAGCGCTGGGGCGAAATTCTGGGCGTATGGGCCCGGCTGCTGCCCGGCCATTTTGGAACGTATACAGAGGCCTTTTTGATTCAAAACCTGCCCTATGTGCTGCCGGGTTGCGACGCGATCTACAACATGGACACCGAGCCGGTGGAACTGGAGCTGTTTCCCATTCAGCCGGACAGCCGCCTGCCCGCGCTGCAGGAGGCTTACCTGGAGTATGACAGAAGCCTGACCCTGCTGGGCCTGCCCGGGGTGCGCCTGCTCAGCGACAGCGCCTTCCAGGTTTGGCTGTGCATGGCGGGGCTGACCTTTGCCATCTACCGCAGGCAGAAGCAATGGATGGTGGGCTTCACCTTCCTGCTGGCCATCTGGTTTACCTGCCTGCTGGGCCCTGTGGCGCTGATGCGCTATGTGCTGGCGCTGTTTTACACCGTACCGGTGCTGCTGGCGGCCATGCTGGCCCCGCAGGGCAAACCGGCGCAAGCGTAAAAACGAAAACCTCCGTGGGGCAAACCCGCACGGAGGATTTCGTTTTGCTCAAATGGGAAACCGACGCTTACGGCTGGTAGTAATGCACAATCCGGTTCACCCGGCCGTTGCCGCCCAGCCAGTATTGCAGCACCCAGGTCTTGCTGGTGGAGGTGGACAGGGAGTATTGCACATAGCGCGTGCCGTCGCTGGAAATCAGCACCTGCCCCACCTGGGGATAGTCGTAGTACAGCCCTCGGGTTCCGTCGGCCCCTTCCTTTTGGCCATAGTCCTTATAAACGGCGGTAATCTCCGATTCGGTGCTGCCAAAGCCTACCCCTCTGGGCGGGTCGGCGATCTGGCTGTTCATTTCAATGCGCACCAGCTGCCAGGCGTTGTTTTCCAGAATAAACACCGCGTAGCCCCAATCGTAGGTCAGGTGGCGGCAGGAGCTGGTCAGGCTCAGGTAGGTGCTGTCCACCGTGGACAGGGGCTGGCCAAAGGTGGCGGTAAACTCGTCAATGGAGGTTTTGTTCAGGGTAAAGCCCGCGAACACGTCCGTCTCGGCATAAATCTCCAAAGGATAGGGCTTTACGTCAAACTTGTAGCTGACCTCCCGGGCGGAGCTGCTTTTGCCGTATTGGTTGACGCAAATCGCCTTTAAAGTGACGCGGCCGCTGGGCATTTCAATGGGGTTGCCGTCGTACTTGGGGCTGCTTTCCACTGTGGGGGTGGAGCCGTCGATGGTGTAATAGTATTCGTAATGGCTTTCAATCTCGGCCTGCTCTTTTTTGGTCAGCTTTGTATTGCTATCGGTGGTAAGGTCGCCGGGGCGCAGGCTGACGGAATAGCGCTTTTTGTAGGTGCCCGGGGCCAGGTTGGTTTTGGGCGCCGGGGGCGACGGATAGTAGAAGGTGTAGCTGACGGTGAGGGGGTCGCTGACCAGGTCGCCGCTGACGCATACGGCGCGAATGGTGATGCTGCCTTCCTCCGGCACAATTTTGCCGTCCTCGGCCAGCTGGCCCTGGGCGGGCAGCTCCGCGTCGGGGTCCAGAGTATAGTAGATATCGTACCCCTGGGGAGAACTCAGGTAAATATCCTCGCCCATCTCGCTCAGGTCGTGACGGCCCGCGCTCAGGCTGATTTCCGGCGAAAGGGGAATGTAGTCCTTGCGTTCCAGCCGGAAGGATTCCTTGTCGGTGTTTTCGTAGGCGGTCTGCATCATGGCGGCGGCCTCCGGGCCCCGGTCCTGCTCCTGATACATGCGAATCAGGGCGTTGTACGCCTCGGTGCGGAAGGGAGAAATATCCTGGGCCATCCGCAGGTAAATCGCCTCGGCCTGGTCGTCCTGCATATTCAGTTCATAGGCGTTGGCCAGCAGCAGCAGCCCGTCGTAATTGTCCGGGTCTACCACATCGCCGATGCGGAAGCAGGTAATGGCGGATTCCACATCGCCCTCGTCCATGTAATCCTGACCGGCCAGCCAATAGGCCTGGGGAGATACGCTGTTCCATTTTTTCAGCAGATCCTCCCGCTCGGTCTGCACCAGAATGTCCTTGTCGTTTTGAGCCAGGGTGAAAAAGGCTTCTGTGGCGCTGAGAGCGTTGCGGCGGGCGGTGGCCCGCTGTCCCTGGTCGGATTTGTTCATGTACACCAGATAGGCGGCTCCCGCTACAATCACCACCAGCGCCGCGATAACGCCAATCAGCATCCAGTTGGTGGTGCGGCTGCGAGCGCCGTGTACCCGGGGCTGTCGGCTTTTGACGCTGGGCATGGAGGCGTGGCTTTTCACCGGTACGCCCCGCCGGGTATCCGGGCGGCTGGAGCCGCTGTCCTGGGCGTAGCTGGGCCTGCGGCGCTGGGCGGAGGATTCGCTTTCCAGCGGCAGGCTGGACAGGTCGTAATCGCCGTATTCCCGCGTTCTGCCCTGCTGAGAAGGCAGCGTGGGGGCGCTGGCGCTTACCCGTCCCTGACGAATGGCCCGCACGCCGGTTTCCTGCTGACTGGCGGTGGAATACCGGCCCAGATAGGTGCCGCATACATCGCAGGTAAGGGAGCCATCCGGCATGGAATGGCCGCAGTGAGTACAAATCATGGTTACTCCTTCCTATGGGGGTCGCACGATGCCCCGCAGGGGCATTCGCGCTGCATTCCCCACAGACGTGGGTTCCGCGCGGCTGATACGGCGGGTCCCATGCCCACCGCAGCCGCGCTGTCAAGAAAGTCGGCTTTCCCGCGTTGGGGGTCGCACGATGCCCCGCAGGGGCATTCGCGCTGTATTCCCCACAGACGCGGGTTCCGCGAACACGATGGGAAATTTAAGCCTTATTGATCAGCGAGCCGTTGATAACCAGCTCAAACCGCTGGCCCAGAAAGGCGGCGGCCTGTTCGCACATCAGGATGCGGGACATGTAGATGGACAGGTATTCCATCACGCTGGAGGTCTCGTCCATCTGTAATTCCTGACGAATGGCGTGGCGCTCTTTATCCACAATCACCTGGTTTTCCTGAATGGAAAAGTTTACCCGGTCGTGGGGGTCGTTCAAATCCGGCTTGCCGTTGCGCACCCGGCTTTTGTGCGCGTCGGATTTATCGGCGATGGCCAGGGCGGCGCTGACCGCGCTGGACACAAACCCGCTTTGCTCCTCGTGATTGCCTACGGCGGTGATGATTTCCACCGCGTCGTTTACATCCATGCCCGCGTCCAGCAGAATGGGAAACAGCAGAACCGCGCCGTTGGGGCCGTGATCATGCCGGTTGACGGAATTGCCCACATCGTGCACCCAGCCGGCAATGGCGGCCAGCTGCACGTCCCGTTCGGGAAAGCCCAGCTCCCGCAGAATGGTGCTGGCGGTGCTGCTGACGTAGCCCAGATGCCGCGGGCCGTGGTCGGTATAGCCCAAAGCGGCCAGGTAGTTGTTACCCGCCCGTACCAGGGCGCGGATGGTATCGTTTTGCTTAATCTCTTGCAGGGTAATCATAGGAATCTCCTTGCCAGACGGGGGTTACTCCGTGACTTTGCGGCTCTGCTCCAGCTGGAGCCGCTTAAAGGCCCGGTAGGTGGGGTCGTGGGTCCAGTCCCGCACCGGGGCCTCGCTGCCCAGCCGCTCGATGGCGCTGCGAATCTCAATAAAGTCGGTATAGGACACATCATCGCCCTCGGCAACGTCCAGCAGGGCCTCCAGGGCGTGGTCGTCCTCCAGCTTGGCCAGATAACCGGCATACAGGGCGCGCTTGTCCTTGCGGGTTTTAAACTGGTTCAGGGCAAAGTCAAACACATCCTGGTCGCCGGGATAATCCGCCAATACGTCCACCAGAGCTTCCTTGCCCTCGTCATCCGCCGCCAGAAAGGCCACCTTGGCGGGGCGCACCACATCCGGGCCCATTTGGCGCAGGCTTTCCAGGGCGTTGTCCAGCAGGTCGTCCTCCTCGTCCCGGTCCACCTGCCAGCGGATAAAATCCACCATGGGCAGGCGGCTGTCCACCTGGCGCAGCAGCTCGATGGCGGTCATGCGGGCCTCGCAGGGAGCCTGCTTGTTCAGGGCCAGCTTCAGCAGGGTGGGCTCGTCGGCCAGCTCCTCCAGGCGGTCCAGCAGCGGGTCGGGCACAGGCACACCCTCCCGGATATAGTCGCACACCAGGTCACACAGGGCCTGGCTGTCGTCAAACTGGTCAAAATACTCGCCGGGGGTTTTGCCGTCCAGCCAGTCCGCCGGGGTGTTTAGAAACTTCAGGTACACATCGGGAACCTCGTCCTCCATGTCCTCGGGGCGGCGGAAACGGGAACGGTTCTTTTCAATCCAGTCGGTTAAAATTTCGGTAAATTTGGCGTCGAAATCAATGATTTTCATGGTTCTCCTTCCACGCGGCGCAAAAGCCACAGGGCGCGGTTTAACTCAGCCAGACGGGTTGGGTTCAGCGCGTACAGATCAATTTCCACAGGACCCAGGCCGTGCAGGGCCTGGTAGCGCATAGCCAAAGCCAGTGCCCACACCCGGCCCGGGTCGGCAATGATGCGGGTGCGCTGGGCGCGGGTCATGCGGTGCAGGGCTTGCAGCGCCCATGGCGCGAAGCCGGGGTCCGGACAGATTCGGCTGGCCTGCCGTACCTTGCGCATTAAATAAACCTGACGAAAAGAGGGATTGTCCGGTGGGGGCTGGGAGGGGTCCGCCTGGAAAATGCGGCCTTCCTGACGCACCACATAGGGGGGCTGGGCACCCATATCACATAACAGGCTCATGGCCGTACCCTTGGCGGGCAATTCCCGGTCGGACTGCATCAGAATTTCCCGCAGCAAATGCTCCGCCTCCGCGGGAGGCAGGCAGGCGCATACCGGCGAAAGCAGGTCCGCCGGGCCTTCCATGGGCGATTGCAGGGCATATAGAAAATAGCGGCGTATCTGGGGCTGGCTGGTCAAAGCGTCCGCCAGCGCCTGCGGTCCCCGGGCAAACAGGTCCATTACGGGCAGCAGGGCCATTTCCAGCGCGGGCGCGCACAGCGCCCCGTAATAGGCGGCCCCCTGAGAGGCCTGCATGACCTGCTCCCGGCCCGCTTGTTGCGCCTTCAGCGTCGTCACCAGCTGAAACAGCCAGATGCCGGACACATCCTCCGGGTCGATGTCCCGGCACAGGCGAATATAGTAGCTGGCCTCGTTTAAAAAGCCCATGCGCAGGCAGCACACGCACAGATCGTGGCACACCGGATAGCGGTCCGCCCGGCGGCGCAGCGCGCACCGCAGCATGGCGTAGGCCACATCGCTGGACAGGCAGACCGTCAGCTCCTGGGAGGGATTTTCCGCCTTCCGGGCGGCGCTGACCAGCAGGCCTTTGGCCTGTTCCCGCTGGCCCAGACGGTCAAACAGACAGGCGGCGGAGCATTTGAGCCGCACATCCTCCGGATCCTGTTCCAGGGCCTTGTTCATATAGGCCATGGCGGGCAGGGGCTTACCCTCTTCTTCCCACAGCAGGGCGTATAATTCGTCCCGCCGGGTGCAGGGGGCCTGAAAAGGCTTTTGGCTGGCGCGGCGCAGACGGCGGCGGGCCTGGACGGTATCCCCCGCGGCAATCTGCCGGGCGGCCATGGTCAGCAGCCCCTGCAGGCGCGCCTTGCGCCTGGGCGGCGGTTCCGTCCAAAGGGAGGACTGCAAATCCAGCACGTCGTCATTCCAGGAGGGGAGTTCCTCCGGGGCGTAGACTGCATTGGAATACAGGCTGGCGGCGTCCAGACATTCGTCCTCCCGGCCCATTTCCAACAGGTTTTGGGCCACCAGACCATACAGGGCGGTTTGATCGGGACGGCGGGCCAGCGCGGCAAAGGCCTCCCGGTTGCTGGCTTCGTAGCAGTGCAGCTCCCGCAGCGTCTGGGCGTAGCGCGTCAGCGCCGCGCTGCTTTGGGGATCGCTGCGGGCGGCATGGCGCTCCAGCACGGCGGCGCGGAGCAAATCGCCCCGCTGGCGGTGCTGCTCGGCCCGGCGCAGCCAGTAGGACGCGGGCCGGTCAAAGGAATCGGTGAACAAAAGGTTGGTCATTCCCTCTCCTTCATTGGCGGGTGGCCTGCCTGAGCAGGCGCTCCAGGTCTTGTTGGGTAAAGCGTTCCGTCTTTTTGCAGAAGTGGCAGGTCAGCTCGGCCCCTTCCTGCTCGTCCTGAATCATCCGGGTCAGTTCATCCCGGCCCAGGGCAATCAGGCTTTTTTCCATGCGCTCCCGGGAACAGGGGCAGCGGTACTGCCAGTCCTGGGTTTCCAGCACAACGGGCTTCAGGCCGTCAAACCATTTTTCCATCAGGGCGGTCATGGAGTCGTAGCACAATTCCCGGCTGATATCCGCCATCAGGGGGCTGCGCAGCTCCAGTTCGCTGATGATTTCGTCCGGGCAGCCGGGCATGGGCTGCAGCAGCACGCCCCCGGCGGACAGCACCACATCGCCGTTTACCAGCACGCCCAGACTTTGCAGGGTGGGCTTTTGCTCGCTTTGCACATAATAGGCGGCAAAGTCCTCGGCAATTTCGCCGCTGAGCAGGGCCGTCCGGCCCACATAGGGGCTTTTCATGCCCAGGTCGCGCACCACGCTCATGCGGCCGTCGCTGCCCACCGCCATGCCCACGGCCAGCTTGCCGTCCGGGCGCAGGGGAAGCTGCACGTTGGGCACGTCCACGCAGCCGCGAACGCTTTGCTTATCCGCAACGCACACAATGCGGCCAATGGGACCGCCCCCGTCGATGGTAACGGTTACGCTGGCCTCGTCGCCCTTCAGCATCGCCCCCATCATGGAGGTGCCCATCAGGGCGCGGCCCAGGGCGGCGGTTGCCACTGGGCTGGTGTTGTGGATGGCAGCGGCGGTGGCGACGGTGGTTGTACCGGTCATCAACAGGCCGCGCACCATGCCGTCCATCAGGGTAATATGCAGCATCTGATCCTTGTTGTTCATAGATTTTCTTCCTCTCCGGCAGGATTTACGGGTTTGCGGGCGGCCAGGAACCAGCGCAGCTCCTGGGGGCCGGGGGACGTGAGCTTTTTATCGGCAAACAGGCGCACATCCTCAAAGCCCACGGCGTGCAGCGCGTCCGTCAGGCTCTGGGCGCTGTGGGCGTACTGGCGCTGATGCTCGCCAATGCGCAGGTAGGTTTCGTCCTGCTGGCGCACAAAAATGGCCAGGTTCAGCTCCACATAGCGGTGGGCCGGATGCCAGCGGTTTTGCCACAGGTAGGCGATTTCCGGGGTCTCATCCCCGATGAAATGATCCCCCAGCACGTTTTCCAGCTTCCAGGGTGTGCTTAAATCCATCAGGAACGCGCCGCCCTCCCGAACGGTGCGGAAGGCCGCCGCGAAGAAGGTGATCAGTTCGGCGTCGTCCTTCAGGTAATTGACGCCGTCGTTGGTACACAGCACCGCGTCCATGGGGCGGTGCAGGTGCAGGGTGCGCATATCCTGCCGCACGAAGGGAATCATGGCCCCGCTTTTGCGCGCCTTTTGGGACGCCTCAAACAGCATGTCCGGCGAAATATCCACCCCGGTCATCTGGTAGCCCAGACGGCTTAACTCAATGGTGATGGAGCCGGTGCCGCAGGCGCATTCGCACACCTTGCCCCGGTCCAGCCCGTATTGCTGCATCAGGGTGTGGTAAAACCGCGCCCAGCCGGTATAGTCCACATCCGCCATCAGGCGGTCATAGACGGACGCAAAGGCTGTATACATGTGAATCGTTCGCTCCTTTTAGGGCTTGTACCGGCTCATTCTGCCGCCGATACGGCCTGTTTCCTTGGCGCTGAGGCCTGCCCAGCCCACCTGCCGCACCTTGTCCAGCAGGCCCAGCTCCCGGGCAATTTCATACTTTTTTCGCTCCTGACGGGTCAGGGCTGCAAAGGCGGCCCGCCGGGCCGCGCCGGTAATCATGGTCTGTTTCATGTTGGAACCAACCCCTTTCAACCCTAGGTTGGTTCGTTTGCCGGAAGCTCATGCGCGTTACGCGCCGGGCTGATCGGAATCGTCGTCCTCGTCCACATACAGGCCCCGGTTGACCACCGCGCCCTCGATGTTGGGGTTCAGGTACCTGTCAAATACGGCGTTGGAATAGCTGGCCCCCACAAAGCGGCTGAGGGCGAAGCCAATCAGGATGTAATAAGCGCCGTAAACCATCATGGCGTACTGGGCGTAGGGGGTGTAGTAGGCCACCAGCAGGCACACGACCGCGGGCAGAATGGACAGCAGCTTCAGTCCCACCGTCTGGGGCAGGCGGCTGATGGTCATAATCAGGCTGTTGCGCACCAACTGGCCGTACTTGAGCCGGTAGGTAACCATTTGGGGATACATGTACAGCAGCGCGCACAGCCACAACACGCCCGCCACCATCGCCACGCACTGGGGAATGAGAAACACCCAGCTGCGCTGGGCCATGTCGCCGTAAAACACGTTGCATACATACAGCAGCAGGGGCACAAGGCCGGTAATCACGCTGGTAAGCAGGCCCTGCTTCCAGTTGGCCTTCACCGCATCCATAAAATCGGAAAAAATAAAGGCGTGTTCGTCCCGAGACCAGTTGCGGGTTACATAGGCCAGCCCGGCGGTAAAGGGGCCGGTAATGGCGATGGCGGGCACCAGCAGCACCAGGGTTTGCATGGCCAGCGCCCCAAACACCCCGGTAAACTGGGCCAGCTGCTCTGCACCCGCAGCCTCGGCCAGCTCGCCCGCGGCCATCTGGGACTGAATATCCGCCATGCTGGCCATGGCGGAATAGGCCATCAGCAGGCCCCGGCCAATGATAATGATGGCGGGCAGCCAGGCAATGGCGTACATCAGGTTCAGGCGGCACAGCGCGCCAAAGCGAACCTTCAGCATTTCCCAAAACAGCTGCCAGCGGGTCTGGGGCAAATCTTCCTTGGTAAAGTCGCCCTGACCGCTTTTGCCGTAATAAAAACGGTTCATGAGTTTTCCAAACATGGCGGGGCCTCCTATCGGCACAAAAATACAGTCTGTATTATAGCACACTCACCGCTAAAACGCTACCGGCAGACCCGGCGTGGGAGCGCTGTTTACAGTTTGCTCAAAGTTTGCGTTGCATTTATCCCATAAGTATCGTATGATGCAGGGGAAGAAAGCGGGGATGAGGGATGAACGATATGCGCGCCGCTATGCGGCGGAAGAAGCTGTTTCTGCTGGATATGGACGGCACCCTGTACCTGGGCGACCGGGTTTTTGACCACTGCCTGGATTTTTTGCGGGCCATTCGCCGCCAGGGCGGGCGGTATTTATACCTGACCAATAATTCCTCCAAATCGGTAGACAAATATGTGAAAAAAATGGAGCGGCTGCACATTCCCGCCGCCGCGGAGGATTTTTTTACCTCCACCGATGCGGCCTGCGCCTATTTGCGGGAGCATTACCACGGCCGTAAAATTTACGTCCTGGGCACGGCCAGCTTCCGCCAGCAGCTGCAAGGGGCGGGCTTTCCCGTTACGGACCGGCTGGAGGACGACGTGGACTGCCTGCTGATGGGCTTTGACACGGAACTGACCTTTCAAAAGCTGGAGGACGCGTGTATCCTGCTGGGCAGAGGGGTGGAATACCTGGCCACCAACCCGGACTGGGTATGTCCCACGGAATACGGCTATGTGCCGGATTGCGGGTCCATCAGCCAGATTTTGTGCAACGCTACCGGCCGCAAGCCGTTTTTTATCGGCAAGCCGGAGCCTGCCATCGCCCGTCTGGCCATGGAAAAGCTGGGCTGCCCGCCCGCGGATACCGTGCTGATCGGCGACCGCATCTATACCGACATTGCCTGCGGCGTAAACGCGGGGATTGACACGGTGCTGGTTTTCAGCGGCGAAACCACCCGGCAGGATTGGGCCAAAAGTGAGATAAAGCCCACCTATACCTGTCAGGACATTGGGGAAATTTATCAAATGCTTCAATAAAAAACAAAGCCCGGCTAGTTCAGCGAGCCGGGCGTTCAGACTGTCGGAAAACCCCTGGGAGGCATCGGAGGGCCGCAGCCCTCCGATTTTGGTTCCGAAACCGGCGGCGTGTACGTCGGTTTCGGCTGCCTTGCGCAGCAAGGCTTTCCTTACGCTCTTTGCCGCCCGGCGAGTCGCAGGCGAGTAGGCAAAGAGCGTTTCCCGTCAGAAAAGATCGCCCTCAGGCGAGCTTTTTTGACGGCCTGAAAGCCCGGCTAGTTCAGCGAGCCGGGCTTTGCCGTTTCGTCCACCGTTAAGACCACCTTGGCCACATTCAGCACGATCGGCCCGGCGATCAGCCCCAGAATGCCTGTCAGCCGGTAGCCCGCGAACATGGCCATCATGGCGGCCAGCGGGTGCAGTCCCAGATGCTGGCCTACAATGCGCGGCTCCAGCACCTGGCGAATCAGCACCGATCCCCCGTACAGGCAGGCGGTAAGGACGCCGGTTGCCGTGTCGCCGGTCCAAAAGGAAAGCAGGCTCCACGGAATCAAAAACAGCCCCGCGCCTACCACCGGCAGCGCGTCCGCAAGACCGATCAGCAACGCCGCGGCCACCCCGGACCATCCCCGAAAAATCAGCAGAAAAACCGTCAGAAACAGCGTAATCCACAGGGAAACTACCAGCTGACTGCGAATTTGCCCCGCTACCGCCTTGCCCAACCGGCGGCGCAGCAGCCGTCCCCGGTCCCAAAGGCCGTTGGGCAGGTTTCGAGCAAAAAAGCCGCTGACCCGCGCCCGGTCGGCGCACAGATAATAGGTACTCATCACCGTCAGCGTCAGGCTCAGCAGCACATAGGGAATGGACGCGGCGGTGCTGAAGGCCCCGCTGGTCAGCCAGGCGGACAGGCTGCCCGCCAGCCTGACGGCGCTTTGTCCCAGGCTGGACAGGGCGTTTTCCAGCAACGCGGGCAGATAGGCGGGCAGAATGTCCCGGTAGCGCTGATACAGCGATTCCACCGCGGGAATGGCGGTATCGTTGATCCAGGTAAAAAGCTGAGGCAGCGCTTTGGCAAGCACGGTCAGCTGACGGCCGGTCATTACCACCAAAACCGTAACGGCGGCCAACACAGCCGCCGTCAGCAGCAGGGTGCCCAGCGCCGCCGACAGGCCGCGCCGCAGCCGTCCCCTGGCCAGCAGGCGCACAAAGGGCTCCAGCATACGGGCCAGCAGCAGGGCCAGCGCGAAGGGCCACACATAGGGCAAAAGCACCAGCGCCAAAGCCAGCAGTCCAAAGGTGACAGCCAGCAGCGCCAGCCGCCGGGGCAGGTCATTCAGCCGCCGGTTCCAGGCAAGCAGACGGGCCTTGCGTGTCATGGGCGTTCCTCTCCCCCGCCGGACAGGCAAGGAAGCAGCCCGGCTCATGATCGTTGACCACGCCCACGGCCTGCAGGAAGCTGTACACCGTTACCGACCCCATATACCCCATGCCCCTGCGGCGCAGGTCCCTGGACAGAGCGTCGCTGACAGGGGAGGTGGTCAGGTGCTGACCAGCCGGCGTAACCACCGGACGATCGTTGGGGGTAAAGCTGTACAGGTAGGCGGCAAAGCTGCCCCATTCCCGCTGGATGTCCAGAAAAACCCGGGCGTTGCGAATGGCGGCCTCGATTTTTCGGCGGCAGCGGATAATGCCCGGGTCTTGCATAAGCGCGTCTACCTTATCCTGCCCATAGGCGGCGATTTGATGCGCGTCAAAGCCGCCAAAGGCGCGGGAAAACGCGTCCTTTTTGCTCCACACCACCTGCCAGGACAGCCCGGCCTGAAACCCTTCCAACAGCAGCATCTGGTACAGCTTCTGGTCGTCCCGGGTGGGGCGGCCCCATTCGTTATCGTGGTAAGAGATCATCAAGTCGCCCTTTGCCCAGGCGCAGCGGGTCAAACCCATAACAATACCTCCTGAAAAAAAGGCTGTGCGTTTGATTCGCACAGCCCCTGGATAGAATTAAAAATGTCCGCCGCCGCCGCCATGGCTGGTGCCGCTGCTGCTGGTATGCACGCCGCTGCCGCCGGAGGAGCCGCCAAAGCTGCCGCCGCCCCGGCTTTCCGGCGGGTCGGGCTTGCGCACCCGGGTGGTGGTGGTATTGATATACTGGTCCACCCGGTTGGTAATCTCCACGCTGGAATGGCCGCGAAAGTCGTATTCATAGGTGCTGCCCTTCAGCAGGTAGCCGTGCTGAACGCTTTTCATAAAGATCAGCGCCGCCGCCAGCCCAATCACCGCCGCGAGGGCCAGCTCGCCGCCGGTCAGGGCCTTGTGCCGGGCGGTCAGCTGCTGACCGGTCACGATGTCGTAGCGGTACTGCCCCTCGGGAATGCCCGCCTTGACGTAGTCCTGCACCAGGTCGATCATATACTCCGCCGCCCCGGCGTAATCGCCCCGGGTCAGGTAGGGTTGACAGGCGCTGATGGCCTCCTCAATCCGGTCGTCGGTCATGTAATCCTGCATTTTGCCGGTGGTGGACAGGTAGTGATACCGATCGGCCATGTCGATATAGTATAAAATTCCGCTGTTTTCCTCATCCAGTCCGTAGCCGCCCCGCTCGTAAATGCCGTCGGCCACTTCCACGGCGCTGCCCTCGTGGCTTTCGCTGGAGGTCAGCAACACAAAATCCATATTGGTTTTCTTCTGGAACGTCTCAATCTTCTGGTTCAGGGCTTCTTCCTCGCTGGAGGTGAACAGGTTGGCCCGGTCCAGAATGCGGGGCCTGCCGTCGGCCAGCGCCAGGGCGCAGCCAAGCAGCAACGTCAGGGCGCACAGCAGGGCAATCCATTGCTTTTTCATCCGTCGCGTCCCCCTTTCTTAAAACAGGAAGTAGCCCAGCAGACAGCACAGGGCGAACACAACGCCGCCTACCAGCAGGGCGGTGCGGCGCAGCTTGCGCTTGTCAATGGGCAGCTTGCCGCATACCTCGCCGGTGCAGCCGTTCATGGCGTAGTAGTAGGGTTCGTCCGGCTTTTGCTTGTTGGGATAGGTCAGCACCCAGGTGGGCAGCAGCACATAGTCGGTCTGCATATCCCGCACCTGGCTGGAGGGGGTTACGTTTACCGTCTGGTATGCAATGCTGTCCTGTAACATGGGCTGCACATAGTCCGCCACTTCTTTTTCCACATCCGGGAGGATGGAGGCGGCGTCAATGTCCCGCCGCTCCGCCAGGAAGCCGGACAGGTACGCGCCGGAGAAGGGCTTGGCGTCCTCCAGCGGGAAGGGGTGAATGCCGTCGGACAGCTTGCGGTTGGCTTTGCTGAGCGCCGGGCGCATGATATCCCGGAAGGTAAAACGGCCGTCCCGCCGCACATGGTAGTGCTCGGTGGTGGTGATCACATATTTGCCGGAGTCCATGACATGGCTGTTGGACGCTTCGCCCTCCACGCTGCCGTCCAGGTCGCACCGGGCCACAAAGTGGGGATAGTACACGCCGCTCATGGTTTCCACCTGGCTTTGCTGGAAGAAGGCCCGAGGAATATATTTTTTGGTTTTGGCCCAATCCAGGAAGGTCTGCACGGCCTTCTGCTTGTCAATGGTAAAGGGCAGCACCCTGTCCGGCCGCATATCGGCGGTCAGCTTGCCCTGCAGCACCACGGGGCTGTGGCAGTAATAGCACTGGGTAGCCACGGTGGTTTCGTCGGTGACAATTTCACTGCCGCAGCTGGGGCAGCGGTACACCACCTGGGAGCCGTCTGGGGTCGTTTCGGGCTTTTCCTGCTGCGCCTGCTGGTGAAACGCTTCATCCTTGGCCAGCAATTCCCCTTCGGCAAAGCTGGAGGAGCAGAAGGGGCACTTCCACAGCTGGCTTTCCGGGTCAAAGGTCAGGTACGCGCCGCAGCTGGGGCATTTGAATGTGGCGCCAGCCATCCAATCCACCTCTTTCAAAATCATAGTGGGATAAGTGCGTCCATTATAGCATGAACGGGGCAAAAACACAAATGCTAGGGTTTGACAGCCTTACAAAATTCCTTATAATAAGGGTTATATTGTAATCATAGGAGGACTCCTTTATGGCCAAAGAGCGTCATTTAGGCATTGAGCTACTGCGGGTGCTTTCCATGGGCATGATTGTGCTGCATCATTTGCTGACCTGGGGCGGGCTGCTGTTTGCCTTTCCCAAGCTGAGCGCTACCGATACGGCCCTGCGGCTGCTGAACGCATTCGCCAACTGCGCGGTAAACGTATATGCGCTGATTACCGGGTATGTGGGCAGCCGGCTGCGCCCCGCGCGGCTGTTGCGGCAATGGTTGCAGGTGGTGTTCACCGGTCTTGCGGCCACGCTGGCGGCAAGCCTGTTTGCCCCGGTTGACGGCAGCCTTTTCCTGAAGGCCCTGCTGCCGGTCAGCCTGGAGGAATACTGGTACTTCAGCGCCTTTTTTGGGCTGATGCTGCTGACGCCGCTGCTGAATGCGGCGCTGAATGGCCTGTCAAAAAGGCAGATGGGATTATCGTTGATGGGCTGCGTTTTTTTGTTTAGTCTGATGCTCCCTTCCAATACCGTACTGCGCCTGAATGGCGGCTACCATGTGGGCTGGCTGTGCGTGCTGTACCTGCTGGGCGGGTGGCTGCGCCGCTACGCGGCCCTGGAGGAGCGCAACGGCTGGCAAAAGCCTGCGTTGACGTATGTCCTGTGCGTGCTGCTGGCCTGGGGCTGGGAGATATTTGCTTTGTGGCAGGGACGCAAAGGGGTCAGCCTGCCGTTCCATTCGGAATGGCTATTGGACTATTCCAGCCCTGCCATGGCGCTGGCCGCCGTATGCCTGCTAGCGCTTTTTGCGCGTATGCGTCCACGGGGCTGCGTGGGCCGTCTGGCAACCTGGGCGGGGCCCCTTACCTTTGGCGTATACCTGATTCATGACAACCCTGCCCTGCGGGAAAGCCTGCTGAAAATGCGGCTGGAATCCTTCAACCAGCTGCCCTTCTACCTGTTGCCGGCGGCGGTTTTGGCAGCCTGGCTGGCGGTATACGGCGTATCGCTGGTTTTGGAGCAGCTTCGGACCAAGCTATTTACCCTTTTGAGGGTGGATGCGCTGTGTATGCGCTGGGAGGGCGGCCTGCGCCGCCTTGCGGCACGGCTGCTGCCGGACGCGCCCAAGCCTTGACGCGCCCGGGAAAACATGGTATCCTAAACACGCTGCCGGGCGGCCAGGCGATCGCGTGGCCCGTCCATGAGGAAAGTCCGAGCATCGCAGGGCAGGGTGCCGGTTAACGGCCGGTGAAGGCAACTTCAAGGAAAGTGCAACAGAAAGAAACCGCCTTATGCCCTTGGCATAGGGTAAGGATGGAAAGGCGAGGTAAGAGCTCACCCGCCGCCTGGTAACAGGACGGCGCTGTAAACCCCACCCGATGCAAGATCCGAACAGAAGCGATACGGCGGCCCGTCGTGCTTCTAAAGAGATCGCTATGGCCGTCTGGTAACAGACGGCCCAGATAGATGATCGTCCAACGACAGAACTCGGCTTACGACCGCGCCGGCAGCCTGTTTTTTTGCTTGTTTACGCCAGGGGGGAAAACCACATATGAAGGAATACCGTTTGGATCGCGGCTTTCGGCTGACGATTTGCGTATGCGCCGGGGGAATGCTTGTGCTGATCCTGGCGCTGTTGCTTATGTGCCAGCAGGCCTTTGCGGGCGCTTACCAGAACAGGGCGCTGCTGCCCAACTGGCTTTTGTGGCCCGCGGCGCTGGTGGTCATCGCCGGGCTGTTTGCGCTGCGGGGCCGCGAAACAGCCCCGGCAAAGGACCGGCCCTGGCTGCTGCTGGCCGTTTTTCTGGCGGCGCTGGCCGTGCAGTTTGTGGTGGTGCGCTGCTGCTGGACCCACCTGGGCTGGGACCCGGGGCAGGTGCATGACGCGGCGGAACGCATTGCCCGTGGGCTGGATTTTTCCATCTACCGGGAATATTTCAGCCGCTACCCCAATAACGCAGCCATTACCCTGCTGTTTGTGCCGCCCCTGTGGGCGGCGGTGCGGCTGGGGCTTGGGGTTCCTTATGTGGCGCTGCCCTATCTGGGCGCGGTAATGCTGAATATCAGCGCTTACCTGTGTGTACGCTGCCTGCGGCTGTTGACCCACAGCCGGGTGGCCAATGGACTGGGCACGGCGCTGGCCATTGGCTGGATCGCCCTGTCGCCATATAACCTGTACCCCTATACGGATGTGTTTACCATCCTTTTCCCCATTAGCATGTTGACCGTCTGGCTGCGGGTGAAGCGGTCTTTGGTTAAATGGAGCCTGATTTCGCTGCTGGCTTTTTTGGGCGCCGCCCTGAAGCCCACGGTGCTGATTGGCCTGATTGCCCTGCTGATGATACAGACGGCCCGTTTCTTTGGAAAGCGCCTTACCTGGGCGCGGGCGCGTACCGCTGCTCTTGCGCTGCTGGCGATGGCCCTGTGCGCCGTCCCCGGGCGGGTGTTTGAGGCTGAAGCCACCCGTTTTTTGACCGGCAGCGCCCATCCCCAGGCCCAGCACTCCATCACCCATTTCTTTATGATGGGCATGAACAACGATACCTACGGCGGCAACGACCAAAGCGACGTGGCCTATTCCGCCTCGTTCCCCACCCTGAAGCAGCGGCGGCAGGCGGAGATGGCCCGGGGTATGGAGCGCCTTTCCAGCCGCGGTCTGGCCGAAAACCTGCGCTTTTTTGCCGTCAAGGCCTATAAAGCCTACGCGGACGGTTCTTTTGCTTCCCACGGCAGCTTTATCGATGTGGAAATTCCGCAGCGCTCCAGCCGGGTCAGCGCGTTTTTGCGCAGCCTGTATCACAAAAAGGGCCGCCTGATGCCCTATTGCCAGACCGTCGCCCAATGGGCCTGGCTGGGCGTGCTGACCCTGTGCGCCTATACGGCCTTCACCCGGCGCAGGGAACCGGCGGTGGCGGCTATCTGCCTGACGCTGATCGGGCTTACGCTGTATTTGCTGATTTTTGAGGTGTGGCCCCGGTATTTGTTCCTGTACGCGCCCTATTTTGTGCTGCTGTCCGCGCTGGCCCTTGACCGGCCCCTGAGAAAGGCGCGCCATGGAAAGTGAAAAAATGCGCTGGCTGGCGGCGCTGGCCGCCGTGATCCTGCTGGCGGCGGTTACCTACAGCCTGAGCGACGTGGTGTTTCAAACCAACGATGACAATACCATCCTTGCCGTTGTGTGCGGCGGCGTTACCGGTACGCCGGAGGTGGCGGACGGCTTTACCACCTATGGGTACGGCTGGCTGCTGTCCAGGCTGTACAGCCTGTGCCCGTCGCTGCCCTGGCACGCCCTGCTGCTGACGGCGGCCCAATGGGCGGCGCTGACGGCCCTTTTGCGCAGCCTGCTGGGCAAAAATCCCTGGCTGGGGCTGGCGGGCTTTGGGGCGCTGTATGCGGGCGTGGCCATGAAGTTTATGGTGTACTTGCAGTTTACGGCAACGGCGGGCTTTTGCGCCGCCGGCGCGTCCGCCCTGCTGCTGACCCTGCCCGATGGCAGACGGGGCCGCCGGTTTTGCCTGACCACGGCACTGGGTCTGATGCTGTTTGCCCTGCTGGTGCGCAGGGAAAGCGGGCTGCTGGCCCTGCCGGCGCCGCTGCTGTGCGGCCTGTACCGCGCCGGGCGCGGCGACCGCCGGACGCTGGCGGCCTGCGGGGCGCTGCTGGTCCTTGCCGCCGGGATCTGGCTGGGGGATAACGCCCTGTACCGGCAAAACGTGCCGGACTGGCAGGAGCAGCAGACCTTTGACGAAGCAAGCGCTCAGGTGCTGGATTACCGCAATACGGAACAGACCTATCAGCTGGCCCGTCAGGTGACCGACTGGACGGAGCCCCTGTGCGACTGCTTTCGCAACTGGAATCTGCTGTTTGACCGGCGGTTTGATACGGAACGGCTAAGCCGGGTGGTTCAGGCGGCGGAGGAAGCCGAAACGCCTCCGGGGGTGGTGCAAATCGCCCATAAAACCCTGAGTCTGCTGAAAAACTATCAGGAATTTGGCTGGAACGCGCTGGCCTTTGCCCTGCTTTCGGGCTGGCTGGCGTGGAGCTTTCTGCGCCGCCGGGACTGGCTGGGCGTGCTGCTGGTATGCGGGCTGTGGCTGTTTGTGCTGGCGGTTACGGCGTATTTTTACGGCCTGCGCAGCCGCCTGCCGGACCGGGTGGCCCTTGTGTACGCCCTGCCGGTATACGCCGCGCTGCTGACCTTGGCCATGGGGCAGGCGAAGAAAGGAGCGGCGCTGTTGCTGCTGGTATGCGCGGCGGCGGTAACCGTGGCTGTGCAGCCCCAGGATGTGCTGGTGCGGCAGAACGCCCGCCGCCAGCGCCTGGCGGAGGCGACCCGGCAGGTCAACGCCTATGCCGCCGCTCATGCCCAGAACCTGTATGTGACGGATGTGTCCCAAAACGGCTATGCCTTTGAAAATCTGGTTCCGCCGGTGAATCTGGTGGAGTGGTGCAGTCCGCTGATCCGCTCCCACGCCTACCGGCAAAAGTTTGCCTTGCTGGGTTACCCGGAGGGGCTGGATACCCTGAACCTGGCCGACGAGGGCGTTTACCTGCTGATGGAAAGCGGCGCGTCGGTGAACCGCCTTGCGGCGGTGCTGGCGGCGGACGGGCTGGACTGGACGCTGGAAACGGTGGAGCAGACGGCGTATTTTACCGTGTGGCGGCTGAAAAAATAGACGTTTCTTCGCCTTGCGTCCCTGTTCCGGGTTGTGATACAATACCATACGCTCAGCGGGGGCGGCTTTGGCCGTCTCCGCCAATCGGCGTTTCCTCGCCATGCAAAAGGAGAAAGCTATGTATTTGATTGTTGGACTGGGCAACCCGGGCGCGCAGTACGCCCATACGCGCCACAACGTGGGCTTTGACGTGCTGGAAAAGCTGAGCCGCAGGCTGGGGGTGTCCATCAGCCGCAGCAAATCCAAGGCGCTGGTGGGCGAGTGTTTTGTAAACGGGCAAAAGGTGGTGCTGGCCCTGCCCCAGACCTACATGAACCTGAGCGGCGAAAGCGTGCAGGAACTGGCCCACTGGTATAAAATCCCCCCGGAAAACCTGATGATCGTCTATGACGATGTGGATTTGCCCCAGGGCTTCATCCGCATTCGCAAAAACGGCAGCGCCGGTACCCACAACGGCATGCGGTCCATTGTGGGCTGCCTGGGGTATGAAAATTTTCCCCGGCTGCGGGTTGGCGTGGGCCAGAAGCGGGAAGGCTATGAGCTGGCGGACTGGGTGCTGGGCCACTACATCGGCGAGGAGGCGGAAGCGGCCGACCGCGCCTTTGACCTGGCGGCGGACGCGATTATCGAGTATATCCAGAACGGCGTGGAAAGCGCCATGTGCAAATACAATACCAAAAAGCCCAAGAAGGAAAAGCCAAAGGCTGACGAAGGAGAGGCGCAATGAACGAGGGATTGTTTACCGCCTATCAGGGCGTGCCGGAATGGCAGGCGCTGCTGGGCCGCCTGAACGACGGGGACTGCACCGCCATAACCGATATTCCCGAAGGGGAGAGGCCCTTTCTGGCGGCGGCCCTGACCTGCAAAACCGGCCGCCCTGTGGTGCTGGTGGCCGCCAACGAATTAAACGCCCAGCGCCATGCCCAGGACATTGAGCGCCTGACCGGTCTGGGATGCGCCGTGCTGCCTCCCAGGGATATGCAGTTCAGCCGCGCCGCCATGAGCCGGGAAAGCACCTGGCAGCGGC
>ERZ1026860.504-NODE-504-length-25485-cov-3.868777_pt1 | contig 25485 bp, 27 predicted proteins | sample MGYA00380160_ERZ1026860 | MGnify/ENA primary metagenome ERZ1026860 (study PRJEB33269, sample SAMEA4719796) | human gut metagenome | biome: human-associated habitat; feature: organic feature; material: feces | place: Cameroon | collected 2013-10 ... | reverse complement strand
CCGCCGCCGCTTTGGTTTTCTGCCTGATTTGCAAACCGCGCCCCGCCGTAGCCTTTACTCTGGCCGGGATGATGGTTTTTTACCTGCCGATTCTGCTTTATTGCACCGCTTCCATGATGGAATGGGCCGGTTATGCGCTGATGCTGCTGTTTCTGGCTTTTATGATGGGCTACCACCAGTATCATAAGGCGTGGATGCTGGTTTTGGGTGCTGCGGTCATTGCCATTGGCTGCTTGATTCACCCCGCTTACGCGCTTTTGCTGGTACCCGCCGCATTGGTGGTCAGCGACTTTCGTTGGAATCATCGTCTGGCTGTGGCCATTCCCTGCGCACTTGCGTTAGCGGCGCTGTGCCTGCTGATACGCCGGCAGGTTACCGCCCCCTATGCCTCCAGTTTTCTGCATCAGCTGCTGAATGCCGACGGTCCTAGCGTGGCGTGGCGTATGCTGCTCAGCCATGGCAAGGCGAATATCATGGACTTTTTGTACCGGGTAACGCTGGCAGAACGTCTGTTTTTTGGCCTGTATCTATGCGTAATGCTGGCCTGTCTGGTTTGTTCCTTTTTAAAGCGCAACCAGGGCTTTCGCCGCAATTTTCTGGGATGCAGTCTGCTGTTGCTGGCGGTTTTCGGCCTTACCTGCGCGTTTTATGAAATTCGTGACTGGCGCGGCCTTAGACTGATGGCCCCCTTCCTGTGGCTGGTAATCGGTTATTTGGCCATTCGGCGGCGCTACTGTTTCCCTGGCATGCTGCGCCGTTACCGTCGCGGTTGTGCTGGCCGTTCAGCCTTTGCCTGTATTCCAGGAGGAAGCCCGCTACGAAAGCCAGCCTGCAAGCGAAGCCCTTCGTCAGGCCATTGACGTGATCCATTACGACGAAAGCGCGTCAGACCCGTTTGCCAATACCGTTCGTACCGACGCCTCCTATCTGCTGCAATTCATGCGGCAGCTGGATCCCGCCATCGGGGTGCAAAGCGGCTGGTTTTCCACCGATACCACAGGCAAAAGCCGCTGGATTTTGACCGACCAGCTGAAATGCGTCATCAACGATTATGAGTGCGTGGCGGATACCAATGGGTACAAGGTTTATCGCCGGTTGGAACAGTAACCGTTTGGAAAGAAGGATACGGCTATGATGTACGCATTACCACCCACTACGATACCCAGGACGTTTTTTCCTCCACCTACAGCGTCATTCACGAGGGCGGCCACGCCTTGTACGAGCTGAACCTGCCGGAGCCTTTCGGCGCGATTCCCACCGGCGTGCCCAGCATGGGAATGCACGAAAGCCAAAGCCGTTTCTTTGAAAACCTGGTGGGGCACGATCCCGGGTTCTTGCGCTGGCTGCTGCCGCTGATGCGCAAACACTTTGACTTTGACGGAGTCAGCGATCAGGATTTGATTCGCAATGCCAATTACATTCAGCCGTCGCTGATTCGCACGCTGGCGGACGAGGTCACCTATCCCCTGCATATCATGATTCGTTACGAGCTGGAAAAACGGCTGATGGACGGTTCCTTGTCCACCCGCGATTTGCCGGAAGCATGGAACGCCATGTACCATGAATATCTGGGCGTTCATGTGCCGGACGACCGTCAGGGCGTTTTGCAGGATATGCATTGGGCGGGCGGAATGATCGGCTATTTCCCCACCTATGTGCTGGGAAGCGCCTACGCAAGCCAGTTTATGCATGCCATGCGCAAGGATTTGGATGTAGACGGCCTGCTTTGCAGGGGCCAGCTTGAGCCCATCCGTGAGTGGCTGACCAGCCATGTTCACCGCTACGGCAACCTGTACCGGGCTGATCAGCTGCTGATACACGCAACCAGCGAGGCGTTCAATCCCGCCTATTATGTAGACCATTTAAAGCAAGCGGCTGACAGATAAAAATCCGCCCCTGCCAACCACAAGCTGGCAGGGGCGGATTCGGTTTATTTTTCAGCCGTCAGGGCGTCAATTTGGTCCAATTCCTCTTTTGTAAAGGGGGGTGCGGATACAATCTGGCAGTTTTCAACGATCTGTTCCGGCTTGCTTGCGCCAATCAGCACGCTGGTCACCTGCGGCTTGCGCAGCACCCAGCTTAGCGCCATCTGGGCCAGGCTTTGTCCGCGGCGCTGAGCAATATCGTTCAGGTGACGCACACGGTCCAGCAGTTCCTCCGTTAAAAGCTCCGGCTTTAGATACCGGGGGTCGTGAGCGGCGCGGCTGTCTGCCGGAATTCCATGCAGATACCGGTCTGTCAGGATGCCGTTGCGCAGAGGGGAAAAGGCGATGCACCCCATTCCTTCCTGCTCAAGGGTATCCAGCAGGCCGTCCTCCGGCTGACGGGCAAGCATGCTGTAACGGGGCTGGTGAATCAGCAGATGCATTCCCATTTTCTTCAGAATGGTCGACGCACGCGCCGTTTCTTCCGGCCCGTAGCTGGAAGAAATGCCTACATACAACGCTTTTCCGCTTTTGACAATATCGTAAAGCGCGCCCATGGTTTCTTCCAGCGGCGTTTCCGGGTCAAAACGATGGTGGTAGAAAATGTCCACATAATCCAGATGCATGCGCTTCAGGCTCTGATCCAGACTGGCCATCAGGTACTTGCGGCTGCCCCAGTTGCCATAAGGACCGGGCCACATGTCCCAGCCGGCCTTTGTGGAAATGACCAGTTCGTCCCGGTAGGGCTTCCAGTCCCGGTCCATATGCAGGCCAAAATTGCGCTCCGCCTCGCCATAGGGCGGCCCGTAGTTGTTGGCCAGATCAAAATGGGTAATGCCGCAGTCAAAGGCTGTGCGCAGCAGGCTTTGCTGTATGTCAAAGGGCGTAATGGCGCCAAAATTATGCCATAGCCCCAGGGAGACCATAGGCAGCTTCAGTCCGCTTTTTCCGCAGCGCTGGTACTCCATGCGCTGGTAACGATCCGCTTGGGGCTGATGCATACGAATCCCTCCTACTGCTGATTAGCCGCCTGTTCCAGCGCCTTGCGGAAGGTGCGAATGCGATGGTTAAGGCTGATAAAGGCGACCAGATCCTGCACGCCTTCCACAATCAGAGAAATGCCTACAAACTGAATCATGGCCGTCGCCAGGAAGGTGGGCTGGGTGATGGCAAAGACGCCCAGCACAAAGGAGACAGCGGAACCAATCAGCAAAATCCACCAGTAGCTGTCGCCGATGCGCTTCATGTCAACGCTCATCTGCACCTTGCCAAAGCCGCCAATCAGCAGGGAAATGCCCCACAGGAAGGGCAGCAGGGCCTGCAGCAGTTCCGGGAAGCAGAAAATCAGCACGCCCACGCACAGCGCGGCCAGTCCCAAAGCCAGTTCCATGCCCAGCGCGCCTTCCAGAGCGCTGCTGCGCACATAAGAGATAATGCATCGAATACCGCTTACACACATCAGCACGGCGATGCACAGGCTGGTAATCTTCAAAAAGGCGCCCGGCCACAGCAGCAGCAGCAGGCCAAAAACAAAGTAAAATAAAATCATCGCCCCATAAGAGGTAATCCGGTTCCAATCCTGAGGAAGAATCCGCTTCATAACTTTTGTCTCCTTTCGTACATTAACGGGCAAAGAAAGCGTATATCGCGTCAATGACCTTAGCGCAGTCCGCCTCCGTCATCTCATAATACAGCGGAAGCCGCAGCAGCCGTTCGCTCAGGCTGGTGGTATAGCGGTCCTCCCCGGCAAAACGGCCGTATTTTAATCCGGCAGTGGCGGAATGCAGCGGAATGTAGTGGAATACGGCCACAATGTCCCGCTCCCGCAGCCAGGAAATCAGCTCCGTCCGCTCCTCCAGACTGCGCAGCCGGATATAGTACATGTGGGCGTTATGCGCACATTCATCCGGCACCTGCATTCTTTGCAGCAGGCCGTTCTTTTCCAGCTCCGCCAAAGCCTGTTGATACTGCTCCCACCGGGCCATACGGGCGGCGGTGATCTGATCCATCTGCTCAAGCTGCGCCAGCAGGTAAGCGGCGTTCAGTTCGCTGGGCAGGAAGGAGGAGCCAATATCCACCCAGGTATACTTGTCCACCTGCCCCCGGTAGAAGCGGCTGCGGTCGGTGCCCTTTTCCCGAATGATCTCGGCCCGCTCCACCTGAGCGTCGTTGTTCAAAATGACAGCGCCGCCCTCGCCCATGGAGTAGTTTTTGGTTTCGTGGAAGCTGAAGCAGCCCACATTGCTCATGGTACCGGCTGGCCTGCCTTTGTACAGGGAACCGACAGCCTGGGCCGCGTCCTCCACGATTTGCAGGCTGTATTCTTTGGCGATGGCCTCGATCGCGTCCATATCGCAGCATACGCCGGCGTAATGCACCACCGCAATGGCGCGGGTTTTCGGCGTAATGGCCGTGCGGATACACTCCGGGTCCATATTCATGGTGCGGGGGTCCACATCCACAAAAACAATTTTGGCTCCTCGCAGCACAAAGGCGTTGGCTGTGCTGACAAAGGTAAAGGACGGCATAATCACCTCGTCCCCGGGCTGTATGTTGCACAGCAAAGCGGCCATTTCCAAAGCGGCTGTGCCGGAGGTGGTCAAAAGCGCCTTGGGCGCGCCGGTCAGCGCCTCCAAAGCCTGGTTGCAGCGCTTGGTAAACGGGCCGTCTCCGCAGATTTTACGGTTTTGCATGGCCTGCTCCACATAGGTGGAGCAGCCGGGCACATAGGGGGGAATATTGAAAGGAATCACCGTGGTTCGCCTCCTGTGTCAAATTCAGGTTCAAAGATAGTATAACACATTTCCGGGTATCTGTCATTCCATGGTTTTTGAAACCGCGTCCAGATACATGTCCGCTATATCCAGCTGACTGCATTGATACAGCATCCGGCTGCCTACCACGTCCTCCACCTCGCCAATGACGGGCTGCCCGCAATGGTAAAGCAGATCAATGCCCGCAAACCACAAATGGGCACCCGCCCGGTCAAAACGGTCAATCACCCGCTCCGCCAGGGCACGTTCCGGGGCGTTCGGTTCATGCAGATGCACCATGCCGCCCAGCTTGTAGTTGCTGACAATCCCCTGCCGGGCCCGGCGCATCACCCCGGTTACAATCCGGCCGTCCACCACATAAATACGCAAATCCATTCCGGCCTGGCTGACACCCTGCTGCCACAGCGCGGGCTGCGGGCTGATTGCGTCCATTGCCGCCTGCCACTGGTCTGCATTCTGCGCCAGCGCAACCCGGTCGCCCCCGTGACTGCAAGCGGGCTTTACCACCACGGGAAAGGTCTGCGGCGGTGTGCTGCCAGCCAACGGAAAAAACGTTTCCGGCATGGGCAAGCCCTGCAAAAACTGACAGGTACGCCGCTTGTCGTTGCACAGGGCGCATACGCGGCTGTTGTTAAAGACCGGCACGCCCATCTGCTCCAAATGACGGCTGATCAGCGCGTTTCTCTGGCGGCTGATGACCCCGTTGGGTTTAGCGTTCTCTCCATTCAGGCGGCAGAAGGGCTGACCGGAAGCAGTCATTCCCAGTTCAAGCTGGCTAAGGCATACCGGCTGAATCTCCAAGCCATGGTTTTGGCCCCGTTGGCGCATCAGCTGACCAAAATCCTGGTTTACGGCGTAATCCTCGTCCGCGTACAGGAGCCACAGCTTTTTCATCAGCGGCCCAGCCTTCCGCGAATATGCGCCATAATCGCGTCCGCCATATTCACGCCTGTGCATTCCAGTGTGGTTTTAAAATGGGCGTTGGAATTGACCTCGCAAATCAGCGGCCCATCCTTGCCAAACAGCACGTCCACCCCGGCAAAATCCAGTCCCAGCGCCTGACTAGCCCGTATGGCCAGCTCCGCTTCCTCTTTGCTGGGCGTATAAGGGGACATGCTGCCGCCCCGGGTCAAATTGCTGCGAAAATCCCCATCCGTGCTTTGACGCAGAATGGCGGCGACCACCTGACCGCCTACCACATTGACGCGCGCGTCGCGGCCATAGCTTTCCGCAATCAGCCGCTGAAACAGCAAGGGCGTTCCCGCCAGTTCCTTTACCTTTTCCCTCAGAGCTTCCCTGTCGTGCAGCAAATAGACTTGATGTCCAAAGGAGCCAAAGCATTCCTTCAGAACAATGGGCAGGCCCAGGCTTTCCGCCGCCCGGTCGGCAAAGGACAAATCCGGATACCCCACCATGGTAAAGGTTTTGGGGGCGATGATGGTTTGGGGAATGGCAATTTCCGCCTGTTTCAGCGCCAGATAGGTCAGGGATTTGTCATCGCAGTTCAAAATGGCGCTGGATGAGTTAAACAGCATCAGGCCCCGCATTTCCAACTGGCGGGCCAGGATGACGTCCTTATCCCAAAAAATGGCAAAATCATAGGCGGAAGCGTCAAAAGCATCCGTAGCCACAATGCAGCTCAGCTGCGCGTTGGTTTTCAGGGTTAAATCAATCTGGTGCCGCCTGGCGGCCTCCAATAAAATGCCGTATAATTCCTGAAATTTGACGGTACGCAAAAAAGCGTTGACAACCATTAACCCATGGAGCATCCCTCGTCACTCCCTCACATCGTGTTTCGCCGGTTAGTCTAGCATGGACGCAAGGGCTTGTCAATGTATGAGCGGCCCGGCAGGCGGAAACACTGGTTTACGAAGGAGCGTGATTTTGCATGAAAAGAATCAGGGTGGTTCAATACGGCTGCGGCAAAATGGGCAAGGTGCTGCTGCGCTATTTATACGAAAAAGGTGCGCAGGTGGTAGGCGCTATTGACGTTAACCCCGATTTGCTAGGGCTGGATACTGGCGATTACGCGGGGCTGGGATTCAAAACCGGCGTTTGCATCCGCAGCGACGCCGAAGCGGTGCTGGATGAAACCCGGCCGGATGTGGCTGTGGTTACGCTGTTCAGCCTGGTGTCGGACTGCTTTGATTCCTATGTGCAGTGTTTGCAGCGGGGCATTAACGTCATCACCACCTGCGAGGAGGCCACCTACTGCTGGACCACCGACCCCCTGCGCGCCAACAAGCTGAACACCCTTGCCCTAGCCAACGGCTGTACCTTTGTAGGCAGCGGCATGGAGGATATTTTCTGGGTCAACATGGTGGCGATGGTGGCGGCGGGCTGCCAGACGCTGCGCCGCATCGAGGGCGCGGTCAGTTACAATGTGGAGGATTACGGCCTGGCTCTGGCGAAAGCCCATGGCGTTGGCCTGACGCCACAGGAATTTGAAAAACAGATCGCTCACCCGGAGGTTTTGGAGCCATCCTATGTGTGGAACTCCAACGAGGCGCTGGCCGCCAAGCTGGGCTGGACCATCAAGAGCCAGACGCAGCAGTGCGTGCCTTATTTTCATGAACAGGACCTGTATTCTGAAACCCTGGGCGCAGCCATTCCCGCCGGTAACTGCATAGGCATGGCGGCGGTAGTTACCACGGAAACCTTTCAGGGCCCCGTAATTGAAACCCGCTGCATCGGCAAGGTGTACGGCCCCGATGACGGCGATATGTGCGACTGGCGGATGCATGGCGAACCCGGGGTGGAATATCATGTGGTAAAGCCCGCTACGGTGGAGCATACCTGCGCCACCATTGTCAGCCGCATTCCCAGCCTGCTTCGCGCCCCGGCCGGAATGGTCACCGTGGACCAGCTGGATGAAATCCGTCACCTGACCTACCCTATGAACTATCATGTTTAATCGTGTTTTTGGTCAAAAACAGCTTTTTGCCTGACAAAACAAAAAAGGGTTTCACAGGGGAATAGAGAATCCTTTTTATTGCAGTCCGGAGGCGGCATGCCTATTTTGAAAGGGCTGTCTTGAAAGGAGCTTGTCAGATGGAACAATTGGGCGAAAGCATTCGTAAGCTGATTCTGGCCGGTATTGGAGCGGCCGCGGTAACCAAGGAAAAAGCCGAAGCAGTGCTGCAGGAGCTGGTCAAACGGGGCGAGCTTACCGTGGAGCAGGGCAAGGTGCTGAACGAGGAACTGAAGCACAACCTGAAGGACGCGATTCGTGACAATGTAACCGTAAACGTGGTTACCGACGATGTGATGGACGCGGTGGACGGTATGGACGCCGAACAGCTGGAAGCCCTGAAGCAGCGCATTGCCCAGGCGGAAGCGGCCAATGCGGAAAAAAATCAAAAAACCAAAGAATAACGAGGAAGCGCCATGCCAGTACACAGTGAAACCCGAAGCGAAAACCGCCAGCGGCTGATGGAAATTGTGGAGGTGGTCCGCCGTCATGAACTGACCAAGGGCATGACGCCGGACAAGCTGTGCGCTATGATTGAGGATCTGGGCCCAACGTTTATCAAGCTGGGCCAGATCCTTTCTATGCGTTCAGACATATTGCCCAAGGAGTATTGTCAGGCTTTAAAGAAGCTGCGCAGCGACGTGGCCCCTATGCCCTACGACCAGGTGGTTTCCATTGTGGAGGAATCCTACGGCCGTCCGCTGGACGAGGTTTTTTCTTCCTTTGATGAAAAGGCGCTGGGCAGCGCCTCCATTGCTCAGGCCCATGCCGCCGTCCTGCAAAACGGCGACCGGGTGGTGGTGAAGGTGCAGCGGCAGGGCATTCATGATATCATGAGCCGGGATATCATGCTGCTGAAGCAGGCCTGCAAGCTGCTGAAATACACCCCTGCCAGCGGCCTGGTGGATTTTAACCAGGTGCTGGATGAAATGTGGGTGGTAGCCCAGGAGGAAATGAATTTTCAAACGGAAGCCGCCAACCTGGAAAAATTCCATCGTCTGAATCAGGATGTGGCCTTTGTCACCTCTCCCGCATTGTACCGGGAATATACCACCACCCATGTGCTGGTGATGGAGCGCATTGACGGTATCTCCATCGACAACCGGGAGGAACTTCTGGCCCAGGGCTACGACCCGGCGGAAATCGGCGCGAAGCTGGCGGATAACTATGTCCGGCAGATCATGCAGGACGGCTTCTTCCACGCCGACCCCCATCCCGGCAACCTGCGGGTGCGGGATGGCAAAATCGTCTGGCTGGATATGGGCATGATGGGCAGCCTGTCTGACCGGGAACGGGATTTGATCGGCAAGGCCATCAACGGCGTGGCAGGCGGCGATATTACCCTGTGCCGCGACGCTGTGCTGGGACTGGGCGAATTTCATGGCGAAACCGACAAGCGCCGTTTGTATCACGACATTGAGGACCTGCTGGACAAATACGGCAGCATGGACCTGGGCAGTATGGATTTGGCCAAGGTATTTGAGGACCTGACCGACGTCATGAAGGCCAACGGCATCTCCATGCCCGGCAGCCTGACCATGCTGGCCCGCGGACTGGCCACGGTGGAAGGCGTTGTGGCCGACCTGAGCCCGGAAATCAATGTGATGAGCGTTGTGACTGCCCGCATTGGCAACCAGATGTTTCAAAACTTTGACTGGCGTACCGAAATGACCCAGGACGCCCGTTCCCTGTATGAAAGCGCCCATAAATCGCTGGAAATTCCGGCTTTGCTGGCGGACATCCTGAAAACCGGATTAAAGGGCGAGGCCAACCTGGGCATCGAACATCATTGCGGGGACGACACAGGCAGGTTGGCGCGGGAGCTGTCCTTTAAGCTGTGCATGACGCTGTTTGCCGCGGCGCTGCTGCTGTTCGGCGGGTTGCTGCGGCAATGCGGCCCGCAATTGGGCGGCGTGTCCGTCTACAGCGCCCTATGCCTGCTGCTTTCCGTCTGCCTGATGGTGTGGGCGTTTTGGCGGTCCAAATCCAAAAAGCATAAGTAATGCCTTTCCCCCATTACGCCATTTTTTGCGGCGTGGTTGGGGGGTATTTTTTCACAATGGAGGAACCAGCCATGTCCAACGTAACCAAACGAGCCCTGGAAGCCTCGCTGAAAAACATGCTGCTGAAAAAGCCGCTGGACAAGATCACCATCAATGATATCGCCGAGGATTGCGGCATCAGCCGCATGACCTTCTATTACCATTTTAAGGATATTTTTGATTTGATCGAGTGGTCCTGCATGGAGGACGCCCGCAAGGCCCTGGAGGGCAAAAAGACCTATGAAACCTGGCAGGATGGCTTTTTGCAGATTTTTCAGGCGGTGCGTGACAACAAGCCCTTTATCATGAACGTATACCGGTCCGTCAGCCGGGAACACGTGGAAAGCTACCTGTACAAGCTGACCTATGATTTGCTTTCCGGCGTGGTAGAGGAGCAGTCCCAGGGCCTGAATGTGCGGGATGAGGACAAGCATTTTGTCGCCAACTTTTATAAATACGGTCTGGTGGGGCTGATGCTGGACTGGATTCAGGCCGGTATGACGGGCGACCCCCAGATGATTGTGGACAAGCTGGCGGTCGTTGTGCACGGCAATGTGCGCGGGGCGCTGGAGCGTCTGTCCAACGGCGGCGTTTTATCAAAACCGGCCAAATGATCAAAAATTCAACACTTTTTCCGCCTTGATGCAAATTCCATCACGGCGGCTTTTCTGTTTATTGCGGGGCGGCAGTGGGCACTTTATAATAAGGTCACCGCTTAGGAAATCAGGCGGTCAGCAAATAACAGGAGGTCAATCCGTATGTATTATTCCAGTGGTAATTATGAAGCGTTTGCCCGTCCCCGCAAGCCGGAAGGCGTCGATCACAAATCGGCTTATATCGTCGGCAGCGGACTGGCCGCTTTAACCGCAGCCTGCTACCTGGTGCGCGACGGCCAGATGAAGGGCGATCATATTCATGTTTTGGAAAAAGGCCCCACCGCCGGCGGCGCCTGCGATGGCTGGAAGTACGAAAACATCGGCTATGTCATGCGCGGCGGCCGTGAGATGGACAACCACTTTGAGGTGATGTGGGATTTGTTCCATTCCATTCCCTCCATCGAAACCGAGGGGGTCAGCGTGCTGGACGAGTATTACTGGCTCAACAAGGACGACCCCAACTATTCCCTGTGCCGCGCTACCGTAAACCGTGGCCAGGACGCGCATACCGACGGCAAGTTTGATATTTCCGACAAGGGCGCCATGGAAATTATGAAGCTGTTCTTTACTCCCAACGAGCAGCTGCAGGACAAGCGCATCACCGATTTCTTTGACGACGAGGTGCTAAGCAGCAACTTCTGGCTGTACTGGCGCACCATGTTCGCCTTTGAAAACTGGCACAGCGCCCTGGAGATGAAGCTGTATATCCAGCGCTATATCCACCATATCGGCGGCCTGCCTGATTTTAAGGCCCTGCGCTTTACCCGCTACAACCAGTATGAGAGCATGATTCTGCCCATGATGAAGTACCTGGAAAAGGCGGGCGTACAGTTCCACTTTGGCGTAAAGGTTGTCAACGTCAAATTTGACTGCAACCAGGACCGCAAGCTGGCTACCAGCATCGAGGTCATTCGGGACGGCAAGGAAGAAAGCATCGGCCTGACCGAGAACGACCTGGTGTTCATCACCAACGGCGGCTGCGTGGAAAATTCCACCATGGGCGACCAGAACACCCCCGCTGTCTTTGATCCCCAGATCAAGGAAGGCGGCGGCTGGGATATGTGGCGCAAGATCGCTGCTCAGGATCCCGCCTTTGGTCATCCCGACAAGTTCTGCTACGACCCGGAGCAGACCAACTGGATGAGCGCCACCGTGGAAACCCTGGACCAGCGCATTATCCCCTACATCAAAAACATCTGCAAGCGCGATCCCTTCACCGGCAAGGTGGTTACCGGCGGTATCGTTACCGTGAAGGATTCCAGCTGGCTGATGAGCTGGACCATCAACCGCCAGCCCCAGTTCCGGGAGCAGCCCAAGGATCACTGCCTGGTATGGGTGTACAGCCTGTTTACGGATAAGCCCGGCGACTACGTTAAGAAGCCCATGCGTGACTGCACCGGCAAGGAAATCTGCATGGAGTGGCTGTACCATATCGGCGTGCCGGAGGACCAGATTGAGGACATGGCCGCCAACAGCGCCAATACCGTCCCTGTGATGATGCCCTACATCGACGCGTTCTTCATGCCCCGCGCCTATGGCGACCGGCCCAAGGTGGTGCCGGACGGCGCTGTAAACTTCGCCTTCCTGGGCCAGTTTGCCGAAACGCCCCGGGATACCATCTTTACCACCGAATATTCCATGCGCACCGGTATGGAGGCCGTATACACCCTGCTGAACGTGGACCGCGGAGTGCCCGAGGTTTGGGGCAGCGTGTATGATATCCGCGACCTGCTGAACGCCACCGTAAAGCTGCGCGACGGCAAGCCCGTAACCGACATGGACGCCAACTTGCTGGAGAAGCTGGCCTTTAAGGCTTTGATGGGCAAGGCGGCCGGAACGGATATTGAAAAGCTGCTGAAAGAATACAAGGTGATTTAAGCGGTTTTGCAAACGGCCTGTGGGAATTTTTCCCACAGGCCGTTTGCGGCTGTCAAGAAATCTACAGATGATATGGAAGCCCTCCGATTTTGGTTCCGAAACCGGCGGCGCGTACATCGGCTTCGGCTGCCTTGCGCGGAAAGGATCAGACTGTCGAAGAACCCAGGATTCGCATCGTCTGGCTGACCTAAGGCCGGCAAACGAAATCGTTTCATTTGCTGTGCGCAGCACCAGGCGTGCGGGACGTTTTCTCATTCCATCAATCCCAGTTTTTTCAGCCGGGCGCGAATGCCGCCCGCCTTACGCATGTGACGTTTGGCAATTTCGGCAACGGGTATTTCCCCGTCAAACTCTGCCCGCAGCTGCTGCTCTTCCTCAGCGGACCAGGGCTTGCCCACCTGAATCCGCTGCGAATGGCGCGTCCGTTCTTCCTCGCCTCCCATTTCCAGCGCCTCGTTGGGTTCCCGCCCATCCCGAATAACCGCCAGAAACATGGGGCCGTATTTCTGCTGCTTGAGCAGGCCCACGCCGGATATTTCCAAAAAATCCGCCATGGTTTTGGGGCGTTTTCTCACCATGTCCGCCAATGAAGCGTCGGAAAAAATCACATAGCTGGGCACGCCGTTCCGAACCGCCAGCAGCTTCCGCAATTCCTGCAAATTGTCGTACAGGGCGTTTTCCCAGGCCGTAAATTCCCGCCGTTCCTCCCGCAAAGCGGTTTTGCGGGCAGAGGCGCTCATGGCGCGGCTTGTGCCTGTGTCCACTTCAAAGGGGTCGCCGCTGCACACGGAACAGCTATCGCAATGGTCCGGCGCGTTTTTTTCTCCAAAATACTCCAAAATAAAACGGCGAAGGCACCGATTGCCTGTGGCGTAATAGGTCATCTGACGCAAACGCTCCAAGTCCCGCTGGCGCAGCACCTGACGCTGATCCGGTGAAACGCCCGGGTTTTCATCGCTATGCTCAATCATCCACTTGCCCATCACCACATCCTGCCCGCTGTACATCAGCAGGCATTCGGCCGGAGAACCATCGCGTCCCGCTCTGCCCGCCTCCTGGTAATAGCTTTCCAAATCCTTGGGCATGTTGTAATGCACCACAAAACGGACGTTGGATTTGTCAATGCCCATACCAAAGGCGTTGGTCGCCACCATAACGCGGGCCCTGTCGTATTGAAAATTCTCCTGGTTCCGGCGGCGTTCCTCATCGCTCAGGCCCGCATGATAGCGGGTGGCGCTGTAACCGGCTTCGCACAGCCGTCTGGCTACGTCCTCCACATTTTTGCGGGTGCTGCAATAGATGATGCCGCATTCCTCCGGATGCTCGTCCAAAAACTGACGCAGCATTTCCAGCTTATTGGTGGGTTTTACGCTGCTCAGGCGCAGATTAGGCCGGTTGTAGCCTGTTGTCACGCAGTAAGGCTCCCGCAGCTGCAGCAGTTCCATCATATCCTGCTTAACCCTGGGGGTCGCCGTAGCGGTAAAGGCCGCCACAGGCGGACGGACGGGCAGCTGCCGCACAAATTCGGCGATATGCAGATAGCTTGGCCGAAAATCCTGCCCCCATTGAGACACGCAATGAGCCTCGTCCACCGCCACCAGCGACAGGCGGGTCTGCCGGGCAAAGGCGATAAACGATGGCGTCATCAGCCGCTCCGGAGCTACATAAATGATTTTGTACGCCCCGTTTGCGGCGCGGCGAATGGCCTCGGCCTGCTGACCCGGCGTCAGGCTGGAATTGATATAGGCCGCCGCAACGCCGGACGCCTTCAAAGCGGTTACCTGATCCTTCATCAGCGAAATCAGCGGCGAAACCACCAACGCCACTCCGTCCATCATCAAAGCGGGGATTTGATAGCATACGGATTTTCCCGCGCCGGTTGGCATAACCCCCAGCACATCATACCCGGCCACCAATTCGTCAATCAGCTTTTCCTGGCCTTCCCGAAAGGCGTCGTGCCCGAAAACGCTTTTTAAAACCTCTGCCTTGTCCATTGGCTGCGCCGCCTCCCTCTTTTGTGCGCCGCTTTGTATTGTAGCGCGGCGGCGCGGTCAAGTCAATGCGCATCCCATCCACAAGCACCGCTTCCGGCGATGGATATCCTGCCAGGGCGGCTTCTTCCAGCATCTACCGGAACGCACCTGACCAGCTTTACGCATTTTCCAGTTTACGCAGCGCTTTGCGGAACTGGCGGCCAAACAGCAGCGCCGTACAGGTAACCGCAATGGCGTCCGCTGCCGGCTCCGCCAGATACACCGCCGTTGTCTGGTCCATGGGCAGCACGGCTGGCAGCAGAAAAATCAACGGCAGCAGCAGAATAAACTTGCGCAGCACAGCCACAAAAATGGAGCAGGGCGCATTGCCAATGGATACAAAGGTCATCTGGCAGGCAATCTGGATGCCAAACAGGCCCAGCGCTCCGCAGTAAATGCGCAGGGCGCGGGCGGTAAAGTCAATCAGCGCCTGATCTGTGCTGAAAATGCCCGCAAAGGCCGCCGGAAACAGCTGAATCACCGCCCAAAGCAAAACGGAATAGGCCAGGCACACCGTCAAAAGCAGCTTAAAGGTCTGCCGGACCCTGGCAGCGTTTCGCGCGCCATAATTATAGCTGGTAATGGGCTGCGCGCCCTGACCGATGCCTTGCAGGGGCAGCATGGCAAACTGCATTACGCTGGACAGGATGGTCATGGCTCCCACAGCCAGGTCGCCGCCATACTTCAAGCAGGGAGGCGTTAAAACAGACGGAAATCACGCTCTCACTGGCCTGCATGATAAAGGTGGCCATGCCCAAAGCAACGCAGGGCAAAATCAGTTTGGGGCTGACCAGCAAATTTTCCTTTTTGATGCGCAGCAGGGTCTTTTTGCCCCGCAAAAAGCACAGCACCCATACGCATGAAATTCCCTGAGAAAAAATGGTCGCCAGCGCCGCACCCCGCACCCCCATATGCAGCGTATAAATCAAGATGGGGTCCAACACAATATTGGTCACCGCGCCAATCAGCACGGTAGCCATGCCCATGGTGGCAAAGCCCTGAGCGTTGATAAACGCGTTCATGCCCAGAGTCAGCTGCACAAACAGGGTTCCAACGGCGTATACGCTCATGTAGGACGTTGCATAGCCGATGGTATTTTCGCTGGCTCCAAACAGCAGCAGCAAATCCCGGTTCCACAGCAGCAGAACAGCCGTCAGCACCACAGAAATACACACCTGCAGCGTTACACAGCCGCCCAGGATTTTTTCCGCCTGGTCCATATCTCCCCTGCCCATGGCAATGGAGGCCCTGGGCGCGCCGCCGGAGGCTACCAGCGCGGCAAAGGCGGATATCATCAAAATCAGCGGCAGGCATACGCCCACCCCTGTCAGCGCCAGACTGCCCTCCTCCGGCATGTGGCCAATATAAATCCGGTCCACAATATTGTACAGCATATTCACCAGCTGGGCAATGACCGTGGGCACCGCCAGCTTCAGCAGCAGTTTGCCAACAGGCTCCGTGCCCAAAAACGTTTTGTCCTGCTTCATTGCCAAAGGTTCCTCCTTCTTTTGTGCCAGCCTATTCACTTCTGGACAAAGTAGGGCTTTTCCTGCCGCAAAACATGAAAAGCACTGCTTTTCATTTGCGTTTCCCGCCGGTATGAAGTATAATGACACACGCTTCCTACTTTTTTATAATAGGAAGGTTGAATGCTTTTGTGAAGGAGGCGCCGCTGTTGGCTCCATTTTACCTGTCCGGGCGGGTGATTGAGGGAAAACGTCTGGGCCGCAGCATCGGCTTTCCCACAGCCAATCTTGCCTACGACCCCCACGACCGGCCCTGGCCCCGGGAGGGGGTATACATCGCCACCGCCCAGGTAGAGGGCGACGACAGGACTTATCTTTCCATTCTCAATCAGGGCCGTCACCCCACCGCCCCGGAGGGCTTACCTACCGTGGAGGCCTTTCTGCTGGATTATCACGGCCCCAGCCTGTACGGTAAACGCCTGCATTTAACCTATCAACAATTTCTGCGCCCGGAGCAAAAATTTGCTTCCCTGGAGGATCTCAAGGCTCAGCTTCTTCGGGATCAGCAATCCGCCCGGGACTGGTACACGAAAGGAGACCCGGCATGAGCGAAACCTATCCCATCCAGACCAAAGCGGTCTGCTATCAATACGAGGACGCTTCCAATCAGGCGGTGGATCATGTCAGCCTGACGGTGAAAAAGGGTTCCTTTGTGGCGGTGCTGGGGCATAATGGATCAGGCAAAAGCACCCTGTCCAAGCTGATGAACGCCCTGTACCTTCCCACAGAGGGACAGGTGCTGGTCTGCGGCATGGATACCGCCGCCGAGGAGGAAATCTGGAAGGTGCGCCGTCACGCCGGCATGGTATTCCAAAACCCTGATAACCAGATTGTGGCTAATATGGTGCGGGAGGACGTGGCCTTTGGCCTGGAAAACCTGGGCGTGCCGCAGGAGCAAATGCCCGCCCGCATTGACGCGGCGCTGGCCGCAGTTGGCATGACGGACTATGCGGGCTTTGCTCCCCATATGCTCAGCGGCGGACAGAAGCAGCGGGTAGCCGTGGCGGGCGTTTTGGCCATGCAGCCGGAAGTGATGATTCTGGACGAGGCCACCGCCATGCTGGACCCTTCCGGCCGGGCGGACGTGCTGAGCACCGTGCAGAAGCTGAACCGGGAAAAGGGCATGACCGTTTTGTGGATTACCCATTACATGGAGGAAGCCGCCGTGGCCGACCGTGTGGTGGTGCTGGATAAGGGTAAAATCGCCATGGACGATACGCCACAGGCTGTTTTCAGCCGGGTGGAGGAAATTCAGGCCCTGGGGCTGGATGTGCCTCCCATGGCCGAGTTGGCTATGCAGCTTAGAAAACAGGGGCTGGATTTACCCAGCGGCATTTTAACCGTCGATACCATGGTAAAGGAGCTGAACAACGCGCTATGCCCATCCAAATCGAACACCTGACCCATACCTATATGCCGGACAGCCCCTTCACCACCGTGGCCCTGAAGGACGTGAACCTGACCATTGAGGACGGCGAGTTTATTGGCCTGCTGGGACACACCGGTTCCGGCAAAACCACTCTGGTGCAGCATTTAAACGGGCTGATTCGTCCCACAGAGGGCAAAGTGATTGTGGACGGGCTGGACATCAGCGACAAGCAGACCAGCCTGCTGGACGTGCGCAAAAAGGTAGGTCTGGTATTCCAGTATCCGGAATACCAGCTGTTTGAGGAAACGGTCGCCAAGGACGTGGCCTTTGGCCCCAAAAACATGGGGCTCAGTCAGGAGGAAATTGACCAGCGGGTTCGTCACGCCATTGCCCGGGTTGGCCTGGATTATGACGCTGTCAGCGAGCGTTCCCCATTTGAGCTGTCTGGCGGCCAGATGCGCCGGGTGGCCATTGCGGGCGTACTGGCCATGCAGCCGGGCACGCTGATTCTGGACGAACCCACCGCCGGACTGGACCCGGCGGGACGGCGCAGCATTCTGCAAATGATTCGGGAACTGCACGCCGCCGGAGGGCTGACGGTGGTTATGGTCAGCCACAGCATGGACGATATCGCCAGTCTGGCAACCCGGCTGGTGGTCATGAGCCATGGCGAAGTGGTGCTGACCGGCACGCCACGGGAGGTCTTTACGCATCGGGATTTGCTCACCTCCATCGGCCTGGGCGTGCCGCAGGCGGCGGAGCTGGCTTATCGCCTGCGCAGTCAGGGATATGCGATTCCCGCTGGACTGTATACGTTGGATGAAGTCAAAAACGCCATTTTGCGCCTTGCGGGAAAGGGGGATGACTGATGCTTGGCGACATTACCCTAGGGCAGTATCTGCCCGGCAACACGGTTGTGCACCGGCTGGATCCCCGGATGAAGATCATTCTGACCATTCTGTATATCGCGCTGATTTTCTGCGTGGCTTCGCCGGTGTGGTACGTCATTCCTCTGGCGTACCTGTTTCTGGTGTCCAGGCTGTCCGGCCTGACCATGGGGCGGCTGCTGAAATCCGTTAAATCCCTTCGTTTTTTGCTTATTTTAACCTTTATCCTGAATTTGTGCTTTTCCGGCGGCACGACGGTATGGGTGCAGTGGGGCTTTCTCAAAATTACCAAAGAAGGCTTTCTGACCGCCGTGCATTTCAGCATGCGGCTGATTTTTCTGGTGGCGGGCACCTCCATCCTGACGCTGACCACATCGCCTGTGGCCCTGAGCGATGGCATCGAGCTGCTGCTGTCCCCCCTGAAAAAAATCCATTTTCCCGTACATGAGTTGGCCATGATGATGACCATCGCTCTGCGCTTTATCCCCACCCTGATTGAGGAGGCGGATAAAATCATGAAAGCGCAGATGGCCCGCGGCGCGGATTTTGAAAGCGGAAATTTGCTGAAACGGGCCAAGGCCATGATTCCCCTGCTGGTGCCGCTGTTTGTCAGCGCCTTTCGCCGGGCGGGCGAACTGGCCATGGCCATGGAGGCCCGCTGCTATCATGGGGACGAGGGACGCACCCGCCTGCGGGTGCTGCGCTATACCCGTCTGGACGGGTACGCACTGGCAGTAACCGCAGCCGCGCTGGCGCTGACCATTCTGTGCGGGAAGTGGCTGCCATGACCCAGCTGCCCCCCATTGTGCGCACAGCCCCGCCGGAAGGCAGCCGCCGCATTTTGCTGACCGTGAGCTATGACGGTACGGCTTACGCGGGCTGGCAGCTGCAGGAAAACGCCGTGGCGGTGCAGCAGCGGCTGGAAGAAGCGCTGGAAAAGCTGATCGGTTCCCCCATTCGCGTAACCGGGGCCAGCCGCACCGACGCGGGTGTGCATGCCGTGGGTCAGCGGGCCCATTTTGATACCTACAGCCGCATTCCCCCGGAAAAATATCCCTTTGCCCTGAATACCTGCCTGCCGCCCGATATCCGCGTGCTGGAGGGCGTTCAGGTGCCGGGCACGTTCCACGCCCGGTTTGACGCCGCAGGCAAGCGGTACACCTACCGCATTCACAACGCGCCCCATGCCAGCGCCCTGTGGCGCAACGTAACGGCCCATGTGCCCCAAAAGCTGGATGTGCCCAAAATGCGGCAAAGCCTGACGGATTTGCTGGGCGTCCATGATTTTCGCGCCTTTCAAGCCGCTGGCGGGACGGCCAAAACCACGGTGCGCACCCTGACTCAGGCCAGCTTGGAGCAAAACGGCAGCGAACTGACCTTGACTGTATGCGGAAACGCTTTTTTGTACAACATGGTTAGGATCATTGCCGGCACCCTGATTGATATCGGCATGGGCCGGCTGGATTCAGACGCCTTCGCCAGGGCGCTGCACAGCGGAAACCGGCTGGATCTGGGCGTTACCGCCCCTGCCTGCGGGCTGGAACTAAGCCAGATTTCCTACCCGAATCTGTGAACATTCTGTAACTAATGCGAAACTCTAGATTTGCGGCAGGAATTGTATAGGTGCGGGGCGAATGGTAAATATGGAAGTTGGAAAAAACTTTCACTCTCACAGAAAGCGAGCGTGTGTTATCATGGCAAATTATGTCCTCAGCTGCTGCTCCACGGCCGACCTTTCCAAGGAGCATTTTCAGTCCCGCGATATCCGTTATATCTGCTTTCACTACATGCTGAACGGCAAGGTATACGAGGATGACCTGGGCCAGTCCATGCCCTTTGACAAGTTCTATCAGGCCATGGCGGACGGCGCTACCACCAGCACATCTCAGGTAAACGCGGATGAATTTGTGGCGTACTTTACGCCTTTTCTTGAGCAGGGGCTGGACATTTTGCATGTTTGCCTCAGCAGCGGCATTTCCGGCGTGAGCAATTCCGCCAACATTGCCCAGGACGAATTGCAGGCCAAGTATCCCGACCGCAAGATTTATATTGTGGATTCTTTGGGCGCATCCTCCGGCTACGGCCTTTTCATGGATAAGCTGGCGGATTTGCGGGACGAGGGCAAAACCATTGATGAAGTGCGCGACTTTGCGGAAGCCAACAAGCTGCGCCTGCATCACTGGTTCTTCTCCACGGATTTGACCTTCTATGTGCGGGGCGGCCGCATTTCCAAGGCGGCGGGCTGGTTTGGCACGGTGCTGCGAATCTGCCCCCTGCTGAATATGGACGATTTGGGCCGTCTGATTCCCCGTGAAAAGATCCGCAGCAAAAGCAAGGTCATTCGCGCCATTGTGGACAAAATGGCCGAACACGCGCAGGACAGCTTGAATTACAGCGGCAAATGCTACATTTCCGAATCCGCCTGCATGGAGGACGCGCAGGCGGTAGCCAAGCTGGTAGAGGAGCGCTTCCCCCACCTGAACGGCAAGGTACTCATCAACAGCATCGGCACCACCATCGGCAGTCACACCGGCCCCGGCACTGTGGCCCTGTTCTTCTGGGGCGATGAGCGGGTGCGGTAACCGAATCAAAAACAGGGTCCCGGAGTTTTTGCCTCCGGGACCTTTTGTATGCTTACAAGTGAATATGCTCCGCCAAGCCGTCAATGTAAAACGGCGGCAGTTCCGCCTGAATCAGCGGCCGGGCGTATTGCAGAAAGGGCGGCAGCATATCGGTAAAGGTATCGTTCACCCATTCCAGGGGCACCTTCTTTTCCAGATTGGCAACCTGATCCACCGCCGCAAGCTGCGTGGTCATCTGGTAGGGATCGTCGGAAATGCGGTTTATGCTGACCATCTGCCCCGTATGCCCTTCCAGCGCCGCCTTCACCGCCGCTCCCCCTACCTGATAGGCCTCGGTAATATCCGTGCGGCTGGTCAAGTGGGCGGCGCAGCGCTGCAAGGTACTCAGCTCAATGGCGCGGGTTTTCACCTTCAGCCGCTGCGCCACCTGATTGGCCAGATACCTGGCCGTGCCGGTCAGGTTGGTATGGCCGAATGCGTCCGTGCAGCGGGCGTCGTCGGACAGTTCGCACACATAGCGGCCATCCTCCAGCTTTACGCCCTCGCTGACGGCAATCACGATGGAGGCGCGCTTTTTCTGCATCCCTGCCACCTTGTCGATAAAACGGTCCACATGAAAAGGAATCTCCGGCAGGCAGATCATGTCCACTCCTTCGCAGTCCTGGCCCCGGGCCAAGGCGGCGGCGGCGGTCAGCCAGCCCGCGTTGCGGCCCATGGTTTCCACCAAAGTTACATAGGGCGTGCCGTAAACGGTCGCATCCAAAATCACTTCCTTCATGGCAACGGCAATGTATTTGGCGGCGGAGCCATAGCCGGGGGTGTGGTCCGTCAGTACCAGGTCGTTATCGATGGTTTTGGGCACGCCGATAAAGCGAATCGGGCTGCCCACGGCACGGCCATAGTCGCTCAGTTTGCTGATGGTGTCCATGCTGTCGTTGCCGCCAATGTAGAAAAAGCAGTCAATCTTCCACCGCTTCAGCAGGTCAAACACGGTTTCATAGGGCCGCTCGTCCTAGGCCGCGTCCGGCAGGCGGTACCGGCAGGAGCCCAAATACGCGCCGGGCGTGCGCTTCAGCAGTTCAAAGCTGATGGAATCCGGCAGCTTTTCCCCCAGGTCTACCACTCCATTTTCCAAAAAGCCCCGGATGCCGTTGCGCATGCCGTACACATGCCCAACGCCCCGGCGCTGGGCGTTTTGAAATACGCCCGCCAGGGTGGCGTTAATCACCGCCGTAGGGCCGCCGCTTTGACCTACCAGAATACTGCTTGCCATTTTGTTTTACCCCCTTTGTTTCAGGACCAATATAGCATATGAAATTACGGGCGGCAATGCGTACTTTTTCATTGAAAAGCCTGGCAAAAACGTCTTGATTTTTTCCGTGAAATATGCTTCTTGCCCTTCCGGATGCGCATCGCCGCCAATGTGGCCAGGGAAGCCAGCAACGCCAAAACCCAGTTCCTGTCCTCCATGTCCCACGATATCCGCACGCCGCTTAACGCCGTGCTTGGCATGACGGAGCTGGCCCAAAGCCATGCAAACGACCCGGCTTATGTGCAGGAGTGTCTGCGCAAAATCTCCGTATCGGGCGGCCACCTGCTGACGCTGATTAACGACATTCTGGAAATTTCCCGTGTGGAAAGCGGCAAAATCAGCATTGTGCCGACCTGATTGCCGCCGGTGTGGATGTAATCGGCGTGACGGACGGCCTGCTGCGCAGCAGCATGGTGGACGGCAAATTGATGCGTCTGCCCATGGGCCTGTCCCTGAAGGACCTTGTGGTCAACAAGACCCTGCTGGAAAAAGAGGGGCTGACTGTGCCGCAGACCTGGCAGGAATTTTTGGACGTGCTGGAGGCCCTGAAGCAAAAGGGTTATACCCCCATTCAAGGGCCGGATAACGCCATTTTCAACCTGTGCTATGCTATGGTCATGACCCAGCTAAATGATGATTCCGTTTTGCTTACCGCCGTTATCAGCGGCGATACGGCTGGCGCGGCCAAGCTGAAAACCGTCTTTGAACGTATGCAGACCCTGTGCGGCAAGGGGTATATCTCTCAGGAAGTGAACGCCGCCTACCCCGAAAACAACTACGACGGCGCAATTCTGAATTTCTTTGAGGGAAATGTTCCCTTCTGGGTCTGCGATACGGAAAAGGTCAGCGGCATGAAAAAGCGCGAATCCAAATCCGAAGCGTTCTCCACCTCCCCCTTTGACTACGAGTTCATGTTCTGCCCTACGGGCGACAACGGCGTGTATGAATACATTGATCCCTGGTACGGTTTCTCCGTCAATAAGGACAGCGATGTGTACGACAACGCGGTAGAGTTCCTGCGTTTTATGGCCCGTCCGGACGAGCTGAACACACTGGCCTCAGTGAAGGGCGTTCCCTCCATCGCCAGGGAATCCGCCGATACGCGCTACGCCGGCCTGAGCAAGGTAGAAAAGGTTGAGGCAAGCTGCGTCAGCAACGGCAGCATGCCCCGTTCTATTGGCGAACAGCTTAGCAACACGGTTATCGAAATGCTGAGCGGCCAGCTGACAGACGCAGACGCGGCGCTGGCCTACCTGGTAAACAGCTGCGCCGAAATGTCCCAGAGCGCTCAGTAAACTGTCGTTTCATTCAAATCACCCCCGCTTTCCCTTTCTTAAAAGAAAGAAGGAAAGCGGGGGTTTTATTGCATCATGGCATCGGACTTTACAAAACAAAAAATCCGGGATACTTGCGTATCCCGGAAAGAAATGATCTTACTTCTGGGCTTCTTCCACAGCTACGGCCACGGCTACCGTCGCGCCTACCATGGGGTTGTTGCCCATACCGATCAGGCCCATCATTTCCACATGGGCGGGAACGGAGGAGCTGCCGGCAAACTGAGCGTCGCTGTGCATACGGCCCATGGTATCGGTCATGCCGTAGGAGGCAGGGCCGGCAGCCATGTTGTCGGGATGCAGGGTACGGCCGGTGCCGCCGCCGGAAGCCACGGAGAAGTACTTTTTGCCATTCTCCACGGCCCACTTCTTGTATGTGCCGGCAACGGGGTGCTGGAAGCGGGTGGGGTTGGTGGAGTTGCCGGTGATGGACACGTCCACATCCTCCAGACGCATGATGGCCACGCCCTCGGTTACATCGTCGCAGCCATAGCAGCGAACCTTGGCCTTTTCGCCGTCGGAATAAGAGGTTTCCTTCACGATATGCACTTCGCCGGTCTTATAATCCATCTGGGTCTGCACATAGGTGAAGCCGTTGATGCGGCTGATAATAAAGGCGGCGTCCTTGCCCAGGCCGTTCAGGATAACGCGCAGCGGCTCCTTGCGCACCTTGTTGGCGGTGCGGGCGATGCCGATAGCGCCCTCAGCGGCGGCAAAGCTCTCGTGACCAGCCAGGAAAGCAAAGCACCTGGTTTCCTCGCTCAGCAGCATAGCGCCCAGGTTGCCGTGGCCCAGACCAACCTTGCGCTGGTCGGCAACGGAGCCGGGAATGCAGAAAGCCTGCAAACCCTCGCCGATGGCCTTGGCGGCGTCGGCGGCGTTCTTGCAGCCCTTCTTCAAAGCAATGGCAGCGCCCAGGGTGTAGGCCCAAACGGCGTTTTCAAAGGCGATGGGCTGTACGCCGCGCACAATGCCTTCCGCGTCCACGCCCTGATCCTTTACATACTGCGCCATCTGATCCAGATCGGTGAAGCCGTACTCTTTCAGCACAGCGTTGATCTTATCAATTCTTCTTTCGTATCCTTCAAAAGTAGCCATTTCTACTCACCTCTTATCAAAATCGGATTACTGATGACGCGGGTCGATGTATTCCGCAGCCTCGGCGAAGCGGCCGTAGGTGCCCACGTTCTTTTCGTAGGCTTCCTTGGGATCCATACCCTTCTTGATGGCTTCCATCATTTTGCCCAGATGCACAAACTGGTAGCCGATCACTTCGTGTTCCTTATCCAGCGCCAGCTTCAGCACATAGCCCTCGGCCATTTCCAGGTAACGCACGCCCTTCTTCAGGGTGCCGTACATGGTGCCAACCTGGCTGCGCAGGCCCTTGCCCAGGTCCTCCAGACCCGCGCCGATGGCCAGACCGTCGTCAGAGAACGCGCTCTGGGTGCGGCCGTATGCGATTTGCAGGAACAACTCGCGCATGGCGGTGTTGATAGCGTCGCAAACCAGGTCGGTGTTGAGGGCTTCCAGAATGGTCTTGCCGGGCAGAATCTCAGCGGCCATAGCGGCGGAGTGAGTCATACCGGAGCAGCCGATGGTCTCTACCAGGGCTTCCTGAATCACGCCGTCCTTTACGTTCAGGCTCAGCTTGCAGGCGCCCTGCTGAGGTGCGCACCAGCCCACACCATGGGTAAAGCCGCTGATGTCCTTAATTTCGCGGCTCTGCACCCATTTGCCTTCTTCGGGGATGGGCGCGGGACCATGGTCAGGTCCCTTCTTGACGCATACCATTTCCTCGACTTCTCTTGAATATTGCATTGATTGTATCCTCCTGTTCCTCCAACATAGTGTGTGATGCGGACACATACAACTATAGTATACCACATTTTTTTGCGGGTAAAAAGGCCTTGGCAAAGATTCTGATATTTTTTTGGCAAAAATGGCAGCAAAAAAGAGCAATGGCGCTTGTCAAAGCCCCATAAGGATGTTTTTTGGCAGAGATACGGTGTAACCCCACAACCGGGGTTGCACCGTTTTCTCTTTTTCAGGCGGTAAGCCTGTATTCCTGCGGATTTGCTTTGATTTTAGCCATCTCTCTTTCATTGAATTTCCTTTCCGAAAAGTAAAATGCCCGCCTGTTGCCAAGCGAGCATTTCACGATTCTGTCGTTTAATATTCAGAGCTTAACAGGAAGTC
>ERZ1026860.502-NODE-502-length-25561-cov-17.423822_pt1 | contig 25561 bp, 24 predicted proteins | sample MGYA00380160_ERZ1026860 | MGnify/ENA primary metagenome ERZ1026860 (study PRJEB33269, sample SAMEA4719796) | human gut metagenome | biome: human-associated habitat; feature: organic feature; material: feces | place: Cameroon | collected 2013-10 ... | reverse complement strand
ACCCCATCCTGAACAAGGTCTGCCGCCCTGTGACCAATTTTGACGACCGTCTGGCTACCTTGCTGGACGATATGCGCGAGACCATGATCGCCGCCGACGGCGTGGGTCTGGCAGGCCCGCAGGTGGGCATGATGCGCCGCCTGTTCGTGGTGTGGGACACCACCGATGCCCCGGAGGAGATCCCCGAGGATTACGAGTACAAGTTTATTGATTTCGTCAATCCCGAGATCCTTGCCGTTTCTGAGGAAGAGGAGACCGCCTACGAGGGCTGCCTGTCCTTCCCGGGACACAACGGCGCTGTGACCCGCCCGGTTGCCGTCAAGGTGCGTGCACAGGACCGCAACGGCGAATGGTTCGAGCTGGAAGCTGACGGTCTGCTGGGCCGCTGTATCCAGCACGAGAACGACCATCTGGACGGCATCACCATCATGGAGTCCAGCGAGTACTTCTACGAGGATACCGAGGAAGGCAAAAAGGCCGCCCGCGAAGCGAAAGGAAACAACTGATGCGCATTTTGTTCATGGGCACGCCGGATATTGCTGCCGAGTGCCTGAAAGCCCTGTATGCCGCCGGGCATGAGATCTGTGCCGTGTATACCCGGCGGGATAAGCCGGTTGGCCGCAAGCAGGTGCTCACCGCACCGCCGGTCAAGGAGGTTGCACTGGCGCACGGTACACCCGTATTCCAGCCCCGCACCCTGCGGGACGGCAGCGAGGACGAAAATATACGCGCCCTTGCCCCGGAACTGATCGTGGTGGTGGCCTATGGCTGCATCCTGCCGAAGTCCGTGCTGGAAATGCCCCACTACGGCTGCATCAATCTGCACGTTTCGCTGCTGCCGAAGTATCGCGGCAGCGCCCCGGTGCAGTGGTCTGTGCTGAACGGTGACGCTGAGACCGGCGTTTCCATCATGCAGATGGACGAAGGACTGGATACCGGCGATGTGCTGTACTGCAAAAAAATCGCCATCGACCCCGAGGAGACCAGCGGTGAACTGTTCGACCGGGTTACCGCCGTGGGCGCCGCAGCTCTGTGCGAGACGATCCCCCAGATCGCTGCCGGTACTCTGACCGCTGTGCCGCAGGAGCACGAGAACGCTACCCTTGCCCCCATGCTGAACAAGGAGATGGCAGAGTTCCACCTGACCGACACTGCCGACCACATCCATAACTGGGTGCGCGGCATGAATCCTTGGCCGGGTGCGTGGTTCATTACCTCCGGCGGCAAAAAGCTCAAGGTGATGTCCTGCCGTGTGGCTGCCGCCAACGGCGAAGCCCCCGGCACGGTGCTGGCCACAAAGCCTCTGACTGTAGCCTGCGGCGAGGGTGCCATTCAGCTGTTGGAAGTTGTGCCGGAGGGCAAAAAGCCCATGGACGGCACCGCCTTTGCAGCGGGTCTGCGCCTGAAAACGGGGGATAGTCTCTGATGGCCGCAAATCCGCGTGCGGCGGCAGTCGCCGCACTGGTACGGCAGGAGCAGGACGGCTTTTCCAATCTGGTGCTGGACGCAGAGCTCAAGCGCCAGAAGTTGGAAGGCCGGGACAAGGCCTTTGCAAGTGCCATCTTCTACACCGTGCTGGAGCACCGCGGCACACTGGACTATATTCTGGAGCAGTTTCTGCCCAAGGGTCTGGCAAAGCTGGATGCACCCGTGCGGGAAATTTTACGCGCCGCACTGGCACAGGCACGCTATATGCAGGTGCCTGTCTCCGCAGCGGTGAACGAGGCGGTCAAACTGACCCGCACCTTTAAAAAATCCAGCGCCTCCGGCCTTGTCAATGCCGTGCTGCGCAAAGCCTGCGGCTATGATCTGGACACTGCCGTTTTTAGAGACGAGATCCAGCGCCTAATGGTTTTAGGCTCTGCCGGGCGGGATGTGGCAGAATTTCTCCACAAAAACTACCCGGACGAAGCACTGGGCATCCTGACCTATCAGGCCGATGGCGGTTTGACCAGCCTGCGCGCAAACCCCCTCAAGGCCAGCGCTACGCAGCTGTGTGCGCTGCTTACAGAGCAGGGCGTGGCAGAGGTGCGGCAGGGCATCGTGCCCGGCAGCGTGCTGGCGCGGTTTGCGGGCAGTCCGGCAGACAACGAGCTGTTCCGGCAGGGCTACTACCATGTGGAGGGGCAGGCCAGCCAGCTGGCAGCCCTTTGCGTGGGCGCAGCCCCCGGAGAGACGGTACTGGACTTGTGCGCTGCCCCCGGCGGCAAGACCATTCTGCTGGCCGAGCAGATGCAGGGCACAGGAGCGCTGTACAGCTGCGATGCAGCAGAGAACCGTGTGGGGCTGATTCGCACCGCTGTGGATCGCATGGGCTTTACCGGGGTGCATACCCTGTGCAACGATGCCACCAAGCCGAACCCTGCACTGCCCATGGCAGACCGCATCCTGACGGATGTGCCTTGCAGCGGCTTGGGCATTCTGGCAAAAAAGCCGGATCTGCGCTATAAAAAGTTGGAAGCTGCCCGGCAGGCAGAACTGCTTGCCACGCAGGCGGCAATTCTGGATACCGCTGCGGCGCTGCTCAAGGCGGGCGGGCGGCTGGTCTACTCCACCTGCACCATCGACCCGGCAGAAAATCAGCAGCAGATCGCAGCCTTTTTGCAGCGCCACCCGGAATTTGCGGTCTGCGCACCGGAGGTGCCGCTGCCCGCCGGGATGACGGCAGGGGAGCACGGCTGCCTTTCGGTGCCCACCCGCACCGGCATGGACGGCTTTTTCCTGTGCGTGCTGCAAAAAGCCGCTGGAACGCAATAAGCACGACCTTCGCGGGTCGTATCCTCTTATAGGAGAACAGAATGGAACAAAAACGCTGTATTTCTTCCCTGACGCTGGCAGAACTGACTGCTGAACTGAAAGCGCTGGGCCAGCCGGGTTTCCGGGCAAAGCAGATCTTCCACTGGGTACACCAGAAATTGGTCACCGAGTTTTCTGCCATGACCGACCAGCCCAAGACCCTGCTGGCAAAGCTGGAAGAAACCTTTTATATCGCTGCACCGCAGATCGAGCGCCGTCAGGAGGCCAAGGACGGTACTGTGAAGTATCTGCTGCGCATGGCTGACGGCAACTGCATTGAGACCGTTGTCATGCGTTACCACTACGGCAATACCGTGTGCGTGTCCACGCAGGTGGGCTGCCGCATGGGCTGCCGGTTCTGCGCCTCTACACAGGCGGGGCGGGTGCGCAACCTTGAAGCAGGTGAGATCTGCTCCGAGATCTATACCGCCCAGAAGGATATCGGCGAGCGCATCTCCCATATCGTGCTCATGGGTATCGGTGAGCCGCTGGATAACTTTGACGAAGTGATGCGCTTTTTGGAAAATATCACCTCGCCCGAGGGCGTCAATATCGGCATGCGCAACATTAGCCTTTCCACCTGTGGCCTTGTGCCTAAGATCGACCAGCTGGCGGAAAAAAAGCTGCAGCTCACCCTTTCCATCTCGCTGCATGCACCCACCAACCAGATCCGCAGCAGCATGATGCCGGTCAACGATGCCTACCCGGTGGAGCAGCTGATCCAAACCGTGCGCCGGTATCAGGAGACCACCGGACGCCGGGTCAGCTTTGAATATTCCATGGTGCGCGGTGTCAATGATTCTGATGTCTGCGCAAAGCAGCTGGCAGACCTGATCCGGGGCATGGGTGCTCATGTAAATCTGATCCCCATCAACCCGGTGGACGGCAGTCCGTATTCCGCTACGGATGCGGCCAATGTGCGCCGGTTCCAGCAAAAGCTTGAAAGCCTTGGCGTAAACGCTACGGTGCGCCGCCGCCTTGGCAGCGAGATCAGCGCCGCCTGCGGCCAGCTGCGCCGCGACGAAATGAACGGCAAGGCATAAATAGAGGGAGAAACCTATGAAACTTGCAGGAAAAACGGATGTAGGACGCGTCCGGCAGGACAATCAGGATGATTACCGCGCGGGAGAACTGCCCGGCGATGCAGCATGGGCGCTGGTATGCGATGGCATGGGCGGTGCACGCGGCGGGCGGGAAGCCTCGCAGTGTGCGTGCAGCGTCATTGAGCGCTGCTTTCAGGAGCAGTACAGCCAGTGCATCCCCGGCGAAGAAGAGACTTTTTTAAAAAAAGCACTGCTCAGCGCCAACCGCTATGTGTTCCAGAAGGCGCTGCGGGAGGAGTCTCTGGCCGGTATGGGCACCACAGCAGTCTGCGCTCTGGTGCGCGGCGGCAAGGCCTATCTGAGCCACGCGGGCGATTCCCGCGCCTACCTCTACCGGGACGGTAAGCTGGCGCAGCTGACCCACGACCACTCCTATGTGCAGGAGCTTGTGGACTGCGGCACCATCACACAGGAGCAGGCAGAGCATCACCCGCAGAAAAACATCATCACCCGGGCGCTGGGCGTGGATTACCGGCTGGAGCCGGAGTTCACCACCGTAGCGCTGCGGGCAGGGGACGTTCTGCTGCTGTGCACGGATGGTCTGACCAATGCCGTGCCTACGGAGCAGTTGGAGCAGTTGTTGCACAGAGGGTCTTTTTACGATCTGCCGGATGTTCTGATCCGCACCGCCAACGAAAACGGCGGCCCTGATAACATCACCGCCCTGCTGGTGGGGATAGAGCCGATGGAGGTGCGCCATGGATAACCTGATCGGTAAAAGACTGGACGGCCTGTACGAGGTGCAGGAACTGATCGGCTCCGGCGGCATGGCCAACGTGTATAAGGCGGTCATGCGGGGGCAGAACGGCCCCGTGCCCGCCGGGACTGTGGTGGCTGTCAAGGTGCTGCGGCAGGAATATATGCACGACCCGGATCTTGTGCGCCGCTTTAAAAACGAATCCAAGGCTATCTCGCTGCTGAACCACCCCAATATCGTCAAGGTGTACGATGTTTCGGTCAACGACCATCTGCAATATATTGTTATGGAGTATGTGGACGGTATGACCCTGCGGGAATACCTCAACGAGCGGGGCGGCAAGCTTTCCAGCCGGGAGACCGTGCACTTCATCTCCCAGATCCTCAAGGCGCTGGAACACGCCCACGCCAACGGCATCGTGCACCGGGATATCAAGCCCCAGAACATTATGCTGCTGGATAACGGACAGCTGCGCATGATGGACTTTGGCATCGCCCGTATTTCCCGGGCGGATAACCAGATGTTGGCCGGCAAGGCGATGGGCAGTGTGCATTATATCAGCCCGGAACAGGCCAAGGGCGACGAGACCGACCGCACCAGCGACATCTACTCGGTAGGTGTTATGATGTACGAGATGCTCTCCGGTCATCTGCCCTTTGATGCAGACGACGTGGTGGAGGTTGCCATCAAGCAGATCTCGGACGAGCCCCGCTCGCTGCACGAGCTGGCACCGGAGGTGCCCTATGCGCTGGTGGAGATCACCGAAAAAGCCATGGCGAAGCTCCCCCAGAACCGTTACCCCTCGGCACGGGCGATGCTGGAAGCACTGGACACCTATGTGCAGAACCCCTCCGTGCTGTTTGAATATCAGTATATTACAGAAGAAGCACCCGAAAAGGTGGTGAAACGTACCATGAACCAGAACCGCGCGATCCGTCAGAACGAACAGCCCGCCCCCAGCAAAAACGGCAAAAGCAAGCCGAGTAAAAAGCGCCGTACCGTCTTTTTGCCTGCATTGTTCGGCATCACCATTGCCTTTGCACTGGCCTGCATGGCACTGTGCTGGATGATCCTGAACGACTCCTCCAACCTGATGAACAACAAGGCCGACGTCACCCTTGGGGACTATATCGGTATGACCAAGGATCAGGCCATGGCCACGGATCAGATCGCATCCGGCCAGATTTCCCCGGAGTGGGAAGAAGAGTATAACAGCAACTATGCCGCCGGTTATATCTATAAGCAGTCGCCGGTGTCCGGCCGTACCGTCCGTGAGGGTCAGAGCGTGACTTTGACCGTCAGTCTGGGCACCCAGTATGTCACGGTGCCGGATCTGACCAACTATGTGCAGACGGATGCCGAGCAGCAGCTCAAGGCACTGGGCGTTTCGGTGCTGGTCACACAGGCTGTGGATACCACCGTGGCCTCCGGCGCGGTCATCCGCACCGACCCTGCCGCCGGTACGCAGGTAGCAGCAGGCTCCACGGTCATCCTTTATATCAGTCGTCCGCAGGTAGCTACCACCACCAAGGTGCCCTCGCTTACCGGCATGAGCGTGGATGATGCCCGCACCCTGCTGGTGCAGAACCATCTGGGTCTTGGTAGCCAGAGCGAAGAATACAGCGACCAGCCCGCAGGTACAGTGCTCAGCCAGAACCCTGCGGCAGGTACTACCGCGAAGCTGAACAGCCGCGTAAATGTTGTGGTCAGCGCAGGTGCCGCACCGGTACAGGAACCGGAGCAGCCGAGCGGTGACGGCACTTCCGGCACTACGGGTGAAGGCTCTACCGGCGGCGAGAGCACCGGCGGCAGCGGCGAGCCGAGCTCCAGCAGCAGCTCCACCGGCGGCGGTATTCTGGACTGGTGGGCCTCGCTGCTGGGCTGACGGAGGATATGCATGAACGGTTATATCGTAAAAGGTATCGGCGGCTTTTACTATGTAAAAACGCCGGATGACATCGTGGAGTGCAAGCCCCGTGGCATCTTCCGCAAGCAGAAGATCACCCCTGTGGCAGGGGATGAGGTGACGCTGGAAACCGAGAACGGCGCAGCAGTCATTGCGCAAATCGCACCCCGCAAAAATGTTTTTGTGCGCCCGCCGGTGGCAAATCTGGATGTGCTGTTCCTTGTGGCCAGCACCACCCAGCCTACCCCCAGCACGCTGGTGCTGGATAAGCTTTCGGCCATTGCGGTGGATAAGGGCGTGCAGCCGGTGGTGGTGTGCACCAAAAGCGACCTTGCCGAGGCGGATTTTCTGGCAAACGCCTACGCAAAATCCACCCTGCCGTTTATCCGTATCGACTACGAAAGCGGCGCAGGGCTGGACGAAGTAAAGCAGTGGATCAACGGCAGGCTGTGTGCCTTTTGCGGCAACTCCGGTGTGGGTAAATCCACCCTGCTGAACGCGCTGCTGCCGGACGCTGCCCGCGAGACCAGCGCCATCAGCCAAAAGCTGGGGCGCGGCCGCCACACCACCCGTGAGGTAACCATCTTTGAAGCCTACGGCGGACGCATTGCCGACACCCCGGGCTTTGCCAGCTTGGAAGCCAACCGTGCCGGGTTCATCCCCAAGGAGAATCTGGAGCACGCCTTCCCGGAGTTCGGGCCTTATCTGGGTCAGTGCCAATTTACCGGCTGCTCCCACCGCAGCGAAAAAGGCTGCGCTGTGCGGGCGGCGCTGGCAGAGGGCAAGCTTTCCCAGACCCGGTACGACAGCTATTGCGCCATGTACGACGAGGTAAAGGATGTCAAGGACTGGCAGCGCCCGAAAGTGTAATACGGAAGGAAGAATAAAATGTCCCGTTGTGTGATCCTTTCCGCCTGCCCGGTGCAGCCGGAACTCAAACGCCTGCTGCGCAGCGATGATTTTATCATCGCCTGCGATGCGGGCTACCGCAACTGCGAACGACTGGGCTGCAAGCCAGATATCATCGTAGGCGATTTTGACTCTGCGCCCTGTCCGCAGCAGGATCAGGACGATATCGTTGTTCTTCCCCACGTCAAGGATGACACCGATACCGAATATGCCGCAAAGCTTGCTGCACAAAAGGGCTTTGACGAGGTGCTTTTGCTGGGTGCACTAGGCGGCAAGCGGGTAGAGCACACCCTTGCCAACCTGTGCACTGGCCTTGGGCTGGAGCAGCGCGGCATCCGAGCCGCCTTGCAGGACGAGCGTTCCCGCATCACCTTTGTGCTGCCGGGCGAAAGCCGTCGCTATCCCAAGGAGGAGTTTTTCTACTTCTCAGCCTTCCCCATGGAGGGGCGCGCCGAGGGTGTGTACGAAAAAGGCTCCTTCTATGAGCTGGAGGATGCCGTACTCACAGCAGGCTATCCGCTGGGCGTGAGCAACGAGTACGCCGAAGGCTCAGACTGCATCACCGTCAGCACCCGGCAGGGCGCACTTGTGGTGGTGGAGACCATCGCAGATTGAACCGCTCCCGGAACATTTTTGCCTGCCAAACGCTATAATGGGGTAAACATGAGCGAAAGGCGGGGTGGAGATGCAGGTAGTGGTCATTCGCAGCCCGAAAGCGCTGTGCGGCATTCTGCGCAAGCTGTTCGGCATCCGCAAAGAGAACTGAATCCATAAAAGGCCGGTGTGTGGCAAAGCTGCTGCACACCGGCCTTTTGCTGTCGGCATACCGCCGCCTGCCTCTGCATACACTCTTACGGAAACGGACAGGGAAAGGAGCGCACTGCACATGGAACTGAAGATATTCCGGGACACGCTGCCGCAGGGCGGGGCAGGCTGTACCGTAAAAGCAGAACTCCCGCTGGAGACCGAGATCCGCATCTCCGATGATCTGCCGCCGGTGGGCAAACTGGTCAAATGCTTTGTCCACCCGGTGGTGCTGCAACGGCAGCTACAGCCGGGCAGGCTTACCTTAGAGGGCTATCTGCGCTGCACGGTGTTTTACCAGAGCGAAACAGAAAAAGGCCTGTGCCAGACCGAGCAAAAGCTACCCTTTACCCGGCAATTGGAGCTGCCGGAGCTTGCCTTTACGGCATGGACAGCCGTGGTGGAAGGGCAGACCGAGTACCTAAACACCCGCGCGGCAGACCCGCGCCGCATCGAGGTGCGGGGTGCCTATGGGCTGGTGGTCACGGTGCACACCCAATGCAAGACTGAGGTCATCACTGCACTGGCGGATGGCGGCATCGAGCAGCAGTTGCGCACACTACAAGGCGTGCGCAGCGTGGCGGTACTGGATAAGCTGGTGACCTTGGAGGGTGAGCTTGTCTTTGCAAAGCCCCCGGCGGCTGTACTGGATATTACCGGCAACGCCTGTGTGGCAGAGGTAAAGCTGCTTGCCGGTAAAGCAGTGGTCAAGGGGGAGCTGCGGGTGCAGTGCGCATGGCGGGCAGAAGGGGACACTGCCCTGCAAAGTCAGGCGGCGGCGCTGCCCTTCCAGCAGGTAATAGATTTAGAGGGTATTACCGAGGACTGCCATTGCCTATGTGTGGCAGAACCGGTGGGTTTTACCCTGTCGCAGGCAGAAAGCGCCGCCGCCCAACTAACGGCGAACGTCATGCTGCATCTGCGGGCATGGCGCAGCTATCAGCTGCAAGTAGCGGTGGATGCTTTTTCCACCCGGTTTGAAACGGAGCTTACGCCGCAACCGCTTGTCACAGAGCAACTGCTCTGCACCCTGAACGATACCGCCACCGCCACAGGCTCCGGCCCGCTGCCGGATGCAGGGGCGCAGCTGCGGGCCTGTTTTGTGCACTACGGCCCGCAGCAGGCCGTCCAAAAAGGGGAGGGCTGGGTACTTGTCGCAAAAGCGGTGGTGACGGCCCTTGCCGAGAATACCCTCGGCGAGCTGGAAAGCTACGAGAAAACCTTGGAAGTCGCTATCCCGCTGCCCATCACGCCGCCGGAGGGAACGGCACTCGTGCCGGAATGCTGGCTGAGCACCGAGAACGTGCAATGCACCTGTGCGGGAGGTACGCTGGAAGCTACCATTACCGTCCGGGCAGAGGGCACGATCCTAGGCTGTACTACCAGCCCGGTCATTGGCAGCATCACCCTTGGCGACCCGCTGCCCGATACCGACCCTGAGATCGCACTGCGGATCTACTATGCACAGGCGGGGGAGGAAGTGTTCGCAGTGGCACGGCGGTTCCATGTGGCTCCGGCGCAGATCCTTGCCGCAAACCAGCTGGAAGAGGAGCTTGCCAGTCTGCCGCAGGCACAGCGGCTGCTGATCCCGGTCACCTGAGCCGTAAGGCTGTAAACATAATAAAATCTATACCTCTTTCCCGGACGGCACAAGCTGCCGCACCGGGGAGGGGGTGCTTTTTTTGTCCGTACTACGCAGAAAAAAGCAGCACAAAGAATTACTAAAATTCACTGCAAAAGGATTCTTGAAATAAAACGCATTATCGATGTAAAATATAACGAATATACGTTTAGTATCTTTCGAAAGTGATTATAAATCAACATACGAGCTACGCTGATATCGATTTCAACACATGAGAGCACTTCAAAAATACGATTTGTATTTAATGCTTTGCAGAGCGTCTATGGATGTGGTATACTAAGGGAGATGCAAATGCAAACGACTACCGCTTCTGCCGGGAAAACAGCACGGCGGGCGGTAAAATGATATCGCGGGAGAGTGGAATATTTGGAACTGGAACAGGCAAAAAAACGTGTGGAAGAGCTGCGCGCAACGATTGAAAAAAACAACCGGCTTTACTACGATCAGGATGCGCCGGAGCTGGAAGATTTTGAATACGATGCCCTGACGCGGGAACTGAAGGAACTGGAAGCGCAGTTCCCGCAGCTTGTCACAGCAACATCGCCCACCCAGAAGGTGGGCGGCACCGCCAGCAGCAAGCTGCCCAAGGTGACCCATGCTGTCAAGATGGAAAGTCTGCTGGATGCGTTCTCCTTCGACGAACTGCGGGACTTTGACCGCCGCGTCCGTGAGGCCGGAGTAGAGCCGGAGTATGTTGTAGAGATCAAGATCGATGGTCTTTCCTGCAGCTTGGAGTACGAGAACGGACAACTTGTCCGCGCCTCTACCCGCGGCGACGGCGTGGTGGGCGAGGACGTTACCGCAAATGTGCGTGCCATCCGCAGCATCCCCAAGACCCTTAAAGACGCACCGGAGTTTCTGGAGGTGCGCGGCGAGGTGTATATGCCCCACAAGGCCTTTCAGCACCTGTGTGCCGAGCAGGAATTGCAGGGTGCTGCGCCTTTTAAAAACCCCCGCAATGCAGCAGCCGGTTCTCTGCGGCAGAAGGATGCCCGCATCACCGGCAGCCGGGGGCTTTCCATCTTTGTGTTCAACGTGCAGCAGATCCGGGGCAAGACCCTGACCAAGCACTCCGAAAGTCTGGATTACCTCAAAAGTCTTGGCCTACCGGTGTCGCCGCGCTACCATGTGGTGCATGATATCGAGGACGCCATTTCTGAGATCGAGAACATTGGCCAGAACCGTGCAAAGCTGGATTTCGACATGGACGGTGCGGTCATCAAGGTGAACGATTTTGCGCAGCGGGATTTGATGGGCTCCACCAACAAATTCCCGCGCTGGGCCATCGCCTTTAAGTACCCGCCGGAGGTCAAAGAGACCACCCTGCGCAGCATCGAGGTGGCTGTGGGACGCACCGGCGTGCTTACCCCCACCGCCTGCTTTGACCCAGTGTTTCTGGCCGGCACCACGGTAGCCCGCGCCACCCTCCATAACGAGGACTTTATCCGGCAGTTTGGGCTGTGTATCGGGGACACCATTCAGGTGCGCAAGGCGGGTGATATCATCCCGGAGGTCATCGGGGTCACCCATCATGCAGAGAGCGCTGCACCCTACACCATGCCCACGGTCTGCCCCTCCTGCGGCGCGCCGGTGGTGCATCTGGAGGACGAAGCCGCTCTGCGCTGCGTAAACCCGGAGTGCCCGGCACAGGCGCTACGCAATATCATCCATTTTGCCTCCCGGGATGCCATGGATATCGAGGGCTTGGGCGAGGCAGTGGCCACCCAATTGGTGGAAAAAGAGCTTGTGCATTCTGCAGCAGATATCTACACGCTGACCCGGGAACAACTGCTGGAGCTGGACAAATTCAAGGAGAAAAGCGCGGACAATCTGTTGCAGGCCATTACTGCCTCCAAGCAGAACAATCTGGATAAGCTTCTGTTCGGTTTTGGCATCCGCAATATCGGCGATAAGGCGGCAGCGCTATTGGCAGAGCATTTCGGCACGCTGCAAGCGATCCGGGAAGCCACCGCAGAGCAGATCAGCCAGATCGACGGTTTTGGCGGCGTGATGGCGCAAAGCGTGGTGGAATTCTTTGCAAAAGAAGGCACCACCGACCTTGTGCACCGCTTGGCGGATGCCGGGGTCAATATGCAGTGGAAGGGCGAGCCGAAGGGAGACAAGCTGGCGGGTAAAACGCTGGTGGTCACCGGTACGCTGGAGACCCTCTCCCGCAACGAAGCGGAAGCGCTGATCGTGAAAAACGGCGGTAAGGCCAGCGGCTCTGTCTCCAAAAAAACGGCCTATGTGGTGGCCGGTGCGGCGGCGGGCTCTAAGCTGACCAAGGCGCAGGCGTTGGGCGTGCCGGTGCTGACCGAGCAGGAATTTCTTGCCATGCTGCAAGATGCCCCGGCAGAACAGGAAACGACTTGAAGTACCTCCCTGAATGCTGAAATATAAATGATCTCAAAAGCTTCTGCAACGCTGTTGCAGGGGCTTTTTTTGTTTGTCCGTTCCCGGTTCTAATAATGCACAAAGCGCATACAATGCTAGCACAAAGCTTTCGTGGAAGGAGAAACCAAAGTGGACGAGTATTACCGAACCGTCAAAGCCCTTCCCGCTTGGTTGGCGGCGCCGCTGGCACAGTTGCCCGCACAAACGGCAGCGCGCGTACAGGAGTTGCGGCTGCGCACAGGTTGTGCGGTCACATTTACCGTACAGGGGCGGCAATGTCCCGCTTCTGTATTGCCGGGTTGTTCACCGGCACTGGCTGCAATACGGCTGGATGCACTGCAAATAGAGCAGATCTTCTACACGCTTTGCAACGGTTCAGTACACACCCACGAAAGGGAGCTTGCCGAGGGCTACCTGACCACTGCTGCCGGAAACCGTGTGGGCGTAGCGGGGCAGTTCGTGCAGCGGGAAGGGCAGAGCGTTGCCCTGCAAAAGGTTACCTCGCTCAATCTGCGTATCGCACGCAGCTGCACCATCTACCTGCCGCCCGAGTTGGACAAGCTGCTGGAGCAGCACTTTACCGGCCTGCTGGTGGTGGGAGAGCCCGGCAGCGGCAAGACCACCCTGCTGCGCACCATCGCCCGGACGCTGGCTGAACGGCAGCGTTTGGTAGCAGTAGTGGACGAGCGGGGCGAGCTTTTCCCACCGGAGCAGGCTTTGCCGCCGCTGGAGCGCATCGGCGGGGTGGATAAAGCCCGCGCTGTCCAGATGGCGCTGCGCACGCTGGCACCGCAGGTGATTTTGCTGGACGAGCTGGGCAGTCTGGAGGAAACGATGGCACTGGAACAGGGCTTTTTCAGCGGGGTGGACTTTATTGCCAGCATCCACGCGCCGGATGCCGCACAGGCACGATGCCGCCCGCAGGTGCAGACTTTACTGCAACGCGGAATGCTGCGGCAGCTGGTCGTTCTTACCGGGCGGCAGAACCCGGGCTGCATCCGGGAAGTGTGCACTGTATGAGTGGTTTTCTGCGAGGGTTTGGTCTGATTTTGCTCCCACTGTGTGGTTGGCTGGTGGGGGACGCAGTACAAGCCAGAACGACCCTGCATCTTGCTGCGTTGCAACATACCATCGAGCTGCTGCAACGCATCCGGCAGGAGATCCAGTACCGCCGGGCAGACCTGCAAAGCCTCTACCGGCAGCTTTGCCGTGAGGGCCTGTTAGCACAAACTCCCGGCGGCACATTGCAGCAGTTGCCCGCACCAGGGCAGCTTTCGGCGACAGAACGCGCCTGTTTTACAGAGTGCTTTAGAGGTCTTGGCCGCGCAGAGGCCGCACAGGAATGCGAACGGCTGGGCTACTATACGGCGCGGTTTGAGGACTATTTGCAGCAGGCACGCCGCACGGCACAGCGGCAGGCAGGTCTGCCGCACCGTCTGGGGCTGGCGGGCGGCATGATGCTGGCGCTGCTCTTTTTGTAAAGGCTGTGAGGAACAAAGGAGAAACGGATGGATATCGAGCTTGTGTTCAAAATTGCGGCCATCGGCATTATTGTGGCAGTGCTTAATCAGTTGCTCATCCGCTCCGGGCGGGAAGATCAGGCCATGATGACCACGCTGGCGGGACTTGTGGTGGTACTCTCTATTCTCGTTAAGCAGATCAGTGCTCTGTTTTCCACCATCCGGTCTCTGTTTGCGCTATGAGCGCGGCGGTTCCGGTGCTGGCGGCGCTGCTGCTAATGGCCTTTGCCGGTGTTCTGCTGCAACGGTACTCTCCGGCGTTTGCACTGCTGCTTTCGCTGGGTGCTGCGGTGTGGCTGTTGCTTCGTCTGGCACAACCGCTGCGCGAAGTGCTGCAAGGGCTGGTGCAACTGGGGCGGCGTACCAATGCACAGGCCTTTTCCTGCCTTTTGCGCAGCGCGGGGATCTTGCTGCTGGCGGATTACGTCCGCACCCTCTGTGAGGAAGCCGGAGCGGATACCCTTGCATGGTGCGCCGGGCTGGCGGGGCGATGTCTCGTGCTGGCGGCAGTGTGGCCGCTGCTGGAGCAGATATTCCAGACGATCTGGGGGTTGGCGGGATGAAAAAACGCGGCCTTATCATTTGCGTGGCAGCGCTGTACATTCTGTGCAGCATTACCGCCCTGAGAGCTGCGGCTGCGGAAGCTGCACCGTGGCAGAGCTATCTCGACAAAGCACCTGTACAGGCCGAGCAGTTTGCGGCAGACCCACTGGGTACCTTGCTGCATTTGTTTGCCGCCGAGCCGGTGCAATTGCTGCGGGATACGCTGCGACAATATGCCGACGTTCTGCTGTTTTTATCGCTGGCAGCCGGGCTTGCATTTCTCTTGCAGGACACTGCCGACAGAGCACTGTTGGAACTGGCTGCTGCCGGTGGCTGTGGCGTTTTATTGTGGCAGGAGTTGGACAAGCTTGCCGCCGCCCTGTGCACCCGGATGGCCGGGTGGAAAAGCTATCTGCTGGGCTTTTTGCCGGTATACAGCGGCGTGCTTGCGGCTGGCGGTGAATGGAACGCCGGAGCGGCTGCAAACGGCTTTCTGCTCACGGTACTGTGCTTTATTGCACAGGCGGTCACACTCTGGCTGCAGCCGCTGCTGCGCAGCTACCTTGCCATCAGCATGGCTTGCGGCATCAGTTCCCGCAAAAGCCTGTCCGAGGGCTGCACCCTGACCGGGCGGCTGCTGCGACAGGCTATCGGCTGGGCGGGCAAAGCGTTTGCCGCCCTGATGAGCCTTCAGCGCGTGGTAACGGTGCAGTTGGATCGCTCTGCTTCTCGTCTGGGCCAGCTGCTGACCGGCAGTGTGCCTATTGTGGGGCAGGCATTGAGCAGCACGGTAGACGCGGTGCTGGCCGGGATGCAGCTGCTCAAAAGCACCCTTGGTATTGCCGCATTGCTCAGCATCGGGGCGGAATTTGTGCCCTTGTATCTCGGGCTGCTGGTGCATCTGTTTTTTCTGTCCTGCTGCGGCTGGCTTGCCGGGATCGGCGGGCTGGAGCATTGCCATAAGCTGCTGCAATGCTTTGCCGAAGCCGTGCGCTGCATGGCGGCAGTCACAGCTTTGTTTTTCATGTTATTTGTGGTGGGCATCGTGCTGTTGATGCTGACAGGGGGTGGTTAGATGCAGGCATTTCAGCGGGCTGCGGCAGTGTTCTGCATGGCGTGCATCGGCGCGGAACTGGTCAGTCTTTTTGGCGGGCAAAGCTGGGCAGGCCGGTGCATAAAAGCCATAGCCGGGTTATATATTTTAGCAGTCCTTCTTGCGCAGCTGCCGCACCTGCCGGGCGAGGTCAACGCCGCTTTTTCGGGAAATACAGCCCCGGCGGCCCTGTCTGAGGCGCAGTCGGATGCGCTGGAAACGGAGATTCTGACCGGGGCTGAGACCCGACTGGAAGAATATTGTGCCGCACAGTGCCGACAGCAATTCGGGCTGGACATTCGCGTGTCGGTCACGTTGGAAAAAGCCGGGCAGCAGGTCGTAGTAAAAAAAGCCGTTGCTGCCTTCCCGGCGGGCTGTACCGCCGCCCAAAAGCAAGCTGTGCTCAGCTTTTTGCAGCAGACGCTGAGTGCTTCCACGGCAGCGGAGGAAAGCACACCATGAAGAAGAATGAATTGCTTTCCGTTTTGCGCTCTTTGCAAAGCAGCAAAAAACGCACCTCGCTGGCAGTGGCGGTCGGTGTGCTGGCAATGCTGCTGCTTTTGCTGTCGGAACTTTTACCCGGAGACAGTACGCAGAAAACGGCGGCATCCACCGCCCAAACAGCCGCCGTCAGCCAGTACCAGACCCAATTGGAGCAGCAACTAGAAGGGCTGATCAGCCAGCTGCAAGGGGCGGGACGCACCACGGTCATGGTCACCCTGACTACCGGGGAGGAGACCGTCTATGCGGTGGACACCCAGACCGGGGATCTGCAGCAGCAGGAGACCCATGTTCTTTTACAGGACGGCTCTGCGCTGGCCGAGACAACCTATCTGCCACAGGTCTGTGGGGTCGCCGTGCTGTGTGAGGGCGGGGGAGATGTCCGGGTGGCAGCCCGTATCACTGAGCTGCTGCATTCGCTGCTGGATCTGCCCACAAACCGCATCTGTGTGGAGCAGCGAAAGCGCTGAGCCGCTGCTTTTATCAAGTAATACGATCATCTACTGAAAAGTCAAAGGAGGAACCGTTTTATGAGAGCACTTTCCAGAAACACCCGCAGGGTCACCGCTCTGACACTGGCGGCGGCGCTGGTCATTGCCGTCTACTTAAACTGGCAGTATGCCCGCGCAGATATCACCCCACAGACAGAGGACGACACCCTCATGGTCTCGGCAGAACCGGTGGATGCGGCAGCAGAGACTACCATCACGGATGCACTTCCCACCGAAGCAGAAGCCGCCTCCGGTGTCAACAAAAATTACGGTGAGGCACAGCTTGTCAGCGTGGCAAACGACAGCGGCACCCGCTTTTTTGAACAGGCTCGTCTCAAGCGGGAAAAGGCACATGACGAAGCCATGGATACCCTGCAAAAGAGCCTGAAATCTTCCTCCCTGACAGCCGAGGAAAAAAAGGAGTACACCGCACAAATGGCGGCGGGGCTGGAAGACCTGAATGCAGAAAACGAGATCGAAACGCTGGTGCGTGCCAAAGGCTTTGCGGACTGCCTGTGTTTTTTGCAGGCGGGGCGGGCAGACCTGACCGTGATGACAGCAGGCGAGCCGCTCACGGCGGCACAGGTGGCGCAGATTCGGGATGTGGTGATGAACAAGAGCAGCGTGACGGCTCAGAATATCACGGTGGTGGAGGTGAAGTAAGCACTCTTTATTTATGCGGACACCCGGCGGCGCGGGTGCAGCTTTTCTTGCAGGCAGAAAGCTGCGCCCGCTGCCGGGATGCCATTCCGTGCTGATTTCCATCTTCTTTTCCAAACAAGTATTGAAATTGCCCCCGCATTGATGGTATAATAACTCTATCAAAAATGAATGCTGCGCGCCTTTATGCACCGCACAAGGGCGCGTTTGAACACAAAAGGCAGGTACGGCAGACCGGTTTCAAGGCTTTGAGACCGCCGCCGGAGCAGCCTTTGGATGGAGGACAGCACAATGGATTTACAGAACATGGATCTTCAGGGCGGCAGCCTTCAGATTTCGACCGAGGTCGTGGGCAAGATCGCCCGCTGCGCCGCACTGGAAGTGGACGGCGTTGCCGAGGTATCCTGCGGCGTGCAGAACAAAAAGCTGAAAAGCCTGCTGGAATCTGCCAGCATCCAGCCGCCTGTGGCGGTGGAGATGCGGGACGGCACGGCCAGCATCACCCTGCACCTGATGATGCAGTTCGGCGCACGGATTCCCTCTGTGGCTGAAAAGGTACAGGAGAACGTCAAGTCTGCCGTACAGAACATGACCAATGTGACGGTCAGCCGCGTGGATCTGGTCATCGCAGGCCTTGCCGAGGCGCAGTAACAAATTCAGCAAAAAATCATATCAGAAACGATCCTCCTCCCGGTACACCCGGCGGGGAGGGTTTGTATTGCGAAAGGAACATTATGGAAAACATTCTGCCCCGTAGAGAAGCCCGTGAAAACGCCTTTTTGCTGGCATTTTCGCAGACCTTTGGTGACATTCCTCTGGCCGAGGCACTGTCCAACCATGCCGAGAACGACGAGGAGCATCCCGTGGATGCCTTCAGCCGTCTGCTGCTGAACGCCTACTACGATCATTCCGCAGAGGTGGATGACGAGATCCGCGCCCATCTGCGCAACTGGACCATGGAGCGTCTGCCCCGCGTCAGCCTGACCGTGCTGCGTCTGGCTGTGGCCGAGATGCTGTTCGGCGGCGAGAACAAGCCCGGCGTTGCCATCAATGAGGCTGTGGAACTGACCAAGAAGTACGGCGCGGGCGAGGACTACCAGTTTGTGAATGGCCTGCTGGGTGCTGTGGCACGCGACCACGGCCTGAGTGATGAAGCCGTCACGGAGTCGGCTGAACAGTGAGCCGTTATACGCTCGGGGTCGATACAAGCAACTATGCAACCTCTCTGGCAGTTTTTGATACAGCCGGGGAGGTTGTTTGTGCAAAAAAACGCTTTTTGCCGGTAAAAGCCGGGCAGCTTGGCCTGCGGCAAAGTGACGCACTGTTCCATCATACGGCGGCTCTGCCGGAGATGCTGCAGGAGCTGGCGCAGGAATTCGACCTGACAAAAATAGACGCCGTAGGTGTTTCGCAAAAGCCGCGCCCGGTGGAGGGCAGCTATATGCCCTGTTTTCTGGCTGGCGTCAGCGCGGCGACTGCCTTTGCAGCGGCGCGGGACATTCCGCTGATCTACACCACCCATCAGCAGGGGCACGCTGCGGCGGCGCTGTATGCCGCAAAGGGCGAGACGCTGTTCTCCCAGAAGGTGCTCTTGTTCCACATCTCCGGCGGTACTACGGATCTTTTGCTGTGCGATCAGGTGCGCACCATTACCACCCTTGGCACCAGCACGGATCTGTACGCCGGTCAGGCAGTGGACCGCGTAGGCGTGCGGCTGGGCTTCGGCTTCCCCGCAGGCGCCGAGGTCTCCCGCCTTGCCGCGCAGTGCACCGAGGAGATCCTCCCAAAATCCAGCGTAAAGGGGCTGCAATGCAGCCTTTCCGGGCTGGAAAATCAGTGCAACGCCCTGCTTGCGGCCGGAAAAGCACCGGAATACGTCTGCAAATACTGCCTGCTCTGTGTGGCAGATACCGTTGTCCGCATGACAAAGGCCGCGCAGAAGGAATACCCCGGCCTGCCGGTGGTCTGCGCCGGCGGCGTAATGAGCAGCGATATCATCCGCACATGGGTGCAGCAGCGTCTGCCGCAGGTCTATTTTGTGCCGGGGCAGTATTCCAGCGATAACGCCATCGGCGTGTCCATTCTTGCTGCGCGGGAGGCCGGGCTATGGCTGACGTGATCTCGGTATCAGAGCTGAACCATTATGTCAAAACGCTGCTGGATGTTAACGATGGTCTGTTTGATCTTGCCCTGCGCGGTGAGATCGCAAACTTTGTGCAGAACGCCCGCAGCGGACACTGCTATTTTTCTCTGCGGGATGAAGCTTGCAGCGTAAAGGCAGTGATGTTCCGCACCGATGCCCGCCGTCTGGCATTTCGCCCGGAAGAAGGGATGCGTGTGGTGGTGCGCTGCCGTGCCACCCTTTACGAGCGGGACGGCGCGTTTCAGGTTTATGTGAACGAAATGTTCCCGGATGGTCTGGGCGCGGCACAGCTTGCGCTGGAGCAACTGAAAGCCCGGCTGGAAAAGGAAGGTTTATTCGACCCGGCACGCAAAAAGCCGCTGCCTGCATACCCCAAGTGTATTGGTATCGTCACCAGCAAAACCGGAGCGGCATTGCAGGATATCCTTAATGTGATCGGCCGTCGCTGGCCGTCCGTCCGGCTGCTGCTGTGCCCGGTAACGGTGCAGGGCTTTGAGGCCGCCCGGCAGATCGCTGCTGCTATCCGCACGCTGGATCAGAGTGGGCGAGTGGACGAGATCATCGTAGCCCGGGGCGGCGGCAGCAGGGAAGACCTGTGGGTGTTCAACGCCGAGGAGATCGCCCGGGCAGCATTTCGCTGTAAAGCGCCGCTGATCAGTGCCATCGGACACGAGATCGACTACACTATTCTGGACTTTGTGGCCGACCAGCGTGCACCCACACCGTCCGCTGCCGCAGAGCTTGCAGTGCCGGATCGGGAGGAGCAGCAGCGCATTTTTGAAAATATTGAAGAAAATATTCACAAAAATATACAAAAACGGCTTGCGTTGTGCTATAATGGTCTGGAACAATACAACTTTTTGTTGGAGCAGAATGCGCCGGACAAAATCTTACAGCAGTATTCAAGCCGCTTGCAACAGATGCAGCAGGCTATTCAGGCACAGCAAAAAGCGCGTATGAATGGCAAAAAAATGCAGCTGCAACACGCGGCTGCACTGGCGGCATCGCTGGACCCATACCGTGTGCTGGCTCGTGGCTATGCCCTTGTAACCGATACAAAAGGGAAGGTCTGCACCGTGGAGCAGCTACAGCCAGAGCAGACTATCTGTGTGCACAGTCGGCAATATCAGGCACGATGCCGTGTGGAAACGGTGGAGGAGATCAATGAGAGCACCCAAAAGCTTTGAAGAAGGAATGGATCGGCTGAACGCGATCCTTGCACAGATGCAACAGGAGGATACCTCGCTGGCAGATTCCGTCAAGCTGTATGCGGAAGCCGCCTCCCTGATGCAGTACTGCCATGCAACGCTGGAAAAAACGTCGCTGCAGATCGAGGAGATCAGCGCAAAGATTGCCGAGACCGTAGAAGCCCCGCAGGAGCAGGAGGAAGAATAATGGAATACAAGGCGCAATATCAGGAATATCTGCTGCAGGCTACAGCTGCGCTGGATGCCGCCAGCGCCCGTTTTCTGCCCGAGGAATCGGAGGTGTGCAGAGCCGCCCGTTACAGTTTGCTGGGCGGTGGAAAGCGCATCCGCGCAATTCTGACGCTCAGCGTTTGCGATATGCTGGGCGGCGAGATGCAGGCTGCTGCACAGTTTGCGGCGGCTGTGGAGATGCTGCATTGCTACTCCCTGATCCACGATGATCTGCCCTGCATGGACAATGATGATCTGCGCCGGGGCCGACCCTCCTGCCACAAGGCTTTCAGCGAGTCCACGGCGATGCTGGCCGGTGATGTGCTGCTGACCGAAGCCTTTGAGGTAATCGCCAACGCGCCCGCTGCACCGCAGATCTGCGTGGCAGCCGCCCGTGCGCTGGGCGCAGGTGCAGGCAGCTGCGGCATGGTCTACGGACAGGAGTTGGATCTAAAATATGAAGCACTGGCGGCCACCGAGGAGCAGCTGCGTCTCATCCATCGCAATAAGACCGGTGCGCTGATCAACGCCGCCGTCCAGATGGGCGCTGCCGCAGCCGGTGCAACACCGCAGCAGTGCGAGATACTGGCCTCCTACGCATACGGGTTGGGGCTGGTGTTCCAGATCGTGGACGATGTGCTGGACGTTACCAGCACCCCGGAGCAGCTGGGCAAGCCCATCGGCAGCGACAGTGAAAACGGCAAGACCACCTTCGTCACCCTGTACGGGGCAGACGGTGCCATGGCGCTGGCGCAAAAGCTGAACGAGCAGATCTGCGATGATCTGCAGCAGCATTTTGGTGCAAAGGCCGCCTTCCTGCAGCAGTTGGCGCAACAGCTTCTAGTGCGCAAAAACTAAAGAAAAAGGAACACAGATATGCAGTATATTCAAAATCTTTTGTCGGTCAATCAGATCTTGACCGCGTCGCTCCTCAGCTGGTTCGTTGCGCAGGTGCTAAAGACCATCATCAACTTCATTCTGCTGGGCAAGTTCCAGTTAGAGCGGATGTGGGGCGATGGCGGTATGCCCAGCGCACACAGCGCGACCGTCTGCGCCATGGCTATCGTTACCGGTCGCAGCGCCGGAGTCGCCTCGCCGATTTTTGCGGTGGCCTGTGTGGTGGCAATCATTACCATGCACGATGCCATGGGTGTCCGGCACGAGACCGGTGAGCAGGCAAAGGTGCTGAACCAGATGATCGCTCAATGGATCGATGTAAGCGAGAAAAACGCTCCCTTTTTGCAGAATATGCACCTGAAGGAAATGGTCGGCCACACGCCGCTGCAGGTCGTAGCGGGCGTGCTGCTCGGTTCTCTGGTAGGCTTTTTGTTCCCGATCGTGTAAAAAACGGAAGAGACGCCCAAAGTACAAACGCATAAAGGACGTGTGAATATGGAATCGTTGTTGCTGGACAAGATCGATCAGCCCAGCGATCTTAAAAAGCTGAATGCACAGCAGGTGGAGAAGCTTTGTGCGGAGATACGGCATTTTATGCTGGAAAATATCTCCAAGACCGGTGGGCATCTGGCCTCTAATCTTGGCACCGTAGAGCTTACCGTAGCGCTGCACCGTGTGCTGGAAACGCCCAAAGATAAGATCGTATTCGATGTAGGGCATCAGTGCTATACCCACAAGCTGCTCACCGGACGCCGGAAGCAGTTTGAGCATTTGCGACAGCTGGATGGCATTTCCGGCTTCCCGAACCCCCACGAAAGTGTGCACGATGCCTTTATTGCCGGCCATGGCAATACGGCGCTTTCGCTGGCTATTGGCATGGCTTGGGCCAAAAAGATCAAGCATGAGCCCGGACTTGTGGTGGCAGTAATCGGCGATGGTGCCTTTACCGGCGGCATGGTATACGAGGGCATGAACAACATTGGCGGGCTGGACAATCTGCTTGTGATCCTGAACGATAACAAGATGTCCATCTCCAAAAATGTCGGTGCGCTGGCGCGGTATCTGACCCATCTGCGCACGACTACGGCCTATTACGATGCTAAGGATAATGTGCGCAGCTTTCTGGACGGCGTGCCGGTGATCGGCACCCCGATGAAAAAGTCGCTGATCGGCGCAAAAACGCTGGTACGCCGTGCCATGTACCACTCCACCATGTTCGAGGATATGGGCTTTGAGTACATCGGCCCGGTAGATGGTCATAATGTGGAGGAGTTGGAGCGCACCCTGCGCTCGATCTATCAGCGGCCGGGTCCGCACTTTTTGCATGTTGTGACCAAAAAGGGTAAGGGCTATCAGCCGGCAGAGAGGAACCCGGGTAACTATCACGGTGTATCTGCCTTTGACCCGGATGGAATGCCGGACCCGGAGGTTGCACCAAAGGAGTCCTTCTCCACTGTTTTTGGCAAGCTGCTGGTGCAGGAGGGAACGCAAAACCCGAAGCTCTGCGCGATCACCGCTGCCATGAAGTACGGCACCGGACTGCAATTCTTTGCCCACCGTCACCCGCAGCGCTTCTTTGATGTGGGCATGGCAGAGCAGCATGCCGTCACCTTTGCGGCCGGTCTTGCCAGTCAGGGAATGCTGCCAGTGGTGTGCATCTACTCCACCTTCCTGCAGCGCTCCTATGACCAGATCATCCATGATGTCAACCTTTTAAAGGAGAATGTGGTTTTTGCCATCGACCGCGCAGGCTTTGTTCCCGCAGACGGCGAGACCCATCAGGGTATCTATGATGCAGCTTTCCTCAGCCAGATGGGCATCCCGATCTATACGCCCTCCAACTACGAGGAGCTGCAATACTGGCTGCACTATTTGCTGCAGGATACGATTTCTGGCCCTCGGGCCATCCGTTACCCCCGCGGCGGCGAGAGTGCAAAGCTGGCACAGTATCCCTGCACAAAGCGGGAATATGACTTTTTGCGCGAGACGCCCGGGGCAGAGATTCTTCTGATCAGCTATGCAGACGAGCTGGAGGAACTGCTGGATGCCGCCGACCAATTGAACGCCGTATCGCAGAATGCGGATGTTCTGAAACTTGTAAAGTTATATCCCTTTACAGACAAACTCATCGATACTGTGTCGAAATATAAAATCGTGCTGTTTGCAGAGGAATGTGTTGCAACCGGTGGTATTGGCGAGCATCTGGCCTGTGCTCTGCAGCAAAAGGGCTGGAACGGCCGCTTTTTGCACTGCGCTGTCCGCACGGCCTGTCTGCCGCACGCGACTGTTCCACAGATCAAGCAGTGCACCGGTCTGGATGCTGCGGATCTTGCGCAGGCCGTCCGGGCTGCCCTTACGAAAGGAGAAAACGAGCTGTGAAAATTCGTTTGGATCAATATCTTGTGCAGAACGGCCTTGTGCAGAGCCGGGAGCGCGCCAAAGCTCTGATCATGGCCGGTGTGGTTTTTGTCAACCAGCAAAAGGTGGATAAGGCCGGCGAGATGATCAAGGAGGATGCTGTGGTCGAGGTGCGCGGCCACGATATCGGCTATGTCAGCCGCGGCGGCTTAAAGTTGGAAAAGGCCATGAAGTGCTTCCCGCTTACCCCTAACGGCAAGGTCTGCATGGACATCGGTGCGTCCACCGGCGGCTTTACCGACTGCATGCTGCAAAATGGTGCAGTGAAGGTGTACGCCGTAGACGTTGGCTACGGTCAGCTGGCATGGAGCCTGCGGACGGATGAGCGCGTGGTGAACATGGAGCGCACGAACATTCGCTATGTCACGCCGGAAGATCTGGCAGAGCCCATTGAGTTTTTCAGTGTGGATGTTTCCTTTATTTCTCTGCACCACATTTTCCCGGTAGCGCAGCGCATCACCACCCTGGATGCCATGGGTGTCTGTCTGGTGAAGCCACAGTTTGAGGCAGGCCGCGAGAAGGTAGGCAAAAATGGTGTGGTGCGCGACCCTGCCGTGCATCGCGAGGTGCTGCACAATGCCATGTCTTATGCGGCCGAAAACGGCTTTGTGGTGCGCGGGCTGGATTACAGCCCGGTCAAGGGGCCGGAAGGCAATATTGAGTACCTGATGTTTGTGCAGAAGAGCGACCAGCCCGCAGTGCTGGACGATGAAGCCGCCGCACAGGTGGTGGCAGCAAGCCACACCACGCTGGATCGTTAAGACCCAGCCTTCAGCAAAGGAGAAGCCGGTATGACGATCTACATTTCGCCCAACCCGGGCAAGAACTCCGCCAGCGAGATCGCGCTGCGTGCGGCGCAGATTCTGCTGACCCACGGCGCATCCGTGCTGATGTGCGATGCTCTGCGAGAAAATAGCACGGCAGGGGTCGTTTATCTGCCGCTGGAGCAGTGTTTGGAGCGCGCTGATGTGATCCTGACAATCGGCGGGGATGGCACCATTCTGCACGAAGCGAATCTCTCGCTCCGGTATGCAAAGCCCATCCTGGGCATCAATCTGGGACGCTGCGGCTTTCTGGCCACCTGCGAGATCGGCGAAATGGAAACAAAGCTGGTCGCTGTGGCGCGGGGCGAGTTCCAGTTGGACAACCGGATGCTTTTATATGCCCGGGTGCTTGGTCAGGACGGCTGGGAAGGTCATGCCCTCAACGATGTGGTGGTGACCAAAGGGCGCTTGCAGCAAGCCATCGACTTTAGCATTTACTGCGATGATATTTTGGTAGAGCACTACCGGGGCGATGGCGTCATTGTGGCGACCCCCACCGGCTCTACGGCCTACTCTCTGGCAGCCGGCGGCCCGATTCTGGACTCTCAGACCAAGGGTGTTGTGGTGACCCCAATCTGCCCCCACAGTCTGGCCAGTCCGGCCATGGTGTTTGCGCAGGAGCGTAAGCTGAATGTCTGCGTGGGGCAGGTGGCAGATGATGAAGTGTTTATCAGCTGCGACGGCGGTGTGGGCTACCCCCTCAAGGCGGGTGCCACCGCAGAGATCCGCCTGTCTGATCAGAACGTCAAGCTTATCACCTTTGGGCGGGCAGACCAGTTTCAGGCCATTGACCAGAAACTGC
>ERZ1026860.500-NODE-500-length-25579-cov-5.362051_pt1 | contig 25579 bp, 16 predicted proteins | sample MGYA00380160_ERZ1026860 | MGnify/ENA primary metagenome ERZ1026860 (study PRJEB33269, sample SAMEA4719796) | human gut metagenome | biome: human-associated habitat; feature: organic feature; material: feces | place: Cameroon | collected 2013-10 ... | reverse complement strand
CCCCCCGGCCCCAGCTCAGCTTTACCTATGTCAGCTATACGTCCTACGGCGTGGGCGTTACCTTTGAAGGACCCGCGGGCTGGCAGGTGGACGAAAGCCAGAACCAGATGATGATACTGTCCGAGCCCGCCACTCAAATCAAGGAAGGGCAGCAGTGCATCGTAACCCTGTCCGCCGAGCCGGTCAGCAACAATTATAGCCAGAGCGACCTGAAATCTCATGTAAAGCAGCGGCTGGATACCATCTATACCTCTGAAATGAGCGATTATTCCCCCAGCCTGACCGCCGAACGGTATATGATGGGCCAGAAGGCTGTGTACGCCAACTATACCGGCACCCTGGTGAACGGTACCCAGGTGGGCGGCCGTATCATGTATGTGTGCATCGACAAGGTGCTCTATGGCCTGGAAATCATTTTCCCCCAGGGCTACAAGGAGGATTACCTGGGCGTGTTCGGCCAGATCCGTAAAACCATGAAGGCCGGTACCGCTGCCAACTGATCAACCGACAGGCTTCGGGCCGCGCTCAGAGCGCGGCTCGTTTTATTCAGGAGGCTTTTGATGATGCAGCTGATTCAGGACCTGCAGGCTTACATTCCTTTTAACCGGCAGGAAGACGACGACCGCCGGCACATCCTGTGGGCGCTGGAAAACGCGCCGGATGTGTTTACCCGGCAAAACCCTTTTATGCATATGACCTCCTCCTGCTGGCTGGTCAATCCGTCCCGGGATCAGGTGCTGATGGCCTGGCATAACGTGTACCGCTCCTGGTCCTGGCTGGGCGGCCACGCGGACGGGGATACGGATTTGCTGGCCGTGGCCCTGCGGGAGGCCCGGGAGGAAAGCGGGCTGACCCAGGTGCGCCCGGTAACTCCGGACATCTTTTCGGTGGAAATTTTGACGGTAGACGGCCATGAAAAGCGGGGAACCTATGTGGGATCCCACCTGCACCTGAACGTGACCTACCTGCTGGAGGCCGCTCAGGACCAGCCCCTGTCCATCCGTCCGGAGGAAAACAGCGGGGTTCAATGGTTTGCTTTGGACGATGCGGTCAAAGCCTCCTGCGAACCCTGGTTTCGTGAGCGGGTATATCCAAAGCTGAATCAGAAGCTGCGGTTGACAAGCCTGTCATAAACGCCCATGGCCGCTTGCATACCGTCTTTTACCTTATTGACGGCGGCCCCGTTTCCCTATCAAATCCAGCCATTGACAACCTCTGCCTGCCCGGATATAATACGGTGGTGCCTTTCTGCTTTGCCAGGGCTTTGTTTGTGTGACCTTGCGGGCGGATTCGGCAGGAATCGCGCATAAATGGCTTTATGCCGTTGAAAGGAGAACCCACCATGGCGGAAGAAAAAAAGGTTATTCTTACCCGGGAAGGCTATGAAAAGCTGGAAAAAGAGCTGGATTATTACATCAGCGTGCGCCGCAACGAAATTTCCGAGCAGATCGCCATTGCCCGCGGTTTTGGCGATTTGAGTGAAAACGCCGAATACGATGAAGCCAAGAACGAGCAGAGCCGTATCGAGGCCAAAATTGTGGAGATGGAAAACACCCTGCGCAACTGCATCGTTGTGGAGGATAACGAGGTCAACACCGACGCCGTGGGCGTGGGCAACACCGTAAAGGTAAAGAACCTGACCCTGAATATGGACCAGACCATCACCATTGTGGGCGCTAACGAAACCGACCCCAAAAACATGAAGATTTCCTCCGACAGCCCCATCGGCGAGGCGCTGCTGGGCAAAAAGAAGGGCGAAACCTTTGAGGTGGAAGTGCCCATGGGCCTGATGAAGATGCAGGTTCTGGAAATCAGCCGGTAAAACCAAAAGTCAAGGAGCGATATCCATGCCCGAAAATACGACCCTGAACCTGAGCGAACAGGAACAAATCCGCCGGGAAAAGCTGAGCAAATACCAGGCGGATGGCCGCGACCCCTACACCATTACCCGTTTTGACCGCACCCATACCTCCGCGGACATTCTGGCCCGCTTTGACCAGCTGGAAAACCAGACTGTGCGCATTGCCGGCCGTATGATGAGCCGCCGCATTATGGGCAAGGCCTCCTTTGTGCATCTTCTGGACGGCGAGGGCCAAATTCAGGTCTATGTGCGCCGCGAGGATGTGGGCGAGGACGTATACGCGGACTTTAAAACCATGGATATCGGCGATATCCTGGGCATTGAGGGCTTTGTGTTCCGCACCAAAACGGGCGAAGTGTCCGTCCATGCCCAAAAGCTGGCGCTGCTGACCAAGTCCCTGCGGGTGCTGCCCGAAAAGTGGAACGGTTTGAAGGATCAGGATATGCGCTACCGTCAGCGCTATGTGGATACCATCGTCAACCCCGAGGTAAAGGACACCTTTATCAAGCGCAGCCTGATTTTGAAGGCTCTGCGCGAGTTCCTGGACGCCAAGGGCTTCCTGGAGGTGGACACCCCCGTTTTGCAGACCATCGAAATCGGGGCCAACTCCCGCTCCTTCGTTACCCACCACAACGCGCTGGACATTCCCATGTACCTGCGCATTGAAACCGAGCTGTACCTGAAGCGGCTGATTGTGGGCGGCTTTGACAAGGTGTACGAGGTGGGCCGTATCTTCCGCAACGAGGGCATGGATACCCGTCACAACCCGGAATTTACCACCATTGAGCTGTATCAGGCCTACGCGGATTACCATGACATCATGGACCTGGTGGAGGAGCTGTACATTTACGTCACCAAAAAGGTGTGCGGCACGCTGCAAATTCCCTACCTGGGCAAAACCATCAACATGGAGGGCCCCTGGACCCGCATGACCATGGCCGAGGCTGTGAAGAAGTATTCCGGCATCGACTATTACGCCTGGCAGAGCGACGAGCAGGCCCGGGCCGATTGTGAAGCCCACGATGTGCATGTGGAAAAGGACGCCGTCAAGGGCCAGTGTCTGGAGGAGTGCTTCGACGCCTTTGTGGAGCCGAATCTGGTCCAGCCCACCTTTATTACCGACTACCCGGTGGCCATTTCTCCCCTTGCCAAGCGCAAGAAGGACGAGCCGGAAATGACCGAACGTTTTGAGTTTTTCATCAACGGGTTTGAGTTTGGCAACGCCTTTAGCGAACTGAACGACCCCATTGACCAGCGGGGCCGTTTCGAGCGGCAGGCCGCCGCCAAGCGGGCTCAGGGCGGCCACGCCGATGTGGATGAGGACTTCCTGTGCGCGCTGGAATACGGCATGCCCCCCACAGGCGGCCTGGGCTTTGGCGTGGACCGTCTGGTGATGCTGCTGACCGACAGCGCCAGCATCCGCGATGTTCTGCTGTTCCCCACGATGAAGCCACTGACCGATCCCGGCGTGAGAAGCGAGGCCAAAGCCCCCGACGTCCCCCAGGCAGAGCCGGAGGTCATTGATTTTTCCAAGGTGGAAATTGAGCCCCTGTTCCAGGAATTTGTAGACTTTGACACCTTCAGCAAGTCCGACTTCCGGGCGGTGAAGGTGCTGGCCTGCGAAGCAGTGCCTAAGTCCAAGAAGCTGCTGAAGTTTACCCTGGACGACGGCACGGGGGAAAGCCGCACCATTCTCAGCGGCATTCACGAATATTACGAGCCGGAGGAACTGGTGGGCAAAACCTGCATTGCCATTACCAATCTGCCCCCCAGAGTGATGATGGGCATTGATTCCTGCGGTATGCTGATCAGCGCTGTTCACAGCGAGGAGGGCAAGGAAAAGCTCCATTTGCTGATGGTAGACGACCACATCCCCGCAGGCGCAAAGCTGTACTAACCGGCAACAGGGCAGTCCCAATGGGGATTGCCCTGTTTGCATATCGCGCTGTCTGAAATGCATGATAGAATTCAAAGAAACGCAGATGGCTGTATGCGACTGTCATTTGGCCTTCAAGTTATCTGTTTGGATTTGCGGGAAGCAAAATACACCCTTTATTCCGAAAACGGATATGGAAATTCCCTAACGACCCGCAGCTGGGGCAAACCGTTGTCAGATTCTATGGGGAACCTTATCGAAGTGGGAACACCGGCATAAGCTCTGTTTTCTCTGTCTCTTTACAGCTTTTACCGATCATGCTACAATACGATCAATCAGGCGGCGAATGGTTCCGCTCTGTTCCTGATTCTTTTTGATTTTGTGGGAGGAAAGCTATGCGTTTACCCATTACCAAAGACCGTGTCCGCAACCATTTTCACTATGCGTGGTGGCAGTATGTCCTGCTGGTGATTGTTGCCGTTGCGGGCTGGAATTTTCTTTATACCACCACCCGCTACCGCAGTCCCGAAAACCTGAAGGTGGAATTTTACTGCGAGGCCGCCGTGGACACCCAGGACCTGGGACGCATCGAAGCCCTGCTGGAAAGCATCCGCCAAACGGAAATGCCCGATATGGAGGAGGTTACCTATACCTCCGTGGGCTATGACAAAACCTATGGCGACATGCAGCTGACGGTATGGATGGCCGCCGGTCAGGGCGACGTGTACCTGCTTTCCAACGAAAAATACCAGTCCACTGCCGACAGCATGATGGATTTGACCCCCTATGTGGAAAACGGAACCCTGAATGTGGAGGGCATCGACCTGACCCGCGGCTATTCCATCCGCTCGGAAACCGGCGAACGGGTGCTGACCGGTATTCCCGCGGACAGCCTGACGGGCCTGCATGACTATAACCTGGTGGGGGAGGGCTACACCCTGAGCATTCTGGAGGCCAATGGCAACGATGAAAATTCCCTGAAGCTGCTTAACTGGTTCCTGACCCACCTGCGGGGAGGCAACCAGCAATGAAAACCGGCGAACCATGGCTGAATTGGGCCATAGAGCTGCAAAGCCTTGCCCAGACGGGCCTGCACTACAGCAAGGATGTGTTTGATCAGGAGCGCTATCAGCGCATACGGGATATTGCCGCCGAGATGATTGCCCATCAGGCGCAAATTCCCCTGCCAAAGGTTCAGCGGCTGTTTTGCGGCGAAACCGGCTACCAGACCCCAAAGCTGGATACCCGGGCCGCCATTTTTCAGGGCGATACCATTCTGCTGGTGCATGAAAACGAGGGAACCTGGTCCCTTCCCGGCGGATGGGTGGATACCTGGCTGTCCATTGCGGAAAACACCGTGAAGGAAGTGCGGGAGGAAGCCGGGCTGACCGTCACGCCCCGGCGGGTCATAGCCGTGCAGGACCGGAAGCGGCACAACCAGCCGGTCTACGCCTGGGGCATTATCAAGGTCTTTATGGAATGCGACCTGTTGGGCGGCCAGTTTGTCCCCAACAGCGAAACCACCGAAACCGGTTGGTTTTCTCTGGCGGATTTGCCGCCGCTTGCGCAGGAGAAGGTCACCCGGGAACAAATTGCCCTATGCTTCCAGGCCCACGAGGCCCGGTATTGGGAAACCCGGTTTGATTAAGCTGAAAGGTCGTACCCGATTTTGCCGTCAGACACGCTTCAAACCCCTGTTGAACTGCTACGCCCACAAGCATTGCCGGAAAACTTGCTGCGGCATAAGGCTTAGGGGCGTTGCCCCTAAACACTGGCAGGAGGCAGCGCCTCCTGCCCCTTCAATTTTCAGCACCTTAGGCGTGCCTGCTTTTTCATAGCTGGCACGCCTTTTGTTTGTGTTAAAGCATTTTTCAACGAAATAGGCCCGCCTCCTGATGAGGCGGGCCCCAGACTGTCGAAAAACCCTTTTCGGGGAGTTGTCAGAGGGGCCGCAGCCCCTCTGACTGGATTCATATCGACCGGCTTTGCCGAAAACATTCCTCCATTCCTTCGTCAGAAAAGATCGTCGTCAGACGAGCTTTTTTGACGGCCTGAGGCCCGCCTCCTGATGAGGCGGGCCCATTTGATTTTAGAAATTTTCCACCAATGTGATGTCCTTGTAGCGCTTCATGCCGGTACCGGCAGGAATCAGCTTACCGATAATCACGTTCTCCTTCAGTCCCAGCAGCGGGTCCACCTTGCCCTTGATAGCGGCGTCGGTGAGCACGCGGGTGGTTTCCTGGAAGGACGCGGCGGACAGGAAGCTCTCCGTGGCCAGAGAAGCCTTGGTGATTCCCAGCAGCACGCGCTTGGCGATGGCCGGGCGGCCGCCGTTTTCAATGGTGGTGCGGTTGGCCTCCTCAAAGCGGTAAATATCCACCAGCGAGCCGGGCAGCAGGGTGGTATCACCGCTGTCCTCCACACGCACCTTGCGCAGCATCTGCTTCACGATGATTTCAATGTGCTTATCGGAAATGTTAACGCCCTGTTGACGGTACACGCTAAGCACTTCGCGCAGCAGATAATCCTGCACGGCCTTTACGCCCAGAATGCGCAGCAGGTCGTGGGGGTTGATGGAACCGGAAATCAGCTCGTCGCCCGCCTCCACATGCTGGCCGTCCTGCACCTTCAGGCGGCTGCCGTAGTTGATCTGGTACACCTTGGTTTCGGAGGGATCGTCCTCGTTGACCACGGTAATTTCCCGTTTTTTCTTGTTTTCACCCAGGCTGACGCGGCCGCTGATTTCGGTCAGGATGGCGTCTCGCTTGGGCTTGCGGGCCTCAAACAGTTCCTCAACACGGGGAAGACCCTGGGTAATATCGTCGCCGCCCGCGATACCGCCGGTATGGAAGGTACGCATGGTCAGCTGCGTACCGGGTTCGCCGATGGCCTGTGCGGCGATGATGCCTACGGCCTCGCCCACATCCACGGGCGCGCCGGTGGCCAGGTTGGAACCGTAGCAGCGGGCGCAAACGCCGGTTTCATTGCGGCAGGTCAGCACGCTGCGCACCTGCACCTTCTTGATGCCGGCCTTGGCGATCTGCTTGGCCTTGTCATTGGAGATGCTCTCGTTCAGGGACACAATGATCTCGCCGGTGGCGGGATCCACCACATCCTCGGCGGCGGTACGGCCAATCAGGCGGTCCTCCAGGCTTTCAATGACCTGGTTGCCGATGGTGATTTCCTGCACGGTAATGCCGCGCACCTTTTCGCCGCGCTCGGCAAAGCAGTCGTTCTCTCGCACAATGACTTCCTGAGACACGTCCACCAGACGGCGGGTCAGGTAACCAGAGTCGGCGGTACGCAGAGCCGTATCAGCCAAAGACTTACGGCTGCCGTGGCTGGACAGGAAGAACTCCAGCACCTTCAGACCCTCACGGAAGTTTGCGCGAATGGGCAGCTCCAACGCCTTACCGGAAGGAGAAGCCATCAAGCCGCGCATACCGGCCAGCTGGGATACCTGAGCCGCGCTACCGCGGGCGCCGGAATCCGTCATCATGCGGATGGGGTTGAACTTGTCCATGTTGGGCAGGATGCGGTTGCGCAGGTCGGCGGTGGTGCTGTTCCAGATATCAACCACCTTGGTATAGCGCTCGTCCTCGCTGAGCAGACCCATACGGTACAGGTTGTTGATGGTGGTTACTTCCTCGTCGGCGGCGGCCAGAATGGTCTTTTTCTCCGGCGGCACGCTGATGTCGGCCACAGCCACGGTGACGGCGCCGCGGGTGGAATACTTGAAGCCCAGGTTTTTAATATTGTCCAGCACCTGCGCGGTGTCGTGGATGCCGTGCTTCAGGTACACTTCGTCTACAATCTTGCCCAGGTCCTTTTTGCCCACCAGGCTGTCGATTTCCAACGCGAACATTTCCTCCAGGCAGGTACGGGGCTTGCGGCCGATATCCTGGGGAATCACATCGTTAAACAGCAGCAGGCCCAGGGTGCAGTCGATGGTCTTATGGCCCTTCTGGCCCTCAAACTCACGCTCGATGCGCACCTTGATGGGGGCCTGCAGGCTCAGCTGACCCAGCTGATAGGCCATCATGGCCTCATCCGGGCTGGTGAACACACGGCCCTCGCCCTTCGCGCCGGGGCGTTCCATGGTCAGGTAATAGCAGCCGATAACCATGTCCTGAGAAGGCGACATAACCGGCTTACCATCCTGAGGCTTCAAAATGTTGTTATGGGCCAGCATCAGGAAGCGGGACTCCGCCTGAGCCTCCAGACTCAGGGGAACGTGAATGGCCATCTGGTCGCCGTCAAAGTCGGCGTTGTAAGCGGTACATACCAGCGGGTGCAGCTTCAGGGCCTTGCCTTCCACCAGCAGGGGCTCAAACGCCTGAATGCCCAAGCGGTGCAGGGTAGGCGCACGGTTCAGCAGCACGGGATGCTCCTTGATGACTTCCTCCAGAATATCCCAAACCTCAGGACGGCCCTTTTCCACCATCCGCTTGGCGTTTTTGCCGTGGTGCGCCTTTTTCAGGGTGACCAGACGCTCGATCACGAAAGGCTTAAACAGCTCCAGCGCCATTTCCTTGGGCACGCCGCACTGGTACAGCTTCAGTTCGGGGCCTACCACGATAACGGAACGGCCGGAGTAGTCCACGCGCTTGCCCAGCAGGTTCTGACGGAAACGGCCCTGCTTGCCCCGCAGGAAGTCGCTCAGGCTCTTGAGGGCGCGGTTGCCGGGGCCCGTTACGGGGCGGCCGCGGCGGCCATTGTCAATCAGGGCGTCCACAGCCTCCTGCAGCATGCGCTTTTCGTTGCGCACAATGATGTCCGGCGCGCCCAGCTCCAGCAACCGCTTCAGGCGGTTGTTGCGGTTGATGACGCGGCGGTACAGGTCGTTCAGGTCGCTGGTGGCAAAGCGGCCGCCGTCCAGCTGCACCATGGGGCGCAGGTCCGGGGGCATAACGGGCACCACGTCCAGAATCATCCATTCCGGCTTGTTGTGGCTCATGCGGAAGGCTTCCACCACTTCCAGGCGCTTTACGGCCCGGGCGCGCTTCTGGCCCTCGGTATCACGGTCCCGCTCTTTTTCCGCCAGCTCGGCAATTTCCTTTTTCAGCTTTTCGCTGATGGCGTCCAAATCCAGAGCCATCAGCATTTCCTTCACGGCTTCGGCGCCCATGCCGGCGCGGAAGCTGCCGGGGCCGCACTTGGCCTCGATCTCGCGGTACTTGGCGTCGGTAATCAGCTCGTACTTTTTCAGGCCGGTCTGGTTGCTGTCGCCGGGATCCAGCACGATAAAGTTGGCAAAGTACAGCACCTTTTCCAGGGTACGGGGGCTGATGTCCAGCAGCATGCCCATACGGCTGGGGATGCCCTTAAAATACCAGATGTGGCTGACGGGCGCGGCCAGCTTGATATGGCCCATGCGCTCGCGGCGTACCTTGGCGCGGGTGACCTGCACGCCGCACTTGTCGCAAATCTTGTTCTTATCCTTGAACTTGATGCGCTTGTACTTGCCGCAGTTGCATTCCCAGTCCTTGGTGGGTCCAAAAATGCGCTCGCAGTACAGGCCGTCCCGTTCGGGCTTCAGGGTACGGTAATTAATGGTCTCAGGCTTGGTGACCTCGCCGTAGCTCCAATTCAAAATCTGCTCGGTAGAGGCCATGCCGATCTGGATGGAATCAAGGTTTGTCAGGTCAAACAAATTTCGGCACTCCCTTTCGGTTTATGAGGCAAGGTTCGTGCGTCGTAAAAGCGCTCGCCCGGGGGCGATTCTTTCCGGCGATTCATGGCTGATACGGTTGCGGTCAGAGGGGGCGGTCTGCCCCGCTCTGACACCTGTTATCTGATCGATCGTTTACTCGTCATCCTCGGGCAGATCGTCCGTTTCCCCATCCAGGCCGCCCAGGTCGTCGTCGCCCAGATCCATGTCAAAATCATCCAGATCGTCGTCGTCCAGGCTGAAGTCCACATCCACATCCTCGTCTTCCTCGCCATCGCCGGTATCTTCGGCGGCGGCAGGGGCGGGCCCGGCGGGTTCTTCCTCCTCAAAGCGCTCGCTGGTGGGCGTATCCATATCCAGTTCGTCGTCATCGTCCAGTTCGCGGATGATGATCTCGTTCTTGTCCGCATCCAGCACCTTGATATCCAGGGCCAGGGACTTCAGTTCCTTAATCAGCACCTTAAAGCTCTCCGGCACGCCGGGGGCGGGAATGTTGGTGCCCTTTACAATGGCCTCGTAGGTCTTGACGCGGCCCACGATGTCGTCGCTCTTTACCGTCAGGATTTCCTGCAGGGTATTGGCGGCGCCGTAAGCCTCCAGGGCCCAGACTTCCATCTCGCCGAAGCGCTGGCCGCCAAACTGGGCTTTGCCGCCCAGAGGCTGCTGGGTAACCAAGCTGTAGGGACCCACGGAGCGGGCGTGCATCTTGTCATCCACCAGGTGGTGCAGTTTCAGGAAGTACATGTAGCCAACGGTGACCTTGTTTTCAAAGGGCTCGCCGGTGCGGCCGTCGTACAACTGCACCTTGCCGGTGGGCAGGCTGCCGTCCGTGGTTTTGAGGAACTCGTAGCCGGGCACCTCGCTGGCGCGGCCCAGCAGCTTTTCAATATCATCGAAGGTAGCGCCGTCGAACACGGGGGTGGCCACATGCCAGCCCAAGGCCTTGGCGGCCAGACCCAGGTGCACTTCCAGCACCTGGCCCAGGTTCATACGGCTGGGCACGCCCATGGGGTTCAGCAGAATCTGCAGGGGGGTGCCGTCCGGCAGGAAGGGCATATCCTCCTCACGCAGGATGCGGCTGACAACACCCTTGTTGCCGTGACGGCCGGCCATCTTGTCGCCCACGCTGATCTTACGCTTCTGGGCGATGTAGACGCGCACCATCATGTTAACGCCGGGGCTCAGCTCGTCCTTGTTTTCCCGGGTGAAGATCTTTACATCCACCACGATGCCGCCCTCGCCGTGGGGCACGCGCAGGGAGGTGTCGCGCACCTCGCGGGCCTTTTCGCCAAAGATGGCGCGGAGCAGGCGCTCCTCGGCGGTCAGGTCGGTTTCGCCCTTGGGGGTTACCTTGCCCACCAGAATATCGCCGGCGTGCACTTCCGCGCCGATGCGCACAATGCCGTCCTCATCCAGATCCTTTACCGCGTCGTCGCCGATGTTGGGAATATCGCGGGTGATTTCCTCCGGCCCCAGCTTGGTTTCCCGGGCCTCGGACTCAAACTCCTCGATGTGGATGGAGGTGTATACATCTTCCTTAACCAGCTTTTCGCTGATCAGAACGGCGTCCTCGTAGTTGTAGCCTTCCCAGGTCATAAAGCCGATCAGCACGTTGCGGCCCAGACCGATTTCGCCCTTCTCGGTAGAGGGGCCGTCGGCCAGCAGGTCGCCCTTTTCGATGATCTGGCCCGCCTTGACCCGGGGACGCTGGTTGATGCAGGTGCCCTGGTTGCTGCGGGCAAACTTGCTGAGCTTGTAGGTATGCTCCTCGCCCAGGTTGTCCTTGACGACCACCTTGTCGCCGGCCACCTTCTGCACCACGCCGTCCTCTTTGGCCAGAATGACCACGCCGCTGTCGTGGGCGGCCTTGTATTCCATGCCGGTGCCCACGAATGGAGCCTCTGGCACCAGCAGGGGAACGGCCTGACGCTGCATGTTGGAACCCATCAGGGCGCGGGTAGCGTCGTCGTTTTCCAGGAAGGGAATCATGGCGGTGGCCACGGACACGATCTGGCGGGGGCTTACGTCCACCAGGTCCACCTGATCCCGGGGCACCCGAATGATTTCGTCCTTGTCACGCACGGTGACGTATTCTTCCGCAAAGCTGCCGTCCTCGTTGCGGGGGGTCTTGGCCTCGGCCACCTTGAAGAAGTCCTCCTCATCGGCGGTCAGGTACACCACCTGGTCGGTTACCCTGTGGGTTTCGGGATCCACCACGCGGTAGGGCGCTTCGATGAAGCCATACTCGTTAATGCGGGCGTAAGAAGCCAGAGAGCCGATCAGACCGATGTTGGGGCCTTCAGGCGTTTCAATGGGGCAGATACGGGCATAGTGGCTGTAATGCACGTCGCGGACTTCAAAGGAAGCGCGGTCGCGGTTCAAGCCGCCGGGGCCCAGGGCGCTCAGACGGCGCTTGTGGGTCAGCTCGGCCAGGGGGTTGGGCTGGTCCATAAACTGGGACAGCTGGCTGGAACCGAAAAATTCCTTAATGGCGGCGCTGACGGGGCGAATGTTGATCAAATCGCCGGGCCGAGCCTCATCCACATCGCTCTGGGTGGCCATGCGCTCGCGCACCACGCGCTCCAGACGGCTCAGACCAATGCGGATCTGGTTCTGCAAAAGCTCGCCCACGCTGCGCAGGCGGCGGTTGCCCAGATGGTCGATATCATCCACAAAGCCGATGCCGTAGGGCAGGCCCAGCAGATAGCTGACGGAGGCCACGATGTCCTCGGTGATGATATGCTTGGGCACCAGGTCGTGCACCCGGGCGTGAACCATTTCCTTCAGTTCATCCTCGGTGGAGCAGCTTTCCATGATTTCCTTCAGGACGGGGTAGAGCACCTGCTCCTGCACGCCCGCCTCTTTGGGGTCAAAGGGCAGGTACTTGGAGGCGTCCACAAAGTGGTTGCCCACCACCTTGAAGTTTTTGCCGTTTTCCAGGCGAATTTCCACAGCGTTCAGGCCGGAATTCTGAATATCCCGGGCCATGGTCTTGGAAATGGTATCGCCCGCCTTGACCATCACTTCGCCGGTCTGGATATTGACGATATCCTCGGCGGCCACATGGTCCTGAATACGCAGGGCCAAGGACAGCTTTTTGTTGAACTTGTAACGGCCCACGCGCATCAAATCGTAACGCTTGGGGTCAAAGAACAGCGAATTGAACAGGCTCTGGGCGCTTTCCCGGGTGGGGGGCTCGCCGGGCTTCTGGCGCTTGTAAATCTCAATCAGGCCCTCGTCCCGGCTCTTGGCGTTGTCGCCGCGCTGCAGGGTCACCAGCAGGCGTTCGTCCGGGCCCAGAAGGTCCACAATCTCCTGGTCGGTGCCATAGCCCAGGGCGCGCAAAAGCAGGGTCAGGGGCAGTTTGCGGGCACGGTCAATACGCACCCACAGCACCTCGTTGGAGTCGGTTTCGTACTCCAGCCACGCGCCGCGGTTGGGGATAACCGTGGTGGCAAACAGGTGCTTGCCGGATTTGTCGATTTGATCTTCGTAATACACGCCAGGGGAGCGAACCAGCTGGCTGACAATGACGCGCTCGGCGCCGTTGATGATAAAGGTGCCGTAATCGGTCATGAGGGGGAAGTCGCCCATAAAGACGTCGTTTTCTTTGATTTCGCCGGTTTCGCGGTTCTTCAGGCGGACAAACACCTTCAGCGGAGCGGCATAGGTCATGTCGCGTTCCTTGCAGCGTTCCACGCTGTTTTTGGGCTCGTCCAAAGAATAATCGACAAACTCCAGCGACAGATTCTCGGTGTAGTCAACGATTGGAGAAACGTCGTCCAGCACCTCGCGCAGATCGACGTCCAGGAAACGGCGGTAGGAATTTTTCTGAACCTCGATCAGATCCGGCATTTCCAGGATCTCTTCGACGTGAGAAAAGCTCTGTCGTTTCCGTAGCTTCCCCATTTGAACCTCATGCACCATGATTGCTATCACCCCTTATGTTCTCGCATGTATGTTCCAGGCAAAAACGACCCTTTGCAATCTTTCAGAAAATTTCCTGTTGCATTTTTCCCGCAAGGCATGTACAATACCTCATACGGGGCGGGTACAGCTTCGCATAGTAACGATACTGATGCAAGTTTAAATTATAACGCCTGATTACCCATGTGTCAATACACATGGGTAAAATTCATGCCTTTTTTCCGTAGAATTTTACAACAGGGGGGCGGAGCTTGGTGGTTAAATTCGGTCAGGTAACGGCTTATGACCCGGTCACCCAGCTGGCTGTCATTACCTATGCGCGGCCGGACGCCTGCGCCAAATGCGGCGCCTGCGGCCATATGGACCAGCAGGGCTCCATTCGCCTGAAGGCGGACTGCGCCGTTGGCGACTGGGTGCGGGTGGTCTTTCCGGATCAAAAATTTGTGGGCGCGGCGGCGCTGGCCTATGGGCTGCCCCTGGCGCTGCTGCTGCTGGGGCTGGCCGTCGGCTGCGCCCTGTCTGCCGGCAGGGATTTGGGCCTGCTGCTGGGCGCCGCCGCAGGGCTGCTGGCGGGTGTTCTGTGCCTGCGGCTGTGTGAAAAGCGCCTGGCCGGACGGGCAGATTGGGCTCCTCGCGTGGATGCGGTGTATTCCCATAAACCGGACCAGACGGATATCGGCTGCGGAGCGTAGCGCCCCTGCCTGCTTTCTTCCAACAGCCTTTCCCGGCGTGCGCCGGGAAAACGGGATGCCCGTGTCCGGGAAGCCCGTCTGTTCCGCGCCCCACGCTCAACCCCACCTCCGCGAAGCGGTCCGGGGTGCAGGGGCGCTTCCCCTGCCTGCTTGGAAAAGTTGTACGGAAAAAGGCCAGGTTGTCCCTATTCAAGCAGAATTTTTTGTGGTATAATTTTGTTGTGTGTGTAGGAAAATAGGTTTATATGATCCTGCAATCGCCCGGCAGCCGGTTTTGGGCTTTGTTTCCTGATTCAACCCGGCGGCTGTGTTTTTTCTCATGAGCATAGATATAAGGATTGCGTTCGGCGCCATCCTTCTTGATATTCTCACTGACCGGCGAATGTTTTCGCAGAAGGAGGCTTCCATGGCTGAACAAAAGGTGCGCGTCATCCCGCTGGGCGGCGTAGACGAATTTGGCAAGAATATCACCGTTGTGGAATACGGCGATGATATGCTGGTAGTGGACTGCGGGTCCATCTTTCCCAAAGAAGATATGCTGGGCGTGGATCTGGTCATTCCCGACGTAACCTACCTGATTAAGAACCGCAGCCGCATCCGCGGCATGCTGCTGACCCACGGACATGAGGACCACATCGGCGCGACCCCCTATGTGCTGCGCCAGGTGCCCATGCCCCTGTACGGCACAAAGCTGACCCTGGCGCTGGTGGACCTGAAGCTGAAGGAACACCGCATCGCGGGCATACAGCTGAATGTCATCAAGCCACGGGATGTGATCCAGCTGGGCTGCTTTACCGTGCGTTTTCTGCATGTAAACCATTCCATCGCCGGAGCCGTGGCCATCGCCATTACCTGCCCCGCGGGCACGATTGTTTTCAGCGGCGACTTTAAGGTAGACTTTACGCCCATCGACGGCGAGGTTACCGACCTGGCCGGCTTTGCAGAGCTGGGCACCAAAGGCGTGCTGGCCTTCCTGTGCGAATCCACCAATATCGAACGCAAGGGCTACACCATGTCCGAAACCAAAATCGGCCAGACCTTCATCGATATGTTCCAGCAGGCCAAGGGCCGCTGCATTGTGGCCATGTTCGCCTCCAACGTTCACCGCGTGCAGATGGTGGTGGACTCCGCCGCCATGTTTGGCCGCAAGGTGTGCTTTGTCGGCCGCAGCATGGTAAACGTGACCCGTGTGGCCATGAGCATTGGCGAATTGACCATTCCCGAAGAAAACCTGATTGACGTGGATGACCTGGACAACTACCCGGACGAGGAAATTCTGGTGGTCACCACCGGCAGCCAGGGCGAGGCCATGGCCGGTTTGACCCGCATGGCCTACGGCGAGCACCGCAAGCTGCAAATCCGCCCCACGGACACGGTCATTCTGTCCGCCCATCCAATTCCCGGCAATGAAAAGCCGGTGGCGCGGGTCATCAACCAGCTGTACCGCTGCGGCGCGAACGTCATCTACGGTCAGCTGGGCGAGGTGCATGTTTCCGGTCACGCCTGCCAGGAGGAAATCAAGCTGCTGCATGTGCTGACCAAGCCCAAATATTTCATCCCCATTCACGGCGAATACGCCAAGCTGTGGCAGCATGCCGAGCTGGCGGACGCGCTGGGCACCCCCAGCGAAAATATCATCATTCCGGAAATCGGTCAGGTGATCGAGATGAGCCAGGACAGCCTTGCCATTGTGGGCGAGGTTCCCACCGGCGGCGTGCTGGTGGACGGTCTTGGCATTGGCGATGTGGGCAACGTGGTTCTGCGGGACCGCAAGCACCTGAGTCAGGACGGCCTGATTATTGTGGTCATGGCCATCGACCGGGACAGTGGCGCGCTGGTTTCCGGCCCGGACATCATCAGTCGCGGCTTTGTCTATGTGCGTGAGAACGAGGACATTATCGAGTGCAGCCGTGATCTGGCCCGCTCCATCGTCCTCAGCTACGGCCAGATGGACGGCAGCGACTGGCAGAATCTGAAGAACCGTCTAAAGGACGAGCTGCACCGCTACATTTTTGACAAGATCAAGCGCAACCCCATGATTCTACCCATCATCATGGAAATCTAGGGGCAGCAGGGACAGTGCCCCTGCACCCCGGACCGCTTCGCGGGGGTTGGATTAGAGCAGGGGCGCAGAACAAACGGGATTCCCGGACACGGGAATCCCGTTTGCCTTGCGGTTGCCTTATAAGCCAGTTAAGGGGCAAATCCCCTTTCCGGAACGTTTTGAGACGATACTGCTTATTACCAAACAAGGAGGATTCCCAAGTGCGGGAATCCTCCTTGTTGTTTTACTTCTGGTTCAGCACCCTGTCCGCCGCCTGGGTCAGGCTGTCCACCACGGGAAAACCGGAGGTTTCCAGCATGGCCCGGCTTTGATGGCCGCGGGCAATCAGGATGCAGTTTGCGCCGATAGCGCGGGCCACCTCCGCGTCGTGCAGGGTATCGCCCAGCATTACCGTTTCAGACGGCAAAATTCCACAATGCTGCAAATAATCCCGGCCCACCTGTTCCTTGCTGACGGCATAGATGTCGCCCAGCCCCAGCACCTCCGCAAAGAAATGGCGAATGGGGAATAGCCCGATATGCTCCTCCAGCATGTCCCGTTTGGTGGCGGACAGCACCACCTGGCGCAGCCCGGCCCGCTCAAACCGCTCAAGGGTTTCCACAGCGTCCGGGTGCAGCGGGGCCTGGTCCAGACCCCGCATGTATTCATCCATCCAGGCATGGGCCACCTGGTCAAAGTTTTCGTCCGTCACGCCGGCACGCTGGTAATAAATACGCACGGGAAAGGTAAACTGCCGGCGGTAGGCGTCCACGTCATGAATGCCGGGCAAGCCAAAGGCCGGGAAGCAACGGTTGCGCACATCCATGGCGTATTGCACATCGTCCAGCAGGGTGCCGTTCCAGTCCCACAATACTTGCTTGATCATCATCAATAGGCCTTTGCGAAGTAGATCAGCTTATCCGCCTTTTTGCCGCAGCAAACGCAGGTATCGCCGATGGGGGTCTGGTCAAAGGGCATGTTGCGGGTGCTTACGCCGTACTGTTCCTTAATCTTATCCTCGCAGGCGCGGTCGCCGCACCACATGGCACGGGCAAAGCCGCCGTCCGTGGCCTTTTCCAATTCGTCCAGGTTATGCGCGTCCTGGATATGCTCCTTGCGGAAGTCGTAGGCCAGCTGGTACATGTTGTGCTGAATATCCTCCAGCAGGCCGGGCAGGAAGGCGCGCAGCTCGTCCAGCTTGACGGTCTGCTTTTCATAGGTATCCCGGCGGAACACCACGCACTGGCCGTTTTCCACATCCCGGGGTCCAATTTCCACACGCACGGGCACGCCCTTCAGCTCCCAGTCGTTAAACTTGAAGCCGGGGGACAGGGTATCCCGGTCGTCCAGCTTGACGCGAATGCCCTCATTCTTCAGCTGCTGATAAATCTCGTCGCACTTTTCCATAACGCCGCCCTTATGGGCCGCCACAGGCACGATTACCGCCTGAATGGGCGCGATGTGGGGGGGCAGCTTCAGTCCGCGCTCATCGCCATGGGTCATGATCAGCGCGCCGATCAGACGGGTGCTGACGCCCCAGCTGGTTTCATGCACATAGGTCAGCTTGCCCTCTTTGTTCAGGTACTGAATGTTGTAGGCCTCGGCGAAATTGGTGCCGAAATAGTGGCTGGTGCCCGCCTGCAGGGCCTTGCCGTCCTGCATCATGGCCTCCATGGAGTAGGTGGCCTTTGCGCCGGCAAACTTTTCCTTTTCGCTCTTGCGGCCTACCAGCACAGGCATGGCCAGCTCATCCTCGGCGACCTCCCGGTACACCTCCAGCATGCGCATGGTTTCCTCCTCGGCCTCCTCGCCGGTGGCGTGAATGGTGTGTCCCTCCTGCCACAAAAACTCGCTGGTGCGCAGGAAGGGGCGGGTGCTCTTTTCCCAGCGCATAACGCTGCACCACTGGTTATACTTCATGGGCAGGTCGCGCCAGGAGCTGACCCACTTGGAGTACATGGAGCAGAAAATGGTTTCGCTGGTGGGACGAACGGCCAGCCGCTCCTGCAATTTTTCGGTGCCGCCCTGGGTAACCCAGGCCACCTCGGGGGCGAAGCCCTCCACATGCTCGGCTTCCTTCAGCAGCAGGCTTTCGGGAATCAGCATGGGCATATACACGTTTTCGTGGCCGGTGGCCTTAAACCGCTTGTCCATTTCTTCCTTAATGCGCTCCCAAATGGCGAAGCCGTAGGGGCGAATGACCATGCAGCCGCGCACCGGGGCGTAGTCCACCAGTTCGCTTTTCAGGATTACGTCGGTATACCACTGGGAAAAGTCCACATCCCGGGGGGTAATGTGCTCCACAAAGCCCTGCTTCTTTTCTTCCTTGGCCATTTTGGTTTTCTCTCCTTCTATTTGAGTATGAAAAAAGGGTCCCTGCTCCCGGTCATGGCTAAGCCATACGCCGGGACGAAGGGAGCCTTCGCGGTACCACCCTGCTTAAAACGCCCGTCAGGGGGACGTTTTCACTCTTGCCCGGTAACGGCGGGCCCCGTCGGGGATTGGCCGATGTATGAAAAAGGCGGGATGAATACTGACGGTCCGTCGCCGCCCTTGCAGCCAGGGGAGCGGCTCTCTGGGGGCGGTTGCCCCGGCAGCGTTTTTTCCTTTTTCCATTTCCGGAATGGAAACGCAGGTATTGTAGCACAGAAACCGCGGTTTGGCAAGGGCGGCGGTGCCGTCAGCCCTGTCCTTCGTCCTGCTGGTTTTTTTCCAGCATTTTGCGTATTTTTTCCGGCACGGGCACGCCGCAGCGGGCCAGGTTTTCCAGCAGGGAAAGTCCCTCCGTGCCGATGTAAAACCAGATGGCGGCGGTGGCGAACATGGCGTTTTCCTGCCCGCCCATCCAGTCCAGCGCATAGGCGATCAGCACCACCAGCAGCATCAGCCCCTTGCGCAGCACGCCCCGGGCCGCGGCGGCGCTGTCCAGGCGGCCGCCGGGCGTTTTGGCGCTTTTGCCCATGGCAGCGGCCACCATGCCGCTTGCCACATCCGCCGCCATCACCAGCACCAGCAGCACGGCGGACCGGTTCTGTCCCGCCGTCATTCCATGAAAAAAGCCCGCCACGGCAGCCCCGCCTTTCATCAGCAGGTCCTGGGTGTGGGCCATAAATTCCCGCATGACAAAATCCCCCCTTTGGTTTGGGGCAGGATATGCCATGGTCGTGCTGCATTATTCGTCGTCCCGGCGGCTGCGGCCTTCGGTGACCAGCTTGTTCAGCTCGTCCATAAAGCTGCTTACATCGGTAAACTGGCGGTACACGCTGGCAAAGCGCACATAGGCCACCTCGTCCAGGTTTTTCAGCTCCTCCATCACCGCCTCGCCGATGCGCCGGGAGGAAAACTCCTCATCCCCGGAGGAATGCACCAGCTTTTCCACCTTTTCCACCACGGCGTCAATATCGCGCATGCTGACGGGGCGTTTGCGGCAGGCCACCATCAGGCCCTTTTTGATCTTATCCGGGTTGAACGGCTCCCGGCTCTGGTCCTTTTTCACCACCATCACCGGGGATGTTTCAATTTTTTCATAGGTGGTAAAGCGCCGCCCGCAGCGCAGGCATTCCCGGCGGCGGCGGATGGAGCTGCCTTCCTCGGTAGGCCGCGAATCAATCACCCGGCTGTCCAGATAACCGCAGTACTGGCATCTCATGGCTTCACCCTCCTTACAACGGATGGATACAATTATAACAGCATAATTTTGCCATTGCAAGAACAAACGCCGGTTGATTACAGAAAAACCCCCGGCGTGAGCCGGGGGGAAAGCAGGGGGAAAAAATGTCAGGCTTTGCGGCGCTTTGCCATCCAGGCGGCGCAGGCTACAGCCAGCGCGGCGCACAGGACGTACAGGGCGATGGGGGTGCTGTCGCCGGTCTTGGGGGCAACCGCAGGCGTGGGAATAACCACGGAAGCGTCGGGATTGACAACCTCGTTATTCACGGTAATCTTATCGCCGGTCTTGTTTTCCACCTTTACGCCCGCGGGCACATTGGTGATGGCGCTGCCCCTCAACACGGTCAGGGTGCTGCCCGCCTCGGCGCTGGCAATGGCGGCTTCCGCGTCCGCGCCAATGTGGTAGGGGGTCGTAGAATTGGAATTCTTTACCACCAGACCGGCTTTAACATAGTCGCTGGACGGCTGCTCCGCGTAGTTTCCGCCGGAAATCTGAATACCCTCGCTTTTAGGATCGTTTACCTGATTAAATGTCCCGGTAAAGTCGCCTTTTTTTATGACAAGCTTTACATTGGAGGGGCCATGCTGGCTGTTATAGGAATATTCCACAATGCCATCGATGGTGCCGGTGGTATCCACCGTTACCGTGGGACCGGGATAGGTGGCCGAAGTGCTAAAACCGCACACATCAAAGGCGACCTTGCCTTTGGCGGCCAAAATGCTGGTGTTGCCGGTATACCGCACATTGCCGTTGTTGTTGGAGCATACATACTGGACCGCAGGAAGGCTGCTGGCGTCCACCGTAAAATCCTTCAGGGTCAGGTTCGCATAGTTCTGAATCATCATCTTCAAACCATTGGCGCTGTTTTGCTTACCCCTCAGCCTGCCGTTTTGCAGGGTGATATTGGAATCCTTCAGCAGCTGCATGGCCTGGGTTTCGGTACCCGTAGAGCCAGCAAAGGGTTCGGTAGCGGTATAGGTATGACCGCCAAAATCAATGATAAGGTTAGCAAAGCCGCTGGGAATCGTAACCGCGCAGCCTTCCAGGTCGCCGCCTTCCAGCTTAATGGTCGTGGTTCCATTTATGCTGGCGCTGGCGGCAGCCACCGCATCCTTCAAATTGCTGTAGCTGCCAGCGCCATTCACGGTAAAATGGCCGGTTTCGGCCATCGCAAACGCACAAACGCTTATAACAAGCGCCACGGTCAGAAGCGCGCAAATCCATTTTTTCATCATTGATTCCTACCTCCATCCAGATTTGGTACATATATCCAGTCACAATCATAGCATAGGGTGTAAAGCATGGCAATTTCCTATCAGGGAAATTTGCGGGTCGTATTTTACATTTATTTCGCAATTTGTTCAAATATACGGCTAAACAGGAGCTCGAATTTCCAGCCCTGTTCCAATGCGGCAATGACAGTCAAAAGCCCCGGCCAACCGGCCGGGGCTTATACAGGCTATGGGGTTGTTAGGCGTTTGCCTTGCGGCGAAGCATCCATACGGCGCAGGCTACAGCCAGCGCGGCGCACAGAGCGTATAGGGCGATGGGGGTGCTGTCGCCGGTTTTGGGAGCCGCAGGCACCGGCTTAGCGGTAGGCTGCGGAGCCGCCGTAGGCGTGGGAATGACAATCTCGCCGTCAGGGGCCACAGGCTCGTTATTCACGGTAATCTTGTCGCCGGTCTTGTTTTCCACCTTTACGCCCACGGGCACGTTGGTGATGGCGCTGCCCTTCAACACGGTCAGGGTGCTGCCCGCCTCGGCGCTGGCAATGGCGGCTTCCGCGTCCGCGCCGATGTGGTAGGGGGCCTTGGGGTCGCTGTCTTTTACAACCAGACCGGATTCCACATACTTTTCATCGGGGCTGGCGGCGTAGTGGCCGCCGGAGATGCCGGCCTTGCTGGTGGCAGAAATCAACAGTTTACCCGTAAAGGTACCGCCCTTGATGGACAAAGACTCCTGGCCAGGGCCAGGAATGTTCTCATTGTTCGGAACGCGGCCAATGGTAATTGCGTCCTCAAACATACCGCCGGTAATGGTGGTAGAACCCACATAATCGACACTTTCGGATGGATCGTAATAGCTGTTGGTAGAAACAGAACCCGTAAAGGTACCGTCGCTGATATTCAGCTTGCCATAGTTAAGGGCGGCATAGACATAACTTTGATTGTTAATTCGGCCGCCCTGAGTTATAAAGCTGCCGCCTGTGATGTTCATTTCGCTATACACGTCGTTTTTGAGTACGCCAAAGTGCTGCTGCTCAAACGTGCCGCCATAAATGTTCATCACGGCGGTGCGGGAGTCCGTGCCGATATTTTGAATCAGGGACGTTCCTTCCCACTTAGTGGTCAAGCCAGTATTGTTGTAGAATTTACCGGATTCTATGGTCATAGTGCCTGTATTCTTGATAACATAATACCGGCCTGATGGAGCGCCTACATCGTCACGGCGCACTTCGCCATCTCCCGTTACAATCAGGGTACCGTTGTTGGTGATGGTCGGAAAGGTATTGCCGGTTCCGCCATTCAGGGTTTTGCCGTTCAGGTTCAGGGTTATGGTCTGGCCCTCGGCAATGGTAATGTTCTCTTTGTAATCCTGGTCCAGCTTAATGGTCGTGGGGGTCGTGCCCGCAGCGTTAATCTGATCCTGCAGGGTGCCGGCCGCCAGCGCGGGTACGCACAGGGCCACCAGCAGCAGGGTCATCAGCAGGACAGTCAGTTTCCTGGTCATTTGAATCATCCTCCGTCGTTCCAGCAGTTAGAGAAATGGGATGCTCTCATTTTATAATTTGTAACAATTTTGTCAACGTTGATTGACAAATGCTGGCACCAAAATGCAAGAAAATTTTCCCCTGTCAAAAAATAACACCTGATTGTACATGTTTCTATATGCCGCTTTGAGTGTTATTGGCAGAGGGTCTGTTTGGCTGTAAAATATTGGACTTTTGTTTGCTCATCATGCTTTCCCCCCTGCCCCTCACGCCGCCCGGCCGGACCGGCGGCCCCGCAGTCCATCCGGCCAGCCCGCTTTTTTGCTTTTGTTAACATTTTTTTCACATTTCTCCGCTTGACAAACCGCCATACCGTGATATACTACAGTTGAAGGTCAAAGAAAGTCAGACCTTCCAGACAAGACCTTTCCCCCGCAAAGGAGGCGCAAGATATGAACAACCAATCCTATACCGAAAAAACCCGGGAGGCTTTGCAGAACGCCCAAAGCCTGACCGTGCAGTACCAAAACCAGGAAATGGAGCAGGAGCATCTGGCCTACGCGCTGATCAGCGACCCTCAGGGCCTGATCAGCCAGCTGCTGACCAAGATGGGCAAGCAGCCCGCCGAAATGGCCAGCCGCCTGGAAACCATGATCGCCCGTCTGCCCAAGGTGATGGGGCAGGCCCGGGAAGCCGACAAAATTTACATCAGCAGCGATGTGGAAAAAGCCATGGTGGCCGCCCAGCAGCGGGCCCAGACCATGGGCGACGACTACATGAGCGTGGAGCATCTGTTCCTGGGCCTGCTGGAAAAGCCCAGCCGCGCCATGGCGGAGTTCTGGCGCAGCTACGCCATTACGGAAAAGGCGTTTCTGCCCGTTTTGCAGCAGGTGCGCGGCAACGCCCGGGTCAGCACCGAAAACCCGGAGGACACCTACGATGTCCTGACCAAATACGGTCAGGATTTGACCGCCCAGGCCCGGCAGCAAAAGCTGGATCCGGTTATCGGTCGTGATAACGAAATCCGCAGCGTCATCCGCATCCTGACCCGTAAAACCAAAAACAACCCGGTGCTGATCGGCGAGCCCGGCGTTGGCAAAACCGCCATCGCCGAGGGGCTGGCCCAGCGAATCGTCCGGGGCGACGTGCCCGAAAGCCTGAAGGACCGCACCGTATTCTGTCTGGATATGGGCAGCCTGATTGCCGGCGCCAAATACCGGGGCGAATTTGAGGAACGGTTAAAGGCCGTTCTGGCGGAAATCAAAAAGAGCGAGGGCAAGATTCTGCTCTTTATCGACGAGCTGCACACCATTGTGGGCGCTGGCAAAACCGAAGGCTCCATGGACGCGGGCAACCTGCTCAAGCCCATGCTGGCCCGGGGCGAGCTGCACCTGATTGGCGCGACCACTCTGGACGAATACCGCAAGTACATTGAAAAGGACGCGGCTCTGGAGCGCCGGTTCCAGCCCGTGCTGGTGACCGAGCCCAGCGTGGAGGACACCATCTCCATCCTGCGGGGCCTGAAGGAACGCTACGAGGTATTCCACGGCGTAAAGATCACCGACGGCGCGCTGATTGCCGCCGCCACCCTGTCCAACCGCTACATTACCGACCGTTTCCTGCCGGACAAGGCCATCGACCTGGTGGACGAGGCCTGCGCCATGATTCGTACCGAGATTGACTCCATGCCCGCCGAACTGGACGAGGTGAGCCGCCGGATCATGCAGCTGGAAATCGAGCAGGCCGCCCTGAAAAAGGAAACCGATGAGGGCAGCGTGCGCCGTCTGGAAAACCTGAACGAGGAACTGAGCCAGCTGCGGGAAAAATTCAGCGCCATGAAGGCCCGCTGGGAAAACGAAAAGGACGCCATTGCCAAGGTAAGCAAGCTGCGTGAGGAAATTGAGCAGGTAAACGCTCAAATCGCCACCGCCGAGCGCACCTACGACCTGGGCAAGGCCGCGGAGCTGAAATACGGCCGCCTGCCCACCCTGCAAAAGGAGCTGGCCGCCGAGGAGGAAATCGCCGAGCGTGACAAGGGCGAGGACCGCCTGCTGCGGGACAAGGTGACCGAGGACGAAATCGCCCGGATCATCAGCCGCTGGACGGGCATTCCCGTGACCAAGCTGAAGGAGGGCGAGCGGGAGAAGCTGCTGCAGCTGCCCGCCGAGCTGCACCGCCGGGTCATCGGTCAGGACGAGGCCGTGCAGAAGGTCAGCGAGGCCATTCTGCGCAGCCGCGCGGGCATCAGCGACGAGAACCGGCCCATCGGCTCCTTCCTGTTCCTGGGCCCCACCGGCGTTGGCAAAACCGAGCTGGCCAAGGCGCTGGCCCAAAGCCTGTTCGATGATGAAAAGAACATGGTGCGCATCGACATGAGCGAGTACATGGAGAAGTTCTCCGTCAGCCGCCTGGTAGGCGCGCCTCCGGGATATGTGGGCTACGAGGAGGGCGGCCAGCTGACCGAGGCGGTACGGCGCAAGCCCTACTGCGTGGTGCTGCTGGATGAAATTGAAAAGGCCCATCCCGATGTGTTCAACATCCTGCTGCAGGTGCTGGACGACGGCCGCATTACCGACAGCCAGGGCCGCACCGTGGACTTTAAGAATACCATTATCATCATGACCAGCAACCTGGGCAGCCAATACCTGCTGGACGGCATCAAGAACGGCGAGATTACGGAGGAAGCCCGCGACAGCGTCATGAACCTGCTCAAGAGCCAGTTCCGTCCCGAATTCCTGAACCGGATTGACGACATTGTATTCTACAAGCCTCTGGAAAAGGGCGAAATTGCCCAGATTGTGCGCCTGATGGCGGGGCACCTGGCGGACCGTCTGAAGGAACAGGACATTACCCTGAACCTGACGGACGACGCGGTGCAGGCCATTGCCGACGCGGGCTTCGACCCCGTATACGGCGCGCGTCCCCTGAAGCGCTATATCCAGAGCCACCTGGAAACCATGCTGGCCCGCCGCATTGTGGCTGGCGATATCCTGCCCGGTCAGGAGGTCACCATCACCGCCGCGGATCTGCAAAAGTAAATTTTACGCCCAGTCTGCTGTTTGGCAGGCTGGGCGTCAGGCCGTCAAAAAAGCTCGTCTGACGACGATCTTTTCTGACGAAGGACTGGA
>ERZ1026860.498-NODE-498-length-25697-cov-4.087162_pt1 | contig 25697 bp, 22 predicted proteins | sample MGYA00380160_ERZ1026860 | MGnify/ENA primary metagenome ERZ1026860 (study PRJEB33269, sample SAMEA4719796) | human gut metagenome | biome: human-associated habitat; feature: organic feature; material: feces | place: Cameroon | collected 2013-10 ... | reverse complement strand
TTTCGGCTTTGCCGAAAACATTCCTCCAGTCCTTCGTCAGAAAAGATCGTCGTCAAACGAGCTTTTTTGACGGCCTGAGGCCGCGCATGCTTGCGCGGCCTTTTGCTTATACCTTTGCCGGGCTGGAAAGCACCAATGTTATACGTCCCTGCACCACAGCGTCCGGCACATCGTAAGGGAAAAAGATTTCTGTCCCCCGTTTTACGGGTATCTGTCCCCGAGGCGTTGACAATACGCCCTGCCCAGCGGTAACCAGGCCGATGCGAATCATGCCGTCGTTTTTTAGGGGAGCGCGGCCATTCACCCGCATTTCTGTACAGGCAAAATAAGGCGTTTGCCTTTTGCCGATCAGTTCCCGCTCCTCACCCCAATCTTCCCGGTCAACGACCGGGTTCAGGCTCAGGCAGCGGTCTCGAATTTCCTCCAGCGTGTATCCCGTGTAATCAAAGGATTCCAGTGTGCGCCTTTCATACAGGACTTCGTCCATGGGATAAAACACACCCTTGGGATTGGCCCGGCGGCGAAAAGCTAATAACGCCTGCTGGGGCAGCGGTACGGCGGTCAGGTCGCTGGGCTCCTGCACCTCTATCACAAAGCAGCCAGCGCCCAGGGCATGGGGCATGCCCGCAGGCACAAACCAGGTTTCACCGGGATTTACGCAAATTTTATGGCACATTTGCTCCATAGCAGCCATATCCTGCGCGTGATAGGCTTGCTCAAAGGCCTTACGGGTAACCCCAGGACGAAAGCCCAATAGAATATACGGTTTTTCCGCCATATCGCCGCGCACAGACAGCACATGCCAGCATTCTTCCTTGCCATAATTGCTGTTCCACAGCCGTTTCGCCACCTCTCGGGAAGGGTGGCATTGCAGCAGGAAGGGAGCCTTTGCATCCAGCATTTTCAGTAGGATGCCCAAATCACGGCCAAAGACCGCCATATGTTTTGGCCCCAGTATCTCCGACGGATTCTCCGCAATCACCTGAGATAAATAGCGGTGGCTGCCATCTGGCAGACATACCTCTGATTGGCCCAGGAATGGATGATCTGGCGTTGCGCCATTGGCGCTGGTCACCGACCCAATCCAGGCCTCCGCGCCGTTTTGGGTATCACGAGGGTTTGGCAGGCCTCGAAAGCGTTCCAATTCGCGTCCTCCCTCGGCCCGTATCTCGTTCTGTATCAGAATCCAAGGTTGGTGAAGCATATTTTTCTCCATCCGTTTTAGTCGCGCAGCTTATCGCGATAGGTCATCACCAGCAGCGATCCCAGCAAAATGGCGCCTCGCACAATGTATTGCAGGTAAATGTTCCAGTTCAGGATGGTCATGCCGTTAATCAGTACAGAAATCAGCACCACGCCAACCAAAGTGCCCCAAATACGTCCGGAACCGCCCGTCATGGACGTACCGCCGATAATCGCCATGGTAATGCAGTCCATGGGCCAGTCCTTGGCATAGGTCCAGTCCGCGTTCATAACCATGGCGGAGTTTACCCAGCCGGCCATGGTAGCGCAAACCTGCACGGTGATAAACACCACCAGCTTGGCCTTAAACACGTTAATGCCGCTGAGACGCGCCGCCTCCTGATTGCCGCCAATGGCGTAGATGGTGCGGCCGGTGGTGGTATGCTCCATTACAAAGTAGCAAATGCCCCACATCACCAGGAAGATGATCACCGGGTAAGGAATTACCCCAAACAGCCTCCCCATACCTAGTTGCACAAACCACTGGGGGAACATATTGGGAATGGGATAGTTGTTGCAGATGGTGGCACCCAAGCCAAACAAAACATACTGTGTGGCCAGGGTAATGATAAAGGGCGGAATGTTATACTTGTTCTGCACTGCCGCATGGAAGGTGCCGCAGGCCGCAGCTACCAGCAACGAGCAGACCATACCCAGCACGCAGGCCAGACCCAAGGGATAACCGGAGGCCGTCATGTGTTTACCAAATACAGCCACAATCACGCCGCTAAGGGCCACTTGGGAACCGGTGGACAGGTCAATTTTGCCGGCAATCAAAATCATGGTTACGCCCAGGGCAATGATTCCCTTTACCGCGCCAGACCGCAGCAGGTTCATCCAATTATTCAGCCGCATAAAGTTGGGCGCGGCAATCCACAGGGCAACGACCACCAGAACCAGCACAATTTCCGTTACATGGTTTAAAATAAAAAGAGTCATCTTCTTTTTCTTTTCTCGGCTCATTTGCTTAGCCCTCCAGACATAGTGTGTACAGGTCATGCACATGGGTTTGCCGCAGGCGTTCGCCGCTAAGCTCATCCACGATGCGTCCGCCGCGCATAATCAGAATGCGGTGGCATACATCCAGCAATTCCTCAATTTCCGTCGATACAAAGATACTGGCGTTGCCCTGGCGGGACTGCTCCCACATGATTTCAAAAATCTGCTGCTTGGCGTTTACGTCAATGCCGCGGGTTGGCTCATCATAAATCATCACCTTGGGATAATTGTTCAGCCAGTTGCCCACAACCACCTTTTGCTGGTTGCCTCCGGACATGCTGCTGGCCTTGGCTGTCAGGCCACTGATTTTGATGGCCAGTTCATCCACCTGCCGCTGGGCCATATCATGGCGCTTTTTGGCGCTTTCCACCCAGCCACCCACGGTGGTTTTTTTCATGCCCGCATAACAAAGATTGCTTTCGATGGAGTGCATTAGAATCAAACCGTTTACCTTGCGGTCCTCCGGAGTCAGCCCCAGGCCCGCTTCCTTCATCAGGGTGGGGCTGCGGCGGCGGTATTCCTTGCCGTCTACCATCACGCTGCCGCTGTCCGCCGGCATGGAGCCAAAAATGCCGTTCAGCAGCTCTGTTCTGCCGGATCCCAGCACCCCCGCGATGCCCAGCACCTCGCCCTTATACAGGGAAAAGGACACGTCCTGATACCAGCCTGTGCGGGTTAAATGCCGCACCTCCATCACCGCCTCCCTGCTGGGGGCGGAGTCCAAAGGACGCTTTTTGGCTTCCACATCACCAAACATCATCTTCACCATGGAAGCGTTGGTCAGCTCATCAATATTTTTCTTGCCGATAAACAACCCGTCCCGGATGACGGTTACGGTATCGGCGATTTCATGAATTTCCGCAAGTTTGTGAGAAATATAAATAATCACCACGTTGTTTTCCTTGACCTTGCGGATGGCCTCAAACAGCTTGGTTACCTCCGCCTTGGCCAACGCCGAGGTGGGTTCGTCCAAAATCAATACCTTGGGTTCGTGGCTCAGGGCCTTACAAATTTCCACAACCTGGCGCTGCCACATGGGCAAATGCTGCACAGGCAGCTTCAAATCCAGTTGCAGTCCCATACCGGCCAGCAGCTGTGCCGCCTTTTCCCTGGCGGCTTTCCAGTCGATGCGCGCGCCCTTTTTGGGCAAACGGCCCAGAAAAATATTTTCCACCACGCTTAGGGTAGGAACCAGACTGGTTTCCTGATACACCATCACCACGCCCGCTTTGGCGGCCTGCATGGTGTTGGTAAAGCGCTGGGGCTGGTCGTTTAGCAAAACTTGACCGCTGGTGGCCGTTTCCGCGCCGGCAAAAATTTTCATCAGCGTGGACTTGCCGGAGCCGTTTTTGCCAAGCAGCGCGTTGATTTTGCCGCTTTCAAAGGTGACGGTTACGTTGTCCAGCGCACGGGTGCCCGGGTAATCCTTCGTGATATTTTTGGCAGAAATCGTACCCATTGCGTTCACCACTTACTATTTTGAAGTAACATCCGGGCAAACTTCCTCAGCCGCTTTGCGGATATGGAATGTTTGCCCGGAAAAGAGTGATTCAGAAAAGCCGCGTCAGCCTTTCACATAGGAGCGTTCCGTTTTATTTGGAGGACAGCGCATAGTAGTTGTCCAGCCAGGTCTTGACCTCGTCCAGGTCCTGCACGGAATGAACGATACCCGCCAGGTAGACGGTTTCGCCGGGCTTGCATTCGGTTTCTTCGCCGCGGATGGTCTTTACCAGCTGCTCAACCGCCTTGTAGCCCATGGTGTACATATCCTGCTCCAGGGTGCAGTACAGGGGGGTGCCTTCTTCCTGCAGCTGCATGGCAACCTGCTCGCCCATGTCGTAGCCCACCACGCAAACCTGCTGGGCAAGGCCCATGCTCTTTACCACCTGCACAGCCACGGAGGTAAACGCGGCGGACGTGTTGTAGAATACGTTGCAATCCGGTGCGCCGGTCAGCATGGCCTCAATGATGGGCACGTTGTCCTGCTTGGAGGTGGAGGACTGCTGGGCCACGATGTCATAGGTAAAGCCAGCGGCGGTCAACGCATCTAGGAAGCCATTGTAACGGGCCTGAGACTGTTCGGGAATAGCCGCGTCAAAGTCAATGATGGCGATCTTCAGGGGATTTTCCTTGCCGAAACGTTCCTCAAACACAGGGGCCATGAACTCGCCCAGCTTTTGGCCGTTCAGATAATCCTGCGAAGTAAATCCGCCGCAGATGAAATCCGCGTTGTTCAGCTTGATGTTGGCCACGGCGATTTCCACGCCCTTGTCATGGGCTTCCTTCAGCATGGGCACGGACGCTTCCTCGCTGTAGGGGGTAATGGCAATGCCCTTTACGCCCATATCCACATAGCTGTTAATCAGCTGCTGCTCGTTGGCAACGTCGCCCATGGAGTTGCCCACCAACAGCTCTACGCCTAGGTCGTTAGCGGCGTCCTGATAGCCTTGCTGCACCATCTTCATGGTAAATTCATCCTTGAACACTATACCGGCAATGGTGATTTTTTCCTCGGCCACGGCAAGGGTGGTCAAGCTCAGCAACATGGCGACAGCCAGGATCACGGATACCAGTTTTTTCATTGAAAATGCCTCCTTTTGTCGTTGGGTGGTTCCTTATATCAAGCATGAAACGTCTCTTCATGCTGAATATCGTTTTCCGCGGACCGCCACCGGCTGGGGGACATGCCCGTCATTTTGCGAAAGAAGCGGCTGAAATAAAACGCGTCCTGAAAACCGCTTTCAATCGCCACCTCGGAAATAGATAAATCGCTTCCCATCAGAAGCGTTTGTGCCCGGTTCAGGGTTTGCTCCTGAATATAGCGCACAGGGGACACGTCCATTTCCTGCTTGAATAATTTGCGAAAGCAGGAGGGGGACAGGTTGCAAATTTCCGATAGCTCGCTGACCGAGATGGAACCAATGGGCTGGCTGGCGATATATTCCAGCGCGGGTTCAATCTTGCGGTACGCACCAGACCGGGGCTTTTTGCTGTAAGCAATCTCGCTAAGGGTGGTCAGCAATTCATAGGTTTTAGCGTTAATCAGCGCCGGGGGCGTAAACCCGTTGGCGGACATACGGGCGATATGCTCCACCCGTTTAAACAGCATATTGGCGTCCTTCAGGCGCAGCACCTCGATCCTCTTTCCGATAGTAATGGGGGCGCACTGGTCGGTCTTCATCTCAAACCCCAAAAAAACTGCGTTGGCGAACTGCCCCTCCGTCACGGTATCACGCTTAACGCCGTCCCAGTAAAAACTGCCGTTGGGCAGGTTTGAGATGTTTGCGATGGAGTCCTGGGCGCTGCGCACCCGGAATTCGTACCGGACGCATTGGGGCGTAATCACCAAATCTCCCGGGCAAGCCGAAGCGATCAGTTCATGCGTGTTTACGTCCATATAATCCGCGCCCACGCTCAACAGCGCCATCAGGGCCGTGTTGGACCTGCCACCATCCTGGATAATCCAGTTGCTGCCTTCCCTCCAATAATGCATATGGGCAATGACATGATGCAATGCATAGTCTTGGCTACGCAAGCTGGCCAGTTCAATGCTCTTCATATAAACGCTCCTATGGTTAACCTGTCGTTCATTGGTTTTAGAATACGCTTATTTGGACAAAAAGTCCATTCACTTACCAATTTGTTTCATGGATTATTCGCTTCAACGCGCAATCGAAAAATCCCTGCCTCAACTTGTGCGTCTCCGGACGTGCCAAAGCGTTATTTCTATGGTATAATTTCCTTATTCCGATTATGCAGGAGGACAGCATGGCAAACGTTTATTTGCAAAAGAACCGGGAGCAGCGGGTTTACGGGGGACATCCTTGGGTGTTCCGCAGCGACATAGATCATGTGGAGGGCCAGGCCAGGGACGGCAGCGTGGTGCGGGTTTTATCCAGCCGCCACAAATTTCTGGGCATGGCTGTGTATAATCCCCGCAGCCAGATTACCCTGCGTATGCTCAGCCGGCGGGATATTTCCATCAACAGCGACTTTATTCATCAGCGGGTCAAACGGGCGGTGGATTACCGCCGCAAATTCGCGGATTTGCACAGCTGCCGCCTGATTTTTGCCGAAAGCGATGAGCTGCCCGCCGTCATTGCCGACTGCTTTGGGGACGTAATTGTTTTGCAGGTATTGTGTCTGGGCATGGAGGCCTTTAAGCAGGATATTGTGGACGCGCTGGTGGAGGAACTGCACCCCCAGGGCATTTACGAGCGAAGCGACGTGCCCGTGCGCGAATTGGAGGGGCTGGAGCAAACCACCGGCCTGCTGTACGGCGCCGTGCCTGATAAGGTGGAAATGGTGGAAAACGGCGTGCGCTTTCTGGTGGATGTAAAAGAGGGCCAGAAAACCGGTTTTTTTCTGGACCAGAAGGAGAACCGGGCCGCCATCGCCCCCTTTGTGAAGGAGAGCCGGGTGCTGGACTGCTTTACCCACACCGGCAGCTTTGCCCTGCATGCCGGGCATTACGGGGCTCGTGAGGTCATTGGTGTGGATATCAGCGATTTCGCCTGCGAATGCGCGGCGGAAAACGCCCGCCTGAACGGGCTGGAAAACACGGTGCGCTTTGAGTGCGCCAACGCCTTTGATTACCTGCGGGCCGCTCAGGACAATCACGAGCAGTTTGACGTGGTGATTCTGGATCCGCCCGCTTTTACCAAAACCCGTTCCGCCGTGGAGGGGGCTCTGCGGGGGTATAAGGAAATCAATCTGCGGGGCATGAAGCTGGTACGCGACGGCGGCTTCCTGGTTACCTGCTCCTGCAGCCAGCATGTGCTGCCCCATCTGTTCCAAAGCATGCTTCTGGACGCGCAAAAGGACGCGCGGGTCAGCCTGCGTCAGGTGGAATGGCGCACCCAGGGCAAGGACCATCCCATTCTGCCCGCCGCGCCGGAAACCCAGTACCTGAAGTGCGGCATCTATCAGGTGTTCAAGTGATTCGCCCGGTTACGGCAGGCATTCTGGCCCATGTGGACGCGGGCAAAACCACCCTGTCTGAACAGCTGCTGTACAAGGCAGGGGCCATTCGCAGCCCTGGCCGGGTGGACCATGGCGATACCGCGCTGGATACCGACCAGATTGAGCGGCAGCGGGGCATTACCGTGTTTGCGGGGCAGGCCTGCTTTACAATTGATGACCGGCATTTTACCCTGATCGACACCCCCGGCCATGTGGACTTTGCCGCCGAGGCCGAGCGGGCCCTGCTGGCGCTGGATATGGCCGTGCTGATGATTGACGGCGGCGCGGGTCTGCAGGGGCACACCCTGGCCCTGTTCCGCATGGCGCAAAGCAGGGACGTGCCGGTGATTCTGTTCGTTAACAAAACGGACTTGCCATCCTATGACCCAAAGCAAATGGACGAGCAAATTCAGCGCCAACTGACGGACGCCGCCGTGCCTATTGAAAACGGCACGCCGGATATGGAAAAGCTGGCCCTGCTGGACGACGCCTTTTGCGAACGCTATCTGGCGGGCGATGTGGACGAAGCAGCGGCCTGGCAAAGCCTGCAAGCCCTGTTTCAATCCAGAAAGGCCTTTCCGCTGCTGCGTGGGGCGGCCCTGTCGGGACAGGGCGTGACCGAATTGCTGGACGCGCTGGCGCGCCTTTCCGTTTTTTCCGTTCCTGCGAAAGAAGAAACGGACGCGCTGATTTACAAAATCCGCCGGGAGGCCAACGGGGACCGGGTGGCGTTTGCCAAGGTTCAAAGCGGCGTATTGCGCCCCCGGGACGCTTTTCATCTGGGCGATACAACGGAAAAAATCTATCAGCTGCGCCGCTATCAGGGCGCGTCCTTTATCCCTGTGGATCAGGCCCGGGCCGGAGAGGCCATTGGTATTGTGGGCCTCAGCCTGCCCCGCTGCGGCGACCGGCTGCTTCGTGATTCCATTGTGCGGGATGCGGCGGACTTTCACACCCAGCCGGTGCTGGCGGTGCGGGCGCTGCCGCCCAAGGGCGTAGCTCCCGCCCAGCTGCTGGAAAAGTTGCGCATTCTGGAGGACGAGGATCCCATGCTGGGCGTGGAGTGGGACAGCGAGCATGGCTCCATCACCCTGAAGGTCATGGGCGCTGTGCAAACCGAGGTACTGGCTCAAATTTTGCAAAACCGTTTTGGACTGGCGGTCTCCTTTCTGCCGCCGCTGGTCTTGTACCGGGAAACCATCGCCGCGCCGGTGGTGGGCTGCGGCCACTACGAGCCCCTGCGTCACTATGCCGAGGCGCACCTGCTGCTTTCCCCCGGGCCACGCGACAGCGGCATTCAGTTTGACAGTCGCTGCCATGTGGATGATTTGGCCGTCAATTTTCAAAGCCTGATTCGCACCCATGTGCTGGAAAAGGCTCACAAGGGCGTGCTGACCGGGTCGCCCCTGACCGATGTGCGGGTCAGCCTGCTATCCGGGCGGGCGCATTTGAAGCATACCGAGGGCGGCGATTTTCGCGAGGCCACCTATCGGGCTATCCGGCAGGGCCTGATGAAGGCCCAAAGCCTGCTTCTGGAACCCTTTTACCGCTTTACCCTGACCCTGCCGTCAGACAGTCTGGGCCGGGCCATGACCGATATCACCGCCCTGTGCGGCAGCTATGATCCGCCCCAAACCCTGGGCGATACGGTGCTCATTACCGGGCGAGGCCCTGTGCGCAGCCTGATGCATTACCCCACGCAGGTGCGCGCCTACACCCATGGCAAGGGCGATATTCAGCTGGAAAGCGATGGGTACGACCTGTGCCACAACCCGGATGAGGTCATCGCCGAAATGGCCTATGACGTGGGCGCGGATGTGCAAAACTCGCCGGGCAGCGTTTTCTGCTCTCACGGAGCGGGCTATCTGGTCAACTGGGACCAGGCGGACAGCCTGATGCACCTGCCTGTGGAAAAAGCGCAATAAAACTCAATGGAAAAGAAAATCCCGCCGGTTGATGCTTCGTTCAACCGGCGGGATTCCTTCTTTGAAACGGTTTTTTACATACCCAACAATAAATCCAGCCCCATGCCCGCAACGCCGCACAGCACCATCAGCAAAATGGGGTTACATTTCCACTTGCGCAGCACCACAAAGGCTATGGCAAACAGCCCAAGGCCGACCCAGCGCACGTTGTTCAGAGCAAAAGCCTGCCCCTCAAAGGCCACCGTGTTCAGGATGGACAGGCCCGCCGCGGCAATCAGCGCCACCACCACGGGGCGCAGGCTGGCCAGCACGTTTTGCAGGGCGGACAGCTTCTGATAGCGATAGTACAAATAGGCCAGCAGAGACACAATGATCAGCGATGGAAAAATGCAGCCCAGGGTGGCTACAATCGCTCCCAGGGGGCCCGCAATCCGGCTGCCCACAAAGGTGGCGGAATTGACCGTAATGGGTCCTGGAGTCATTTCCGCAATGGTAATCAGGTCTGTAAACTCGCTCATGCTCAGCCAGGCGTGCTTTACCACCGCCTCGCTTTGAATCATGGGAATGGCCGCATAGCCGCCGCCGATGCTGAACAGGCCCACCTGCAAAAAGCTCAAAAACAGCTGCCAGTACATTATGCCGCCGCCCCCTTCCGTCTGGACCACGCCTCCAGCATTACGCCTACCAGCACAGCCGCCATAATAACGATGCTGCCGTTTACCTTCAACACAAAGTTGGCGATGAACGCGGCCACCATCAGCCCGATCAATACCGGACGGCGGGTTTTTATCACCTTGCCGCCCAGGTTGCACACCACATCCAGAATAACGGCGGCGACACCCGCCCGCATGCCCCGAAGCAGCAAAGCGATATAGCGGTTTTCCGAAAACTGCCGGTAAAAGATGGAGACAACCGTCAAAATCACCATGGGCGGCAGAATGGTGCCAATTACCGCCACCACCATGCCCAAAAAGCCCGCCACTCTCCAGCCCACCAGAATGGCCGCGTTTACCGCGATAGCGCCCGGCGCGGACTGGGAAAGGGCGGTCATATCCAGCATTTCGTCCTCCTCCAGCCAGTGCAGTTCATCCACAAACTTGCGCTTCATAAAGGTTACAATCACAAAACCGCCGCCGAAGGTGAACGTGCTGATATACAGCATGCTCAAAAACAGCTTGAGTAGGGTCTTTCCCTTCTTCACCCTGCCATCCCCTTTCTCCTTTTGGATTTAGTATATCACTTGCAAGGCAATAAAGAAAATGCTATTATTTCATTGTAATCATACATTTTTTGATATGGATGTGATACTTCCATGACCGTTAAGCATATGCGGGTTTTTGTAACCGTGTATCAGGAGATGAACATTACCCGCGCCGCCGAAAAGCTGCACATGACCCAGCCCGCGGTAACCCGGTCCATTCAGGAGCTGGAAAGCCATTACGGCATTCATCTGTTTGAGCGGCTGCACAACCGTCTGCACCGCACCCCCGGCAGCGAGGACTTTTATGCCCGCGCCCTGCACATTGTGCAGTCCTTTGATGAATTGGAAAAGGGCGCCAAAACCTGGGAGGAAAACGGCGTTCTGCGCATTGGAGCCAGCCTTACTCTGGGCAGCTTTCTGCTGCCGGGGCTTATCCGGGATTTTCAGGCCGATCGCCCCCAGCTGCGCATTCAGGTAAACGTGTCCAATACGGAAACCGTTCGTCAGGCTGTGCTGAAGGATACGGTTGACATTGGTCTGGTGGAGGGCGAGGTATCCTTTGATTACCTGCAATACCAGCCTTTGTCCCAAAACCGTCTGCAAACCATCGTGTGCCCCGGCCATCCCCTTTTGCAAAAAAAGGCCGCCGCCCTTGCCGATGTGGCCGCCTGTCCCCTTCTTTTGCGGGAAAGCGGCAGCGCGGGCCGCACCTTTTTAAACCACATTTTCTCCTTTCACAACCTGACGGTTCAGCCCCTGTGGGAAAGCATCAGCACCCAGGCGCTGGTCAGCGCGGTAGCGGCGGGACTGGGCGTGTCCATCCTGCCGGAGCAACTGGTACAGGCGGACGTGGCCGCCGGCCGGGTAGCCGCCCTGCACCTGACGGATGAAGATTTTGTGCGTTGCAACTACCTGATCTGGCACAAACAAAAATATTTGGGCCACACCGCCAGAGCCTTCATTCAGGAGGCGCTTCAGCGGGCGTAAAAAAGGGGGGCGCAGCGCGCCCTTTACCGTTCCTTTTGTTTTTTGGCTTCCAGCATCAGCCCTTCCACCGCGTCCACAATGGCGGGCAGTTTCCTGGAGATGGTGCATACATGCGGTACGCCGTGCAGCCACAGCTTTTGCTTCCACTCGCTGCCCACGCCCTGCAAAATCCGGTCCGCGCTTCCGGGGTCCACCGCCTGGTCGCCATCGCTTTGCACACACAGCAGCGGGCATTGCACGTTAAATAAATTTTGCCTTGCCAGACAAATCAGCTTATACAAATCCGCCCCCTTGGCGGTAGGAAAGCCGTCATATCCAAAGTCGTAATTCTGGTCCAGCTGCTCCAGCCGCTCCGGCGGGTTGCGCCAGCTGACCCGGGGCAGAAACGGAGCCGCCAAACCGGCCAGCGGCAAAAATTTGTTTTTGGATCCCATAGGGGCGGAAATGGTCACGCAGCCGTCCACCTTCATTTGCTGTGCCACCAGCAGGGACAGCACGCCGCCCATGGAAAGGCCGCCTACGGTAAAGGTTTGCAGCTGCCCCATCATTTCCAACGCGGCCTGCTTACAGGCTTGCAGCCATATCTGCCAGTCGGCCCGGCCCATCTCCTCCTCGGTGGAGGCATGGCCGGGCAGGTTGATGGTGCGCACGGTGTAGCCCCTCTCCGCCAGCCCATCCGCCAGCTTGCGCATATGGGCGGCGCAGCCGGTAAAGCCGTGAATCAGCAAAATGCCGTTATCGCCGCCCTGATGAAAAAAAGGCTGGCATACCGGGCTGTCAAAACGATTCATAGACCATTCCTCCTGTACAGGATGCATATGCCTTTTGAAACGGGATTATGCGTCCAGCTTTTCAATGTCCTCCCGCTTGCCCAGCACCAGCAGGGTATCGTCCGCCTCAAACAGCATTTCGGCGGCGGGGGCCACCAAAAAGCGCTCTCCCCGGTGAATGGCCAGCACGTTTACCCCGTACTTCTGCCGCACGTTCAGCCCCAGCAGGGTTTGGCCCGCCCATTTCTGGGGCAGGCGAATGTCCAGAATCTGATAGTCGTTGCTCAGGTTCATCAAATCCAGCACATTGGGGGTAATGATGGACCGTGCCAGCCGCGCGCCCATATCCCGCTCCGGAAAGATGACCCGGTCCACGCCGATTTTCCGCAGCACCTTGGCGTGCAAGTCATCGTTTGCCTTTGCCACCAGGTAGGGCACGCCCTGTTCCTTCAGCATCAGGCACACCAGCACGCTGGCCCGCATATCCGTGCCAATGCTGACGATGGCAGCGTCAAAGTGTTTGACCGCCAAACCGGCCAGCAGGCTTTCGTCCGTCACATCCATTTGAATGGCCTGGGTGATATAGTGTGCGATGGCGTCCACATGCTCCTGGTCGGAATCCACCGCCAGTACCTCCTGGTCCATTTCGCTTAAGGTTTTGGCCACGCTGGCTCCAAAGCGGCCCAGGCCGATCACCAGATACTGCTTGCTTTTCATGGATGATTCTCCTTTAGCCAATCATAATCTTTTCTTCCGGGTAGTGAATGTGGTTCGCATCATCATTCTGCTTGGCCAGGGCAAAGGTCAGTGTCAGCGGCCCCACCCGGCCCAGGTACATCAGGGGCATCAGCAGCCATTGGCTGACGGGACTCAGGTTGGGGGTGTTCAGGGCGCTCAGTCCTGTGGTGCTAAAGGCGGATGTGGTTTCAAACAGCACATCCATCATGGAAAAACGGCCGTTTTCCATGGTGCTGATGGCACAGGCGGCCCCCAGCACAACCGTAAGACCAATCACGCAGATGGTAATGGCCCGGCGCACCGTATCCACGGAAATTTCCCGGCCAAACGCGCGAATGTGATTGCGGCCCCGGGCCACGGCGGCAACCAGCAGCACCAGCAGCGCCATGGTGGTGGTTTTCACGCCGCCGCCTGTGGAGGCGGACGACGCGCCGGTAAACATCAGCAGGCAGTCCAGCAGCTTGCTGGCGTCCCTTAGGGATCCCTGATCCACGCTGGCAAAGCCCGCCGTGCGCAGGGTGGCCGACTGGAACAGACTGTTGGTCAGCTTATCGCCAAAGGTCAGCCCCGCCAGCGCATGGTCCCATTCCAGCGCCAGCGTAATCAGCAGGCCAAACAGCAGCAGTACACCGGTGGAGGTCAGCACCAGCTTGGCATGCAGCGTCATTTTTTTCAGATGGGTGCGGTTGTGCAGCAAATCCAGCAGCACCGGAAAGCCCAAACCGCCCAGCACAATCAGCGCGCACAGGGTCAGCAGCACCACCGGCTCCCGCTGCATACGGCCCAGGCCGCCAAAAAGGTCAAAGCCGGCGTTGCAAAAGGCGCTGACGGCGGTAAACACGCTGTTCCACACGCCCCGCTTCACGCCCAGAATGGGAATCAGCCGGGTTGCCAAAACAGCCGCGCCCGCCAGTTCAATGCAGGCCGCCATTCCAAAAAACGTCATGGACAGCCGTACCATACCGCTTAGGGTGGTCTGGTTCATGGACTCCCGCAGCAGCACCCTGCTCTTCAGGGAAATGCGCCTGCCCAGCGCCACCATAATCAGCGTGGCAAACACCATAAATCCCAGGCCGCCCACCTGAATCAGGCACAGCAGCACAATCTGCCCAAACAGGGACAGCTCCGCTCCCACATCAATCAGCGTCAGGCCGGTTACGCATACGGCGGATGTGGCGGTAAACAGCGCCTTCCGCACGCCGATGGACCGGCCGCCCGGCGCCGCGGCGGGCAGGGCCAGCAGCAAACCGCCCGCCAGAATCAGCGCCAAAAAGCCGAGACACAATATGCGTTCCGGCTTGATGGGCCGCTGCTTGAAGCCATTGGATTCCTTCACAGGTTGGCTCCTCCTTCACAAAGGTGATCAGCGGGTATTATACCATTTTTTCTTCCGTTGCACAAATGATCATGCGGTCGCATACGCCGTCCACCATCAGCTGGATGGCCTGGGGATAGCGCTCCCCCGCCTCGTCCTGCATGGTCAGCGAGCTTAGAATCAAATGGACAATGGTGCAGGCTGTATCCATATCCGTGCGCAGCCGCACGTTGGCCTTTTCCAGCAGACGGCGAATCCGCTCGTCGTCGCTGATATAGCGTTCCCGAAGCACGGATTGGGGCAGGCGCTCCATCATCAGGGGAAAATCTCTGCGAATAAACGTAACGGCATTGTACTTTTTGGCTACGCGCACCACATCCATAATGGCCTGCTTGCCCCGCTGGCGAATATCGCCCTGACCGTGGCAGAAGGTTTGCTCCGCCTGGCCGTACATTTCATTATGAACCTGCTCCAGAGCCTGAAGGAACAGTTCCTCTTTGCTGCCGTAAAAGTGGTAAAAGGCTCCCTTGGAAATGCCCGCCCGGCGAGCCAGCCAGTCCACGGTTACGCCGCGTATGCCGTCGCCGGCCATGCATTCCAGCGCCGCGTCAAGCAGGCCCCGGCGAATGGTTTCCCGCTCTTTTTCCGAAAAGGCGGCAGCCATATTGTTCCTTCCCCTCTGTTAATTCAGCCGAACGGTAGCGTTCATACCCGGCAGCAGTTCCAGCATGGTAGACAGGCTCAGGGTCACGTCGTAATAGGTGGCGTTTTGCTTTTCCACGCCCAGGCCCGCAATTTCCGTTACGATACCGGTTACCTCCGTATCGGGGTAGCGGTCCAGCTCCACCGCCAGGCTGTCGCCCACATGCACCTGATCCAGGTCCACCTCGTCCACCTGGGCCACCACATGGAAGGCGCTCAAACCATGCACCTTGCCAAGCAGCTGGCCACGGTAAACCTGCTGGCCGGAGGTCGTCAGCACTTCCAGCGCTCCATCCGCCGGAGCGGTCAGCGCGGCCTGTGCGTCCATCTGCGCGTCCTGTCCCGCCAGTTCATACAGCAGCTGTCCCTTTTCCACCTTGTCGCCTTCCTTGACGGCGCAGCGCAGCACACGGCCTGTGCCGGTAAAGGTCAAATCGTCCGCGCGCCGCACCGTGCCGGTGCCAATGGCGGTTTTGGTGCCCCGCTTCTCGTCCCGGTACAGCTTTACGCCGTCGTCAATCTCAAAGTCGCCGGCGGTTACCTCCACCACATAATTGGAGCCGTCCACGGAAATCACCCGGCCCTCGCCCTGATTGTCCTTATCCGTGTTCTGTTCAAAATACACGGTTTCACCCACATGAATCAGCCGGTTATCCGCGTCGTTATAAGCGCCGGCGGTGCTGGCCGTAATCGTCTGGGGCAGGGTGCGCTCCATCACGCCCAGGCAGCCGTACTGGCTGACGACGTCCGCCGCCAAATCGCCCTCCCTGGCAAACAGGGCCCGCACCGTTCCATCGGCGGGGGCGTATACCTTGAAGGTATCCATGGTAAACAGGGTTTCGCCCTTTTCCACCCGGTCGCCGTTATCCCAGTCAAAGGCGGTCAGTACGCCGGAGTAGGGGGCGATCAGTTGATAGGTCGTATCGCTTTCCACCGTCCCGTTGGCGGTAATGCGGCTTTCGTCCGCCAGCGCGCACAGGGGAAGCGCCATTACCAGAGTCATCAGCAGCACAAACCATTTTTTCATTGTTTATAACCTCCCGTTATTCAACGCTCTTGAGCGCTTCCACCATATCGATGGATTTTACCTTGCGCGTCAGGAGCCAGGTAATCAGCACGGAAAACGCATAGGTGGCCACGCAGGCAATCAGGATGGACGTGGGCTTTACCGTGGAAGCAAACACCATGGTATCGCTTTCGCAGGACGTGAGCACCTGACCGGTAAGCCACCATCCGGGAAAGATACCCAGCACAATGCCCAGCAGGGTCACCAGATCGTTTTCCACACGAATCAGCCAGCGAATTTCCTTCTGGTGATAGCCCAGCACCTTCAGCGTGGCGTATTCCCGGTAGCGCTCCATAAAGTTAAGAATGCCCATGTTATACAGCACCACAAAGGCCAGACCCAGCGCCGCGCCGCTCATCAGGCTGAAAATGCTCTTTACGCTTTCCATCAGCTTCAGCATTTCCTTTTCCTGCTCCGGCGGGTATTGCAGCTCCTGCACCTCGTCCAGGCTGTCCAGCTTTTCAATCGCCTGCTCGGTGGGGTTCAGCACCAGCAAGGCGGTTGGGGTAAAGCCGCCCTTCTTTTCGGTCTTCCACATGCTGCGGGACATATACACGGTTTGGCCCACGGTAACGGAGGCGATGCCCGCCACCGTGGTGCGGATGGGGGTATCGTCCCCGGCAAACCACAATTCCACCGTGTCGCCGGGACCGGCGTTCAATACCTGGGACAGCTTTTCGCTCAGCAGCACGCCGTCCTGGGGCAGGGCCATCCAGGTTTCGTCCGGTCCCAGATACATCAGCTGCTGGTCATCCTCCAGCACGGTCAGCTGGGTGATGCGGTCATGGGTATTGCTGCGGATGCTGACGCTTTGGTCCATCACGCCCTCCACCCGGTCGGCCTGGATGCGGCTGCGGTAGCTTTCAATGTCTCCGGCGGTGCTGTCCAGCTTGGCCCGCACGGTATAGCGCAGCGTGCCCTCATAAAACTTGCTGACAAAGTAGTTGACGCTGTCCTGCAAGCCCAGGGAGGTAATAATCAGCATGGTGCAGCACAGCACGCCGATCAGGCTCATCAGGGTGCGCAGCTTGTTGCGGAACAGGTTGCGCACAATCATTTTGCCATTAAAGCTGATTTTGCCCCACAGCCCGGGCAGGCGCTCCACCAGCAGCTTGCGTCCCGCCTTGGGCGGCTTGGGCCTGAGCAGCGCGGCGGTCTGCTCCCGGGCGCTTTTGCGGTAGGTGCGCAGGCAGATCAGGCAGGCCAGCGCCACGCCCAGCGCGCATACCGCCCATTGAGCCGCGGAAACCGGAGCCTGCAGCTGCTCCGGGAAGGAGAACTGCACTTCCTCCAGCACCCACAAAATATAGGGAAGGGTGATCCGGCCCACGAACAAGCCGATCAGCGAACCAATCAGCGACGGATAAAAGGCGTAGCTGAGGTAATGCAGCAGCATGGGCCGGTTGTGGTAGCCCAGCGCCTTCAGCGTTCCCATTTGGGTGCGCTGGTTTTCCAGCATACGGGTGATGGTGGTCAGCACAATCATGGCCGCCACCGAATACGCCAGCAGCGGGAACAGGTAGCTGAGGTTGCGGAACATGTTCACATCCTTATACACCCCGTGGGTTGCAGAATGGGAGTTGTGGTCCACAATCAGCGCCTCTGGGTAGCGGTCCATCACGGCCTGCTTCACCGCCGCGCCATCCGCCCCCGGCTGAAACGTAACCACCAGACTGCTTAGGGGCAGCTGGGGCATGGACCGGCTGTTCATCAGTACAAAGCCGTATTCCTTGGGGTCACGGGTGGTGTTCTTGCTAAGGGCCAAATATTCAGGCTCCAGCGCCAGCCCACGCACCACATAGGTGTATTCCGTGCCCGCCAGCTTCAGCGTCAGCCGGTCGCCCACGGACAGCCCGTTGGCATTGGCAAAATCCCGGTCCAGCACACAGCTCCGCAGGTCGCCCGGTTCCAGGGCTTCGCCGTCAAAAAGCCGCGGCTGATTGATGCGGATGGCTCCGTCATAGGCGGTCACCATCAGGCTGGGTTCGCCCGGCAGGGTGGTTTCCATTTCCGCCGTGGCCCGCGCCTGTACATCCTGCACGCCGTCAATGTTCTGAATTTGCCGCACGGTGTTGCGGTCCACCCCTTGCAGGGTAATCCATAAATCCGCCAGATTCTGCTGCTCAAAATAGGTGCTGGCGGACAGGTCAATCATGCGCCAGGCCGCGTCCAACCCGCTGAACACCCAGGTGCCCAGGGCGCACAGCAAAACCATGGCCACAATCTGCATACGGTTTTGCCACAAATCCCGGCGCAGCTTGCGGTTTAACATGTTCTTTTTTACCATGCAATCTCCTCCACAGACGCAGGGTGATCGTTCATGGTCACGCTTTCAATCTGGCCGTTGCGCACCCGCACCACCCGGTCAGCCAGCGGAGCGATGGCCGCGTTATGGGTAATGATGGCCACGGTGGAATGGTATTTCTGGCTTACATCCTTTAGCAGCCCCAGCACTTGCAGGCCGGTTTTGCTGTCCAGCGCGCCGGTAGGCTCGTCGCACAGCAGCAGAGCCGGGTTTTTGCACAGGGCCCGGGCGATGGATACGCGCTGCTGCTCGCCGCCGGACAGCTGGGCGGGAAAATTATTCATCCGTTCTTTCAGGCCCACCCGGGTCAGCACTTCCACAGGGTCCAGCGCGTTGGGGCACACCTGACGGGCCAGCTCCACATTTTCCAAAGCCGTCAGGTTGGGCATCAGGTTGTAAAACTGAAATACAAACCCCACATCCAGCCGGCGGTATTCGGTCAGTTCCCGGCCGTTAAGGCGGGTTACTTCCTTATCCCCCACCTTGATGGAGCCGGACGTGGCCTTATCCATCCCGCCCAGCAAATTCAAAATGGTGGTTTTGCCCGCGCCGCTGGGGCCCAGCACCACGCAAAGCTCTCCCTTTTCCATTTCAAAGGAGGCATGGTTGGCGGCCAGCACGGTTTCGCCACCGGTGTGGTATTCCTTTACCACATCCTGAAAAGTAATGTAGCTCACGGCGATTCCTTTCCAAACGGTTTGTGATTCCTTTCTGTGACCAAAACCGTTCATTCGGTCACAGCTCACATTATAGAAAAGCCGCGCCGGGCTGTCAAGGTCCGGCGCGGCCAGGATCAAAAATTCACAGTTGCGTCACAACTATTGCAGCAGCGGGCTGTCGTAGGTAATCCATTCCCGCTTGTCCTTGGGAATGGTATAGGAATATTGCAGCTGGCCGTCGTTATCGTAATAGCCGTCGGCGCATTCCCAGCCGGTAATGCAGAGGCTGACGCTGGACATGTTCTCCGGCCTGTGATAGTGGATAAAGTAGAAATGACCGTGCCGGGTTTGCGCGCCCGGGGCCAGCTCGCCATAGGTGCCGGTAAGGGTATCCCCCTTGGTGCTCAGCTGAATGGGCTGGAACTTGCCGTCCTTGGCGGTAATCTGGTAGGTAATGGACGTAATCAGCATATTGCTGCGGTTTTTCAGCACAATGGAGGGTTCGCCGCCTTTGATGGTCAAATCCTCCACGGTAATGGCGTTATTCAGGGACCCTACGTTTACATCGATGGTGGCGGTATATCCGCCGTCCTCGGTGGTGCCCGTCAGCTGGCAGCGGCCCCAGCGGCGGCCGGTGATTCGCGGCTTGTTGGTGGTTCCCTTCACCGTGGCAACGCTGGTATCCGAGCTGACCCAGGTCATGTTGTGATTGGTGGCGCCCTCCGGCTCCAGCACGGCGGTCACATGGGCGCTCATCCCAACGCCCACGCGCATGCCCGCGCGGTTAAAATGCACGCCGGTTACCGGCACAATCACCCGCAGGGTAAAGTAGCCGCGGCGCTTGGACCCATCCGCCGTGTAGGCGGTAATGGTCACCTTGCCGCCGCGGTGGGCGGTAATAACGCCGTTTTCATCCACGGAGGCCACCTTGGGGCTGCTGGACTTCCAGGTGACGCTTTTGTCGCTGGTTTCCTCCGGCAGCACAACGGGGTCCACCGTCAGCGTTTCGCCAATCAGCACGGAATACTCCTTTTGCGCAAAGGAAACGGACTGGGCCAGACGGATGCAGCTGATGACAGCGCTGGCGCTCACCTCTCGATTGTCCTCGCAGACGGCGGTAATCACCGCCTCGCCCTTGGCCAGTGCCTTGACCCGGCCTTTCTTATCCACGCTGGCGATTTTGGGGTCGCTGGAGGACCAGATCAGCTTTTTATCCGAGGCGTTTTTGGGCAGCACCGTGGCCTTCAGAGCGGCGGTTTTGCCTATCGCCAGGTTAACGTCCTCCACATTCAGGGACACGTCGGTGGGCTGCTGGTTTACCTTTACCGTCAGCCGGGTTTTGGCGCCGCCGTCAGCAGAGGTAACGGTAATGGTCGCCTGGCCCCGGCCCACTGCGGTAACCACGCCGTTTTCATCCACGGTCGCCACGCTTTCCTTGCTGGACGCGTAGGCGGCGGATTTCAGGGTGACGTGCTCCGGCGAATAGTCGCACACAATCTGCGCGGTGTCGCCCACATGCAGCGGAGAGTGGTCCAAAACCGCCGTAATCCGCTTGGCCGGCACAATCACCCGCACCGGCACTTCCAGCCGCACGGTTTCGTCCTGCTTGCAGGTAATGACGATTTGGCATTCGCCTTCGGCAACGCCTTTCACCTTGCCGCTGCGGTCCACTGTCGCGACGGATTCATCGGTGCTCTGGTAGGCAACGCCGCCCTTTTTCAGCGAGGCAGGGGCGACGGTTACCTTCAGGCTGGCCGCTCTTCCCACGCCCACGGTCACCTGCTCCTGGGCGCAGGTAATGGAGCCCTCCGCCATTGCGGGCAGCGCGGCAGGCAGGAGGCAAAGCAGGGTCAGCAGCAGGCAGATCCATTTTTTCATGCGATTCTCACTCCTTTTGGTCCAATATTTCCATCCAGCCTGACAGCTTCGCCGCCAGCTGGGGATACGCAAATTCTTCCGCCCGGTTTTGGGCGTTCAGCAGCGACTGCCCGGCCTTCCAGCGTGTCAGCAGCTCCTGCAAATACGCGCGCAGCTTTTGCTGATCCCCTTCCCCCGCGGCCTGCTCGCAGCACAGGCCCACGCCGGTCTGGTCCAGCAGCCGGGCCAGAGGACTGCCGGTCAGGTCGCCCGCCATGCAGCAGATAATGGGCTTATCCATCATCATGTATTCAAACAGTTTTCCGGTCATAATGCCCTTCTGGCTGGACATGTGCCAGCTGGCCATCAGCAGAATATCCGCCCCCTGCTGCAGACGGATGGATTCCTGGCGGGACACCAGGCCGTGGTCCTCCACGCAGCCGCCCAGTCCGCAGCTTTCCGCCTGGGCGCGAAACAGGCTGCTTTCCCGCCCCGCGTAAACCAGCCGGATTTGGTCCTGATTCAGCAGTCCCTGCCCCACCAGCGACTGGAGGGCACGGAACATGGGGGTGATGTCCCGGTCCGCCACATGCCGCCGTCCCTCGCTGACCTGTCCGCAATACGCAACGCGCAGGGTTCCATCCGGCTGGCGAATCGTCTGCCGCTCAGGCAGGTCCTCCCGGTCATAGCCGTTGGACAACACCCGGCCGTCCTGCTGACGGCCCATCATTTCCAAAAAGCCCTGGGAAACCGCGCAGCAAATATCCGCGTTTTCCTTGACCATTTGATAAAACCGGGGAATTTTGCCCTTCATCCAGTCAAAGGGCACGGTTACCTCATCCCGGTAATCGGCAATCCAGCGCCTGGCAATGCCCAGCCGCTTGGCCCGGCAGGCGGCCCAGTGCACGCTCATGGGCGCATAGCTGGAAAAGACCACGTCATAGGTCTGGTTCAGCCCTTTGCATTCCCGAATGGCCCGGCGGCGAAAGCTGGTGTCCGCCCGCCAGCGCAGCCAGCGGTATACTGCGTCCGCGGCCTTATGGGCCCTGCTTTGCCGCGTGTCGGCGACCTTGGGCGCTGGCTGGCTGCCGGCCTTTACCGGCGCTGGCTGGGTCTTGCGCTGTTTCATCCAACGCAGCCAGTTGCGCTCCTGAATCACATGCACATCCCCCATGGCGGCCATATCCCGGGCCAGTGTGGGGTCCTGCATACCGTCCATTCCCCCGCCGCAAATCACCGTCACCTGATGGCCCATGCGTTCCAGATATTTTGCCAGCTTGGTGGGACGCACCGCGCCAATGGCGTTTTGCGGCGCGAAAAAATAGCTGATGACCAAAATTTTCATGGGTACAACCCTTTCCTTAGCGTTGAAACACTCTGGGCAGCAGCGCGGCGCTGCAATAGTCCCGTTCCCAGCGTTCCTTGGCGGCACGGCGCATCTGGTCCGCCTGGCCGCAGGTCTGGCCTTCCAGCGCCCGCAATGCGGCCAAAATGCCCTGTACGCCCTCCTCCGACCCATACAGCCAGCCCACATCCGGCGTAATCAATTCAGGAATGCCGCCCACCCGGGGCGCAATGGCGGGCACGCCGCAGCGCATGGCCTCCATGATGGAAACCGGCACGCCCTCCTTGCGGCTGGTATTGATAAACGCGTCAAAGGGATGGTCCTCGTAAAAGCGCGCCACATCCCGCCCGTTCATGGGGCCTTTCAAATCATAGACCACCTGCTCCATGGGGGACAGCTTTTCATCCGCCAGGGCGCAAAGCTCGTCAAAGCCCTCGCCGCCGCCAATGTGGGTCCAGTGAACCGGCATACCCTGCCACTGGGCCAGCGCCTCCACCAGCAGCGGTACCTGCTTAATGGGCAGCACCGCCGCGCAGCTGACCAGATGCATCACCCCGTCCGCAAACCGGGGCGGGGGCTGAATGGCCTCCACCGGCATACCGCCGGAGCCCACCGGCAGCACATGCACCTTGCGCTCCTCCACATAGCCGCGCATATAGCTCATGTACTGCTCATACGCCGTCCGGCTGATCAGCCAGACCCCGTCGGCTTCCCGGGCGATATAGCGCTTCATCAGCCAGGGGTTCATGGGCGTGCGTTCCACATCGATGTCAAAGGCGTGGCCCCGGCTGACAAACGGCATGGACGGCCGCCTGTGATGGCACAGGGCGGCGGCATAGCCGTCAAAGCTCTGCCAGTAGGAATACAGGGTGATGTCGTCCTGACCGTTCAGCAGGGGTTTTGCGTATTCATACATCCGCAGTCCCCGCCAGGCAAAGCGCCACAGGCGCAGAATGTTGCCCGGCGCAGCGTGCCCCGAGCGAATCAGCCTTGCCGTTTCCGCCCATACCTCGCCATGAAAGGGCAGCGTCAGCACGGCCCGCAGGGCGGCAAACCGGGGCTTTTGAAAGCGCAATTCTTCCACCGGTTCCCCGGGCAACACTGCCACGCCCAGTTCCCCCACCGCGTCCACACGGTCAAAGTGAGCGGTCAGCCAGGGCCATTCCGCCACCAGAAAGGGATCGATGTACCCGGCGGGACGAATCAGGCAGTTGCAGAAATAGATCAGTCGTTTCATAGGCCCACCCTTTCCAGCACGCTTCGCATAATCGGGTCCCAGGTCATATACCGGGCCGCGTGGGCCCGCATCCGGCGGCTGATGTCCGCGTCCGCCCGCACCCGATGAATAAACGCCGCTACCCGGGCCATGTCAATGGGACTGTCGTCATTGGGCACTTGCAGGCTGAAGGCTTCTTCCCAGGGCACGTCCGTTTTTTCCACCGTGTACAGAAAGGGCAGACCTCGGGCCATGTACTCCCGCAGCTTCAGGGTAATGACATTTTGAATGCGCCGCTTGTAAATGGCCAGACTGCCCACGCCTATATCGCACCGGTCCACCAGCTCGTCCAGCTTTTCGCCATGCAGTTCGCCTTCATAAACCACCCGGTCGCCCAGGTTTTCCTCCTGAGCCAGCTTCATCCAGGCGGCCAGCGAGCCGTCCCCTTCCGATCCCGCCAGATGCAGAACCACCTTTTCCGGCCCCGGATAGGTCGCCATGGCGCGAATCAGCCGGTCATAGCCCTGCCAGCAGGACATGCTGGCCAGCGCCAGCATATGCAGCTCCGCCGGTTCCTTCAGACCCTGATGCAGGGGCAGAGCGTCCACATCCACGCCGTTGGTGATGCTGATGACCGGCCTGCCCAGCAGGGTTTGGGGCGCGTCCCCCATGACGGCGTGCAAATCCACCAGCGGAGCGATGCGGTCAAACACCCGGTCGTTATACCAGAAGAAGGGCTGCATCCACAGGGCGCCGGAACGGGCGTAGCGGAAGGGAAAGGTATGGTGCTCCACCACCAGTCTGGCTCCCCGGCGCCTGCACTTTTTCAGCGCCCGGAGCGCGCCCGCAAATACCGGCATGTAGCGCATATAAACCAGATCATAGGCGGTGTCCAGATTTTCAAGAGCGGCCATCAAATCCCTATACAGCAGGTAATGGGAATAAGCGGGCAGACTGGCTCCATGGGCCCTGCGCACCAGCCGGGGCTGGCCGTCTCCGCACAGCCACAGCCCCCGCCTGTCCCATGCCAGATGATGCACCGTATGGCCCAGCCGCCTCATCGCGGCCATCTGCCCCGCAAATTTGGCGTGCAGGTTATCCTGTCCATCCAGCGGAGTCCGCACCAGATACAGTATCTTGGCCATCAGCGGCCCTCCAATTCACGCCGGTACAGCGCGGCCATTTCATCCAGCACCGCCTGCAGGCTGTACTTTTTCATTTCCAGGCGGTTGCGCCGCCCCATCTGCTCCCGCAGCTGCGGGTTATCCAGCAGGGTTTGAATCCTTTGGGCAAAGGCGGCCGCGTCGTCCGGGGCGCACAAATAGCCCCCGTCCCCGTCGGCGATCAAATCCCGGTTGCCGCGCACATTGCTGACCACGCAGGGCAGCCCGGCGGCCATGGCCTCCATCTGGGCCACCGGCAAGCCTTCCTGCCATGATGGAAACACAAAAACATCCGACGCCGCCAGCAGCTGGGGAATATCCCTGCGAAAGCCCAGAAAATGCACCTTTTCCCCAATGCCCAGTTCATCGGCCAGGGCTTCCAGTTCCGGCTGTTTTTCCCCCACGCCGCAAAACAGCACATGGCTGCCGGACGCCCGGGCCGCGGCCCGAATGACCGTTTCGTGGTTTTTGCGCACGCTGTGCTCGCCTACGCAGATCAGCGCCGGGTCTTCCAGCCCAAGGCCCAAACCGGCCCGTACCGCCGCCCGGTCTACCGGCTGGTCAAAGCGGCTCAAATCCACGCCTACGCCGCTGACCAGCGCCGTCCTTTTGGCGTGAAACTTCTGCGCCCGGGCATAGTCCTCCCGGTTAATGGTAATCAGCAAATCGGTAAAGCGGCTCAGCCACCGCTCCACCGGGTAAAAAACCAGCCAGTTTTTCAAAGACGCGCCGTCAAAAAAGTGAAAGCCGTGAGCGGTATAGACCACCCGCGTGCCCTGTTTGCGGCTTGCCCGGGCCGCCAGGCGGCCCAGCACGCCTCCTACCGGGGTGTTGCAGTGAATCAGGGCATACTGCTCCGTATCCATCAGCTGTTTCAGCTGGCGGTACACGGCAAGGTTGCCCCGGGCAAAGGGCGACCGTTCAAAGGGCAAATCAATATAACGGTCGCAAAAGGGCGGGGCAATGGGGCCGTCCGTATCGTTGCGGCAGCACAGGTGCACCTCGTACCCCTGCTGCTGAAACCACTTCATATACGGCAGGTGAAACACCATCATGTGCATCCGGTAAACCGTGCCCAAAAACAGCACCTTTCGTTTCACACGCCCACCTCCGTCTGCCGGATGGTGGCGGCAAAATCCATCTGCGGCTCATCCGCGAAATCGATCGACAGGGCCCGGTCATAGGTCAGGGAGCCAAACAGCTTATCCACCGTACCCACCCGCCGGGCCAGCAGGTTCACCAGCC
>ERZ1026860.497-NODE-497-length-25715-cov-5.326539_pt1 | contig 25715 bp, 24 predicted proteins | sample MGYA00380160_ERZ1026860 | MGnify/ENA primary metagenome ERZ1026860 (study PRJEB33269, sample SAMEA4719796) | human gut metagenome | biome: human-associated habitat; feature: organic feature; material: feces | place: Cameroon | collected 2013-10 ... | reverse complement strand
CGAGCCTGCTAACTTTTTCGCGCCCTTTTGCCTCACTTACATTTTAGCGAATACATACTTACTCTATTTCTATCAAAAACACTATAGGGTTTATGCAGGTACATGAATTTCCCGCAGTGCTTTGCCATGAAGCAGGAACACATTTGCCGTGGTGTAGTTCATGGACACCGCAATCTCTTCCCAGCGCTTATAGCACAGATACCGTAGCTCCAGCACCATTTGATACTCCGGAACAGTAACGGCTTTGATTGCAGCGGTAATTTCCTTTTTCAGATCCACCAGCCTGTCGATGTCCTCGTTGATTTCCTGTTCCAGATCAATGATCTTCAGGATTGTACTCTCCATGTGCTGGAGATTCGGCGAAGAGCTCCGCGGCATATCGCTGATGGTTGATGTGGCCTTAGTCGCCAGCGCCCGAAGGTTGAACACCTGTTCCAGCTTGGCGTCAATTCGCTGATCCAGCCGATATGCCTGTCCGAGATATTCTTTAGCAGTCATTTTTGCACCTCCAGCTGTGCTTTTACGGCGTTCATCAGTGCCGCCTGTGTCGTGTCCTTCCGTTCCAATGCGGAGAGGATCTGTTCGTCAATCGTGTTCTCGCACACGATGTGGTGAATCACTACGGTGTCGGCCTGCTGCCCCTGTCGCCACAATCGGGCGTTGGTCTGCTGGTAAAGCTCCAACGACCACGTCAGCCCAAACCACACCAGCGTGTTGCCACCGGCCTGCAGGTTGAGTCCGTGCCCGGCAGAAGCCGGGTGGATGCAGGCCACAGGGATTCTTCCGGCATTCCAGTCGGCGATGTCCGCGCTCGTCCTGATCTCCCGCACGGAAAGGCGCTCCCGAATCCGGGCAAGGTCGTGCTTGAACCAGTACGCCACCAGCAGCGGGTGCCCGTTGGCGGCTTCGATGATGTCCTCCAAGGCGTCCAGCTTCCGTTCGTGGAAGAACAGCGCCCGGTGCTCGGTGGAGGGAGGGGCTTCAGCCCCGACTAAGCCGCGAGGACACGTCGAAGACGTACCGCAGGGGCTGTACCCGGCGACCGCGTCAGCGGTTGGCGGGCGATCCACGTAGATGCCGCCGTTCGCCATCTGGCACAGTTTATTCGACAGGGACGCTGCATTGACTGCGTCGATCTGTTCCCCGCGCAGGGAGGTAACCAGTTCCCGCTTCAGTTCGTCGTAGATATCGCGCTCGGATCGGGACAGCCGGACAGACACACGGTTTGAAATGCACTCCGGCATTTTAAGGAAGTCCACGCTCTTCATGGAGATCGTGATATCGCCGATCAGTCCATAAATCTCGTCTTCAGCGCCGGGGCGGGGCTTCCACGAGAAAACCTGCTGTGCGTTGCGGCGATCCGGGAGGAAGAACACCTCGCGGTACTTGGTAATGAATCGCCCCAGCCGCTTGCCCATATCCAACAGTCGAAACTCAGCCCACAAATCCATCATGCCGTTGCTGCTGGGCGTACCGGTTAATCCGACAATGCGCTTCACCTTGGGGCGCACCTTCATCAGTGACCGGAAGCGCTTTGCCTGATAGCTCTTGAATGAGGACAGCTCGTCGATCACGATCATGTCGTAGTCGAAGGGCAGCTCGCTTTGTTCCACCAGACACTGTACGTTTTCCCGGTTGATAATGTGGATCAGTGTGTTCTGCCGGAGGGCGGCGCGGCGCTCGGCTTCTGTGCCTACGGCGACAGAGCAGGTCAGGCCGTGCAAGTGATCCCACTTCTGAATCTCGTCCGGCCATGTGTCACGCGCCACGCGCAGGGGCGCAATCACCAGCACACGGTTCACCTCGAAGCGCTCCAGCGCCAGTTCCTGAATGGCGGTCAGGGTGATCACACTTTTGCCGAGACCCATCTGCAGAAATACAGCTGCCGTTGGGTGGTCAATAATAAATTGTGTGGCGTATTTCTGATAATCATGGGGCTGATACTTCATCCAGCATCCCTCCAATCTGTTCTGTGTTGTCGATGATGAACACTCGGAAGCCGAGCCGTTCCATCTGTGCCTTGCGCGTCAGTTGAAGCGGGCGGGGCTTTTTGCCGGGGGCTTTTAGTTCCGCGAAGGCCACGTGCCCGCCGGGCATCAGGATAATGCGGTCTGGCACACCGTCAAGGCCGGGACTGACCCACTTGGGACACAGCCCGTGGCGTTTCTGGACGGCGGCGACCAGCCGTTTTTCTATATCTCGTTCCCGCATTTTCATGGTTCCTCCATATGTGTGACGGTCGATGACGGTCTCTCCCAAAACTTCCTTATAGGTAAATTTCACTGCGTGTTTTTCCCTATATGGAACTTCCCGCTGAGAGTGTAACGACCGTCACACTACCTATTTATAGCTGTCAGTCCAGAAAGTCATCGGTGCGCAGCATAAGCCCACGAACTACACTGCCTTTGCGCGTTCGATGCCGCGTAAAGCCCTCGTTCTCCAGCGCCGTGTAGAAATCGGTCGTGGAACGGGTATACTCGCCGCACTCCGCGCAATACTGACGGTACGCCGTATAAAGCCTCCCCGACTGTTCGGTCAGTTCCTTCCCGATATCGCAGCGATCCGTCAGGAAATGTCCCAGCCAGTCGTTTTCCCCGCGATAGGCCTTGATGGCTTCCTGCACACACACCGGCAAGTCGATTTTGAATTCGGCATTGATCACGCGCACAGCACCCTCGATCATCCATTTCAGGATCGCGCCCCCGGCATTGGTGAACAGGTAATCGGCATAGTTCTTGATGTCGCTTTTGCCCTCGATCTTGGCGGCAAAGGGAATCACGATCAGACGCCGCCATGTGCCGTCGTCGATAGCGCCCACACGCGGCAGGTGGTTGGTGTACAGAATCAGGGTGTGGCTGGGTTCAAAGTGGAACGGGTCTTTGTACTTTTTCTCGGCTTCGATGGGGTCAGTGGAACACAGCTGCTTGACAATGGATGTGTTCAGGCGCATACCTTCCTCAAGCTCCGACGCGATCAGCATGCGCTTGCCTTTGGCTTCGGCCATTTCCGGCTTGACGTTACGCTTGCAGCCGACCGTCAGCGCATCCGCAGAAATCTTCTCGCCGTAGCTTCCCAGCACACGAGCCAGCACGTTCCAAAATGTGCTCTTGCCGTTGCGCCCGTCGCCATACGCAATGATCAGGGTCTCGGAAAACACCCTGCCGACCAGCGCCATACCAGCGATCAGCTGAACATAGTCGATCAGTTCCGAGTTCTTGCAGAAGATCGTGTTCAGTGCGTCCTGCCAGAGCTCTGTGCCTTCGTCGCCGGGAGCGACCGCCGTGACCTTGGTAACAAAGTCTTCCGGGCAATGTTCCCGCATGGAGGTAAGGCCGCGCCGCAGGTCAAGTGTGCCTGCCGGGGTATTGAGCGCGAACGGATCTGCGTCCAAATCCTGCGGGGAGATCAGGAGCAGCGCCGGAGCCTCGTTCAGCACATAGCGGATATTCTTGGATGCCCGGTAGGACATGGCGAGCTGATAATAGCGCTTCGTCACGTTGTACCATGCGAAAGCCTTCTGCTGATCCTCGCTCATGGCGGCCAGCGCCTTCTTGGGAGACAGCGTTTCGACCAGCTCCGCGCTGCCGTTATCCAGAAGCACTTTCCACGCGGCTTTCATGGCTTCTTCAGCTTCAGCCAGCTGGAGGTCGGTCAGTTCATGCACGATGCGGTGCGCACCGGGAATGTCCTCATTCCAGCAGATGCCGTCATAGCACAGATAATCGGTGGCCCTGGAATAGCGCAGGCGCTCATAGAACACGTCGGCCAGCATACGGGCTTCACCCACGTCCGTATCGTCCGCAGGCCGGAAGGCGAAGTCGTCCAAGGTGTCGGCGTTGTATTTCTCCGGCGGGACATAATCCGGCTGGCTTCTGATCCGCTGATAAAAGCTGCGGGCACTACGCCAGATCGTCGCCAGCTCCTCGTCCGGCAGCGGCGGGTCGCACTTGGCGGCTTCCTGAAGGAACAGGTCGTGGGTCTGATCGCTATCACCGTAGCGCTTGAGAATCTTGCCCGCGAACACAGACATCGTCCGGTTGCGGCTGCCTTTCTGAATCACGGCGCGGACTTGGGGTGTGCCGTCCGGCAGATTGGCAAAGCTGTCCTCTTCGGGGTAGTAGCGCTCAAGGCACTCGTTCAGCGTGATGGTGCCGAGAAAGAAATCGACCTCCGGGTCGTCCGTGCCGAAGAAGAAGCGTGCCCCGTCCAGCGCCTGCGCGTCGAAGTACGGGAACAGCGCGTTGAGCCGAGCCTTCATATCGGCGTAGGCTTTCACATCCGTGGTCGGCTCAATGGCGAACAGGCAATGGAATCGCGGCCTTGCGGATTTCTGATCCTTGGGCTTCATATGATGGCGACTGAAGTGAATCGCCAGCGGCACATCCGGAAAGTTGCGGCGAACGTCGTCCGGGGTGATCCATTCGTGTGCATGGTCGGTATGGTCGTTATCGCAGTCCATGCCGAGACAGTTGCTCGTGATGAAGTTGCCGCCGCTGCGGTAGCTGTTCTTATATTCGGCGCATACATAATCGTGCATGACCGCTTCCCGCAGACCGGCAGCATCCATGACCTCGTGCCGGTACGGATATAAACAGTTGCCCCGGACGCCCATGGAATCCGAGGAGTAGATCGTAATCACTGGTTTGTAACCTCCTTCATATCCTCATCGAAGTAGCGGATCGGCATAGCGCGTTCTCCGGCCTTGGCGATTTCGCGTTCCATACCGGGCGTGACACGGTCGCCGAAAACCCAGAGCTCGACACACTTGGTCAGCATGACGTGCCCCATGAACAGGCCGAGCGCTCGTTCTGCCGGATTGCGGTCGTCCAGAAATCGGGGGAAGTAGATGTGCGGCGCGATGGGAATGCAGCCATGACGCACGGCAAACCGGCAATAACGGATTGCCCGGCGCTCATTGTTCAGCGGGTCATCCGCGTAAGGACTGCAGATGAACACAATGGGGCGATATGCCTTCATTGCGGAGGACGACGGCTGTGCCGCACGCCGCTCCGCTTCGATGTTTGTGAAGGCTTCATACGCGGTCGGGTCGTAATAGCCTTCCTTGTTGTATTTGCTGAATTTCATTCGTCAACTCCGCCTTCCGTCAGGAGCGCAACGGACGCACGCGTCGTACCGAACTTACCTGCATTTGTCATGGCGTACCATTCCAGATGGCGCTTGCGCTGCTGATAATCCGGGACAGCCAACATCAGACCGATGTCGACGGTTTGTAAAAGGTCAAGCATGGCAATCTGATCGTCGCGGAGGTAGGGACGAATGCTCTGTCCCTTTTCCAAGCCGTGTGCTTCCCGAAACTGCTTTGCCGACATTCCGATCACAATGCGGTTGAGCATGTCGCATTCGTTGGAGTAGTGGTAGGGCTTCGCGTCCGGATGGAGCAGACGAACCTGCGCCGTCAGCTTCGGGAACTGCTCACGCGCCGAAACCAGTGCGCCGATGAATCGCTCCATTTCGTTGAATCGCTTGATATAAAACTCCTTGAACCGGGCTGCCTTTTTGCCGGTAAAGCCCATGACCAGCGCGGTGAAGCCGTCCCGCGTCATGGCATAACAGCGCTGCTTTCTGCCGCGCACATCGGTGTAGCTAATTGGTGCAAAATTGCACCGATTAAATTCGGCACTGTAGCCGGAATCCTCAGAAAGAATCTGGTCGATGCTGCGAAGAACTTCTCTGTGACCTTTCTCAAAGGCATCCGCTACAAAGCGGCTGTCAACCAGTGCGGTATCGTTGTAGTCGGCAAACATACCGTGTTCATCCATAGGGATCAGCTGCTTCATTTTCACATGCCTCCTTTGTGCCTGGGTCTGTTGCTGGCGGCATTCCAGCGCTTGCGGCTGCATTCCGCGCAGCAGACGCCCACGCCGAACAGATCCAGCTGCCCTTCATCGTCGATGACGTTGTTCAAATCGACGGAAACCTCCTGCCCACAGTCGGGGCAACGGGTGAACACGTTCTCATCGGTGATCTCGGTCAGCAAGGTTGTGCTCTCATCGAGCTGGGATTTGACATAAAACATATCGTGGAAACCTCCCTGTGCGTGATAGAGCAAAATGCCCTTCGCTTTCCTGTTCGGACAAGCGAAGGGCGAATGTGGACACGGGAGGTCAATCTTTTTTATAGAAATCGGTGGCATAGCCGTCGGCGCGAAGCTGCAAGCCCGGAGCCCACGGCGGGGTTCTACCCATCTGTTCGCACACGGCTTCCAGCGACATTCGAGGATCGGCTTCGATAATGAGTTCGTCGTGGACGTGCGCCACGATGAAGCAGCAGCGCAGCGTCTGCATGGCGTAGCACAGAACGTCGCGGCTGATCGCCTGCACGATGTTCTCCACGAATTTCGGGCCATAGCTTTCCAGACGATCCCATTGCCGGGCAGCGCTCAAGCCCATATAGGTCGCGGCGGGACTTCCAAATTGGTTCTCGCCGATGCGCGGCTTCACATAAGACAACTGCCGACCGGAGGGAAGCGTGATAAACAGCATGCCGGACTGGCAGGTGAATCTGATACCGTGTGTCTCGGTGGAGGATTTCATGCGGATCACCGTCATAACCGCGTCGTCAACAGCCCACCAGAGCTTGACGATCATGGGATTTGATGTGCGCCAAGCGTCCACCAGCGGTTTCAGTTCTTCCTCCTGCAAACCCATTTCAAGTGCGCCCATAGCTTTCAGGACACCAACCGAGCCGCCGTAACCGAGCGCCAATTCAGCGATTTTTCCTTTTTGCCGCAGGTGACCATTGATGCCGTGCTTCTCGACCGGCACACCAAACATCTGACTGGCACTGGCGCAGTAGATATCCTTACCTTCAGCAAAGACCTGCTGCCGCCAGTCCTCACCGGCCAGCCACGCAATCACGCGAGCTTCGATGGCCGAGAAGTCGGCGACGAAAAAGGTGTGTCCAGAACGAGGCACAAAAGCCGTGCGGATCAGCTGGGAAAGCACATCCGGGGTGGAATCATAGAGCATACGCACCGCGTCATAGTCTCCGGCGCGGACGATGGCACGCGCCTGTTCCAGATCGGGCATCTTGTTCTGGGGCAGATTCTGAAGCTGAATATTCCGGCCAGCCCAGCGTCCAGTTCGAGCGCCGTAGAATTGAAAGCATCCGCGTACACGCCCATCGGCGCAGACCGTCGCTTCCATAGCCTGATACTTTTTGACGGAGCTCTTCGCCAGCTGCTGCCGGAGAACAAGCACAGACCGCAGTGGTTCCGGGGCGGTCTTGAGCAGCTCCGCGACCTGCTTTTTACCGAGCGTTTCTGTTTCCAGTCCGTTATCGGCAAGCCAGTCCTTCATCTGCTGCACGGAGTTCGGGTTTTCCAGCATGGTCAGCTCCTGCAGCTTGGAGGTCAGCTCCTCGCGGGACTGCGTATCGATGGCGATGGCATTGCGCACCAGCGTCATGTCAACGGCGATGCCCCGGTCGTTAATCTGCTGGTCGAGGTGATACTGCTCCCACACCTCGTCAGGCACAGGAAAGTTGCGCAGACGTTCCTGTATAGCCAGCTCAGCTTCTACATCGCGCAGGTTGTAGGCTTTGAAGGTCGCCCATTTTTCAGGGGCATCCGCAGGCATGTGCCGTGTGCCATCCTTGCTAGGAACACAGAAATACTTGATGAGGTCTTTGCCTTCCGTGAGCTTTTGCTTATCCAGCCCCAGCACAAAACCTGCATCCTTCAGGGACAGCGGCAGACCAAGATAGGCTGACCAGACCATGGTGCAATGCCAGCCCACTGGATCGAGATAGCCCATACAGGGATCGTCAGGGGTAGAGTAGTGTTCGTTGTGAAGCGGATAGCTGTTTCGGCGCAGCCACTCAGACAGGCAGACGCGTTCAAAGTTGGCGTTGAATGCCCACTTGCGTACTCGCTCATCTGACAGTGCGTCGATTATTTCGGGTGGGATCTGCTCACCCTGCGCCAAATCGACCACCTGTACCGGGCTGCCGTCGGTGCTGAAGCTAAGCAGCAGAATGTCAAAGTCGGGGCTTTCAACGTAGCGATAAACCGAGGATTTTCCTAAATCAACGCTGCTGTACGTTTCCAAGTCGAGGGATAGTGTTTTCATATAGAACCTCCTGCGAAAAGGGCGGCGATGAAACACCGCCGCCCCGTTGGGTCACTTGTCGCTGGTTTCCTTGAGTCTGCGCTTCTTGGCACGATGCTTCGATATCAGATCACTGATGAGGTTGATCAGGAGACCGAGGAACGTGCCGATAAAGGTTCCAATCGTCGCCGAGAAGCACACGAGCAGCATTCCGTGTTCAAATTCCGTCATAGCGCCCACCTCCGTCAGGACAGGAAATCCTCGTCGTCATCCGCGAAGTCGCTCTCCGCAGAAGCCCTGCCGCCCAGAGGTTCGCCGTCACGAATCTTCTGCAGGTTGTTCAGCCGGCAGGCGATGCCGCGATTGCCGTTCGAATTGAAGGCGTAGAAGGAGATGCTGGCGCGACCGTACACGCCGGAGTAAACCTCGCTGCGGGTCAGGATGGGATTGCAGTCCGCATCCACGACACCGGGGGCAGTGGCGCTGTTGGCGTTGACAAAGTAGCTGTTGGCATAGGCCGGATCGTCTGGGCGTTCCGTATCGCCGTCGCGCAGGGGGTTCTTGATGGCAAGCAGCGGGGGCACAGTCTTGCCGTTGCCGCGCAGCTTGCTCTCGCCGTCATGATAAGCGGCATCGATGGCAGCCTTGATCTTGCGAACGGTCGCTTCGTCAGATTTGGGGATGATCAGGGAAATGGAGAATTTCGGGGTGCCGCCGTTGATGCTCTTGGCGTCCCAGACGTTGCAGTAGCTCCAACGGGTGTCCTTGCCGGTGATAACCTTGGTGGGATTGATATTCTTAGCCATACAGATGTACCTCCAATCAATTGTTGGCGAAGTCGTTCTTCGCGTTTGTCATTTCGGGTCTTTTGTCGCTGGCGGGGACGAGCACAGGCTTACCCTGCGGGCGCTCCACCAGATCGGAGAGTAATGTGGCAAACTGCTTCTTACCGAGCAGCTTTTCCATGGCGGTAATGCCGAGCAGCTTGTGCTCGTAGGGGTCGTGGCCGGTGCCGCTGACGATCTGTGCTACGGCGGTTTCGTCAGTATACCGGCGGTTCGATCTGCCTTCGACCAGCTTCCAGCCGTGGAAGCGCGTGCCGTGCAGGGCTGCGTTCAGGGCGTATTCCTTGACGTCGCCCGCCCAGCTGATCAGGTCGTCCAGCTTATCGAGGATCACGGCGATCTCTTCGTCGGACAGCGTGGGTGGCAGTTTGAAATCGTGCTGTGCCATGGCAAGGTTGGCTTCTGCCCGTTTCCGGCAGGTATTGCGCAGCTTACAGAATCGGCACCAGCTACCTGCGTTCAGGTCGCCTTCGCCCTTGTAGGCTTGATCGGCCAGCGGGCGAAGTGTGTTTTCTGCCCAATCCAGCAGGTCGTCCTTGGAAATCGTGTCCGTACTGATGCTGGCGAGTCGGGGCTGGTAGATGGTCGTGACTACTGTGTCGATGTCGTACAGTTCGCCGAACATATCGAGCGCACCGAGGGCGTACAGGCGCATCTGACTGTTACCTTCTGCCGAAACGGGCACCCCGGTTCCGTACTTAAAATCAATCACATGGAGCGTGCCGTCCGCGACGATGACTGCGTCACCTGTACCGTAGCCGTCCTTCACCCAGCGGGAGTAGTCCAGCTTCTGTTCCACCATAACGATGGGATCGGAGCAGGTTTTCCGAATCTCCTCCAGCAGTTCCAGCACGAAGGCCGCATAGCCGGTAGCCGCGTCTTCCATTGTGCCGTCGTAATACTGAAGGCCGATGGGGGTATCCAGAGGGTTGTGCGCTTCCATGCCCAGCAGCTGCCGGAGCTTGAATTCGCACAGTTCGTGGGCTTCACTGCCCTCGGCGGCGTAGATGCTGCCGTTGTCGGGGATGCGCTCGGTCAACCTGGCCGAAGGCGGGCAGTTCAACCAGCGGTGGCTGGCTGATGCTGAAAGTACAGCGTGGTTAGTCATCCGCGCCAACCTCGGTTCCGATTGCCTGTGCCTCAAGAAGCAGATCCGCATAGTCGTCCGGGTTTACAGCGGAGAGCTGTGCCGCACCGTAGCGTTTGAGCAGTGCGCGTACCTGCACTCCGTAGCCCGCTGCGCTCTTGGCGGCCAGTTCGGCACGGACTTCCTCTTTGGTGATGGGCTTGGGTGCCGGTTCTTCCTTGGCGGGCTCTTCACTGGAGAACAGCTGCGTCAAGGAATCCGCCACACTGTTCAGCGCCGCCGCCGCGTTCCTGAGCTCGTCGATTGCGATTGACAGTTCGTTCATGCGGGACATGTGTGCTTCCTCCTTCCTTGTGTTGACTCTGATTGGGACTGTACTTGGCCATCTTTTCCACCTCCGTTCCGGCGCTGTAGCGTCCTTACACCTTCCTGTTCGGACAGGCCGGAACGGAATGTGGACATGGGGTCAGGAATTTTCTTCGGTTTTCTTTTCAAGTCGTACAGCGGCACGCTTGACGAGCTTCAGCACACCGGAAGGGTCTTTTCCCAGACGCCGGGCAAGCTCACGGGCGTTGTACCCAGCATTAATGAAGCCGGTCAGGATATCGCGGTCGGAATCGGACAGGACTGTGAAGGATGAAGTGTGGATAATGAAGTGCTCCTTGGCAATGTACTCGTCCTCGGGCGTTTCTTCCGATATCAGCCACGTACTTTGCATTTCATCGCCATCAGCACCTGAATCGTCGAATTGGTCGAGGTGAACAACCGTCAACCGACGGCCTTCGCGGATGGCCTGCTGTTCCCGGTAAAAACGCTTGTACTCGGTCTCGAATTCACGATATGCAGCAGCAAACTGCTCTGCGCGTTCAGGGTCATAAGGGAAGAGATAGGCGAAGCCGCCGTCAAAATCGATGGATACTTGTCCCATGGGATAAGGTTGCTCTGCCAGCAAGCGTAGAAATACCGAGCGTGAGATTAGCTTGGCAGTGGTTTCGGTCTCACAGTAATAGTGCCGCATGGGTTTGAATTCGCTGGATAGCTTGGGAATAAAGGGACTGCGCTTCTGATTGGCCATGGTGATCGCTCCTTTTCGTTTTCGGTCGTTGATTGACAGAAAGCGAATGGAGCGAAATGCAGCCGCCCAGACGCTTTCTTGCATCTGTGGGAGCGTTCGCATCATTTTTAGGCATACTTAAATAAGGCTGGCCTCAAAATGAAGGATTGCTCCCTCATGGCTGCATCCGCCGTTGTTCCTACGGAGATGCATGGTCTTCTGACTTGAAGGAACATCCGCCGGTCATGACTCTGGCGGTTCAAGCCTTACGTGTTACCGGGTTCAGGGTGGATGGTACAATGTATTTTCGACGCGGATATCTGCCAAAAGACAAGAAGAGAGCCCGTGCCTCCGATATCGACAAAAAAACTGCCGGAATCACATCCACTTCGCCCCTAAATTAGGGGTTCCGTGTAGTGACTCCGGCAGTTAGTACCTCGGTATATCGGGTCAGGGCTCGGTAGTCCTACTTGTTATGCAATTATCCGTAGCTGCTTCTTTAGCCCCATCACAATCTGTGGATACACGGTGCTAAAGTTGATGCTGACTTCGTCGATGTGGCGGGATTCGATCAAGATGTCATCACCTGCAGCGTTTGCTCTTGCGATGCCATATTTCTTTTCGCGTGGCACACCATTTTTCATGACAAAACCCATAATCCCAATCTCCACATTTTGGAGCTTCATAATGCTTGCAACTTTCTTGAGGTCGCTCTGGGTAAGAATCTCATCCGGCAAGTCAAAAAGCATGATCTATACATTCCTCCGTTATTTTTACTGGTGTCAGTTAATTCCACATACCAGCATTCTCGTCGGGGGAACGGGGATGGAAGTAACCATCCCGTCAACAAATTGATCACTCGCAGATTGCCTTCGCACTGAACTCAACCGTCTTAGCAACGACGATCTTATGGAGGAAAGGACTGCGACCAATATCCTCATCAGGCTCCGAATTAGCCTTCGAAGTTGAGCGTGAGCCGCGACATACTGTTGATATTGCCGTTCCCATTCCTGCTCTTCGGCATAATCGTTTGCCAGCCTTGCAGCAAGTTGCCGGTTGAGTGCTTCAACGGCCAGCTTCGAAATTACTTCTTCGATAACGGCAAGGTTGAAATTCAACGTCACAACATGCATTCCAGTTTTGCGCCTGATCTCGATAGGCGTTCACTCCTTTGTCTGTCGTTTATTGTCCATCCGGCGTGTGCCAGATTAATCACTGTTCACTCCCGAACAGACTGATTACTCTTTAAATCGGCGACCACTACGTTCCTGTTCAGGCGTATCAAAAAGGCTCTTAAACTCAGACTTACCTTCTTGCCTGCCCAACGGTTTCTCCTCGATGACTTTCTTTTCCTCTGTGTCTACCAGCAGCGCGGTCATATCGTGGTTAATGGTTCGTTTCGCAATGCTTTCCAAAAAAGCTTCATAATACAATTTTTCCGCAAAGACGATGGTTACTCGCTGACTGAGGCATTCGTCAAGTCCCCACGCGTCTTCAAGGAAGATAGGAGCGAAGTTTTCAATCACGGTTCTTGTAACCCGTCGGACACGTTTTTCGATATCTTCATCATCATTATGCTTATCATCACGGTTTTTCAACGGGACATACACAAAGCCATATGTCTGAGCGTTTTCACCTTCTCCAGCTTTCATGAGGAAGTCAGAATGGATATCACCGAATAGCCTCTTGATTTCCTCTTCATTTGGAGAACCATCACCGACACTATCAACTCGCGAGAAAGCGATGAATCTGTTTACGAGACTATTCAGTACACTCTGGTCAATTGCATCATATATGGCATCGATCTTATCGCGCTGGGCCATATGATTGTCCACCATATCTTTCTGCTTTTCGCTGCTGATAATGCCACTGCACTGCAGAATGAAGGAATCGAAGTCAACCTTACAATCCTCGACACGATGCTCGAACAGCTTTTCAAGGGTCTTGATTGTTAACGGGTTTTTCTGCTTGCCGTTAATGACACGCGACACAGTAGATGGGTTGATACCGCTTTCTTTGGCAAATTCTGCCCAGCTTCGTTCTTTGCCCTTTACAGCTTCCAGAACTGCTACAGTGTCTTCCAGCTTGGGACTCATTATTTGGATGAACACTGGTCTTTTCTCACTCATTTTGGCTACCTCCTCGGTTCTGATGCAGCTGTTCAACTGCAATTATAAGTATATCTCAGCACAGCAAGAATGTCAAGTATATAATGTCAATTATTGATTTCTTTACAGCAAGGTTAATTGCGCTGATAAGCAGCTCAAATCCGGATGCCGTGTCAAAACATCGATTAAACATACGCCATATATAGGACGATTAAGTGCAAAAATGTGCTATAGCCACAATATATTGTATTGCGTAGCAACATCAATACGCCTTTTGCACGTAAGGCAACTATCGTTTTTTTAAGATTAGATGCCATAATTTATTTAGACTTTTGCTCATCTATTGACGCGGAATGCAAATTATATCACACCATCCTGTAAAAGTCAAATAATTAACGATGCGCTTCTTTTTATGATGGATATGTATCGAATGTTTCGCAAGATCTTTAGAAACTACATTGCAATCGAAATCTTTTTATGATATACTGAATGTCGTGAAACTGGAAGGAGGTCACTTTGATGGCCATTTCGTATAATAAATTATGGAAGTTATTGATTGATAAGAAACTCAGCAAGGCTGATCTTCGCCGGTTGGCAGGCTTTTCCTCCAACACTCTGACAAAACTGCGCCGGGACGAGATCGTTGCCCTGCCCGTACTGGATAAGATTTGTGATCTGCTTGATGCGGATTACGGTGACATCATGGAACATGTGAAAACTACTAAAGAGCAAGAATAAGCCAACAAGCTCAAATAGAGAAAGGCATACTGTTGTGAAAATCCTGGATAACATTCATGATACTGTGCGAGATGATCTCGCCGCAGTGATTAAAAAAGGAAGCAAAGTTTCTATTGCTGCGGCCTGCTTTTCCATGTACGCCTTTGAAGAGTTGAAGAAACAACTCGAGCAGGTCGATGAATTCCGTTTCATCTTTACTTCGCCCACCTTTATCAAAGAGCGTGCCGAAAAGCAGAAGCGCGAATTCTACATTCCCCGCATCAGTCGCGAGAGCAGTCTGTACGGTACTGAATTTGAGATTAAACTGCGTAATGAAATGACGCAACGTGCTATCGCAAAAGAATGTGCTCAGTGGATCAGCAGCAAGGCAACGTTCAAATCCAACACAACCGGCGAGAATATGAGCGGTTTTATGACCGTTACCTCGAAAACCGAGCAAACGGCCTATATGCCGATCAACGGTTTCACCACGGTTGATATTGGCTGTGAGCGCGGCAACAACACCTACAACATGGTCAACTGCATGGAAGCACCATTCGCCACGCAGTACATGCAGTTGTTCGATTCCCTTTGGAATGATAAAACCAAAATGCAGGATGTGACGGATGTTGTGCTGGACAATATCAGCCACGCCTACAATGAAAACTCTCCGGAATTCATCTACTTTATGACGCTGTACCATGTGTTCAGCGAGTTCCTCGAGGATATTTCCGAAGATGTTCTTCCAAACGAGGCGACCGGCTTCAAGCAGAGCAAAATCTGGAGCATGCTATACGACTTCCAGCGCGACGCCGTGCTGGCAATCATCAATAAACTGGAGAAATTCAACGGCTGTATTCTGGCAGACAGCGTTGGCCTTGGTAAGACGTTCACGGCGCTGGCGGTCATAAAGTATTATGAAAACCGCAATAAGACCGTGCTCGTGCTCTGTCCCAAGCGGCTGTCCGAGAACTGGAACACGTTCAAAGATAATTATGTCAACAATCCGATTGCGACAGACCGCCTGAACTACGATGTGCTTTTCCATACCGACCTTTCGCGCAAGGGCGGTATGTCGAACGGGCTTGACCTTGACCGACTGAACTGGGGAAACTACGACCTCGTCGTTATCGATGAGTCCCATAATTTTCGCAATGGCGAAGGCGGCGTCGGTACGCATAAGCGCGACGGCGAAAATCGCTACCAGATTCTGATGCGCAAGATCATACGCTCCGGCGTAAAGACGAAAGTGCTGATGCTTTCGGCAACGCCGGTCAACAATCGCTTCCTCGATCTGCGCAATCAACTTGCGCTGGCCTACGAGGGCAACCCGGAAATGCTTGAAAAGGAGCTGAACACGAAGAAATCCATTGATGAAATCTTCCGTCAGGCACAGCGCGCTTTCAACGAATGGAGCGACTTGGAGCCAGAAAAGCGCACGACGGACGCCTTGCTCCGGATGCTCGATTTTGATTTCTTTGAGCTTCTGGACAGCGTGACGATTGCCCGCTCCCGAAAGCATATCGAAAAGTACTACAATACCGCTGCCATCGGCAAATTCCCGGAAAGGCTGAAACCCATCAGCCTCCGCCCGAATCTGACCGACCTGAACAGCGCGATCAACTATAATGAAATATTCGAGCAGCTGGGGCTGCTGTCGCTGTGCGTCTATACGCCCTCCAGCTACATTCTCCCCAGTAAGCTGGCGAAGTACATTGATCTGGAAAAGGTCGCCAACATGTCCATGCGCGGGCGTGAATCCGGCATCCGGCGTCTGATGAGCATCAACCTGCTGAAGCGCCTTGAAAGCTCGGTCTATTCTTTTCGTCTGACCCTTAGGCGCATACTGGACATAATCAATTCAACCATCGCGACCATCGACAACTTTGTGGCCGGAGGCGGCGGAGAAATCGAGATGCGCGATGTGTCGGACAATGACTTTGACGCAGAAGACGAAAACACGGATTTCACCCACATCGGCAAGAAGATCAGGATCAACATTGCCGATATGGACTACGTTTCATGGCGAAGCGAGCTGGCGAAGGACGCGGAGAATCTGGAGCTGCTGCTTTTGATGATGAACGACATCACCCCGGAGCATGACAGCAAGCTTCAGACGCTCTTTCAGCTGCTGGACGATAAGATCGCCCATCCGATCAATCCGGGCAACAGGAAGGTCATCATTTTTTCGGCGTTTGCGGACACGGCAAACTACCTGTATGATCAGGTCAGCGCCCGTATGAAATCGCGCCATGGACTGGACACGGCGGTGATTACCGGCAGTGCGGACGGCAAAACGACCATTCGCGGCTTGAAAGCAACGCTCAATAATGTGCTGACCTGCTTCTCCCCGGTTTCTAAGAGCAAGGATGTACTCATGCCGGACAATCCCGCCGAAATCGACATTCTGATTGCCACGGACTGTATTTCTGAAGGTCAGAACCTGCAGGACTGCGACTATCTGGTCAACTACGATATTCACTGGAATCCTGTGCGCATCATTCAGCGCTTCGGGCGTATCGACCGCATCGGCAGCCGCAACGACGTCATACAGCTCGTAAACTTCTGGCCGGATATGACGCTGGATGAGTACATCAATCTGAAATCCCGCGTTGAAACGCGCATGAAGATTTCGGTCATGACCTCCACTGGCGACGACGACCTCATTAACGCGGAAGAAAAAGGCGACCTCGAATACCGCAAGGCGCAGCTCAAGCGGCTGCAGGAGGAAGTTGTCGATATCGAGGATATGTCCACGGGCATCTCCATCATGGATTTGGGGCTGAATGAATTCCGTCTCGACCTGCTGGACTACATGAAGACGCACGGCAGCCTTGAAAGCAAGCCGAAGGGATTGCACGCCGTCGTCCCCGCGACGGAGGAATGCCCGGAAGGCGTCATCTTCGTGCTGAAGAACGTCAACAATGGCGTCAACATCAATAACCAGAACCGCATCCATCCCTTCTACATGGTGTATATCGGGACGGACGGCGAAATCATCTGCGACTATCTGAACCCGAAGAAGCTGCTGGACTCCGTCCGTCTGCTCTGCCGCGGGCAGGACAAGCCCGTGCCGGTTCTCTGCAATGCGTTCAATGCCGAGACGGACGATGGGCGAAACATGGCGGAGATGTCAGAGCTTCTGAGCCTTGCGATCGACTCCATCATCGAGACAAAGGACGAAAGCGACGTCGATTCCTTCCTGAAGGGAAATCAGATGAGCTTTCTCTCCGGCTCAATCAACGGACTGGACGACTTCGAGCTTATATGCTTCCTTGTCGTAAAGTGAGGTGTGTTTCATGCTGGGATTGCCTTTATCCACCGAGGTCAGGAAGATCATTCCCAAGAAAAAGGTGCTCGAGCATTTTGCTGCGGACATGAGCGCCGATAGGCGCAAGAGCTTTGACGTCGATGTAGCGCGGATTACGGTCTGCAACGAAGTATCCACGGTTTCGCTGAATCTGGCGGACGGCAAGGACATTCACGCCTTCTTTGTGGTGCAGGTCAGCCTGCGCCGGAAGGAATTTGATAAGCAGAACATCGTTTTCATTGCCCGAACCTTCGGGCAGAACCTTGTGCTTGTCCTCACCTGCGAGCAGGTGGAGCGTCTCGCCCTGTGGCAGACAAAGCTCATCATGGATGAATGGCAGCCTGCCGGAAGCCAAACGCTCCGCCTTCAGGGCTTGAACATGGACGCGGTTTGGGAAAGCGTGGTCACGCAGATTGGGCACATAGAAGTCGAAAGCGGCCATACGCTGAACGAGCAGATCGTTCTTGACGATAAGCGGGCAAAGCTGCAAAAGGAAATTGACAGATTAGAAAAACAGGCGCGTGCGGAGAAGCAGCCGAAACGAAAATTTGAGCTGGTACAGAGAATGAAGCAGCTAAGGGAGGAGAATCAATGAATACCATTCTGAGCAGAGATGCAGTCAATGAGCAAACCTCTCGTGCAATGGACGTCGTCAAGAAGACATTAAGCGCGGCGCATGAACTGTCAAAAGCGAAAATTCTGACGGCGGAGATTCGCGATGCGAAAAAATCATCAGATTGGGATAAATGCTATTCGACGGCTCAGAGGTACTTGCAAAGGTATCGCCATCTAATCAATTCCTACTCTTTCTGGACGAGCGTTCAGGTGATAGATATTCCGAAAAGCGAGGCTGAAAGCAAGAATGCTGAGGAATGGAAGTCGATTCTCGACTTTATTGAGATGATTCTCTATTTGGATACCGCCTTAAAATACGGCGCAAAGACAGTTATTGAACACGAAATCAAGCGGATTTTTCAAGCACAGTAATTTCGTGGTTTTGGAGGAAAGAGACAATGGATAAGCTCACCATGCATACGCCCAATCTGGCGGATGAGAATTTCAAAAAGCTGGCGGCGCTGTTCCCGAACGCGGTCACGGAGACCGTGAACGAGAATGGCGAGGTCGTCCGCGCCATTGACAAGGATGTTTTGATGCAGGAGATCAACACGCGCGTGGTGGACGGGCGCGAGGAGCGCTATCAGTTTACGTGGCCGGACAAGAAGAAGGCCATGCTGGCGGCGAACGCGCCGATTTCGGCGGCGCTGCGTCCGGTGAAGGCGGACAGCGTGGGGCGCGACGGCACGCCCGGCGGCTGGGACAGCGAGAACCTGTATATCGAGGGCGACAATCTGGACGTGCTCAAGCTGCTGCGCGAGACGTATCTGGGCAAGGTGAAGATGATCTACATCGACCCGCCCTACAACACCGGCAACGATTTCGTGTACGAGGACGATTTTGCCGAGGACACGGACAGCTATATGGGCAGAAGCGGACAGTATGACGAACAGGGCAACCAGCTCGTGCAGAATACCGACAGCAACGGTCGCTTCCATACGGATTGGCTGAATATGGTCTATCCGCGGCTGAGGATTGCGAAGGATTTGCTGGCGGAAGATGGGGTTATCTTTATTTCCATTGATGAAAATGAAGTTAGCAATCTGCAGAAAGTATGTGACTATGTTTTTGGAGAAACAAATTTCAGGTCTCTTATTACGTGGCAGCGAAAGTACAGCGTAAGCAATAATTATAATGGGTTGGCAACCATATGTGATTATGTGCTTGTGTATTCCAAATCATCTGCTTTTCAAAACAACCTTCTTCCAAGGACATCTGAGTCCTTGGATCGCTATATGAATCCAGACAATGATCCGAGAGGTCCGTGGAAAGCTGTAGACTACCTAAATCAAGCAACAGTTACAGAACGTCCCAACTTGGTCTATGACATTATCAATCCCAATACTGGGGCAGTTATAAAAAACGCTGCAAAGGCTTGGAAATATGATAAAACTACTCATGCAAAACATGTTGCAGAGAAACGAATTTGGTGGGGAGTGAATGGGACTAACGCTGCACCTGCGCTTAAACTGTATTTGTCCGATGTGAGAAACGGAATGACACCCCACAATTGGTGGCCATACACAGAAGTGGGACATACGCAAGAGGCCACAAAAGAGGTGGCAGATTTGATGGGCTGTGTCGCTTTTGATTATCCCAAACCACTACGATTCTTGAAAAGAATTTTGCAAATTGGAAGCAATCAAGACTCTATTGTCCTCGACTTCTTCTCCGGCTCTGCCACCACTTCCCATGCCGTTATGCAGCTCAACGCCGAGGACGGCGGACATCGCAAGTTTATCATGGTACAACTGCCCGAAGCGTGCGATGAAAAATCTGAAGCGTATAAGGCAGGTTACAAGAACATCTGCGAAATCGGCAAGGAGCGCATTCGCCGCGCCGCCAAGAAAATCCGTGAGGACGCAGGATTGACGTTGACGCAGGACTTTGACGGCGGTTTTCGCTGCCTGCGTCTGGATTCCTCCAACATGCAGGATGTATACTATAACCCCATGAGCCTGACGCAATCCCTGCTCGATTTGACCGCCGACAACATCAAGCCCGACCGCACGCCGGAGGATTTGCTGTTCCAGGTGATGCTGGAGCTGGGCGTGCTGCCCTCCAGCACGATTGCCGAGACGGAAATCGACGGCAAGCGCGTGTTCGACGTGGCGGACGGCTTCCTGCTGGCCTGCTTTGATACCGGCGTCACTACCGAAACCGTCACGGCGATTGCGAAAAAGCAGCCCTACTACGCCGTCTTCCGTGACGCGTCCATGGCGGACGACAGCACGGCCACCAACTTTGACCAGATTTTCGAGACCTATTCGCCCTCGACTGTAAGGAAGGTGCTGTGATATGGCGGCGCAGAAGAAAAAGGAGCTTGCCCTGCGCAGCTCTGCCGCGGAATATCTGACCTTTGTCGCCGCCACCGGCGAGAGCGACGTCAGCTTCGAGATGCGCTACGAGGATGAAAACATCTGGTTGACGCAGAAGATGATGGCGGCATTGTATGACGTGTCCGTCGCGGCAGTCAATCAACACCTGAAGAAGGTCTTCGAGGATGGTGAGCTGCGCGAGGAGGCAGTTGTTAAGAAATACTTAATAACTGCCTCGGATGGAAAGAGCTACAACACCAAGCACTATAATCTGCAGGCCATCATTGCCGTTGGCTTCAAGGTCAATAACCAGCGTGCCGTGCAATTCCGCAAATGGGCAGGTCAGATCGTGAAAGACCACACCATTCAGGGCTGGACGATGGACGTGGAGCGCCTGAAAAAGGGGCATATGTTCACGGACGAATACTTCGAGCGGCAGCTTGAGCAGATTCGGGAGATACGGCTGAGCGAGCGGAAGTTCTATCAGAAGGTCACAGACCTGTACGCAACGGCGTTTGATTACGATAAGGACGCCAGAACGACCCGCCTGTTCTTTCAGACGGTGCAGAATAAGATGTATTTTGCTGTCCACAGGCACACGGCTGCGGAGCTCATCGTGGAGCGTGCGGACGCCAACAAGGAGCATATGGGGCTGACCACCTGGGAGAATGCGCCGGATGGCAAGATCCTGAAAACAGACGTGACAGTGGCCAAGAACTATTTAAGCGACCAGGAAATGCACTATCTGGAGCGCATCGTCTCTCTTTATCTGGATTATGCCCAATTGCAGGCGGAGCGCAAGATTCCCATGAGCATGGAGGACTGGGCGAAGCGTCTGGACGGCTTTCTGGAGTTCAACGGAAACGAGCTGCTGACAGGACCCGGCAAGATCACTGCGGAGCAGGCCAAGCTCCATGCGGAGACGGAATATGAAAAGTATCGGATTATTCAGGATCGCCTGTACGAAAGTGATTTTGACCGTTTCCTTATGCTGGAACAGGAGGTGAACCACAAGCCATGAAATTTCGATTTAAGATACAGCAATACCAGACCGATGCCGTTGACAGCGTTGTGAGGGCGTTCACAGGGCAGCCCTATTCCGACGGCGTGTCCTATCGCCGCGATTTGGGCGAGGTAAAGCCTGTGTTCGCGCCTGTGGATCAACAGATAAGCCTGTTTCCTCCTGATCAGATTTCGATGGATGAAGTAGACGATACCGGCTATCTGAACGAAATGCTGCAGCTGACCGATGAGCAGCTGCTGAAAAACATCCGCGACGTGCAGCAGGACAACGACATTTATCAGGCCGCTTCCCTTGCGAAGGGGCTGGGACGCTGTGCGTTGGATGTGGAAATGGAAACCGGCACGGGCAAAACCTATGTGTATATCAAAACGATGTTCGAGCTGAACAAGCGCTATGGCTGGAGCAAGTTCATCGTGGTCGTGCCGTCTATCGCCATTCGCGAGGGCGTGAAGAAGTCCTTCGAGATCACCGTTGACCATTTCATGGAGCATTACGGCAAGAAGGCGCGGTTCTTCATCTATTCCAGCGCCAACCTGAACCAGCTGGACAGCTTTTCTGCCGACAGCGGCATCAATGTGATGATTATCAACACGCAGGCGTTCGCCGCTTCCTTGAAAGAGGATGGCAGAAGCAAGGAAGCGCGCATTATCTACTCGAAGCGCGACGAATTTCAGAGCCGCCGCCCGATTGACGTCATTGCCGCAAATCGCCCGATCATCATCATGGATGAACCCCAGAAGATGGGCGGCGACGTGACGCAGAAGGCGCTGAAGTCCTTCAATCCGCTTTTCACGCTCAACTACTCCGCAACGCACAAGGAGCGGCACAACCTGATCTATGTGCTGGACGCGCTGGACGCTTATAACAAGCGTTTGGTTAAACGCATTGAGGTCAAGGGCTTTGAAGTAAAGAATTTCCGCGGCACGGACGGTTATCTGTATCTGGAGAGCTTCATTCTTTCTCCGAAACAGCCACCAAAGGTGCGCGTGGAATTGGAGATCAGATACAACAAGTCCATCAACCGCGAAACTCGCCAGCTGACCGTGGGGGATAACCTCTATTTCATCTCCGGCGAAATGGAACAGTATCGTGGATTTTCCGTTTCACAGATCGATCCCATTGACGGAACCGTCACCTTCACCAATGGTGATATCATCCATAAGGGCGAAGTCATCGGCGACGTCTCCGAAAGCGACATGCGCCGTGTGCAGATTCGGGAAACGATCATCTCCCACTTTCAGAAGGAAGCGCAGCTGTTCCACAAGGGCATTAAGACGCTGTCGCTGTTCTTCATCGACGAGGTAGCGCACTATCGGCAGTACGATGCGGATGGCAATGAGGCGCTGGGCGAATTCGGGCGTATTTTTGAGGAAGAATACGTTTCGGTCATGAACGGATACCGTACTCTGCTTGATCCGGAGTATGTGGCATATCTCGATGGCATCGATGTCCATGCTACGCATCGCGGCTATTTCAGCATCGACAAGAAGACCGGGCGTGCCATCGACAGCCAACTCAAGCGCGGCAGTGAGTTCAGCGATGATATTTCCGCGTATGACCTGATTCTCAAGAACAAAGAGCGCCTGCTCAGCTTTGAGGAGCCGACACGCTTCATCTTCTCGCACTCCGCACTGCGCGAGGGCTGGGACAACCCAAATGTATTCCAGATATGCACGCTCAAGCACGGCGGCGACAGCACCACGCAGAAACGGCAGGAGGTTGGCCGCGGCCTGCGCCTGTGCGTCAATCAGGCTGGTGAGCGCATGGACGCGGAAACCGTCGGCGCAGACGTTCATGTTCTGAATACCCTGACGGTCATTGCCAGTGAGGGCTATGCGGATTTCGTCGCTGCTCTGCAGGACGAAACTCGTGCTGTGCTGTATGATCGTCCCCGGAAGGCAAGCATTGAGTACTTTGAGGGCAAAAACGTCATTATGGCAGATGGCTCTACCGCAAAGATCAATGCGTCGGATGCGAGAAAAATCTACCAATACCTCGTCCGCAACAACTATGTGGATGAAGATGACGGCATTACGCAGGATTATCGTGATGATGTGGCTGCTGATCGTCTCAAGCCGCTGCCCGAGGGGCTTCAGCCGATAGGTGAAAGCATCCATAAGCTGGTACAGGCAATTTTCGATGATAAGGTTCTCGAAGAAATGTTTGCTGATGGCAATAAGACGCCTGCGCCGGAGAATCCGCTCAATGACCGCTTCTACAAAAAGGAATTCCAGAATCTCTGGACGGCGATCAATCACAAGTATGCGTATACGGTTGATTTCGACAGCGACGAGCTGATCCGTAAAGCTGTCGCGGCGATCAACAGTGAGCTGTTCGTCAGCCAGCTGCAGTATACTGTTTCTGTTGCCGGTCAAAAGGCAAGCATCTCCGGCGATGAGATGCGAACCGGCAATAGCTTTGAGGCGGCAAAAACACATACTGAAACGCTGAAGCATGCGGAAACCAGCCAGGTCAAGTATGATCTCGTTGGCAAAATTGCGGAAGGCACTGTGCTTACGCGCCGTTCTGCTGCTGCCATTCTAAAGGGCATTAACCCGGCTAAATTCTATATGTTCCGCAATAACCCGGAGGAATTCATTTCCAAGGTTATCCGTCTGATCAAGGAACAGAAGGCAACCATGATTGTGGAACATATTGCCTACGACCAGATCGAGGGTAGTTATGACAGTAGTATCTTCACTGCTGAAAAACACGGAAAGACCTTCGACCAAGCATTCCATGCCGACAAAGCCATTCAGGATTATGTCTTCACTGACGGCACAGCAGAGGATAGCGTCGAGCGCCGCTTTGTCAAATCGCTGGATGGTTCTCAGGATGTATTCATCTACGCGAAGCTGCCGAGAGGGTTCTCCATTCCTACGCCGGTCGGGCATTATTCGCCGGACTGGGCAATCGTGTTCCATGAGGGCACTGTACGGCACATCTATTTCGTGGCAGAAACCAAAGGAACAATGGATAGCCTGAATCTACGCCCCATTGAAAAGGCAAAAATCGACTGTGCAAAGAAGCTCTTTACAACGCTGTCAAACGGCATGGTCACATATGACCACGTGGATGACTTCCAGCAGCTGATGAATAAGGTCATGGCTTGAGCATGCACTCCCAAACGCTCGAACACCCCGGAAATACCCTGATCTAAGGGATTTCCGGGGCGCCTTTGTATCAATCTCGTTATGGTTTTAGACTCAGCTTCACATAGAGCGTATCTGCTATGTTTGACGGATCAAGAGGTTCTTCCATGCCGGGAGCTTGCCAGCCTGATGCCAATAGAAGCTCCATCGTCATTTTCACGAGGGCAACGGCGGCTTCATGTGGTATAGACATCAGCATCTGGTGCAGGGTTTCATCTTCAGTGATGGTCTGCTTGGAATGGTAACGGTCATTGTAGAAGCATTGCTTCGAGCAGTAAACCTGCTTGGGCTGACGGGGCTCAAATGGTTTTCCACACACTTTGCAGAGGCGCAATATATCCTGTGCATCAACACTGTGGATTTCGTACCATCCATCCCGGCAGCCGCCCGAGCAGAAGTGATCCTTCGTTTTGATTTCAGTGTTGCAAAACATACATGTCCGAATGGGCCGAGAACCCGATAAGCCATGTCTGAAACAGTGGGACTTGATAGTGTTTATTGAAATACCGGTTTCTTGGGCTATGGCTGACAGTCCTTTGCCTTCGCGCCGAAGCCGTTCGACCGTGGCGATCTCTGCTTGGTTCACTTCTCCAACAACCTCCTGCATTCAGGGCGAAAGATGCTTTTATCGCTGAAGCCGTATTTCTTGACCAGCACCTTGTCCATGCGACGGTAATCGGCAGGGCTGATCAATTCCTGCTCAAGCCAGTTCCTCAGATAGTGAACAGAGAGCAGATACTGGCTCAGCCGTGTATAAGCGTCATGACGCTCTTTTGTCGTCAAGTGTTGGATGCGGAGTTCTTCGCCACCCATGAGCACGGTCGGTTTATTCTTTCTGGGCACACGACCACCTCCTTCAGGGGACGATCTTAGCTCTGAAAGTCGCAAAAGTCAAATCACTTTCTGTAAAAGGTACGGGTGCAAAAGGGTGCACGCTGAAGCGGAGAGCGTTTCAGAGTGCACCCGTGGCAGATTGTATCAATATCAATCTGTTGTGCCACAAGAAAAGCCTTGTATCATAAGCGATACAGGGCTTTTTTGCTGCTTCAAAAAGTGGGTTTAGCCTTTAATTTAGCCTTTACAGCTCAAAAATGGCCATTGGCTAGCTTCGTTGATGAACAACTGCATCCGCTCCCCAGAGCGCTTTTTCATCTCATCCGTGACATGACCGTATATATCCAAGGTAAAAGCCACTGTCGCATGGCCGAGTGCCTCTGAAACATCCTTGATGTTATCGCCATTGCGCAAGGCCGTTGTAGCGTATGTATGCCCTTACGGTATAATTACGACAAACCGGAAAAGCCCCGTATATCCAGGGTTTTCGGTATCTGGCAAGGTTTTTTCATCCTTTTCCAAACCGAGAAATCGAGCCGCGAAGTAGTTATATCGTAGGGGGTGTTATAGTAACGACAAAAA
>ERZ1026860.494-NODE-494-length-25771-cov-77.408695_pt1 | contig 25771 bp, 18 predicted proteins | sample MGYA00380160_ERZ1026860 | MGnify/ENA primary metagenome ERZ1026860 (study PRJEB33269, sample SAMEA4719796) | human gut metagenome | biome: human-associated habitat; feature: organic feature; material: feces | place: Cameroon | collected 2013-10 ... | reverse complement strand
GGCCGCATAAGAGAGCCCCCAAAATGAAGCAGGTTATTTTTTAACATTTACTTAAGGGATAAAAAACATCTCTTCGGTAACATTTTTGTCACTTCTGCTCCTCAAGGGTGTATCCAGCGCTCTTGGGAAACGTTTCCCCAGCTTTTCGTCTCCCTAGGGTGTTGCCGAACACTAGTGGGAGACATTTTTCCCCTTTTTCGCTTCCGAAAGGTTATCCTGTATCTGCGCAAGAAAGGACGTTTTGCGCACGGACTTATGTGTACCGAGGGCTTAGATCTTAGCCGTGTCTCAATCGATACAATATGGTAATGACTCCATTGCCCATAATTTCGCCACGATGGATCGGTTCGCAATAAAGCAAACGGACGAGACATAGAAGGGCATCGTTGTCTTCCGGATGTTTCTGAATATGGCGGAGCATCGTGTTGGCGCAGATGTTTCGCACTTTGAAATAGTAAGCATTAGGGATGACCGAATCATTCGAGCAGCCGAACCAACCAAACTGTGCTTCTGCCCTCCAATTCTCCCAGACCTCAAGGAGGTAGCGGGAATATACCTTTGACTCTATGATGGCTCCGAGGGTGTCCACGCAATCAACCGGCAGGACGTGCGAAAGTTCTATCGCATAGACACACTTGGTGTCGAAATCCATCGGGGCTTTCATCCGCACCTCTATCTCTACGGCAGGATCTTTAATCTGAACGGCAGCGCTGTCAAAATAGACCCTCGCGTCACGGAAACGCTTTATATCCGGAACAAACGCAGACTTGTCATAATAGGATTTCTCATTTGTGTAAGCCTGCCTTAATCTGGCGGTATCAATAGGCATCCCGGAAGCGAAAGCTGCTGATTTATAAGCATCCACCAATTCACCTAAACGCTTGCTCACATCATTGAAATCAGGAGTCTTGTACAGCATATTCAAAAGCGCCGAAGCAGCATCTCTGACACGTTTGTCAGGAAACACCTTCTGCAACACGCTCATTGACGGCCTCATCTCCCCAGTCAGCATTGTCGAGCCCGGTGTCTCCACAGCCGTGGTGTCAAAGGAATAGTTATTACGGTCATAACGCGCGCGGAGTTCATAAAGCGAAGAGCAGTAATAGATGAACGCCGTCTTGTCGAACCAATCCTTGACCGAAAGCGCAAAATCATCCTTCCGGACATCCTCATCCAAATAAAGGAATATCTCATCGGCGAACCGGCTCTCCAGAATGTCTAAATCAAGGCTGCATCCACCGCCATCGAGCGAATCAACAGGAGGACGGCAGATTTCACTGAGCTTGCCCAAATATTCACTTCCGGTAACCGTGGCCTTTCCGGAATACTTTTGAATGGTGCTGTCAGCAAGGACTGTGTTTGAACCTTCACCCTCAGCCCGTGAGCCGCCCTTCTTCCCTTGGCAGCCCACGGTCAGGATGGCGATTGTCAGCACGATGGCCGACACGTGAATAGTTTTGTTCATATAACGGTGTATCTTTCTTGTTTTCATAACATTTCAATTAATTTCAACGGCGCAAAGTTCAGAAATATAATGCCGGATTCAAAATCAGTTTTATGAAACAACGGGAATGATGTACGAAATAAGAGTGACCTTCATTTCATACAATATTCATTGATTTTCGTACAAAATCCGTGGCCCGTCCGCCGACATTTCCCTTTTAGATCCGCGGCAGGTTCCCCAATGTGGAGAGGAACGGTGAGGGCGAGCGGACATATTCATAAAATATTTATGTATTTTTTGAAAATATTATTGTTTTTCATAAATTTATTAATATATTTGCAAAGAAGCGGTGCGGAAAGGAATCCGGCCGCCTAACTAAAAACTAATAGATATGATTACCTGGTGGACATCACTTAGTACGGCAATGCAGGTCCTTTGGGCCATCACGCTCTCGGCATCGCTGATTTTCGTCATTCAGACTGTTATGACATTCTTAGGGCTGGGAGACCACGACGCGGATTTCGATCTCGACACTTCGGACGGGTCTTTCGACGCGGATCCTTCAATGAACCTCCTGACGTTCCGCAACCTGGTCAACTTCTGCTTGGGATTCGGCTGGACGGCCGTGCTGATGCACGAGAAGATTCAGTCTAACGCATTGCTGATCATCATCTCCGTAATAGTCGGCGTGCTTCTGGTCACGGCAGTTATGTGGATATTCAAATGGCTCAGCGGAATGCAGCAGACGGGAAACATCGATGTGCACAAGTCCGCCGTCGGCTGCGAGGGAAAGGTTTACCTCACGATTCCGGGCGAGCGCAAGGGCGAAGGCAAGGTCCAGATCACCATCAACAACGCCGTCAGGGAATATGACGCTGTCACCGACGGGGAGACTATCCCTACAGGCAAGGCCATCAAGGTCACCGAGGTCATCAACGACTACACTCTGCTGGTGGAGGAACTGACCCCGACCATCATCTGACGCTTCCTCTTTCTAACTTACTGATCATAAAAACATCTTAAGCCATTCTTAGATGTATGGTTTAAGAAGAAATATTAAAGAATATTATAAACCCATTAAAGATTTTGAATATGGAACTATCACTGATCCTCATCATCGTCGCAGTCATATTCGTGACTTTTTCGGCGATTCTCAAGCGCTACCGCCGCTGCCCTTCCGACAAGGTTATGGTCATCTACGGTAAGACAGGCAAGAACAAGAGCGGATCAATCTCATCCGCGCGATGCATCCACGGAGGTGCGGCGTTTGTTTGGCCTGTGTTCCAGGACTATGCGTTCCTCGACCTCAAACCGATCTCCATCGAGTGCAACCTTACCAACGCTCTTTCCAAGCAGAACATCCGTGTCGATGTGCCTTGCCGATTCACCGTCGGAATATCCACCGAGCCGGACAGTATGACAAACGCGGCCGAGAGGCTTCTCGGACTCTCCATCGACAACATCCAGAACATCGCGACCGACATCCTGTTCGGACAGCTCCGTCTGGTCATCGCAACGATGGACATCGAGGAGATCAACTCCGACCGTGACAAATTCCTTGTGGCCGTCAGCCAGAACGTGGAGGCTGAGCTCCGCAAGATCGGTCTCAAACTCATCAACGTGAACGTGACCGACATCCGTGACGAGTCCGGCTACATCGAGGCTCTCGGTAAGGAAGCCGCCGCAAAGGCCATCAATGATGCCAAGAAGAGCGTCGCCGAGCAGAACCGTTACGGTGAGATCGGCAAGGCCGAGGCCGACAGGGACAAGGACATCCGAATCGCTGAGACCCAGAGAGATACTCGTATCAAGACCGCAGCCGCGAACGCTCTTGCGGTACAGGGAGAGAACACTTCCAAGATCGACATCGCCAACTCCGATGCCCAGCGTCGTGAGAAAGAGGCCGAGGCCGCCCGCATAGCCGTGGCCGCTGAGAAGGTACAGGCCGCCAAGGCCCTTCAGGAGGCCTACCAGAGCGAGCGTGACGCCGAGCTTGCACGTGCCGAAAGAGAGAGAGCCACACAGCAGGCCAACATCGTCGTTCCTGCCCAGATCGACAAGGAGAAACTCATCATCGAGGCTGAAGCCGAGGCCGAGAAGGTCCGCAGACTGGCAAAGGGAGAGGCCGACGCAATATTCGCAAAGATGGACGCCCAGGCCCGTGGTACCCTTGAGATCCTCTCAAAGCAGGCAGACGGTTTCAACGAGATGGTCAAGGCCGCTGCCGGCGATCCTCAGAAGGCCGTGCTTATGCTCATCGCAGACAAACTGCCTGAACTCGTCAAGACTCAGGTCGAGGCTGTCAAGGGCATAAAGATCGACAAGGTTACAGTCTGGGACGGCAATGGAGACGGCAAGAACGGCAAGACTTCGACCGCGAATTTCATTTCCGGTCTGATGGGCTCAGTACCTCCGCTTCAGGATCTGTTCAATATGGCCGGAATGAATCTGCCTGAATATCTTAAGGGCAAGGAGACCAAGCCGGAGGAGCAGCCTCAGGAAGAAACCACTGAAGAATAATCATTATGCCAATAGTAGTAAATGTCGATGTGATGCTGGCTCGGCGGAAGATGACTTCCGCCGAACTGGCTGACAAGATCGGGCTTTCGGCGGTGAACCTGTCGATTCTGAAGACCGGCAAGGCCAAGGGTGTCCGATTCAGCACACTCGACGCGCTCTGCAAGGCATTGGACTGTCAGCCTGGAGATTTGCTTGAGTTCAGGGAAACCGCTGAGTGAACACCCGAATCAAATAGTTATCTTTCAAGGAGCGGCCATAAAAAGCCGCTCCTTTTCGTTATATTTGCAGACATATTCATAAAAGAACACTAAAGACAGATAATATGAAAAGAACATTTCTTCTGGCCGCTATGGTGGCGGCTGTTGTCTGCGCCGCGACGGATGCTTCAGCGCAGAAAAAGGCGAAGAAAAACCAACTGATTCTCGATGGGACGGTGGTGAATGTCAATCCGTTGGCAAGGACTTCCCCTGTTGAGGAAAAATTGAAGGCCAAGAACACGCCAGGAATTGAATATGCTCCCACAAAGACCGTGTACCTTTATCCCAAGGGACAGAACTCCGATCAGGGAATAGTCGAGAACGGTGTGGCCGTGACGCAGGGGCCGCTTGTCTCAAACGGGCTTGAGGGTTCGGAAAAGGCTGGAGGATGGGGATTCATCTCCAACGTGACAGACAGCGCGCGAATTGACATATTCATACCAGAAAAGCCGAATGGGCAGATGGTCATCGCTTGTCCTGGCGGTGGGTACGCCGGCATTTCCACTTGGAACGAGGGATCTTACGCGGCGAAATGGTTGAATGACAGAGGAATCGCTTGCGCCGTGTTGAAATACCGCCTTCCAGGAGGACATCGTGAGGTTCCGCTTCAGGATGTGCAGAATGCCTTCCGCTATTGCAGGCATCATTCTGAGGACTGGGGAATAAAGCAGATCGGCGTGATGGGATTCTCGGCCGGCGGACATCTGGCCAGCACAGCAGAGACTATGTACGTTGACTCCACGACAAGGCCGGACTTCGCGGTACTCCTCTACCCTGTTATCCTGATGGACGAGAATGCCACACACAAAGGATCGGTTGACAATCTTCTCGGCGGCGAAGCGTCGTGGACCGACAGGGAGGACAAACCTTTCGGCCAATGGTACAATGGCTTGAATGAATATGACGGGCTGAAGAGAATGTACACCACCTATCGTGATGTCACCCCTAGCACTCCCCCGACTTTCATCGGCGTCAGCACCTACGACAAGACCGTACCGGTTGTAAGTTCCGTGAAATTCTATCAGGCTCTCGTCAGGAACAAGGTTCCTGCTGAGCTTCATATTTATCCGAAAGGAGGTCACGGCTGGGGATTCACTGATCTGAGCATAGGCCTTGACCCGAAGGTCTGCAAGGACAATCTGGGATCGTGCAGGCCTGAGTTCTCAGCGGCTCTGGAAAGATGGCTCGGCCAGCAGCTTGAAAGCGTGAACGGCAAGAAGGAGTTGCCTAAAGTCGCCAGAGAGCAGTTCACACGCAAGCCGGACAAGGTTGTCTATCTGTACCCGGAAGGACAGAATGTCGATAAGGGAATAGAGGGCATAACACTTGGCCCTGGAGAGTCCAACGGCTGCACGAAGCCGGAGGAACTTACCAAGGATATGAACCTGAAATTCACCGGTGACAGCGCGAGGTTCGAACTTTATCTGGCAAAGAATCCGAACGGCAAGATGGTCATCATCTGCCCAGGCGGAGCCTATTGGTTCACAGCCTATGTGCACGAGGGACAATACGCCGCGGAATGGCTTAACAGTCAGGGCATCAGTGCAGCCGTGCTCAAGTACCGTCTGCCATACGGCCACTGGAACGTGCCGCTGAACGATGTGCAGAATGTGTTCCGTTACTGCCGTCACTATGCTCCGGAGTGGGGTGTCAAGCAGATCGGCATTATGGGATTCTCGGCTGGTGGACATCTTGCGGCCACAGCCTCCACGCAATACATCGATGCCGAGACCAGACCTGACTTCTCAATCCTTGTCTATCCGGTCATCTCCTCCGAGCAGGGAGTCGGCCACGAGGGCAGTTTCAACAACCTGATCGGAACCGAGAAAGGCTGGTACAACAGAAAAGGCAAGGACTTCCAAACCTGGGACGAGGGCAAGAGGAAGTTCGAAGCACTCAAGGAAAGATATTCATTGGACAAGCAGGTCAGCGCCGACACGCCGAAGACATTCATCATATTCAGTTCCAATGACTACGGTGTTCCGCCGGAGAACGAGGTCCGCTATTTCAACGCCCTCGTGAAGAACGGTGTCCCTTGCGAGATGCACGCCTTCCCTGGCGGCGGCCACGGCTACGGCTTCCGCAACGCCAAGTACGGCAACGACCCTATTCAGGAATATCGAAGCGACTTCCTCGCCTCGATGGCCCGTTTCCTCAAGGAACTTTAGCGACACCGAAAGCACAATAACAAACAAAATAAAGCCATCCTCAAATCGGGGATGGCTTTTTTCAATTATCCCAAAATGGGAATATATTCGTAAAACTACTCAGCTTCGGTGGTCTCGCCTGGCACCATCACAACCTCGACGAAGTTGCCGGAGTTGTAGAGTTTGGCGGCGGCATCACGGATAGACTCCTTGGTCAGGCCACTTACCGCGGCCTCCCACTCCTTGTCGTAGTCATAGCCGTTGCGGAAATAGCGGAGGATGTCTGACAGCCAGTAGGAGTTGTTGATCCTGCTTTCCGGAACATTCTTCTTGAAATGCTCGACTGTCCTTGTGAACTGCTCATCGGTCGGGCCTTCCTCGGCAAGTTTCTTGAAACCGTCCTGAGCGAGGGTTCTGAGTTTCTCGGCAAGGGCAGGTTTGCAGTTGAAATAAACCTGAAGGAGGTACCTTCCATTAGGGTCCTTGCGGGCATTCGCCACTGTGGAGGCACCGTATGTTCCGCCCTCGTCCTCACGGAGAGTGTCAGTGTAGATCTGGTCAAGGATGTAGCTGACAGCGTTGGCAAGGGTCTGATCCTTAACGGTGAACGGACGATAGTCGCTATAGACCTGAAGGACAGTGGTCAGCGGTGTCTCCATCTTCTGATCGAATACATCGACAACCTTACCCTTTACGAGCTGTGGCTGGACATCAGCCCACTTGGAGGCCTTCTTACCCTTAGGAAGCGAGCCGACATATTTCTCAACCAAAGGTTTGAGGGTGTCAAGATTGACATCACCGACAATCACCATAGTGGCTCCGGCAGCATCGGCGAAGAGTTTGCGGTAGTTCTTCTCGATGGTCTGAAGGTTGGCCTTCTCAAGTTTCTCCATCGAAAGCACCTCGTTTCTCGGATCATCGTTGTAGAGGACCTTGTTGAATCTCTTTTGGAAAGCGAAGTTAGGAGTGTTCACGAGGTTAGGGAGCACGGCCTTGATCTGGGCAGTGGCGTTGTCATATTCCTCCTGATCGAAGCGAGGGTCCGTAAACTCAAGGTAGAGAAGCTGGAAAGCGGTCTCAAGATCCTTGACGGATGAGTTTCCGGATATTCCGTTGTAAAGGTCATCAATGAAAGGATTGACACTTACCATCTTGCCGGAAAGCATCTTGGAAAGCTCAGTTCCTTTGAATTTTGACAGACCCTGCGCGTTCTGGAAGACACCGTAGATGCTGCCATCGAATGAAGGAAGATCCTCGGTTGCGATCAGGCTCTCGCCACCGTTCTTGTAGAGAGAGAAGAGGATCTGGTCTTTCTTGTAGTCAGTAGGAAGGACAACGACCTTCACCCCATTGGAAAGGATCCACTCCGTCGCACCATAAATAGTAGAGGAAGTCTTCTTCACTTTTCCGCCCTTCAACGCGGCCGGATCCATAAGCGGCTCGCTTGCCTTCTCCTCAGCCGGTGCCTCGATCTCGGATTTCTTAACCTCATCGATTACCTGAAGAAGCTGCTCGGTCGTAGGAGTCGCAATGCCTTCCTTCTCAGGGCCGCTATAGATGACGACAAGGCTGTTCTCATCAGCGAAAGCCTGCGCAAGAACCTGATTCATCACCTGTGCGTTAAGTTGAGCCAATATGGCCTTCACCAACTCAAGCTTGGTGGCCGGCTCCATATACGCATAGTTACCAAAGAAGTTGTTGATCAGAGGGTTGACGAACTCGCTGTTCTTTCTGGTCTCGGCACTGTTGGCAGACTTCTCATAGACAGCGATGATATTGTCCTTGGCCCTGCCGACCTCAGCCTCTGTCAAACCGTATCTCTTCATTCTTTCAAGATCGGTCACAAAAGCCTTGAATCCGCCAAGAATGTTGTCTTCCTTCAGGGCGACATTTGCATCAGCGCCTTCGATGACCTCACAAAGTTTTCCGAAGCCGAAACTTCCATACAGATACGGAGCGTCAGCCTTGGAGGTGATGTCATCGAAACGCTCGCTCATTACGGACTGAACAACGCTTTCTATCAGATCCATCATAAGACCAGCGGAAGTGGAATTGAGAGCCTCGTCCCTTGCCTCGCTTTCCCAAACCATCTCAACGGACGATGAAGTGGTCTCAGGATCAGTGATGACAGCCACACGCGGCTCGGTGAACTCCTTGAACTGAATCTTCTCCTTAGCCTTAGGGTTGACGGCGGCCGGAATGTCAGCGAATATCGACTTGATCTTTCCCTCGACGGCGTCCACGTCAACATCACCCACAACGATGACTGCCTGCATATCAGGACGATACCAAGTCTGATAGAAGTTCACAAGGCTCTCCGGCTTGAATGTCTCCAGATTCTCCTTGCTTCCGATCAGGGTGCAGGTGGCGTACTTTGTGTCACCGTAAAGGTAAGGAAGGGACTTCTCGAAAGTCCTCCAGCCGGCGTTCCTGCGGGAACGTCTCTCCTCGATGATCACCGGACGCTCCTTGTCGATCTCGGCAGGATCATTCGTCACGAAATGCGAATAGTCGTGCAGGATCAAAAGGCAGGTGTCCACAACCGATTCCCTGACCAAAGGAATATTATTGAGCATATAAGTGGTCTGGTCTATGCCTGTGGCAGCGTTCACATTGCCACCGAACGAGGCGCCGATGCTCTGTAGCCAGTTAAGGATACCCTTTTCCGGGAAGTTCTTGGTGCCGTTAAAGCACATATGTTCAAGGAAATGCGCCAGACCATCCTGGTCAGGAGTCTCCTGAATGGCACCGACATTGGTGGCAAGATAGAACTCAGCCCTGCCAGCCGGCTTGTCATTGTGTCTGATGTAATATGTCAGACCATTCTCCAGCTTGCCGACCTTGACCGCAGGGTCATTCGGCAACTGCTGCATCTGCGCCTGTGCGATGAACGCCGAAGCGGACAGCACAAAGGCTGAGACGAAAATCAAAAATCTTTTCATAATCAACTCTATATTAGGATTATTATTGTTCATCGGAATATTCAAGGACATCCCCGGGCTGGCACTCCAAAGCCCGGCAGATCGCCTCCAACGTGGAAAACCTGACAGCCTTGGCCTTCCCCGTCTTCAGGATGGAAAGGTTCGCAGGAGTGATCCCGACCTTCTCGGCAAGCGCTGCGGAAGACATCTTTCTCTTCGCCAGCATCACATCAACATTGACTATTATAGACATATCATTCAATTTTCAACACAGCAAACTTACATCAAAATATTCGTTATTCCAAATATAATATTCGACTTTCGATAATTAATTATTGAATATATCGGCATCGGTAAAAATTGGGACAAAAATCGCTATATTTGCACTATTATAAGCTATTCTTATGTTAGAGGATTTCAAGTTGAAGGTCTTTATGGCCGTGGCCGAAAACGGCAGCTTCACCATCGCGGCGAAGGCGCTTGGCATCACCCAACCAGCAGTGAGTCAAAACATTGCTGAATTGGAAAGGAATATGGGAGCGGAGCTTTTCACCAGAGGTCGAGGCGCGGTGACCCTGACGGCGGCCGGAATCGCTTTCAAGGAATATGCGGAAAAGATCCTCTACTGGTACTCAGCCGCAGGGCAACTGTTCGGCCAATCGGGTAAGCTTACCACGAACAAACCAATCAGAATCTCAGCCAGCGGCTTCATCGCCAGCCACTTCCTACCCGAAGCACTTTCTAAACTCCTGACTTTCAATCCATCCTTGACATTCACAATTCACGGTGAATATTCTGGTGACGATTCAGACATAAGGCTCTACGCCAGAAAGCACGTGATCGAGCCGTCATTCGATGACATCAGCACATTCGTATTCAGTGTAACAGCCTCTGCCGTCAGCTCCAACCCGGCATATTCGAGAATCACAGAGATGGAGACCCTTCCCCGGAATGCCCGGCTTGCGGTTCTGGGAATATATTCAGAGATTCTTCCGCTGGACTTGAAGGCCCGCGTGGCGGTCGTGACCGATTCAGCCGAAGCCATCGTGCAACTGGTAACAGGCACGCCCGACCTCATCGGATTACTCCCCCACCAAGTCGCACCCCAGGATCTCATCACACTTCCCATCTCCCTTCCCGGCCTCACCCTTGACATTCATTTTGAAGCCTCCGATCCCTCCAATCCCGTTGCAACAGCCCTGCGCCGCATTCTTTGCGACCTGTATCCGGCTTAAAAGCCAACCGAGTATGTTCCTGATCCATTGATTCTATTGAGAGTCTTCCTTACCCTGGAGGATCAAGGCGACAAGGTCTTCGACATCCTCGTTTGCAATCGCCAAATCAAAGTCCTCAGGATCATACGACTCCCCTTCCTGAAGTCCGAGCCATTCCTCGTATGAGGCCTTCTCTTTCGGATCATCGGTCTTTCCTGACAGGATATCAAGCATTTGCGCATAGCCCCAGACACCTCCGACATCTTCCGGAGGACAGGCTCCTTTGCCTGATGTCACACATATATCCTCGCCACGGAAAGGTTCGTCACTGACCGAGGAGACCCTTACATTGTGAATCCAGCCATCTCCGAAATCATATTCAAAAGAGATTGTGCTGCCTTTTTGCGGCAGAACGTCCGCGACGGTGACGGTCATCTCGTCTATATGTCTGTTTCTAAAACCCAAATTGAAGCTTTCTCTATCGTCAATGTTGTCCCTGGACGTATAATACACATCGCCTTTGGTGAATTGTGAGAGATGATAACCAGCCCAACCGAATGCGGTGATAAGTATCTTTCCAAGGTTCCCCAACCAAAGGTTTGACGGCACCTTTATCCTCCTGAACACCTTGACAGGACATTGTTCGATGGATGCGTATAAGATATATGTCTTCGATGGCTTGCCTGAGTCCACCAGCCGATCTGCCTTTGATTTTTTCCCGCCTTTGGATCCTCCGGCATTTCCCGTCCCTAGGCTATTCTTAGTGTTTGAAGTGGCCGTCTCACTGGCACCCACAGTTGAATATGCCGCTGTCTTAGCCCGCATCATTTCGAAGAACGAAACCATAAATGAGATTTCCGCCTCCGAGATTCCCGGGTAATCTTTCCTGATCACCTCTTTGAGTTCGTCACGTTCCTTATCAGTCATTGAATTCGCTGTATTTTCCGCAAGGTAGTCATTTCTTCCGAAATCCTGATGAAATGCCGCCAAAAATCTGCAAGGGTATATTCAAAATGTCGTTCTACTTAATCAACTACGGGCACGGGGTGGAAAAGACTCTTTATTTCGGGATTATGAACTCCCCACCGGCAACACTTTCGGCTTCTTTTGCTTCCCAAGAGTGCAGAATGCACTCTTAAGAAACGTTTACCCCACTTTTTGCCTCCCAAGGGTGCTGTTGATCATACCTATGGGAGACATTATTTCCCCTTCTTGCTTCTAAAAGGCCATTCGGAATCCGTGCGAAGACCTGCGCCGCACTCTTGAGAAGCATATCCGCCCATTCTCGTTCTCAGAGAGTGTCCGACTACTCTTTTGAGTAACGCACACCCTCATTTTTGTCGCCCAAGAACCGGGGGATGAGGTTTGTTATTATTCATTGATACTCGTGGCCATACACTCTGGGCTTTCTCATAGTAATGACATAGCCTGCAGGGCTTTGTTATGGATTGCAAGCAGAAAGCGCATAGGATCCTAGAATACGAGAACGACAGGTCCGATGTCACCGGGCTGCTGCCCAGTGCTTACCTTACAAAATACTCGACAGAGCAGGCAATAGAATGGAAAAATCGCCCATAACGACAAAACTGACAGAATACGCAAAATGCGCAGTCTGTCAGTTTATTGTATTTATCTAAACGCTTACAGATGTATGACATTCTTCTTTCATCTATTTCCTCGACTCCCTGTCGGCGGACTAGTCGGTGTCGATAAGCGAGTATACTGTTGTCGCATAAGAGAAAGTCTTGTCATTCGAAATATCTAATTAAGAGATATTCCGTCTCTATCCAGAAGGGCCATAACCCGAGACATTTTTAAGGCTATATTCATCAGGTCGGTTCCATTCTCGCTCGCAATGGCAATTCCTATAACTTCTTGTTCTTTCTCTTTATATACTGGGGAGCCACTTAAACCGTGATCAATCTGTATGTTCATCACGAATAAATCTTCGCAATTTGAATAAGACTCATTAGACACTATACCAGTACTAAAATATTGTTCTCCTCCAGGAAAGCCGTGGATTGAGATTTCATCCTTAACATTAACTTCCTGGCCAATCATAAACCCAATGGCATCTTCAGGAAGGACGGAGATGTCATCAAGCTTAATCAATGCCACATCATATCTCAAAGTTTGCAAATCAGCACCGTCAAAAGAGACTGGTGTAGCCCATACAATTGAGGCCGTGGTTCTAAGAGGATTATCGTTTTCATCGGTTATACGAGGAAACTCTAAATATACCTGTTCACTTACAGTCCCATCAATCACATGTCTAGCCGTAAACAAATATCCTGACTGTTCGCCTGCATTATTTGCCACGAGAAATGCAGTGCCGACGGATGCGATGTTGCCGCCGTTATCTACTATTATTTTGGCGACATACTTCATACAATCAGAATCTTCTCCCGAAGGATCTACTATAGGTTTAGCATAGTAACTTCCTATAAACAGTCCTAATGGCACCATACATAACAGCACAACAATAAAAACATTGCGAACCTTTCCGGAATGCGTCAACAGCATTTTTCTCTGAAGTTCATTGCCCGAAGGCGTCATATTGAGTAACATCTCTTCTGAATTTTAGTTGTTAAGAATTTTAAGTCTCCTTTCTATATTTGATATCTTATGCTTGACATCGGTATCAAACCTCGACAAGGCTTCTGCCTGTCTGTAAATTGTCAAAATGTCTTTGTACATATTGATACAGTCCGATTTTCGCATTATTTCACCATTGATAATGACATCCTCATATACACGATTTGCGTCTGTACATTGCCGATCACCTTGTGCCAAAAGAGCTGTCACTTTTCCGTAAATTGCATCTATCTGTGTTATTTGAGCTATCACGTTCGGATCACCTTGTTGGACCTTATCCGCCCTCATATAGTATTCACGAGCCGTCATATAATCTTGGTTCTCCATATATCTGGAAGCTATCCTGAAATACCTGTCAAACTTATCATAAGCGGTTTCCTGTGAGAGCGTCGCCCGAATATTAGCAAGATTTGCTGCGGGGGTAGGATTCGACATATCCCAATATGTAGCATATCGGTAGCATTTTTCCGCCGTTTCGAACTCCTGGTCTTGAGTCTTAGCTAGAGCTTCCTTGATATAATCCCTTGCATAAGTCTGGCATTCAGAATACGAAATGTAAGGCATTCTCTTTCCGTGATATATTTCTGCAGAATCGCTACTATTGTGTGAATCAGCGACATAACACGTTACATAATCATTAAAGTCAGCCAGGTCATCAATGACATTAAACGGTTTTTGATCGCTCATCCGACCAAATTCTTGATAGAAAATTAGCCAGTTATTCAGACCTATATGGCTAAATTTATCCCTCTCAGCATTATTGATGACATAGGTATGAATTCCCAAATTCGTCAGCGTCTGTGAGACATTAGTAAGTACATCCCCAGCAGTACCATCATAACCGCCCAGAATATGAGGAATATTCTTATGCTCTACAAATGTGGCATTCCTCCCCGTCGGATTTGTCGGTATATGAGGAATCAAGGAACGATTGGCAACAAGCCTAACTTTATCGTCGTAATTGTTTTCGCTTAGAGCATTGGATACTGAGAATTGTCCAAGATTGACTTTGTCCACATATGCGGAAATCACTTTCCTATATAACTCACGTTCAGCAACGACATCTTCAGGAAGTTTGTTTTTAGTTAAAGTCGACAGGAATGTATACAAATCGTCATTATTTGTCACATCGCTAATTGACCGTTCCTGACCATATTGGGTTCTGAACTTATCATCCACGACGTTAAGTGTTGTGTAAAGGTCGCCTTCTGGATAAATATACCAGATATTTCCATTAGTTTCCCTTGACAACTTATTCTTCAGGGAAGCTGCAACTTGCGAGCAAGAAGAGTATCTTGCATCAGAACCTCTAGCAACATTCTTAATAATCTTGGATAATTCAGCAAATCTCCATTTCGCAGGCAGAGGTTCTCCGGTGGAAGACACACAAACTTGGATTCTATTACCCGCCGAATCGGTATCTCCTTTTAATGCCTTGTGTATCTTTAAGAGATTGTCGGAGAACACGTGCATTGCCAATCCGTATAGCAAGATATACAGCAATCTATCATAATATACCTTCTGTGTCTCCATCAAGACCTTATAGATAAAAGGCATAGGGAGGACATCACTCGTGATCTCATCCTTTAGCATCTGATCCCAATCTTGTGGGACTGCGGTATATCCATTGGCTTTCCAAAATGCCAAAATTTGGCTGACTGTTTCTTCTATTTCGTCTAGGGTGTACTCCGCGATATTGAGATTGTGGTAATTATTCAAAGTGTCCTTGACCTCAGAAATAACTAGATTAATTATCTGATCAACCGCATTAACCTGACACAAGTTCTTCAGTTGCTGATAATACTCTCCACCAACTTTAAATAATTGATAAAGCTTATTGCGCTTTTCTTTATAGCTGTAATTTGAAGAAGATAATTCTTCAGCTAAAGATTGGAGATGAACTTCGATGGATACATTTTGTCCGTTAAGTGCAATCAATATTTGTCCGCACCAACTTTTTACAATTTCGACAAATTTTGAAGAGAATGTGTTTCTCACACCATTCCGAATGCCATTAATAGACTGAGATATATCACAATACTGGAGATAGTTCTTGTCATAATATTGCTTGTCATCAATAATACGCTCAAGCATCTTTCCTGCCAAAATATTGGATTCAATCTCCTTTATATCAGATTCTGGATAGTGAATGGCCGACAAACCAAACGTTGTATATTTTGATATAATCACATTACCAGTTGCGTCCACTAAAGAAGAACGACGCGTGTCATACATTCCCAGCGTATTGAGATAAAGGAAGATACCAGCCTCTTCGTGAAGTTGTGAATATGTCACAGGAGGAAGAGTCGCAGCAGAAGCCCCGGTACCAATAGCCGCCGTCCCATATGAAGCGGAAATAATTTGAATCAAATCATACGGAGTGTTTTCTTTCTCAAAACCTTTAGGAGGATTCGCCGCCCACTTGAACGGATAAGAATGATTCTCATCATTGTAATAATCCAGTTCCTTAAGGCAACACACTGAATTGCTATATACAACTTGATCGGCCAAGCCCAGATTAGGTATCATAAACAACCCTTGCAATTCGACTTGATTAGCCAGAGTGTCTCTGATAATATATGCAATATCCAGAAACGTTCCGGAACCGGTTCCGCCACCCAAAGATCCGACGACATAAATCAGAGGCTTCTCAAGAGAGGTCTGAGCCAATCTCTGTTGTGCAGTGTGCAAATTGTGGATAAATGTTTGACGGTTATTTGCATCCCAGAGAGTTACACGTCCGAGCACTGGAGAACCACCAGCGCCACTAAAAACATTATTCGGAAAAGATTGCCCACTAATCCACTGCGAAGTTGCATTGATATCTTGATCTATCGCATGCTTAGTTGTAGCGATATTACTCAACGTCAGTGGCGACTTGACGATGTCAGGCGACATCGGCTCATTTGCGCCGTCAGTCTCCAGATAGATGTATTGAACATTCGGGCGGTCAGCAGGAGATGCGATTTCTTGGCTTAACTTCCACGCTGCTTCTATGGAACGAAGCCCCCCGGAACCAATGCCGATCAGTACTGTAGGTCTAGACATAATTTTATCTTACTAAAGGTTTACGAAACTTTGTATATCGAATAGAGAACATTATTATTATAGCAACCAATGTCGCAAATTGAGGCAACACTATTAGATATGTCTGCCATATTTCCCAACAAGAAGAGTCTGCAAAAGGGTTTACCAAATAAGCCCACACACCCATATATATAGCATATATGATTGTTGCGACAATAAGATATTCGAATCCGCCCAACTCAAGGAAAAAGTCTCTGACAAGGTAATACTGAGAATCTTGATACTTCATTTTTGTTGAACGTACCGACTTGTATATGAATCTAATCATATACAAGAAAAGAGGGATAAGAATCGCCCAGATGACGTACATAATAAATACGTCATTGCTCCAAACTAAATCATGGAAAAAGAACTTGTACATAGTCTATTGATATTATGTGTTTATATTATTCCCAGTCATCTTTCCTCCGAGATGTCTGACCACTATTGTCACCGCTATCTGGAAGTTTTGGTTTTGTTATAACTTTGTACGCAAACATTCCCGCAGTTATCACAAAAAGTAATATAATTATAGTGAAAAATGGAAACTCTTGTTTAATTGACACATATCGTTCATCGTGGCCTTTCGAGTCCCCTACTATTATACGATAATCTCCATTTTTGAATATTTTGATTTTAGCGGAATTGCTTCCAACGCTAACCTTATAACACTCAGAACGTTCTTTGTTTGAAATATTAGAATACTTCTCTGTATCTTTCCTCTGAATGTTAACCGATACCGAACCTTTTGATCCTTTCCATTTAATAGTATTTTCTTCGCCTTTTTTCCAAACAATCCTATCACCACTATATTCACCTTTTTGGGGATCTGTAATTATCAATTTTGAAGAAGTTTGTGACATTGTACGAACTTCAATATCTTCTTTTTGAGGTATTGGCCCTAACTCCCAAATTTCTATATCATAATTACGACTTGACGATGATTTTCTTAAGACTCCTTTTTTCTTGCAAAGAGAAGACATCTCATCTGTGCCGTAGGTGTCGATTATTTTTTGCAGGTCAGTTGGATATTTATTGTTTTTTTCATAATCGCCCATCCCGTCTGTATAAATAATCATATACACCTTACCGCGAATCTTATTGTCTGCTGCAATATGTACCGCATATGCTTTTGCCAAGTTTAGATAAGTATACGCATCAGCAAAACTTGATGGAAAATTATTCTTTATGAACATTTGAGCAGAGCCATTGTCGGTATACGAAGCGATAGAAAACTTAGTAACTCTATCCATATTTCCAAATGGAATAATACAAAGTTTCCCTCCTTCTTTAATCATTTGTGATCCTTGGTTATTAAAGAAACTTCCTGCTGCCGGGACTATTTGCCATCCTTTACTGCCCCAATCACTCAATGACAGATCTCCGGTAATCATATCGCAGATGATCTGCTTAGCCTCATCGTTAACCTTAGAATTATTCATCGTACCAGATTGATCAACCAGAACGAACACATCTTTGATTTGCTGCGCATATGATTGCACAGACAAGAACAATCCGAATGCAAGAGCGGATAGTTTAAAAAAAGTTAAACTTCTTTTCATATGTTATATTTTCATTTCTAATATTGTCTTATCATCATTTTCACCCAAATAGGATGCATTAACTCCGTACTTTACAACAGATATAATCTTATTTTCAGACTCTTCTCTCTCTCCTTGATCGTCTATATTCTTAATTTCCAACAAATCATAACGGTTTGTAGACAATATGTCATATGTATTATAATGAACAACTGATATGTCATAAGAAGCCAAGATCTTGATACAATCATCAATGATTGTATCAATGCCAGAAGTCGACAATTTACCACGAACAAAATGAACCCTTGTTTTATCTAGGAATAGCAATGTTTGCGAAATCCTTGGTCTCAAACACTCTAAAAACAAATGCTTCTTTAAGTATAGGAGCTGTTCTTCAGGTGTTTTCGTCTCAATGTCTTTAGCCGCCACTAGAGTAATAGCCGGAATTGACTTTAACAATGTATACCATCTAAGCGGATCAGATTTAAGATAATCTTCTTCTATGTTTATTAGAGTTAAATAGTCCAATGCCTGAAGCTCTGAATATGAGTCAACAGGCAAGTTTATTGTAGATATAATCGTGCGATTCAAGATACCATTCAATTCGTCAAAAAAATTGCAAAATGGAATGGCCACTTCATCTTCCGAAACTGGATAAAGTTTACCCGTTATTTTAGTAAGATTTGAGATTCGAGCTGTTAACTCTTCATTTGCCTTCAACAGTTTTGATTTCTCTTTTTCGAGGTTATTGTAATCTGTTGACCATTCCTTTTCTCGAGTTATCAGTTCCTTCTCTTTTGCTTCCAAATTTTCAGATGCCTCTTTGTAAGATCTCTTGATCAAATTGAGTTCTTCCTGAAGTTTACCATAGTCTGACGTAGATTTTATAGCTGCAAGTTTATTCCCTTGCCCATATCTCTCATCCCAATCATCATTTGTTGATTCTGATTTAGGAGATGTTAGATTATTCCGCATCCAGACAACCAGATTTGAACAGAACACCTTAAAACCAGAGACAGAAAATTTTTGTTCCGTTTTATTTGTTTTGGCTATGTATAATACATATGACAAGGCCAAAACAAATAAACAGAATAACAGGACAATGATTATAAAGCGCAAAATGATCAGCATACTAGAGAATCATATAGCAAATTGTTTTCTCTTTCGTATCAGACACCCGACTGTTTACAGCATACTTTTGAACAAATAGGACAACATCGTGCTGATCTTTCTTTATGTTCCTTTCCACGGAAAGAGGTATTATATTGTCTGCGATCTCGACCAGTTCATAGGAACTTATTGGTTCCAACAGTTTATGAAAATCAACCACGACACCTTCGCCTTTACATAATGTCAAAAGTTCGTTGATAGCTACATCAAATTCCTGCTTCACAGAATTGACGACACCAACAATTTCAGATGCCCTCAACTGTTCCAAAAGAACTAGAACGCTCGACACATATGGACGCACAACATTCTCAAAAAACTGTTTGCAAAGGAAATCAATCTTCTCTTTATCTGCTTTGCTTTTTATGTATACCGCAAATTGAGGAGCTTTAATATATCCATTCAAGTCAAGTGTACTCAAAATGCTATTCCAATCCAATATTTGATTTGTCGGTTTAGACATCAGATACTCACAGAAATAGCCTTCAAGTCGCAACTGCTCTTCTGCTGGATGGGATTTATTAAAACTATAGCACAATTGCTCTGCTTTTGCACAACTTCCAAGTATATGTTTGGCAAATGATAGAAAATGCTCGTAACCGATCAACCTTTCGGCACCTACTATGGCAGAAGCTTTTTTAATCTTATCAATCACAACATTGAGATCCGTTATTTCTTTATCTTTCCGAATAATGGTTTCTTTCAAATCACCGATTTCTTTGATTTTGACGTTAATTTTACTAGAAAGATCATCTTTTGTTTTTGTTAATTGTGAGATTTTTTGTTTATCCTCTGTATTTGAGACTAAAGACTCTATATTATCCAATTTTTTCTTGATGATATTGGAATCCTCCATTAACGTCTTATAATAGGAACCGACAGATTCCTTTGAGCCTTTAATTGTCGTATGCAAATCCGAATCAGCATCTCTATCCTTTTCTACGCTATCAGTTGCCGTATTGTTTTTCTCTCCTGGAAATTTAGTCCTCTTATTCCTTCGATAGAAGAATATTGCCAATATGAAGAGCACCAACACAACAAAAATAGCGATAAATGACCATAGAACTTTATTTTTATGCTGATCCCACCAAGTTTCTTTGACCTTAAAGTCTTTAATCGGTATAGTAATATCTGGCATATATTTGCCATTTTCTGACAAGATCAAATAGATACACTCATATTCATCTTGCTTGACCGTTACGCTTTCTTCTATCTTAGCAGGTCTTCCAATCGGTTCTTCATCCTTATTTAAGAACATATACCGCCCAGAAATGTTTGTGCTAAATATTAGGGCCTTATTTTTTTTATCGTAACAGACAGTTTTACGAATCTCATTCTCTCTCTCGACTGGAGTATTAATTCTGCCAGCAGGAATAATAGCCATTTTGCTTGACTCAAAATCGATAGTGTCTTTGTCGTTAATGCGTACTATAACAGCAAAATTGACTCCTGCAACATCGTTACGCTTTTTACCAGCATTATCAAAAAAATAAATTTCGCTATGGTTCTCACTATATTCAGTAATATTAAATATGGCACCTTTCTGTACTCCACCGTTTTTATTTAAGTCGAGTTGTTGAGCTTTAGCGGTCATACTTAAGATTTTCACCATAGGAGTACAAGGCAAGCATGAGTTTGAGTAATAATGCTTTCCTAGGTAATCTTTTTTAAAGAATACATAAAAGCCACTTGCGTTCGCGCTTAATACGCCAACGACAATAAATGCTAAGATTGATAATATCTTTTTCATAATTTATGATTGTTTTACAAAGAATGTATATTGTTCATCGTTGCAAGCCATAATGTCTGAATCACATACAACGGTCTCTACTGGTGGTTGAGTCTCGCCATCAACATCCGTCACCCAACATTGCACTTTATCTTTATCTGTAACGGACATATGAACTTCTTTGATTTCCAAAGGCTGAGCTGGTATAATCGCAATCTCAGTGTACTTATGCTTTTCTTTGTTGGAAATAATCTTGTCCGCATCAACGCCCATAACTTGACAAAACCTCACATTCTTGCCATCATAGCTGAACGCTCGCTGCGCTTCAATCATTGCAGAACTTTGAATTACTCCTTTATCGAAAGATGTACCATCACTTATTAATCTGATAAATCTAGGGGAATCAGTAGGCGAAAGTGTCTGAATCACGCCAAACACTCCATTCACGGTTCTATTCTTTAATTCAATGCTATTGTTCTGTGTTCCATAATAACAGGCACCTTTAGCCACAGCACTTTTTGATTCTTCCAAACTCAAAAGAATCAAAACCGGTTTATACTTCTTATTAATAGTATTTTCCACTATTTCCTTAACTCTTGGGAAATGAGAGCTTCTTCCTGACATAATAACTGTATCGAGGGAACGGATTCCTTTTCTTTCGCATATTGACATTACGTCATCTACGATTGAAGATACATTATTCCATATGAATTTTTCGAAAATCTGATTATACAAGAAAGAACTCGAATCATTTTTACATTCCGTTATGAATGGGTCAGCTTTTTCATCGAGCATATCAAGATTAAAGCCGTTGAAATTTATAATGTCGTACCTATCAATCAGAGTATCTTTCCCTGCAGAATAATTTGCAATTGTTGCTTTCTTAAGTTTTAATACTTCATCTTTAAGCTTACGCCTTTCTGCCATACTGACAGCATTACCCTGAACAAATGGATTATTGACAGCAAGATCGTGAAATGAATCCTTCTTGGAAAATATCCACTGCAAATAGGCGTAATCTATCGTATCACCACCTATACCATATCCAAGTTTACTTAGAATCTCTATTTCATATACCCAACTATGATTTTTCAGACGCCTCTTAACATTAGCCAATGTTGCATTTATGGTTGCACCACCCATATCATATATGAAAACATTCTCTCCAGACACGCTTTCCTGTTGCTTCTCATTTGATTTCTGGCTGTTGATGTAATTGACTAGGATGGATTCAGCCTCATAAATAAAGCGAACCTCTTTGATTGTCAAATTCTTGACATCCATAATACAATTCTTCAACTGCTGTATTTTAGAAGCCGTGAAGTTATTAGGGATTGCAACAGCAGCCCTTTGCGGCGTAAACTTACCCATTCTTGCGAATTGAGGATACTCGCTTAAGCCATTGGTAATAAACTCCTTTTGCTGATTAAGCAAACCTTCGATAAGCAGAGTGGACAAAAATGCCGAATCCACAACGAAATCATCACCGTGAGGTGTTTTTCCTAGAATAAATTTCTCATTGTAACCTAAAAGCTTTTTTATTGAAACGAACTTATTCTGTGCTCGATCACCCCGTATGGCATCGGCTTTGGCTCCAAACAATGTGCTTTTCCGGATTCCCTCCTTACGATCTTCATCAGAAGCATAATCTTTTATACAATCTGACTTAATTAGAATAACAGATGGAGAAATGGCATCTTTGCCATCCGAGTCTTTTTCGATCACGAGATTGTCTCTCTCGGTTGCTACAGCGATGCAAGAACCAGTTGTTCCCGGGTCTATACCCAGCCATATGTTGTCCAGATTAGGTCCAACGTGAAAGTCATATTGAATCTTTTGTTCCAGTTCAAAACTTCTTAACCCATTATTTGAGCAGTGAAGTTCAGCTCCGACTTCAAATCTGATCGGTTCAGTAATTTCCACATTAGGATTCTTCCTAAACTTAAATGAAAATTTGAATATCTTGTCTTTAAACGCCTCACTTAAGTCTATTGGTTGAGTATCAGTGTTGGATATCTTGTTACCACCAGACACATAAACATCAAAGCCTGTCGGGACCTTGGATAATTTAGGGTATATTCGGATTGTATATCCAGTGTCCTCCTTCCAGTTATAGAACTTGCCACGCTTGAGATAATTCAAACGTCCTTCTACTTTTATTTCAAACCCACCATTGCTTTCGTCCAAGTCGGTCCAATACTTATAATCAGTATGAACCATACCTGAACCTTCTGGTGTGAAATCTATCGTTTCATAACTGTCATTAAAATGGTTGAAACGTAAAAGAATGCCAAGGGGTTTGCCCTTCTTGAGTAAGATGAGCGTTATGGTCATAATGACGATGACAACAATCAACGCAATCAGTAATCCTGTCTGCACGGGAGTAAGTTTTGTTAATAAGACGAAATTAGACCGCGATATGGAGCGGCTTGTATTAAATGTATATTTTAAAGCCGAAAGATTTGCGTCCTGGCCATTTGATAATGTATAAGTAGTATAAAAGATGAACTTAATTCGATAATTGAAGTTGGCTCCATTATCGAAAAGCCCAGACAACTTAAAGTTCTGAATGTCCGGTATAGAGTATACCCCATCCTTTTGCCGAATCTTGTTTGTTTCGGATTTTGCAATAATACCAGATTGAGATGTGACCTCAATAGCGATTTTATCTACAGTTAGAGCCTCACTATGCTTAAAGACAACCTCAGTGCTCTTCAAGGTGTAAATATCATCACCATACGTTTTTTGCTTAAATTGTATGTCTGAATTAAGCCTAACATCAATATTTTCAGGGTTGGGATAACCGGCATTCGGCTTTGCCTTGAATGCAGTATATCCAATCATACTGCCATCAGATGTTGTAATATAATAATTGAAATAATCTACCGTAAAGAACTGCGCGTTCAACCAATTAACGCGATCTATAATTTTCTTAGCCTTCTGATGAAACGCATCTTTGAATATTTTCTCATCTTTTTTGTTGCCAAAGGTTGACCCAGCCTTAAAGTCGCTTATAATAATAAAAATATACTCCTCGGAGTAATTCGTTTGAATTACATCAAGACATAACGGATACGAAAAGGCCGTAAAAGAATATGTATATAAACCAAGGTTATTGGCTTGAGATTGTATAGCTGGACGATTAGAGAAATTAATCCGTAAGAAGTTGTTAACAGACAAATTTGACTGTGAGAAAGTTGGACACTCAGGCAACTTAAAGAAATAATTTTCAAAGTCCCTGTAATCACCGTTTGCTTTATTGCGGAATTCAACGTTTCCTTTTTGGTCTGCTACAAACCACAAAAAAGAAATGTCGTCCTTTTTGGGATCAAAAAAAGGAATTCCCTGTTCTATTTCTTTGCTCAGCAAAGAATATTCATCACTTACTGGAGCATTGCTAAATAATGAACATAAGGAACGTTGCAATTCTCCTATATCGGACTTATAACTTGTCTGATAATATGATCCCGAGTCATCTTGAAGCAACACAAAATGGCGTCGATTTCCCGCTTCGCATATAAGCGAGACCGATATAAACAGCACTATTAATGTGGTATTTTTCAACTTATTACTAAACATATATTCTCTTATCTATCCGTTTGTCCAATGCTTTTACAAAACTTCAAATTATCAATATTCACTACATTCACTACCAAAAACAAAGTAAAGGATCACAATTCTAATATTATATCATCAATACCTATTTATTGGCCTTCCTGAAAATCCAAGGAGCTATTGGCGCCACGTCATACCATAATCCTTTCTTGTCTCTTCTAGCCGCTATCTCTGCATCAGAATATTTCTCATTAGAATCATACTTTTTGAAGTGCCAAGCCATACCGGCTTGAATCATCAAAAGAGAAACATCCTTTCCATCAGGAGTATAGACATACGTGATATATCGCCCCCATCCATCTCGAGATTGCACATCAACCGTCACTGTCTTCATAAATATCAGGAAAGACAAGTATTCTTTAGACTTGTTGCCGAATGCCTGCTTCTTCTCAGGCGCATCTATTCCAAATATTCTGAACTTTATTTGAAGGTTATCACGATTAATGGCCGTGAAAGTGTCCCCATCAGAGATCCCGACAACCTTGACAGTGAACCTCTGTGCCAAACTCAATAATGGCAGAAATGTGAAAATCAATATGAGAATCGTACGTCTCATCTCCGTTTGTTTATAGATTTGAACAAGAGACATATGAGGTATGCAGCAACTACAACATCAACTATATTCCAAATAGCCCGGCCAAGTGGAATCTTGACAAATGGTTGAAATAGGATAGCCAGCACAATGAACAAAATCATTCTACTCTTGTTCCCTCTCTCGTAGGCTTGATATGCAAAGTAGCAGAAAGCCGCCGCCGCAGTAAAGCGGACAAAAGTATAGAAGCCGTATGGCATATCAAAAAGGCATAGTAGCAGGATTGCTACCACTAGCCCATAAATGAAGGAATGTTTTTCTTTCTTTGAACTCATGTCACAACAATTATGCGTACCCATTGTCCTTGTGATCCGAGATTTCTTTCCACAGTGCTTCCAAGGCTGATGAGTTATCTTCTTTCTCAAGATACTCCATCGCTTGCTTGCAATAGTACGAAGACTCATACTTATTGTATCGCTGGGCATAAATAGAAATGCTCAGCAAGGTTAAGGTAAGAAAAGTCAAGAATCGCCTCATCGGGTGTCCTAAGTTTCAGTGTCCGGCGACAACCCAAATCCGAACGGGTGCAAAAAAGACGTGGGAGTCATACTTCAGCTTATCCCGAACACTGGCCTTGGCGTGCCATCGAGAGAGATAAGCAACGCAGCCAGCCCACGTCAAAGATGATATGATAAGACACCACGCACATAGCATAGTGATCATATTCATCAATGGTGGACGTTCCCGTTGCCGTTTCTTCTTCTCGATATAAAACCGCCAAGTTTTGTGTTCAGAAGAAAAACGTCAAGTAACGTCTTATTATGTCTGCCCAACCCTCCCTGCCACCAAAACGCAAAAGTCACGAAATGCGACTTTCAATGGCTTTGGATGCCGGACTGGCTGAACGGCTACAAATTTACAACCTTTTATTTAACTTTCAACAAATATGAAGAAAATTTCAACCAATATAATCGAGTAGGAGGAAAACGAAGTAGTTTTCTTCCTACTTTCGTTTTCCGACCT
>ERZ1026860.493-NODE-493-length-25819-cov-11.994450_pt1 | contig 25819 bp, 18 predicted proteins | sample MGYA00380160_ERZ1026860 | MGnify/ENA primary metagenome ERZ1026860 (study PRJEB33269, sample SAMEA4719796) | human gut metagenome | biome: human-associated habitat; feature: organic feature; material: feces | place: Cameroon | collected 2013-10 ... | reverse complement strand
CAGTAATATTTTAACATACTAAAGTTTTAAAGTCCACTGAAAAATCAAAATATATTGTGGTAAATGAAGACTTGCCATGTAGTTTCAAATACTATATAATGGGTGCAGAGAAAAACAAGCGACTCCGAAGGAGGCATTTGTTTTTCAGCACCCATTAGCGAACATGCGTCTGTCGAAGACAGACGGGGAGTGCGAAGCACGAGCATGAGAGCATAAAGCAGAGCAGAGAAAAACAAGCGACTCCGAAGGAGGCATTTGTTTTTGGAAGGTAAGTATTTGGAAGGAAGCAGATACCATGACAATCGATAAGGACGATTTATTAAACAGCATATTAGAAAGCATCGGGAGAATCGAGAGCATTAAACTTGAAGATATTCCCAATATTGATTTATATATGGATCAGGTGACGACCTTTATGGATCGTAAGCTGAAGCCGACAACGCGTAAGCCGGACGAAGACAAGATTCTGACGAAGACCATGATTAACAACTATGCAAAGAACGATCTTCTGCCGCCGCCGGTTAAGAAGAAGTACAGTAAAGAGCATATCCTGATGCTGATTTTCATTTATTACTGTAAGGGAATGCTTTCGATCAATGATATCCAGACTCTGTTAAATCCTCTTGCAGAACGTTACTTCCAGAAGACCAGTGAGCCGAACCTTTCCAGTATCTACGAAGAGGTGTTCGGCATGGAAGAGGAGCAGATTGCAGGTCTTAAGAAAGATATTATTGAAAAGTTTGCAATGTCGAAAAAGACCTTTACCGACGTGCCGGAAGAGGATCAGGAGATTTTACAGTTATTTTCCTTTATTTTTACGCTGGGATACGATGTGTACGTGAAGAAGCTTTTACTGGAAAAGCTGGTGGATAATTTTCGGGAAGTAACACAGAAACAGGAGAAGGAAACTTCTGGACAGACGAAGGAAAAGCCTGCGAAGGAGAAGAACACAAAAGAAAAATAAGATAACATTTCCATAATGTAAAATAAGAATCAAAGAAAATGGCAATAAAAATAACAACCCAAGTTTGAAAGGCACTGCAACTTTGCAGTGCCTTTTTGACGTGTGCGCCCGGCGGCGTACGTTCCTAAAGGGTTAAAGTCCAGAACACGCCAGATAGTGGGAAAACAGGAACTGAAAAGATAATTGTGCAATTTATGTACCTGAAACGAACAGGTTGTGAATAGGCTATTGATAAGGTGCATAAGATAATTTAATATTCGAATATAAAACTAGTAGAAATTCTACAGGAGGGTAAAAATGCAAAAGAAAAATGTTTGGACAGGATTATCATCACTATTTTCATTCTTTTTAGTCTTTGTAATATTGGGGACAAATTGCTTGTTCGACTATGAAGGTACAGTGAACGGGGCATTGGGAATTGAAACCAGTAAAGTGGTAAATAGGGGTGATACAGAAGGCACGATCTATTTTGAAAGTGAATATGGATCGTTAAATGAAGAGAATCTTCAAAAATTAATTCAGGACACTTATGCAGAAAGTGTTTTGGAGGAAGAAGAAGGAGCGGTACTGCTAAAGAATGATAACAATGCATTGCCGCTGGATTCCAATATGCAGGTTACATTGTTTGGACATGCTGTGGCACAGCCGTTATATAAGGCAGCATCAGCAGGATCAAAAGGATATAAGGGTGAGTACTGTGTCAGCCTTTATGATGCGTTACATAGCGCCGGTTTTGAAATTAATGACATTTTGTACAATGCATATGTTAATAGTTCGACAGCAAGAGGGAACGGTGCTTACGATTTCCAGAACAAAGTTCAGAATGAATGGTCACTGGGCGAAGAAAAACTATCATTTTATACAGACGAACTAAAGCAGTCATGGGAAAATGCTTATAATGATGCAGCAATCGTTATGTTAGCAAGAGAAGGTGGAGAAGGAAGCGAAACCTATATGGAAGATCCGGAGGAAGGAATCAGCCAGCTTGCTCTTCATCAGAATGAAAAAGATCTGCTGAAAATGATTAACGATTCCGGTAAATTTAAAAAGATCATTGTGTTGATTAACAGCGGAAATGCAATGGAACTTGGATGGCTGGATGAGTATCATGTGGATGCATGTTTGTGGATTGGACAACCGGGACAGAGAGGGTTTGAAGGCGTTGCAAATATCCTGACAGGACTGGCAAACCCTTCAGGTAAATTGGTAGATACTTATGCAGAAAATTCATTGTCCGCACCATCTACGGTAAATGGTGGTTATCATAACCAGCAGTGGACAAATCTGGATCAGGTGCTTGAGAACACAACAGAGGATGAGGCGGATGTTTCTTTCTATAGTGTGCAGGCAGAAGGCATCTATTTAGGCTACAAATATTATGAAACAAGATACGAGGATTGTATTCTCGATCAGGGGAATGCTACGGATGCTGCAGGTGCTTCCTATAACGGTCAATGGAATTATGCAGATGAAATTGTATATCCGTTTGGTTATGGATTGAGTTATACGCAATTTGAGCAGAGCCTGGATTCGGTTTCTGTTGACGAAGAGAACATAAAAGTGACTGTCACCGTAAAAAATACAGGAAATGTTTCCGGAAAATCCGTTGTGCAAATTTACGCGCAGACTCCGTATGGAGATTATGAAAAGAAGAATTCTGTAGAAAAATCGTCGATTCAATTATTGGATTTTGGGAAAACAGACATGCTTGCTCCGGGAGAAAGTCAGTCTTTGACAATTGATTGTGATAAGTATCTCTTAACCAGTTATGATTATACCAAAGAAAAAGGTTACATCTTAAGTGAGGGGGATTACTATATTGCGATTGGTAATGATGCACACGACGCATTAAACAATGTGCTGGCGAAAAAAGGAGAAAGCGGATTATTTGATCAGGATAAAAAACCGGTAAGCGGGAATGCAGATAAGGTGTATGAGTGGAAAGAGACTTTTGATAAGGACACTTACAATAATTCGTTGTATACCGGTATAGAAGTTACCAATCAGTTTGATGAAGCAGATCTGAATTACTGGATAGATGGTGCAGTAACGTATCTTTCCAGATCGGATTGGGCGGCTACTTATCCCGTGAAGCCTGTAGAGGCAGAGGCAACGGATGAAATGATTGAAGTTTTGAATGGTGAATACTACCAAAAATCAGAGAATGCTGCTTCGGTGTCTGATTATACGCAGGGAGAAAACAAAAATATTCCATTAGCTACCCTGATCGGTGTCGATTATGAGGACGAAAAATGGGATGAATATCTCAATCAGTTTACAATCGAGGAAATGGCGAGCTTATTACCGGATATTTATAATAATAAGGGTATTGCTAAATTTGGTGTTCCTTCCATGATTGTAGGAGACGGACCGGATGGTGTAGGTGGTCTGTTTAACGAAGAAAAATATGGCGATGGCAGAAATGACTGTGCTTTTCCAAGTGAAATTGTACTGGCGTCTACCTTTAATAAGGACCTGATGCGTCGGCGAGGAGAGTTAATGGGAGAAGAGGCAATGTACCTTGGCATGGCGCATGTATGGATGATTGGAGTGAATTTACATAGAACACCATTTGGCGGACGAAATTTTGAGTATTACTCAGAAGACGCTACCATGAGTTATTTATGTCAGATACCGGAAGTAGAGGGCGTTGAATCCAAGGGAGTACAGGCAGGAGTCAAGCATTTCACAGGTAATGATCAGGAAAATAACAGAATGGGAGTGGCTTGTCTGTTCAATGAGCAGGCTTTTCGAGAGGGTGCCTTACGGGCATGTGAAGGAGCTTTGGCAAAAGCCGGAAGCAATGCAGTTATGCATGGATTTAACCGTGTAGGTTTGAAATGGTGTTCTTCCTCAAGTGAATTATGTACAGACATCCTGATAAAGGAATGGGGATTCCAGGGAATGCAGGAAACGGATGCAATCTCTACGGGACCGGCATATCAAAGACATTTTTCAACTTCTTTAATGGCAGGAACAGATTTTTACTGTCTTGATTTTAAGGGAGCAAGTACAAATGCAATTGTAGAGGAAATAAAGGCCAATAACGATGGAGATTTGTTGGGAAGATTACGGAGTGCAACCAAAAATCATCTTTATATCATGGCAAATAGTTCTATCATGAATGGATATAGTGTGGATTCAACTGTAGTTGCCGTGACACCTTGGTGGCAGCCGGTAACTTATAGCCTGATTGCTTTATTTGCATTGCTGGAAGCATGGTGTGTTGTAATGCTGGTTATTGGTAAAAAAGGAAAGAAGGATGATGCAACAAAGGAGGGTATGAAATGAGTATCAAAGAAAAGACAATTGGTTTCTACTTTATAGTTTTGGCAGAAATTCTTGGTATTGTATCTATTATCCGTTTTTCAGTTTGGGGAAGTACACACGACAGCTTTGATTGGATGATTGTGATTGCACTTGCTCTTGGAATTATTCTGGATACGATACTGCTGTTCAAAGATAATGAGTTTATGGTCATCATGGCAACAATATGCTATAGTGTCCCGGCAGTTAAGGTGGTAACGAACTCAGTTGGCTCTTTTGTGGATGCATTTCAGGGAATTAATATGTTTGGTGATGCATCTCAGGTTGGAACGATAGTATCCCTTATGGTGATGATGATGATCAGTGTGCTGGCATCTGTTATAGCAAGTTTTTTAAAGAGAGTTAAGTAAAAATGATCAATGGCGGGTAACCCTTGAAATTATATTAAGGGTTACCCGCACTAAAAAGGAAAATGATGAACAAAATTGATTTCAATCAGAATTGGTGTTGTTATAAGACCTTAGATAAAGAAAAAGTTTTAGCAGTTACGATTCCGCATGATGCAATGCAGCTGGATCCCAGAACCGATGTGAGTGCAGGGGGGACGAATACGGGATGGTATGATGCTCAGGACTATACATATATAAAAACATTCTTTCTTCAGGAACAATATAAAGGAAAGCATATTGTTTTTGAGTTTGAAGGTATCTATCATGACGCAACGGTTTTTATTAATGAACATAAAGCTGGTTTTCATAGTTATGGTTATACGGGATTTTATATCGAGGCTGATGAACTGCTTAATTATGGAGAGGAAAACACGATCCGGGTGACGGTGATTAATCGTGACCAGCCAAACAGCCGTTGGTATACAGGAACCGGTATCTACCGTCCGGTATGGATGTATATCCTCCCTAAGCAGTATATCAAAATGGATGGTATTAAAATAACAACATTGGATTATAAGTCTGCCAGAATCAGAATTGATGTGGAAGTGAGCCATCCCGGAACGGTAAAGGTTGAGATTTTATGGAATGATCAGGTTGTTGAACAGATACAGGGAGAGGCTGCGGGAAGAGAAAAAATACAATTTACGAAAATCACGGAAGTGAAAAATGCAAAATTGTGGAGTATAGATACTCCGAATTTATATACATGTCGGGTTACCCATGGAGAAGAAACGTGGGAAGAACAATTCGGAATTCGCGAAATAGGATGTACCATAAACGATGGTTTTACGATAAACGGGCAGCGAATCATTCTCATGGGAGCATGTATTCATCATGATAATGGACTTTTAGGGGCAAGAGCATTTGATTTTGCAGAAGAGAGAAAAATTCGAATATTAAAACAAAACGGATATAATGCTGTGCGTTCTGCGCATAATCCGTGTTCTAAGGCACTTCTGAGAGCATGTGACAAGCTTGGGATGCTCGTGATAGATGAATATGCAGATGCATGGTATATTCATAAAACCAGGTATGATTATGCGGCAAAAGTGGAAGCACAGTATCACAAGGATCTGCAGGATATCGTGGATAAGGACTATAATCATCCGAGCGTCATTATGTATTCAACCGGAAATGAAGTTTCTGAAACAGCACAGAAACGGGGAATTGAACTTTGTAAAAGTATGACAGAGTGTTTACATCAGTTAGACAGCAGCAGACTGGTTACGTGTGGCGTTAATATATTTTTTAACTTTTTGAGCTCGATCGGCTTTGGTGTGTATAGTGACAGGAAAGCAGAATGCAAAAGCAAAGGAAAGTCTAAAAAGGCAGTTGGAAGTGAATTTTTCAATAACTTGGCAGGTATTATGGGTTCTGAATTTATGAAATTTGGAGCGACGCTATATCCCTGTGATCTGAAGACCAGAGATGCATTTGCACAGATGGATATTGCCGGATATAATTACGGAATTAATCGGTATCGGCATGATTTGAAAAAATATCCCGAAAGATTCATATTAGGGACGGAAACTTTTTGTTCCGACGCATACAAGTTTGTAGAAGAAGCGAAAAATAATAAAAGATTAATCGGGGATTTTGTCTGGACCGGGATGGACTATTTGGGAGAACTTGGAATTGGTGCATGGGAATACAAAGATTACGCACCGGATTTTTCTCATGGAGTAGGATGGGTTCTGGCAGGTGCCGGACGTATAGATATTACCGGAAGACCTTTAGCGGAGATGAGTTATACAAGAGTTGCATACGGAATAGATAAAATAGGTATGGCAGTGGTACCGGTGAAATATGCAAAAGAAAAGCATTCCCCATCTTGTTGGAAAATGACGAATGCGATTGAAAGCTGGTCATTTGACGGGTGCGAGCAGATGGGCACAAGGGTTGAAGTTTACTCAAAAGCAGACCGGGTAGAATTATACATTAACGGAAGACTGGTGGGAACAAAAAGGCCAAAGAATAATTGCAAAGTCATATTTAGTGTGAAATATGAGCCAGGAGAGTTGAAGGCGCTTGCGTATGAAAAAAACGGAGAAATGATCGGGGAGAAGATTCTCAGATCTGCAGGACCGGAAACGGAAATCCGCTTGGAAGCAGAAAGGAGAGTACTTCAAAAAGAAACGGACTTGTGTTATGTACGAATTCGGTATACCGATAGAAATGGAGTGCTGAAACCACTGATACGGGCAGAAGTTGAGATTGATGCAGAAGGTGGAGAAGTATTGGGGATTGGTAGTGCATGTCCGTATTACCCAAAGGGATATTCAGGCGAAACCACAGACACCTATTATGGAGAGGCTCTGGCGATTATCAGACCGACCAGAACCGGATCACTTAAGGTAAGTGCGCGTGGCCAATATGGAGAAGCAAAAACGGAGATAAAGGTGGTTGATTAAAATTAGTACATATGATACAAAACATAATAGATGGAAATGCTTTCAGGAAAAGCATCCAATTGTTGCAAAATGGATTTATCAGATTTTTTACTTTTATATTTTTAGTTTGGGAGTTACGGTATTTCAATATCTGATATTTACGTTTATGCCTTATCTTATGGGAATAAAACTGGCTGGAACAGAATTCATGTGGCCAGTGATTCCCATTCATATTGGAGGATTTTCCTACAAATGGAATATTCTTGGATATGACATTGCGAAAGATGCAGCAGGAGAAGTTGTGATCGGTGGGGGATTGGGATATTTTATTTCTTATGAAGTTGGGTCATTTCTGGCACAGTGCATTAATTTTCCGCTGCAAAGAAATATTACATTTAAAAGTCATGGAAAAATCTGGAAACAGATCTTAGGATATTTGGTTGCCTGGATCTTAATCTCACTGTTTTGTAATGCGATCAATGGGTTATGGCTGCCGATTGCACAATATTATTTTACACCTGTTGTTTATAATTTACTGGTTACGTTTATAACAGGTGGAGTATCAATGATTATTTACTTCTTTGCCTTTAAAATAATTTTTCCAGAAGGGAAAAAGAATTGTGATTAAAATAGCTATTGTTGATGATGAGATGGAAGCACGAGATACTCTTTACAGTTATTGTCGGAAGCTTGCGGTAAAAATTCATGAGGAATTAGAAATTACACTTTGTTCAAGAGGTTCCGAACTGGTTGAGCGGTATGATGACTATGATTTGATATTTTTAGATATTGATATGCCGGAAGAGGATGGAATCAGTCTGGCAAAAAAAATACGAAAAATAGACAATGAGGTTATATTGATCTTTGTTACGAATATGGCACAAATGGCAATTAAAGGTTATGAAGTGCGTGCACTGGATTTTATTGTTAAGCCGATCAACTATTATTCGTTCACTTTGAAAATACGAAGTGCTGTGGATATGATCAATAGTAGAAAAAATAGAAATATTGTTGTAAATTCAGAAGGAGTAATCAGAAAAATATCTACGAATGATTTGTTTTACATTGAGGTGAGTGGTCATTATTTATTCTATCATACTTCAGCCGGAATTGTGAGACAAAAAGAATCACTTAGAAAGGTGGAGGAAAAACTGAAGGACATATCTTTTAAGCGATGCAATAATTGTTATTTGGTTAACCTGAAGCACGTAACATGTGTAAATAAAGATGATATTGAGGTCGCGGGCAACTGGCTCAAAATAAGTCGTCCGAAGAAAAAGGAATTTTTACAGGCACTGGCCAACTATATGGGAGGGATTACTTTATGATCATGGAGATCTGGAATAAGTTTTCCTATATGATTCAGCTGATCATTGCCTGTATGATGTTTCTCGGAGTGGTAAGGAGAAAAAACCATTTCATACAGCGTTTCACGATTGGTGTAGTTATTTTACTGGTCAGCTCATATGTAGTGAATTCTGTCTATGCCGGACAGGAACTATTTGCCTGGACAGTTCTTTATTGGATGTATTTCCTGGTGGCATGTGTTTTTTTTTGCTGGTTTATTATCGATGGAACATTTTTGGAGGCACTCTATTGTGCCACCTGCAGCTGTGCCACTCAGCATATTGCATTTGATGTATATATGATTTATATATTAGCCGGAGGCAAGAATCATATCATAGAAATTGTCATTTATGTGACAACTTATGCATTGTGTTACTTTTTGATAGTAAGGCAGATGCCGAGTGATAAAAAATACGTGGTAAACAAGAAGGCTTTTTTGCCGATTATTACAATTGTATTGATTGTCTGGGGCCTGAGCTGTATAGAAATATTGAATCCCAATACGGAAGATGAAACCAGTTTATATCGCATTTTGTACCGTATTCTCGATACTCTTTGTATCTATTATGTGCTTTGGGTTCAGATCAACCAAAAAGAAAAGATGGCACTCCAACAGGAATTAAACGGTATTAATAACGCATGGAGACAAAAAAAGGAGCAGTATGAAGTAACGCAGGAAACGATAGATGTTATCAATAGAAAATGTCATGATTTGAAGCACCAGATTCAGGCGCTTCGGGATGCAAAAGATGAAAATGAAAAAGAAGAATATTATGATGAAATAGAAAGAATGATAATGATTTATGATACGGCTCTTCAAACTGGCAATCGGGCACTTGATACGGTACTTATGGAGAAAGGCTTGTTTTGTCAGAATCACAATATCCAGTTGACTTGTATGGCAGATGGATTGAAATTGGATTTTATGAAAGTAGAAGATATTTATGCTATTTTCGGAAATGCATTGGATAATGCGATTGGCGAAGTGATGGAATTAGAGGATCCGCTCAAAAAAATTGTTAGCTTAAAGATGCTTACTCAGAAATCCATTGTGATGATACAAATTCAGAATTACTACAAGAAAGAATTGCGATTTGAAGATGGATTACCGGTTACTACCAAGAAAAACAAATGGCAGCATGGATTTGGAATGAAAAGTATACGCTTCACGGCAGAAAAATATAACGGAACAATAACGGTAAGAGCAGAAAAAGGTATTTTTACACTTCAGATTTTAATACCTATGCCATAAGTAAAAACAGGATTGATCACTAAAAGCTTTTTGGATTAATCCTGTTTTTGATTTTATATTGAACCCGGATAGAATAATATCATTGGATATTTATGAAGCCGGATCGATGATCTTCCGGTTAAAGAAAGCGGTCATGAACACTGCTGGGGAGTTCCAGTAAATCGTGATCTCATTGGTGGAATAGCTTCCTACGTCATCGACATAACATTTCATCGGAGCGGTACCGGCAGGAACAGCCGCGATGGCAGCAGGATCACAAGGTGTTTTAAAGGGACCGCCGCTTACCCAGCCCGGCATCGGCAGATCAATTTCATCGCATGCGGTCGGACGGTTGTGAGGATTTCTGAAAGCATGTTCACCTTCTCCGGTTACATAGCTGATATCAAGTGCATTACGGCCGAGCAGATAATGGAGCTGGTTTAATGCAGCCTCACGATACCGGGATGCGGTGTCTCCCTCACTGCAAAGGGAGGCCAGAATCAGCAGCATGGAACGGTTGCAGACAACCATGTTGCTTCCCCATACAAAATCCTCCGGCTGCATCGAAAGCTCAAAGCCGGATTTCTTTTGCAGTTCTATGAGCCGGTCGGCCTCGGTAAACAGGATCTGTTCATATTCCCTTTTCCGTGTGGCTCCACAGGTATTTCCAGGATCCGTAAGCAGACATAGGGTTGCCATGCCTGAAACATCGGTCCAGCCAAAATCGGTTTTGCTTACTTCCGGATGAGTCATGGAAGAATATTTTTCAAAAGCCTTTAAATAGGTATCCCGATGAGCTGTATCCGTACGAAGAAGTTCGGCACTTGCCCAGAGACGTTCGTCGATGTCACAGTCATCATCGTATTCTCCGGTGTTGCTTCCTTCCGGATTGTGGAAGCCGATATAAGGGTGGCTTTCCATATAGGCGAAGGCCTTACGGGAGGCTTCAAGGGCCTGTGTGGAGAATGCTTTATCAAAAGGAGCATACACTCTGGAGGCCAGTGCCATGGAGGCTGCAAAATCTGCAGTTGCCATGGTGGAAACGGGATAGATCAGGAAGGGGAGTTTGTCCTCCTCCGGCATCAGGAAGTCCGCATGGACAAAGGAGGTCAGCTTGTGATAAACGCCGCCATTGTCTGCCTGCATTTTCAGCATCCATTTTAATTCATAGAGACATTCATTTAAGATGTCAGGAAGCAGATTACCGGATTCCGGAATATGTAAGGAAGCCTGAAAGCTTTCGGGGAAAAGCTCATACGCATACAGCAAATGTCCGACAGCAACGGCTGCCGGGGAAATATAGCGTCCGAAATCTCCGGCATCATGCCAGCCGCCGGTCATGTCAAAGTGTGACGGATCCGGTGTCTGGTTCATGTAATCCTCTAAAAAAACAGCATCCTCTGTATGGCAGGCGGCATGTGTATATTCACCGGCATATTCGCTGGTAAGTGCACAGCCGCAGCGCTGGAAGTAAAAACATTTCATCAGATCCAGCTGGAGCTGTTCATAAACATGCTCTCCTATGACAAAGGTGTGGGAGCGCTCCCCGTTTCCGGCAAGGACATAGTAGCGTCCGGGAGCGTTTACTTTCGAAAAATCAAGCTGGTAAACCTGTTCTCCTGCGCTTTCATCCATTCCGGAATCCGTGCTTACTCCATCATAAACAGCATGCTGTGTTGTGCTGTCAATTAACTGGAAATTACAGGGAAAGGTGGTGGTTGCCACTTTCCTGGATGCAGGGAAATACCCTGTCTGATCAATAAAAATACCCATAAGATAACCCTCCAAATATTCGATAAGGAAATTATAGCATTGAATAGTTTTGTACACAATGCCTATAGACAAATGGTACTAAAATAGAATATAAAAGGGTTATTGTCTGGAGGAACGAAAGAGATGTGGATGTTACTTGTTTTATTATATGGAGTGTTAAAAGGAGCGCGTGAAATTGTAAAGAAGAAAGCATTGACAAAAAGCAGTGTCATTGAGGTGCTGTTTTTCTATACATTGCTCGGCTTTCTGTTTGTAACTCCGCAGGCACCGTCGGCGATGGGGCTTGAGCCGAAATATTATTTCTGGATTGCCTTGAAATCCTTTGTGATTTTCCTTGCATGGATCTGCAGCTTTAAGGCGATTAAGAAAATGCCGATCAGCCTCTATGGAGTGCTTGACTTATCGAGAGTATTGTTTGCAACTCTTTTAGGTGTCGTGGTGCTGCAGGAGACACTGAATACGCATCAGATGATCGGTCTTGTCTTTGTCAGTGCGGGCCTGCTGCTTCTGAAATTTAAGCCTTCTGTGCTGTTAAAAAAATTACGGGCGAATCTGCAAAGAAAACGGACGAAAGGATGCAAAGATCAGACAGTCCCCGGTCAGTCTGATCAGGTAATGGATATCACAGATGCAGTGACAGGTGGATCTGCTGCAGTACGGCAGTCCGGAAATGAAGTTTCTGTGATCCTGGTTCTTTTTGCCTTTGCCTCCTGCATGCTGAATGCAGTTTCCGGACTTATGGATAAGCTTCTGATGAAAAACATCAGCAGCTCCCAGCTACAGTTCTGGTATATGCTGTTTCTGGTGCTGTATTATCTGATTTATATTCTCTGCAGCCACACCAGAATCCGGAAGGAGGTCTGGAAGAACGGATGGATCTGGCTGCTTGCCATTTTATTTGTCATTGCGGATAAAGCTCTGTTTGTGGCAAATGGCATACCCGACAGCCGGATTACCATTATGACGCTACTGAAGCAGAGCGGCTGTGTGGTAACCATTCTTGCCGGTAAATTCATTTTCAGGGAAAAGAACGTCGGTTATAAGCTGTTCTGTGCAGCGGTGATTGTGATTGGTATCGTCATTGGTGTGAGCTAGTTGCTAAGGAAGCCGATAATTAAATTCTTGTAACTATTCAGAACTCCATTCGCAAAACCGCTGTTTCACAGCTTATGTTTTGCTCATGTAGTTACTTCGCCATATAAATCATGGCATATGTCCGCTTGAATGCAAGCATTCATCGTCCATACTGCCATAATTTGCATGGCTCTGAATAGTTACAAATTCTTATAATAAATTAGAGATGTGGCAAAAGCACCCCAATGATGAAATGTCATAAGGAAAATGGACATTTCATCATCATGGTAGATGCGATAGGGCTGCACACAGAAGGAAAGCGGGTGCTTTTATTTTATAGCCCGTTCGGCAAATTCTGTGGTTACAAGAGCTTCATAAGGAACACGTTCCGGAAGCTCACCGGCTTCTTCCAGGATATTCTGTAAGAGCATGAAGGAATCCTCTTCAAAAATCAGATTCTCCTTCCAGGTATCCTGTGCCGCATACCGGGAAACGATGGTGGTGATGGTCTGCAGCTGCGTGCCGTCAAACTGCGGAGCAATGACAGTGGCAATTTCCTCCGGAGTATGACTGCCCACATAGTCCATGCCCTTTTGCAACGCATTGGTAAAGGACTGGATAATTTCAGGATTGTTTTCAATATAGCTTTTCTTTGCACTGAACGCCGTGTAAGGAACATAGCCGGAGCTTTCTCCTAAGGAAGCAACGACGTAACCATCGCCTTTTTCTTCAAGAGAGGTGGCGTGGGGCTCAAACTCTACAGAAAAATCTCCCTGACCGCCGGAAAAGGCGGCAGCGGTAGAACCGAAATCAATGGACTGGTCGATCGAAAGATCGGTTTTCGGATCGATGTTATTCTTTTTCAGAATGTATTCAAATACCATTTCAGGCATACCGCCGGCGCGTCCGCCGAGAACGGTCTTACCCTTCAACATATCCCAGTGGAAATCATCAATTGGCTCTCTGGAAACCAGAAAGTTTCCGGCCCGCTGGGTGAGCTGCGCAAAATTTAGCACATAATCGGATGCCCCACCTGCATAGGTATAGATCGTGGACTCACTTCCCATGAAACCGATGTCTGCTTCCCCGGTAAGAACGGCGGTCATGGTTTTGTCGGCACCAAAGCCGGTAACCAGTGTCACATCAAGACCTTCGTCGGCAAAATAACCTTCCTCAATGGCAACATACATCGGTGCATAGAAGATGGAATGAGCCACTTCGTTTAAGGTGATGCTTTTTAACCCATCCGTGCCGGCAGAACTAGGAGAAGAGCTGCTGCATCCGGAAAGCACCGGAAGCAGGGTCAGTACAAGGAACAGCACAAAGGGCAATGTTTTTCTTTTTTTCATATAACCTCCAGAAAGGATGCCCGAAAGAGGGCATTTTGGTTGATAATTTATGGTATGTCATTGGGAAAAAAGGGTGACATGTATGAAGGGAAAAGCGGTAGACAGTAGTCGACAAAATATGTATAATAATAAAAAAGGGAGTTGACCCAGAAAACGGAGGGAAAAGAATGGGATTAATTAAAGCAGTAACAAGCGCTGTTGGTGGTGTGGTTGCAGATCAGTGGGAGGAGTACTTCTACTGTGATTCTTTAGACGCTGATGTATTGGTGACCAAGGGACATAAGCGTCAGAAAGGCCGTGGCGCAGGCAATAACAAGGGTGAAGATAACATTATATCAAACGGATCAGTCATCGCTGTCAACGAAGGACAGTGTATGATTATCGTAGATCAGGGCAAGGTTGTTGAGCTTTGTGCAGAAGCAGGAGAATTCAGGTATGATACTTCTTCCGAACCGAGTATTTTCTGTGGAAACCTGGGAGAGAACATTAAGAAAACCTTCTCAACCATAGGAAGACGTATTGCATTTGGCGGTGAAACAGCCAAGGATCAGAGAGTTTATTTCTTTAATACAAAGGAGATTATGGGGAATAAATACGGAACAGCCAATCCGGTACCGTTCCGTGTTGTAGATCAGAACATCGGACTGGATATTGATATTTCCATCCGCTGCAATGGTGAATATTCTTATCATATTACCGACCCGATTCTTTTCTATACCAATGTGTGCGGTAATGTCGTAAGTGATTATGAGAGAAGTGAGATTGACAGTCAGTTAAAGACCGAGCTGATGACTGCTTTACAGCCGGCATTTGCGAAGATTTCCGCTATGGGAATCCGTTACAGTGCCGTACCGGCACATACCATGGAGCTTGCAGACGCATTGAATGAGGTCCTTTCTGAAAAGTGGGCACAGCTTCGCGGTATTGAAATTGTTTCCTTTGGTATTAATACCATGAAGGCCTCTGAAGAAGATGAAGCAATGATTAAAGAGCTTCAGAAGAGTGCGGTATTGCGTAACCCGAATATGGCAGCAGCAACGCTTGTTGGTGCACAGGCAGAGGCAATGAAGGCAGCAGCCTCTAATACATCCACCGGACCGATGATGGCATTTGCCGGTATGAATATGGCCAATATGGCAGGAGGTATGAATGCACAGGGATTGTTTGCAATGGGTGGATCCCAGCAGGCACCGGTACAGAATGCCGCACCGCAGGCAGCAGCACAGAACGCAGCACCTGCTGCAGCCGCTCCTGCTCCAGCAGCAGATACATGGACCTGTTCCTGTGGAAAGACAGGTAACACCGGTAAGTTCTGTGCAGAGTGTGGATCACCCAAGCCTGTTGCAGCAGATGGATGGGTATGTTCCTGCGGCGCAGTCAACAAGGGCAAATTCTGTTCGGAATGCGGAGCCAAGAAGCCGGCAGGAGAACCGCTTTATAAGTGTGACAAGTGCGGATGGGAGCCGGAAGATCCGAAGAATCCTCCGAAGTTCTGTCCGGAGTGCGGAGATCCGTTTGATGATAATGACGTGCAATAAGACGGTTGGCTTTGTTGTTGAAGCAGAGGTGGAGCATGAGTGAATTTGATACGAATTTAGATGCCAGAACGGTATCAACGATGGAAGAAACGGATAAAAAATGTCCAAACTGTGGCGGGGTCATGGATTTTGACCCCAAAACAGGAGGTCTTCTTTGTCCGTACTGTGGACATACACAGGAAATCGCAGCAAAGACGGACGAGCCGAAGGAAGCGGCTGAGTTATCCTTTGATACTGCGGAAAACACAGAAAACTGCAACTGGGGTGTGGAGAAGAAAACCGTAATCTGCAAGGCCTGCGGTGCTGAGTCTGTTTATGATGCATTGGAGATTTCAGCGGTATGTCCGTTCTGTGGCTCCAATCAGGTCATGGAAGCTGCAGACCAGAATACGATAGCACCCGGAGGTGTGGTTCCCTTTCAATACTCTGATAAGCAGGCTGCTGACCTGTTTCAAAAGTGGATCAAAAAGAAGTTCTTTTGTCCGAAGCTTGCCAAGGAAAGTGCGAAGGCCAAGCATTTTAAAGGGATTTATCTTCCCTACTGGACATTTGATGCACAGACGGATTCTACCTATCGTGCAGAGTACGGAATAGAAAGAACCGTAAAGGAGAACGGAGAAGAAAAGACAGTAACGGACTGGTACCGGTGCTCCGGTCATCACAAGGAGTTCTTTGATGATGAGCTGGTGTGTGCGACTACGAACCAGAACCGCTCCATGCTTGCCGGAATTGAACCCTTTAACACGGCAGAAAACAAGGCATATAAGCCGGAATATGTGGCCGGCTTTGCAGCAGAGCGTTATGCCATCGGGTTTAAGGAAGGCTGGGAAATTGCAAAGAAGAGCATTGATAGTAAGCTCAGACGGTCCATCGACGATAAGATCCGTGATGAGCATGATGCAGATGATACACGTAACATTCAGATAAAAAGCACATTCAGTAACCTGACCTACAAATACCTGCTGCTTCCGGTATGGCTTTCCAGCTATAAATACAAGGATAAGATATACAACTTTATGGTGAACGGTCAGACCGGTAAGGTATCCGGTAAGACACCGATCTCTATTCCGAAGGTGATCATTACTGTTCTTGGATGTATTGCAGCCATTGCCCTCATTTACTATCTGATGAATTAAGCGTGCCGGAATGCTCCGGAGTCATTAGATTTATGACAGGTAAATGCATATAAAGGAGCTTAGAAAATGTCATTAAATGTGTTAGGTCTTACATTTAGTGCGGTTGTCTTTTTAGGGATTTTTATTGCGGCAGCAGTTGCCGGAATGAAAATCTACAGGAAGATACGGTCGATTTCACGACAGGCATTTGGAACAGAGAATATTTTAGAAGGCTTCCGTCAGATGGAAGTTGAGAATTCCACGACGCCGAAGTCTGTTGCAGGAATGACCAGTCTTTACCTTCCCAAGATCAAGAAGGATTTTCCTGAATTTCAATATGATGAAATGAAAGTCAGGGCAGAAAATGCCCTGACTTCTTATCTGTTAGCCATCAGTTCTATGAATCCATCATTTTTAAAAGAGGGAGGACAGGAATTGAGAGATCATCTCTCTATGAAGCTTGCCATGCTTCGTGAGGAAGAAGTACGGGAAACTTATAGAGACATCAAAATCCACCGCACAGAACTTGCAAATTACAGAAAACGGAACGGACGCTGTATTGTGACGTTCCAGAGCTCTTTACAGAGCTTTTATACCAAGACAGACAGAAGCGGGAAGCTTCTTGCAGGAAATGCACAGCTTTATACACAGACGAAATATAACGTGGATGTGATTTATATACAGGATCGGGAGCTGGTCGAAAAGGAAACCGATCTTTCCCTGGGATTAAACTGTCCGAACTGCGGAGCACCCATTTCCACGCTGGGAAGCAAGGTGTGCGAGTATTGCGGAACTCCGATTGTGGAATTGAACATTTATGCATGGACATTCAGTAACATTGAAGAGGTATAGGTCGAATGAGCATTTATGATAGCTTAAATGAAGAACAGAAAAAGGGCGTGTTTACTACGGAGGGTCCTGTACTTTTACTTGCAGGAGCAGGCTCCGGGAAAACGCGGGTGCTGACGCACCGCATTGCCTATCTGATTGATGAGCTGGGAGTGAATTCCTATCAGATCATGGCGATTACGTTTACCAATAAGGCGGCCGGTGAGATGAAGGAACGAGTGGAACGGCTCGTAGGAATGGGTGCAGAAAGCATCTGGGTGACCACCTTTCATTCGACCTGTGTGCGGATTCTGCGCCGTTTCGCAGACCGTCTGGGATATGATAATAATTTCACTATTTATGATACGGATGATCAGAAATCGGTGATGAAGGATGTCTGCAAGCATTTACAGATTGATACGAAGCAGATGAAGGAAAGGACGATTCTGTCTGCCATTTCTTCCGCGAAAAACGAGCTTGTGGGTGTACAAGAATATGAAACGCAGGCCATGGGGGATTTCCGTAAGCAGAAGGTGGCAGCTGCTTACCGGGAGTATCAGAATATCCTTAAGAAGAACAATGCGATGGATTTTGATGATCTCATCATGAATGCAGTGGAGCTGTTCAAGGCGTGTCCGGATGTACTGGAATATTATCAGAAGCGGTTCCGGTACATCATGGTGGATGAATATCAGGATACGAATACGGCACAGTTCCAGTTGATCCGTCTGTTGGCAGAGGGATCGCGCAACATCTGTGTGGTCGGTGACGATGATCAGTCTATTTATAAATTCCGTGGAGCCAATATCCGGAATATTCTGGATTTTGAAAAATATTATCCGGAGGCTGTTGTGATCCGCCTGGAGCAGAATTACCGTTCCACGCAGAATGTACTCGATGCTGCGAATGCGGTCATCCGGAATAATGTAGGGCGTAAGAGCAAGACGCTCTGGACGGACAAAGGAGCAGGAAACCGGATTCATTACCGCCAGTTTGACAATGCATATGAAGAAGCTGAATTTATTGCAGATGATATCAGCCGGAAGATCAAAGACGGCATTGTGGAAGCCGGAGAATGTGCAGTCCTTTTCCGGACAAATGCACAGGCGCGTCTCCTGGAAGAGCGCTTTGTTGTGGAAGGCATCCCCTATGATGTGGTTGGCGGAACGAACTTTTATGCCAGAAGAGAAATTAAGGATCTCCTTTCGTATTTAAAGACGGTTGATAACGCACGGGATGATCTGGCTGTAAAGCGTATCATCAATGTGCCAAAGCGTGGAATCGGTGCAGCGACCATTGCTAAAGTGGATGATTATGCACAGATGCATGAAATCAGTTTTTACGAGGCACTGTGTCATGCGGATGAGATTCAGGGACTTGGTAAGGCGGAAGCGAAGATCCGTCCCTTTGTCAATATGATTCAGGTATTCCGCAGCCGCCTTTCTTATTATAGTCTGAAGGAATTGATGCATGATATTCTGGACACGACAAATTATATCAATGAAATGGATGTCGATGATGAGATCGAAGCACAGAGCCGGATTGATAATATCGATGAATTGATTAATAAAATTGTTGCATATGAAGAGGCCAACGATGAGCCCTCCTTAAGTGCATTTTTGGAGGAAGTGGCGCTGGTAGCCGACATTGACCGGCTATCCGAAGACGATAACCGTGTGCTGCTGATGACACTGCACAGTGCAAAGGGACTGGAATTTTCGCATGTGTATCTTGCCGGCATGGAGGATGGTATTTTCCCAAGCTACATGACGATTGCCTCTGATGATCCGGCAGAGATCGAAGAGGAACGCCGTCTTGCCTATGTGGGAATTACCAGAGCGAAAGACGATCTGACGCTGTGTTATGCTAAAATGCGTATGGTGCGTGGTGAAACACAGATGAATGCGGTCAGCCGCTTTGTCAAAGAAATTCCGCCGGAGCTGATGGACAATAAGCTACCTGCTCCCAGATATCAGCCGGTTGTGGCAGATAAATCCTCACGTACCATTTCTGCTCCGAAAAAGCCGTATCTTGCATCTGCCGGAACAGGGTCGTTTGGAGCATTGGGAATTTCCAAAGGATCCGAAGCGGTAAAGGGCGGTAAGCCGGACTATGATATCGGGGACCGCGTCAGGCATGTAAAGTATGGAGAAGGCTTTGTGACAGACCTGGAGCCGGGACCGAGGGATTATAAGGTGACGGTTGATTTTGATGACGCCGGACAGAAGATCATGTATGCGGCTTTTGCGAAGCTTGAGAAGCTATGATCCGTATGCCATTCAGTAATGTTGTTTGGTTATGTTATTCAGCCATACCATTCAGTAATGCCATTTAGCCATGCCATTCATAAGCTGCCGGATTGTACAGAAGGACTTAAAGGAAAAGATATATTGTCTCCGGAAACTTATTTCATGCCGGGCATCTGCTCTATAGAAATGATGATACAAAATGCCCTTTGTGAGCAAGCTCCCATGGTCATCTTGTACAATCATTTCTGCATGGCGGATTATTTGTGCAAATTTTGGAAAATGACTGTTGTTAAAATGCGGATGAGATGATATATTATCTAATAACAAGAGCAGACCGGAATAGGAATTCTTATTTTGGGAAGACTAGACGGGTAATGAACTGCCGGATTGGTGAAACAATGGAAATGCAGGAAAGGACAGGGTGAGGATATGAACAAGATAGAAGAGATCGCAGCTATGCTGAAGCAGTATGATATCAAGGATTTGAAGAATGTCAGAGACCTGAATGATTTAAAGGATTTTCTGGCACATAAGGAAGAAGAAAAGAAAAAAGGCAAGAATGTGCTTCTGTGCATCTTTGCAGTTGTTGGAGTGATCGTTGTGGTAGCAGCAATCTGCTATGGTGTATACCGTTATCTCGTGCCGGATTATCTCGAGGATTTTGACGATGATTTCGATGATGAATTTGATGATGACTTCTTCGATGATGAGGACGAGGATAAGGAAGACAAGGAAGAGCAGCCCGCGAAGGACTGGAAGGATGATGTCGAAAAGGAAGATCTTGCAGCTTCTGAAGAATAAAGGATATCAGTTAAAGTGATCATCTAATGTCGGGATGTGCCGGTGCACATCCCTTTTTTTGAGTAGAGCACTTAGTGAAAGCGAATCGAAGATGAAGCTTGAGGTTAGAGCGAACCATACCTGTGCACTTAAAGAATGCAAGCCGAAGGTGCAGCATGAATTTAGTGCAGCAGGTAGAGTAGAGCACTCAGGTATTTATTAGATTGGGTATATAAATAAGAGAGGAATCATGATATGAAAAAGGGACAGATCATTGAAGGAGTGGTAGAACGGGTTGATTTCCCGAATAAGGGGATTGTGAATACAGCAGAGGGAATCTGCACGGTAAAGAATGTCCTTCCCGGTCAGAAGATTACACTGATGGTCCAGAAAAACCGTAATAAAAAAGCCGAAGGAAGAGTACTCAGTGTGGATCAGAAATCTCCATTGGAAATGGAAAGTCCCTGTCCTCATTTCGGAGAGTGCGGTGGCTGCACCTATATTTCACTTCCCTATGAAGAGCAGCTTGCCATCAAGGAAGCCCAGGTGAAAAAGCTTCTGGACAGTGTCCTTGGCCGGCAGGAGGAAGCCTGGGAGTTTCAGGGGATCAAAGGAAGTCCTGCGCAGTACGAATACCGCAACAAGATGGAGTTTTCTTTTGGAGATGCCTACAAGGATGGCCCGTTAAGTCTGGGTATGCATAAGAGAGGCAGCTTTTATGATATTGTATCGGTATCAGACTGCCAGATTGTAGACGAAGATTATCGAAAAATTCTTGTCATGACTCAGGAGCATTTCAAGGACTGCAGCTTTTACCACCGCTTGCGCCATGAAGGCTTCCTGCGTCATCTGCTCGTTCGTAAAGCAAAAAAGACGGGGCAGATTTTGGTGGCACTTGTGACGACCTCGGAAGGAATTTCTAATGTTTCGGGGGAGGATGTATATCATTATGAAGCTCTTTTGGAAAATCAAAATGGTATAGAGCAGAAGAATCCGGATTCTTCATTGATTACTTCTTATGTACAGAAGGATCATGAGCAGCTTGTGGAGGAATGGAAAGAGAACCTTCTTGCTATGGAACTGCATGGCACCATGACGGGAATCCTGCATATTATCAACGACTCTGTGGCAGATGTGGTACAGAGCGATGAAACCAGAGTGCTTTATGGACAGGAATACATCGAAGAGGAATTGCTGGGACTGAAGTTTAAGATTTCCACGTTTTCCTTTTTCCAGACCAATTCTCTCGGGGCAGAGGTACTCTATGAAACGGCACGCGAGTATATTGGTGATCTGACACATAATAAGGATAAAGAGATTGTCTTTGACTTATATAGTGGAACAGGGACGATTGCACAGCTTATGGCTCCGGTTGCGAGGAAGGTAATTGGAGTTGAAATCGTGGAGGAAGCTGTGGAGGCTGCGAAGAAGAATGCGGAATTAAATGGTTTACATAATTGCGAATTCATTGCAGGCGATGTTTTGAAGGTATTGGATGACATTACGGAAAAGCCGGATATGATTATTTTAGACCCACCTCGTGACGGAATTCACCCGAAGGCGCTGACGAAGATTATTGCCTATGGAATTCCAAGGCTTGTATATATTTCCTGTAAACCGACGAGCCTTATTCGTGACCTTGAGACGTTTCTTGCCAGCGGCTATCATGTGGAAAAGGCGGTTGCCGTGGATCAGTTTCCGTGGACAGCAAATGTTGAGACGGTTGTCTTGCTTTCCAAGGGAATGGTCGACAGCAGAAAAGTGAAGGTGGACTTCTCTCTGGAGGATATGGATTTATCTGAATTTAAAGGAAAAGCGACATATGAGCAGATAAAGGCATATGTACTGGAGCAGACGGGACTTAAGGTTTCATCACTGTATATCGCACAGATTAAGAAGAAGTGTGGATTAGATGTCGGTGAGAACTTCAATCCGGCTAAATCAGAGAATGCGAGACAGCCACAGTGTACACTAGAGAAGGAAGATGCAATTATGCAGGCGTTTAGACATTTTGGAATCATATAGATTGTGGATAAGCAGCATCATGTGTTAAAAATATAGTGAAGTATGGAAAAAAGGACATTCCGGAACTGTAGATTTTACAGGTCAGGGGATGTCCTTTTTGCTGATATGGAAGTGTTCAAGGGACAAGGTAATGATACTGAAGTATTAAGACTGATATGAATGATATCTATCTTATCTTATCTGCGTATGAACTATGATAACATTACAATTTAGTATAAATCACTAAAACTTCCCACACCAATAAGGTGTGCTAAACCTAGAAAATTCAATATTTCAGCCAATAAAAAAGGCATAAACCTGTTCCGTTTGGTATAATGGAGTTGACAAGAAACCATTTTACAAAGGAGATTTATACCATGTCCAGTATACCACAAAACTATTCAGATGAGAAAGCCTTAGTTGACTGTGTTCAGAGATTTCTTTCCATACATCATGTTGGAAAGCTTCTCGCCAGATGTAATGGGCTGAAAGAAAAAGGTGTTTCGTCGATTTCTCTGCTTCGTTACAAACTCAGCAACATTTTTGTCGGAAGAAGCATGTATATGCAGCAACGGACGGGCTCTTTTAAGGAAGGTTTTTCAAAGAACACTTTTTACCGGTTCCTTAATTCCACAAAAACAAACTGGCTTCGTTTTACTTCCCTTCTCGCAGCTGATATCGTAAATAACGATATCAAAGGTCTGACTGATGATAAGAGAAGAAATGTTTTCATCATTGATGACAGCCTTTTTGACCGTAGCAGTTGCAAGAAAACAGAACTGGGGTCTAAAGTTTTTGACCACACAGATATGCATTTCAAAAAAGGGTTCCGGATGCTTACTTTAAGCTGGAGTGATGGAAATACACTGATCCCGGTAAACAGCAAGCTGTCTGCTGGCATCTGCAAAAGATACAAATATCATCGGTCCGGTAAAGAACTTTGATAACAGAACCCTTGCAGGAAAAAGACGTAAACTTGCTCAGGCGAAAGCACCGGAAGCAATGATGACTCTGCTGGATACAGCCCTCAGTTCAGGGCTGGAAGCTGAGTATGTCCTGTTTGATTCCTGGTTTTCCAACCCGGCACAGATCACAGCCATTCAAGCAAAAGGCATGGATGTGATCGCCATGATCAAGAAAAGCAGTCGTATCAAGTATTCCTATTGCGGTGTACAGCTGAATATCAAAGAGATATATTCCCGAAACAGAAAACGCCGTGACAAATCAAAATATCTGCTTTTTGTTGATGTCATGGTGGGAAAAGGAAATCCGATTCCTGCAAAGATTGTTTGCGTAAGGAATAAAGCCAATCGGAAAGACTGGTTGGCATTTATCTGCACTGACACAACTCTTTCTGAAGAGGAGATTATCCGTATTTATGGAAAACGCTGGCAGATCGAAGTTTTCTTCAAAACATGCAAATCCATGCTGAATCTGATCGGAGAATGCCACAGTTTATCTTATGATGCACTGACAGCCCATGTGGCTATTGTGTTTACCCGATATATGCTACTCGTAGCGGAGCAACGCCAAAATGAAGATCAGCGAACGCTTGGCGAGTTGTTCTTCTTTCTTGTCGATGAAATGGCAGACATTACTTTCTGCAGATCACTTAGCATCCTGATGGATGCCTTAATGGCAAGCCTTCAGGAAATCCTAAAGTTCAGCAATGAGCAGTTGGCTGCATTTACTGCTGATTTTGAATCAAGACTACCGAGATATCTGCGGAATGCACTTCATCCGGAAGCAGTAGCGGCATAAACCACTATTTTGTTAGCTGAAATATTGAATTTTCAAGGTGCGAATCCCATTTTAGGTATGGGAAGTCTTAGTTAGTAAATTAGAAATTTTTAGTTATGCAATGAAGAGCATATTGAATGACCTTAGAAAAGGCAAATCACATGATTATGTGGTTGGTAGGCAAAATTGCAGTGGGAAAATTTCATTTCTTGTCTGTATTTTAACAGATTCAGGGGAAATGGAGTGAAATCATAAAAATCGTTGTATAAAGAAATGCGATAGGCTATAATATAGGTGTGGTCAGATGCCTTTTGAGGATGACTATATCTAGGAAATATCCGTGACAAAGGGAGGAAGACCATTGAATACAGAATTGAAAAATGCAGTAAAGGCGACAGACAAGGACGCACAGTACGATAAGAGTGCAAAACGTTTGTTAGGACAAAAAAGTATACTGGCACATATACTGGTAAAAACAGTTGATGAATTTAAGGGGATGGATCCCAAGGATGTGGTTGGCTGTATCGAGGGAACTCCGTATATCAGTGCTATACCTGTAGAACCTGGACTCACAAATGCCGCCAGAGATAAAAAGGGAGAAAGACTGGTTGGTTTCAATGCAGAAAATGAAGAAATCAGTGAAGGATTGGTAAGATTTGACATTGTTTTCTATGTATGTATGAAAGATGGTTTGTCACAGATCATCATAAATGTGGAAGCACAGAAAGATGAACCGAGAGGATATGAAATTTTAAACCGGGCAATCTTTTATGTGAGCAGACTAATTTCATCACAGAAGGAACGTGATTTTGAGAACTCCAGCTACGATGATATTAAGCGGGTATACTCTATCTGGGTATGTATGAACATGGACGAGAACAGCATGAGCCACGTGCATCTTACAAAAGAAGATTTGATTGGTTCCCATGAATGGAAGGGCAATCTGGACTTACTGAATATTATAATGCTTGGATTGGCAAAAAAACTGCCGGAGCATGATGAGACATATGAATTACATCGTCTGCTGGGGGCGCTATTATCCAAAGAACTTACAATAGATGAGAAACTAAACATAATGGAAAATGAATACGATATTCCTATTGAGGAAAATTTCAGGAAGGATGTGAGTGTTATGTGTAACTTGAGTCAAGGAATAAAAGAAGATGGCATTGCAATTGGAGAGGCAAGAGAAAAGACAAAAATTATTCTTAATATGTACAAAAAAGGTTTCACAGCAGAACAGATAGCATCAGTTACTGATAACGATATAGAAGAAGTGAAAGCAATTATTGCGGGGAAGGAAGCTGTGTTTGCATAGTTCTTATGATAGTAGAAAAATAGTTGTTTAGGAATAAAATGGTTGGAGTTAAGCCTTCAAGTCTACAGCAGACTTGGAGGTTTTCTCTATCCTTTGAGAGAAAAGTAATTTTCAAAACAAAATGATCTATGATACAATATATGAAAGAAATTTTGGCCGTATTGGATTATAGAGAAAGAGCAGAGTTCAAGCGTAAATAGGCTGGGATTTTATCATAAAATATACTGGATTTATAATTAGTGCATTTCCTAAATAAAATGTCAATTCTAAATGGAAGTTATGTATGTTTACTTGATTATTCTGGCTAATTTCAAAATTTTGTGGTACGCAAGCAATTCTATACCTATGGGGTATATGTACTCATCGTTTTAGAATTTGAGTTAACTTGACAAAGTATATCTAC